>ERZ650300.2262-NODE-2262-length-10422-cov-8.669335_pt1 | contig 10422 bp, 13 predicted proteins | sample MGYA00376236_ERZ650300 | MGnify/ENA primary metagenome ERZ650300 (study PRJEB26733, sample SAMN07839303) | wastewater metagenome | biome: urban; feature: wastewater treatment plant; material: waste water | place: USA: North Carolina | collected 2016-04-28 ... | reverse complement strand
CTTCTTGGACTAATGTTAATGCCATTATTATTTCCTTTGTTTTTAATTCTTTTGTTTACTGTTCTAGTTACTTGTAATTCTAATATTGATGCAACCCCCTAAGAAGTTGCATTGTATTAAAACTTAATTAATTAAACGCTTGCGCCTTTAACAGCACGAACGACCACTTGTGGACGCTTCATCAAATTAAGTGTGTTCATCTCTGATTCAATTTCAATCTTAGAACCTTTACCATCAGCATATTCAAAGATATACGCTTGCTCTCCAAGTGTGTTAGCAAGATCAAACTTGTTAGCAGGAGAGAAGTAAGTTTTGAAGCTATCAGCAGTGCCTAGCGGAAGGAAGTAAGCTTCGTCTGCTGGGATAAGAGCTACAGAGTTTCCGTTTGCATCTTTGTAAGAACCATCGTAACGGATAAGTGTCAAACTACCGTGACGGAACTGATCCCATGTACCGTTGCGTAAAGGTTCTTGAGTAGAAGTGTAGAATTTATATGCTTCTTTAACTTGGGCATTATCTACATACTTGTCGAAGAAACCGCTTGAGCAGATTGCAACAATCTCAGTAGGCATCTCGCCACTCATGATGTTGTCACGGATATGATGAACAATCTCACGCTGTTTAGTTAAAGGGTTAACTGCTGCATTAGATAAATCGAAAGCTACTTGTTTACGAGTAACACCGAAATCAGTGTAGAAGTTACCAACTACAGTACCGTTAGGTGCGTAGATGTCACCAGTTGTAAGAGCTTTACAACGAGCAGTTTCTAATGTAGCTGCGTGTGATTTACGAATAGTCATAAGCTTACGAGCACGTACAGCATCTAAACGCTCTGCACCTTCTTCACCATAAGCACGTTGACCTTGAACGTCTTGTGGAGTAATGTAGTCATCAAGAGGGAAGTGCGGAATTGCGTATGAACGCATAACACGTTTACCGTCTTTAGATACGTTGTTACGTTCACCACGTACTTTATCACCAATAAGACCAATAACACGATCAGATGCTTCAAAAGTTACTGTATGTTGAGATACAGGCTCTACGTCAAAGATACCGAGTTGGTTGATTAGACCGTATTCGTTAGGAATTGATACAAGTTCTTCTGTTAAGTCGGTAACTTTAAAACCGTTACCATAGTCACGAATAATCATTCTATTTTTGTCCTTTATTATTCTTATTAGATAGAGTCGTTAGCTAAAATTTCTTTAGTAGCTAAAGAAGCATAAGCAGCAGCAAGTTTAGTTGCATCGTTGAAAGAGCTGTGTGGTTTCAAACCAGTTTTACGTACAATAGCTTCACCACGTACAATAGCTAATACTTTAGTATCGGTGGCAGCAGGAACAGCAACGCTTAGGTTGTGCAAGTCTTTACCAACAACAACAGCTACAGGAGCTTCTGAACCATCGGTTGCAGTTTGTACAGATTCTTTGTATTTACCAGTAAGAGTTACTTTACCAAGTAACATACCAAGTGTAAGGGTCTTAGCGGTATCGTTAACTACAACAAGTTCACGAGTAATGGATAAAGATGGTTCGTCTTCATACTTAACTACATCTGAATAACGTGGGGTGTCTTGTGCAATAATCATTTTATTATAATCCTCTTATTATGCTTTTTTAAGTAATTTATCTAGTTCAGCTTGAACAGCAGATTTAGCAACTTTAACGCCTTCCTCTGGTGAACCTTTCTCTTTAAACATTTCTGATTCATCTACTTTAGCAGTAAGAGCTTTAACAACATCTACTACATCTTTAAATGCTTCAGCATCTAAGTCTTTAACAGCTTTAAATAGTTTAGCAGAAGCATCTACATCAACTACAGCAGCAACTACTTCAGCTTCACGAGCTTTCTCAACAGCTTCTTTTTCTTTAGCTTTGAATAACTCGATTTCTTCTTTAGCTTTCTGAATATCAGCTAGAGCTTTTTGAAGTTCTACTTCTTTTGCATCATACTGAGCTTTTTCAATTGTTTCCATTTCTTTTTCCTGTGTGTCGGCTTTAGAAGCCTTAGTTTGTTTAGGATTTACACCCTTTGTAGGCTTACCGCCACTTTCACCATCTAAGTCTTTCTTTACTTCTTGTAACTTGAAAGACTTTTCAATAAACTGTTGATCTTTTAAAAGACCTAAATATTGTTCTTCTGTAAGAGAGTTAATGAAATCTGCACTACCTTTAGCTAATGTAGCTGATTTAAGAATCTCAATACCTTGTAGTTGATCTTCAACCCATTCTTTACGATCTTGACTTGTTGGACGAGTAATCGGATCACCCCAACTATCTACAGCACCGTGTTCCATTGCTTTTTCACGATACCATGACCAAAAGCTTTGAGTTGAGTATTCTTCACTTTCATCTTCACTTGGTTCATAACCAAACAAGGTAGCAAGTAACTCAGCATCTTCTCCCCAAACATGAAAGAACTTCTCTAAGAAATCAGGTAAAGATAATGTAACTTTAACTTGACTAGCTTTCTCAATGAACTCAGGAGAATATTTATCTGTCGCTTTCATTACCAAAGTAGTTCGTCCATTTGCACCACCACCTTGTACTTTGTGTACTAGAGCTAAGTGAGAACCTTCTTTTTCAAAATTAATATCTGTGAGTTTCCGTTTAGCTTTGACTTTATCAGTCATCTTGATCTCCTTCTAAATCTTCAGCATTTGCTGTCGCACCGATTGACACAGAGCAATAATTCCCTGCTTTAACCTCAGACCATATCTCATCACAGTGGAATTGTAGCACTGAAATCCAATCGCCTGCTTTGATAACCTGTTCACCAATTTGCATACCAACAGGAGCAATATAGCTCTCTACAACAGAGAATGTATCGGTATCGAAAAGATGCAAGAGGTTTGCTTTACGACAGTAGGTGTTGAAGTTATGACAAGCTTTACGAACTTCATTAGCGTCATATACATCCCCATGTAAATCAACTTCATCAGGAGAGAGTACAAGGAATGTTGCTTGTTTTAATTCTTCATTTGCTTGTTTAATAATTGGAATGTTTGTCTTTTTAGGACGCATATACTTACCCTTATTATTGTAGTTGAGTAAGCTTATATTTATTATGTATAGCAATCAATGTTGCTCATAGCTGTATTATATAACCAAGAATTTTATTTGTAAATACTTTAATTAAATATTTTTATAAATATAAGCTTTTATCATTACTTTTGTTTATTGTTTAGCAAAGGTAAGTTACCCTGCAATTTCATATTGCTACCCTGCGTTATCTAAGTTGTTGTCGTTATCATTACCTGTACTAGCTGTTCTGCGACTACCCTCTAAAGGATTATCTAACTCTTGTCCAGCCTTGCTTGTATTGTCCGTCAATAACTCTGACAAGTCTGCATCTTCAGGTAAAGCATCTAAACCAATAAGATTTAGAACACGGTTAACAACAGGAAGTGTCTTAGGTAAGATACCAATACTACCAACACGCTGTAAGAATTTTGATGTTTCCTCTAATGAAACAGATTCAAGGTCATCAACAGCAATGAAAGGTAATCGTGTCATCTCCCAACCGTTCATACGAGCAATTAGAGGAATGAGGTGATGATTTACTACGTTGCAAATCTCTTTCAGTTTTGATTCAATAGCGATAGCAGATAGGCTGTTCTTAATATTACCTAGAGCATAACTACCTGTACTACCTTGTCCCATAATTAAAAGATCAGCACTTAAAGCTGTAAGGATAGCGTTACTGTAGTATTGCTTAATGTTTGTTGTGTCATAAGCTTTACCACCTTCGTTCTTTAACAACTCAAACTTAAACAAAGGTTGTTTTGTTGTTTCATCGTAAGCTAGAGGTAACACCATACCTGATTGCTGATTCTGTTGGATATTACGAACAATGTTCTTCCACTCATTGTATTGGGCTTTAGTGGTTTCATCGGCATCTTCTGCCATAATTTGCGGTGGAATCCATGCAACAGGAACGCCTGAAAGATCACGGTTCAAGCCCACGCTTTCGAGTTCTTCTACAGCAGTTTTATACTTCCATGAGTAGTAACAAGCTTTAAGAGGTGAATCACCAACAGGAGAATCTTTATTCTTACCTAAACGGAATAACAAAAACTTCTTACGTGGGATTGTAATTTCTTCACCTTTAGATGAAAGTAATACTTGTCCACGTTTACCTGTCTTAGCTACAGTTTGAGTTAAACCAATAAGATTTTGTTCTTCGTCATAATTCCATTTAGAAATACTGTCTTGAGAACGAATAGGTAATTTTCTAATACCAATCTTACCATCATTGAACAAACTTCCTTTAGAGTGCAATCGTTTCCGAAGTACAATCTCATTCACACAGAATCCATACTTATTCATACTAGCAACTTCTTGAATGAAGTCTTGCCAAGATTGACCATCCATATCTTCAAATAAGCATTCACGAATGAAGTTAGCATAAGCTTGTTCTTCTTCACTTGCTTGAGGATGTGGTTTAACTTCAAAGTTAGCTTTAAGCATCATGTGCTCATAGTAGTTCAAAGCTGAAGCTACTGTAGAGTCATAACCCATTTGTTTATACGTTAAGATACTTTGAGGGAACTGCAACTCTCGTTTCAATTCTTCGTTAATCTGTCCATTGCTAACTCTTAAACCTGTATAACCTAATTGCTGAATCGTAAAGCTTAGAGATTCTTTCGATGCTTTGGTAACATCTACAGGTGTACTAGCACCTACTGTTTCACTCATGTTTTATTCCTTGCATTAAAAATCTCTATTGAATGGGTTAGCTTGTGTAAATGAAGTTAGGTTGAAAGAGGGTAGCACCATTTGTCTACTGATGTGATTGAATGCATCAGAGGTCGAATCGACTTGATCGTCATGTCCTTTCCTACCACCGTCGAATTGCTCTAATTCGTTTAAGTAACTATTATTCCATTGTTCTTCTACAGAGTAACCTTCGTCACTTACATACTGAACATAACCTGCTTCCGCCATAGCAGCAAAAGCACCGAAACGTAGTACCTTATTAGCTTTAGGTTTAACTAACCTTACGGTAAAACCAAACTCAGCTAATTTAGCTTGTAGTGTTTTAGCATAGCTTTGTCCACCTGCACCTGCATCTAGTGGTAATGTAATAATTACATCCCTACCATCAGCAAGAGCTGTTTTAAGGATTAACTCCTCAACACCTAAGAACTTCTTACGGCAACGTACTACATGCTCTACTGTATAAACTTTATTCTTATCTTTTGACATAAGAACCCCTGCTGTATAATCGGGGTCTCTGTATTTTTCACTTGGTTCTGATGCTGCTAAATCCCAAGCTCTTACTCTCTGTACTACATGAATAGGAGGGTGTTTAATCATCTTAACCCAAGCACGTTTAAAGTACCCTGTACCTTCTTCACGAGCTGTCCAACTACCATAAAGTAATCTATCTTGTTCAACACGAGATTGTTCTTTTAACTTACCAATATACGCTTTAGAGATGTATGGGTTATCGTAGACTGTACTACCAATAACACACATTGAAGTAATACCACTATCTTCTTCTGAACCATAAACAGCTTCAGCTTCTTTTCGTGTAGCATACCAATCTAAACTACCATCACGTTGTTTAACGAAGTATCGTGTTACACCACGTTTATCAGGATCAGGAATACCTGTTTCAGGGTCTAACCACCACCATACCCAATCTTTTAAGAATGAATCACAGTGAGGGTTTGTTGCCATACATAATGAAGCTTTATGATACCTTTCAGCATCAGCGTTACGGTTACGAGAACGGAGATAAGTAATCATCTCTTCTGTAAATTCTGTTGCTTCATCGAATGCAATGTAGTCTGCTTGTAGACCTTTAAACTTCTCTTTTGCTGCTTCGTTCTCATAGTGAGAAAACTGCAATGAAGCTCCTGTTGAGAAGATTAATTTACGGTCTTTAATTTTAATTTTTAAGTTAGGATCAACTCTGCTGTATAAAGCAATAGCATCATCCCAAAGACCACCTTGTTGTAATAATTGTGTAGATGTCCTACGGAAGATTACACCTCTTGAATAAGGACAACTGATATATCTTAAAAATCTTAATAAAATGGAATATGATTTACTACTACCAGCACTACCACTGGCAATAGTAATATCTGCCTCAGAGTTAATGAACAACTCTTGTGGTTTACTAGCAGGAGCAATTACGTCTCTTTCTTGTTGCATTGCTTCCCTACTTTATATTGCAAAAGGTATTACCCCTCTGCTACTTTAAATGAAATGATTGGAGCTAAAGGTTTATCATCTTGATCTTCGTCATCAGATTTACCACTAGCGTTTACAGGTTTATATAAATCATCCATCATGTCTTGATATGTTTTCATAATGAATACTGCAACTTTAACTTTAGTAGCTTCGGTTGTCTTTTCATCTTCAAGCATATCTGTAAACACTTTAAGAGCTTTATTATTTAATGGTTTTAATCGTCTAAGAATTTGTTTAAACTCTTTCTCACGATATTCTGTTCCAGTAAGAGACTTGGGGTTAACCAAGTCCTTCCCTGTACCTCTTCCTTGCGGATTCCCACTTTGACCTTTAACAAAAGGCATCAGCATTCCCCATAATATTTTCTAATCTTAGTCTTTCTGATGATGATCTAGGTTATTCCCAAGTAGCGTTAATTGCAACAACACCACGCACAATTTGAGAAGCTGTAGCTGTTCCAACAGGTATCTTTAAAATTACATGCAAGTAGTTTCCTGCATTGACTGATAAAGGTTGTCTAAAGTCAACACGCAAATCAGGTACATTGCCACCAACCGCTAAACCAACAGGAAGTGATTGACAACCTAAAGGGACACGTCTTGGAGCTTTAGTCGATGCTCCATCTGCTGTCGCTAAAGATACTGCTGTACCATCATAAGCAATACCCCATTGTAATAACGTAGGAGTTGTAGCTACTGCTGCGCCCATGTTGAATGTGCTAATGTTAATACCGTGTACAACTAAAGTTCTGCCCTGATTCGTTGCGGTTTGAGCAGGAACTTGGAATGCGAATAAAGCATAATCTGTTTCCGAACCCAATACTGCTGCAAATTGGAACTGTCCACCTAAGTTAGTGTACCCTGCTGTTGTATTAGACAACGTAGCCGAAGCAGGGGCAGCAGAGTTAGCCCAGTTAGCAAGATAACCTGTTCCTGCGCCTACGACACCTTGAGACCCAATATCTCCACCTAAAGCAGCTAAGAATTGTCGATCGTAACCGTAAGTACCTCCGTACAAAGCACCTACACAACGATGTAAGTAAACTTGTTGTGCTGTAGATGTAGCAGAAGCATTATATAATCTTGCACAAAACGGAGATGATTCTGAAGTAACAGGACTAGGTGCTGTATCTCCAAGAGGGATGCTTCCAACAACAACATCATCAATCTGAAATACGATTGACTTACTCATTATCCAAATTGTATAGTCATGCGCTACGTTTAAACTTGGAGTAGGAATAACCTCTGTAGTTGATTCTGCACCTGTTACGGAAATAGAAACACCACGTAAAGTACCATCCGAACCATATCTAAAGAAAGACCCTGATGTTGGAGATGTTATACCTGTAGCAGCAAATGCACCAATCTCTGTTACTGCGCCTGTTACGAGGTTAGGTAACATCATACGCCAAGCGATTATTCTATCTGAACCTCGTGGAGTCTTAGCTTGTCGATAAGATACTAAACGAGCTGTAGCTGCTGACGCAAGAGAGTTACCTGAGTTTAACGTAATAGTATTATTAACTACACCAACTGTCATTGCGCCTAGAACTTGAGACCAAACAGAAGGTGAAATAGCAGAAGCACTAAACCCTTGTTCGAAGTCTACTTGAACTGATCCTGTGCCTAATAACCCTTGTGAACTAGCTCCAATAGGAATGCGTACATTACCTGCGTCATCTGCAAATCCTGCAATACCAACATATCCTGCCTGAGCTTTTACAGAAGGTAATGCTACCTTTAAATTATAATTACTATCTACGTTAGCAACACCAGTTGAACTATCACCAGTTTCAATTAAAGCCATGTTAATCCTCTATTTAATTAATAACGTACAGTATTTTACGATTACCTTTTACTTTTCCTGTAAAAATACAATACACTGTACATGAACCGTTGGTAGTTTTTACTGCAAATTGAGCTGTATCCCATTCCCAATCATCTGTTCCTCTGTTTGTTGCAGGAGTCCCATCAGGGTAAACTACAACTTTAGATGTAGATAGAATCTTAGAATCTGTGATAGTAAATTTAAATTCTTTTCTTGGTTTATTACCTAAATTAACTTCATAGGGTATTAGATTAAAACCAATAGTTTTTATAGTATCATCGGTATGCTTAGTATAAAGTTTACCATCAGCAGTGTTGACAGCTAACTCACCAACTTCTATTTGAGTAGTATTTGGAACAACTCCAATTGTACTATTCTTTTTTGTAATTAGGGTAGCCATAACTTAATTAGAATACCCCACCATCTACTGTACCAACAGCTAAAGTGACGAAACCATTTGCTGCATCTTTAGACCATGACATACTAGAGTTCATTCTTAGCACACCATCAGTTCCATCTGTACCCCAAACATAACCTGAAGTACCTCCTGAAACAACAGCAACCTTTTCATCTGTGCTTGCAATGGGAATATTTAATGCTGTTTTAAAACTATCAAAAGTAATCTTCTTTTCTTTTTGCCCTGTTGCTGAAGCATCGTGAATAATCAGTAAGTCAGCAGTTCCGTCTACAGATGCTAATGTTGTTAAATCATCAATTGCAGGAACAACAGGAATTTTAGTAGTAGCATCTGTTGCAACGTGCAATGTACCACGATCTGTAGTTACATGAGCTTCGCCTGCAAGCATACCTGAAGTTGGTAAATTTGCCTTTAAACCTCTGCGTAATTGAATACGTGCCATATTTTATCCTTAATTAAAAGTACCCGCATCAATTGGGGTAGTGATTGATTCATCAGTGATATTTTCGGCAACCCATTCACCTGATTGAAAAGTTAGTACTTGACCATCTTGAGCAAAGGAAGTATTTACATCAGATAAAGACCCTAATGAATTAGTATTTGTATTTGGGGGAATTTCAATATTTGTGTCTGCATCTACTACAGAAATTACTATAGAAGGTAGACTTTCTTCAATAACTACAATTAAGTCTTCCATTCAGTTACTCCCATACTTACTGTAATCTCACCTTCTAATGCTTTAAATGTTTTTTCTTCTTTAATAAGAATTAAATCATATACAGATTTGGTATAATGTAGTAAGTCTGTGTCGTCACTACTTAGAATAATAGTTACAGCACCAGTAGGAATATCTATGCGTAGTTTTAAATTTGTTGTACTTAGATCAATAAGAAGTTCTTTTGAGCTTTTATAAGGTTTGATCTGCATCCTAGCAGAATACCCAGTTAAATCTTTTACAGAGTTGTCCGAGTTCTTCAAAAGAATCATTTTCTGAAAAGGTATACTTTTTTCAATTGAGAAATTATAAATTGCAGCCATGTATTATCCTTTATCGTAATAGACACACCAACAGCCACACTATCCTGCCTTGATGCTGAGAACACAAAGCTGTTCCCCTCTCCGCAACAACCCGTTAGGGTGTTTATTGAACTTAATTGCTAAGTTCTTATTTATTGTTATTTTCTTTCTTGTTATCAAACTTTAGTAAACAGGATTCTTCTGAGGAGTTACACAACCATAAAACATTTGCTGTTCTACAATACCTTCAAACTTAGTATTCTTATTATAACTATCATCACGTAAGATTTGATTAACTTCATTTCTACAAACATTACAGAATGTTTCTTCTACTTTCTCACCTGAAGAAAGTACTCGTGAACCTGTTGGTCTTGTCAAGATTCTATTACAACATTGACATCTACTCACATAACACCTCAATCACCAATTTCTACCTCGTATTCAACCATTGCTTTATATACACGAGGATCTAGAACATCCATATACTTATCAGCAAGGGATTTTATTAACTTTTCTTTAGATTTTTTATACGCTTTGAAAGCATCTTCTGCTGTATCGTATAACCCTAAGTGAGTCTTTATCTTTCTGTAACTAATCTGTGCTACAAATTTACGACTAGCTTTATGATAGTTTACACCTAATGGGTATTCACCTCTGCTACGATCACATTTAATAAAAACTGAATTAATCTCAGCAGGCACAAAACAACAGGTATCTTCTGAATAGATTTTATTGCCTTTAACAAGAATATCTTTGTCTAGTTGCCAACCTTCGTCCCCGAAACCAATTTGTTTAGAGCACCAATCTTTGAAGTATGGAAAGTATTTAAAATTAGTAGATGCCGTGCAATCTTCATAAGATGGCAGTTTTAATTTAGCCTTTTTACCATAACATCTTGTTAGCATATGATTCCACAAAAAGTACTCTTTTAATTTATTACCGCTACTATCACGTGAAGAT
>ERZ650300.2259-NODE-2259-length-10430-cov-9.588916_pt1 | contig 10430 bp, 8 predicted proteins | sample MGYA00376236_ERZ650300 | MGnify/ENA primary metagenome ERZ650300 (study PRJEB26733, sample SAMN07839303) | wastewater metagenome | biome: urban; feature: wastewater treatment plant; material: waste water | place: USA: North Carolina | collected 2016-04-28 ... | reverse complement strand
GTCCAAGATTAAACAACGAAACTAGAAAAGAACTTTATAGAATTGCTACAAAAGCCATGTTCAAATTAGGATACGAAAGTGTTGGAACAGTTGAATTCTTGGTTGATGAACAAGATAACATCTACTTCATCGAAATGAATACAAGAGTTCAAGTTGAGCACCCAGTAACTGAAACTATTACAGGTGTTGATATTATCCAAAGAATGATTGAAATCGCTGAAGGTGATAGATTAATCTATTTACAAGAAGAGATTCAATTCAGAGGTTATTCTATTGAATTCAGAATTAATGCTGAAAATCCACAAAAAAACTTTATGCCAGGAACTGGAACAGTAACTAAATATTTAGCTCCAGGAGGTCCAGGTGTAAGACTTGATACAAGTGTTTATACAGGATACAAAGTTCCAGCAAATTATGACTCTATGATTGGAAAATTAATTGTTTGGGCATTAACTTGGGAAGGTGCTGTTAAAAAAGCAAAAAGAGCTTTAGATGAGTTCTATATCGAAGGTTTCCCTACTAATATCCCATTACATAGAGAAATTGTAAGAGATGAAGACTTTAGAAATGGAACATTTAATACAAGTTATTTAGATAAAAAAATGGAAATTTTCACTCTTCATAGTGAAGACAACATCAAAAATGAAGAAGAAAAAATAGCTAATATCATGAAATTAATGGAAGCTATTAATAAAAACAAACTAAAAGTAAAACACTAAGAATCTCTCTTTGAGATTCTTAATTACTCAACACTTTTTTTAAATATACATAAATAATAAATTTTAGCTTATTATAATATTTTTGCTTGTATTATTTATGTATATTTAAATATGGAAGATAAAATGCCCAAAGACACCTGCTATAAATTTGAACAACAAGATGAAAATGACGAGATAACTCTCTCCCCAATAGAGTATAATCAAATTTTAAATATCCAACAACAAATTTTAGAGATGGTAGCATCTCATAATCAAACATCTAAAATTCTTTCTAAGCTTTGTTCACTTGCAGAATCTTTACTTCCAAACTCAGTAGCCTCTATTATGATGAAAAATAAAGACACAGGTCTTATGAGTGTTATTTGTGCCCCTTCTATTCCACAAAGTGGACAAGAAAGACTTGCAAACTTAAAACCAGGTCCAAAAGGTGGTTCATGTGGAAATGCAGTTTTTAGGAATCTTCCTCAATTTGTTCAAAATACATTTACAGATAAAAGATGGGAAAATCTAAGAGCTGTTGCAATAGATTTTAATATATGTTCTTGTTGGTCTGTACCAATTAGAGATAAAATGAAAGATGCTATTGGTTCTTTTGCCCTTTCATCTTTTGAACATAGATCTCCTAATCCTTTTCATAAAGAACTACTAAAAACTGCTTCATCAATTGTAAGTATTGTTTTAACAGATGAAGAGATAAAAAAACGAAATAAACTCTTTTCAGATGCTATGCAAAACTCTTCAGATGGAATGATTATTACAGATGAGAATAATGAAATACGTGAAGTAAATGAAGCAATAATAAATTGTTATGGTTATGCTAGAGAAGAATTAATTGGAAAAAATCCAAAAATCCTCTCATCAAAAGAGTACACTAAAGATTTTTATGAAAAGATGTGGGATGATATTAATAATAAATCAAACTGGTCAGGTGAAATAATAAATAAGAAAAAAGATAGTTCTTTAATTACTCAATGGATTAGTATCACAGCCTTACACGATGAGAATAATTTAGCTCATAACTATCTTGCAATGTTTACAGATTTGACAAAACTAAAAGATGCTCAAAATCAAATGGAATTTATGGCTTATCATGATCCTTTAACTAAACTTTATAATAAAAGTTATTTAGAAACATAATTAAATATAAAAAAAGATAAGTGCTTAATTCTTTTGACTATAAATAATTTTAGTTATATAAATACAGCCTATGGATTTGATATTGGGGATGAAATTTTAATTAATATTTCTGAGATATTAAAAAATCATTTTGAATCTGATACCCTTTGTAAAATCAACTCGGATGAATTTGCCTTAGTATTTAACAAAAAGATTGATATTAGTGAAAAAATAATAGAAATACAAAACTTCTTTATGAAAAATCTAATTAATGTTGGAAAAATCAAATTAAATATTACATTTTCATATGGTGCAGTTTGTGGAAAAGATAATCTACTTAGAAAAGCTTCAAGTGCATTAAAAGAAGCAAAAGAGAATGGAAAAAATAGATTTGTAATTTTTGAAGAGAATAGTAATGTTGATTATTCAAAAAGAGAATCTTTCATCAACTATACAAATCTTATAAAAACTGCTTTAGATGATAATCAAATAGTTCCTTTTTTCCAAGGTATTTATAACAATGAGACTTGTCAAATAACAAAATATGAATCACTTGCAAGAATTGTTTTAAAAGATAGAATCATTTCTCCATATGAGTTTTTAGAACCTGCAAAATTATCAGGTTTATTACCAGAAATTACAAAAGTTATGATTGATAAAACTTTACAAGTTATGACTTCAAATAATTATGAATTTTCTATAAATATAACAGAAGATGATTTATCAGAAGGTTATTTAACTGATTATTTAGATGAAAAGATATCTTTTTACAAAATAAATCCTAGTAGAATTATTCTTGAAATTCTTGAAGGAATTAGTTCAACAGGTAAAAAGAATCATATAAATCAACTAACTTTATTAAAAAGTAAAGGATTCAAAATTGCCATTGATGATTTTGGAGCTGAGTATTCAAATTTTGAAAGAATTCTGGATTTAGATATAGATTATATAAAAATAGATGCTAAATATATAAAAGATATTGATACAAATAAAAGAAGTTATGAAATAACAAGAGCTATCAGTTTTTTTGCTAAAAATGTAAATATTCCATGTATTGCAGAATTTGTTCATAATGAAAGTGTTCAAAAATTTATTAAAGAGCTAGGAATAAACTATTCACAAGGATACTATTTTTCACAACCAAATGAGAAGTTATTGGACAACTAAAATTTATAAACTTTTTTTGAAAAGATTGTAAGAATTATTCCAATAAATATCATTGTTGCTGATAAAAATAGTGTCATAGTCAAACTCTCATTTAAAAAAATTATACTAATTACAATAGAAATAATTGGCACAAAAAGCTGAATTATTCCAGCTGTAATAAATTGCATTTTAGGTAATACTTCATACCACAACACATATCCAATCGCAGAAGTTATACTTCCAGAAATAAAAGCCAATAATAAACCTTTGTTAGTAATAAACATATTCTCAGGTAAAAATAGAATATAAAAAATCACAATAAAAATCAAAGATTTAACAAAATTGTCCATTGTGTTATATAAAGAATCTGAAGATTTTTTGCCCAAAATCGTATAAATAGCCCATGAAACACCTGCAATTATCATTAAAAAAGCATGAAATAATGATATTTCAAAACTATCTTTTGGATATAAAAGATATGCCAAACCAAATAAAGCCAAAATTACACCAAAGAATTTTTGAACTGTTATTTTCTCCTTTTGAAATAATGAAAATAAAACCATTACTATTTGAACAACTGTAAAAAGTAATAGTGTTCCCATTCCAGCATCAATATTTATAAAAGAGTATGAAAAACATATGGCATATGAAAAAAGCATAAAAGAACTAAGCCAATTTATTTTTTTAGAAAAATAGATTTTTTTGGTTTTGTAAAAATAGATTAAAACAAGAGTAATTGCTCCAAATAATAGCCTCAATATTGTGAATGAATAAGCATCAATATAGTTATTCACTAAAGCCAATTTACAAAATATTGAATTAGAAGCTAAAAAAAGTAGCGATAATGCGATTAAAAAGATAAATTTTATATTTATTGTTTGATTCATTTTTATACTATATCATAAAACTAACTTTTATGATGTAGTATAAATTTAAAAATATTTTATTAATAAGAGTTTTTTTCCATAATTCTATCAAGTGTAGAAATTGCTAAATACTTATCAAAATAGGCTCTATTGAAACCTTGTTTTGCTTGTGTTAAAAGATAGTTTGCATCTGTTAAATCTGTACTTGTAGAAATTCCTTCATCAAATCTATTTTTTACAATAGCATAATTTTCTTGGGCTTGAAGAAGAGCTAGTTTTGAAGTTTCAAGATTATCAATGGCAACTTCAAGATTTGACTTAGCATTTTCATATTGAAGTTTTATATCCAATTTTGTTTTTTCAAGTTGTGATTTTGAACTTAGATATTTTGTTTTATAAATTGTAGTCATTGAAGAATCATAACCACCATTATATAGATTCCAAGTTGCAGTTATATTTGCGATATTTTGATTATCTTCTTTATTTTCAATCTTTTTTGATAATTCATCATAATATTTATTTTGAGAAACTGACGCATCAACCTTTGGATAATAACCTGATTTTGCAGATTTTTCTAACTCTTTGATTGATTCTAAGTTCATTTTCAAAGCTTGAATTTCACTTCTGTTTTCAAGTAAATTTTCATCATAAACAGAACTTTGTAAAGTTTGTTCATTTAATTTTTCAATAGGTTCTTTATCTAAATTCATTCCACCCAAAATATTTGATAATTGGAATTTAGCTACTTTTAAATCACCTTGAGCTTTTACAACATTTTGTTTTGCGCTAGACATATTTACTTGAACTTGAAGTAAATCATTTTTTGCAATCAAACCTTGATTGTATCTATTTTGAGAATCTTCAAACTGTTCTTGAAATAGTTTATATGCGCTATTATAAGTCTCTAGAGCATTTTGTTTATCAAGATAGTTAATATATGCAGTTTTTGTATTTAAAACAATATCTTGTTTTGTGGCATTTAAAGAATATTGTGATGATTCAGATAAATATTTTGCTGACTCTTTTAAAGCTAAATCTTTAAAACCTTTAAATAGATTATATGATAGTTTTAAACTAGCTGTTGCTTCATCGGATTCATAACCCCTATTTGGTTTATCTGTGTTCATAAAACCATATGATGCATCTAATTTTGGTAAATTATTTGAATTATTTAGTTTTACATTTTCTAAACTCTCCACATAATCATAATTTTTACCTTGAATCTCAAAATTGTTTTTCAAAGCTATTGAAACCGCATCATCTAATGTTAATGCATTTAAATTAACAGCTATAAAAGCTGTTAATGATAGTGTTAATATTTTTATTTTTTTCATAAATTTTCCTTTTATGATTTTCTTAAATCTAAATTTTCAATAGATTCATTATTCAAAGATATATTCTTCTCTTGTTTAATAAAAAACATTAAAAGTGCAGGAGTTACAAATATTGTAAATATTGTAGAAAATGTTAGTCCACCAATCATAACTGAACCTAAACCTCTATAAAACTCACTTCCAGGACCTGGAATTAAAACTAAAGGAACCATTCCAAAAATAGATGTTAAAGAACTCATATAAATTGGTCTAATTCTTGTTTTTGTAGCTTCTATAATTGCTGCTTTATACTCATAACCATTGATTCGTATATAATTTAAACTTTGATGAACTATCAAAATAGAGTTATTTACAACTATTCCAATCAAAATAATAAATCCAAACATGGTTAATACATCAAGGGGCTGTGTCTCAATAAACTTATCTGTTAAAGCAAGTCCAATAAATCCACCTGCCATTGCAAGAGGCACTGTAAACATAATTACGAATGGATAAGAGAAACTTCCAAACAATGCAACCATTAATAAATAAACTATAACTAAAGCTAAAACAAAATTCATACTTAATAATCCTATAGTTTCAGTTAATTTATCTGCTGTTCCACTGATTCCTACTTGAACTTTATCAGAGATTTTTCCCTCACTTTTCATTTGTGTTAAAGCTGTATCCAAAATTGTCATTGTCTCTTCAATAGTCATTTCAGGTGGTGGAGTAACTTGTAATGTAATTGTTCTTTTTCCATCTAAGTGTCTAATCTCACTAATTCCCGTTGTTAATTCTGTACTTGACAGTGAAGACATCGGTAATAATGAACCATTAGGAACTACCACTTGTGTTGCTAAAATATCTTCTGGTGTTTTTATTTGAGTATCATTTGCTCTTAAAACTAAATCTATTTTTTTCTTTCCATCTTGTTTAAAATCTGATATTTTTCTACCATCCATCAAGACATCAGCCATAATTCCTAAGTCCGATGAACTTAAATCTAAAGCTTTTAAAGCATCTTGATTTGGTTTAATCCTAACTTCTGGATAAAGTAACTCAATAGATGGAACAGGTCTTACTTGCGCACCAGTTATTGCTTGGCTTGTTGCCATAAATAATTGCATTCCAACATTTGCAATATCTTCTATTTTTTCACCACTAATATCAATATTTACAGTTTTACCTTCACCTATTCCATCTTCAAAAACTCCAGATTGTAAAGATACCCCAAATACAGATGGAAGTGAATTTACTATTGGTTTAAAAAATGGTATTAATTCTCTTGCTCTACTTTCATGCATTGAAGTTCCACCAAAAATATTCATATCTCCAAAAGATACATAAAATGCCCTATCAATTCCAGGAATTCCATCAACATCTTTATTTATATTTGGCTCAACCTTTTTCATTAAATATGCACCCATGTTATATCTTTCTTCATAAGAAAGTCCAGGAGGTGTAATTAAAATATTAAAAATTAAGTTCTTATTTCCTTGTGGTAAATAATCCATTTTTGGAAATAACGCCCAAACAATTGTAATTGAAAATAATGCTAATGTTCCAATTGTAATCAATCTTGTTTTTACTGATTTTAAAGACCAATGGGTCATTGTCATAAATGCATTTATAAATTTATTACCAAATCTAGTTAAACCAGTATCTCCTTTTGGCTCTTTAGAAGATAAACTTGCAATTTTTTTCCAAAGCATAGGAATAACTGTAATTGAAACAAATAATGAAATAAAACAAGATGCAGTTGCTGCAATTGCAATATCTTTAAATAATTGTCCAGCTTCATCTTGTAAAAATATAATTGGAATAAATACAGCCATGTGAGTTGCAGCACCTGCTAGTAGTGCACCCCAAACCTCTTTTGTTCCTTCATATGCTGCTTGAGTTATACTCATACCTTCTTTTCTATGTCTATCAATATTTTCTAAAACAACAATAGCACTATCAACTAACATACCTATTGAAAATGAGATACCAGCAAGTGAAACTGTATTTAAACTCCTATTCATTAAAGATAGGAAAATAAATGTTCCAATAACTGAGATTGGAATAGCAAGACTCACAACCGCAGTTGGTGATAATGCTCGTAAAAATAGTAATAATATCATCACGGCCAAAGCACCACCAATGATAATATCTTTTTTTACAAGATGAACTGCACCTGCAATATATGGTCTTTGGTCATATATCCATTTTAGAGTTAAGCCCTCTTTTTTTAATGTTGTATCATTTAATTGATTTACAACATTTTCAACTTCATTTGTAAGTTTTACAATATTTGCATCTGCACTTGGTTGAATTCCTAAAAATATTCCATCTTTTCCTAAAAACATTGCAACAGAATTTGCTGTTTCATATCCAAAATCAACAGTTGCTATATCACCAACTGTTACCCTTTGTTCTCTATTTGAAACTAAGATAATATCTCTAATTTCTTGAGGAGTTGTAAACTTATGTACAGTTCTAATTCTATAAGCACGTCTTCCCATATTTTGAGTTCCAGCAGAAACATCAATATTCTCTTTTTGTAAAATATCAATAACTTGAGGAATTGTAAGATTATAAGAAGCAAGTTTATTTGCATCAATATTAACTTGCATCTCTTGTTCTCGTCCTCCACCACCCATGGTTCCAGAAACACCTTCAACCCTTTTGACAATTGGTACTATTTCATCATCAAAATATGTTTTATATTCATCAACATGTCTTTTATTATCATCTAATGTTTGTAACATAATCCAAATAACTGGACTTGCAGTTGCTGTTTCAATAATTGGTTCATCAACATTATCAGGATATGAGCTAACTTCATTTAGTTTATTTGAAACATCTTGAAGAGCAACTCTAATATCAGTTCCAAGTTTAAAAGTAAGTTTTATTTCCCCACTATTATCAGAAGATGTTGATTCATATTCAACTAGATTATTTAAACTTTTTAATGCATCTTCTTGTTCAGAAATTACTTCACGCTCAATCTCATAGGGAGTTGCACCTGCCCAAGTTGTAGTAATTTTAATCTCTGGTTTTGCAACATTGGGAGTTAATTGATATGGTAATTTATTTAGAGAAATTATCCCAAATAATACCACTAACAAAACACCAACAATAATAGTTATTGGGTTTTTGAGTGAAAATTTTATTAAATCCATACTTTTTCCTATTTATTTAATATTTGCACAGGCATATCAGGGAAAACTCTCTCATTTCCTTTTGTAACCAATGGCATATTTTCAACTAAACCTTCACCCATAATTGCAGCATTTAATCCAAAATAAGTTATTACTTTAACAGGAATCATCACAGCTTTTCCATCTACAATTGTGAAAACAACATCCATATTAAATCTTTTAATAACCGCATCTCTATTTATAACTAAAGCAACACTTTTTGACTCTTTTGCAAAGCTAATTTTTGCACTTGCACCATCAAAAATAAATTTATCTCCTGCATTTGCTTTGAATCTAACTGGAAAAGTTCTTGTAAGCTTATCTCCACTTGGAACTGCTGCATAAAGTTTTGCTTTTATAATCTCATCTGAAATATTTATATTATATTCATCGCCACTTTTTAAACTATCAATAAAAGATATTGGAAGGTTAAATACTACTTCTAAATCTTGCGTATTTACAATAGTTGCCACTTGACTTCCTTGGTTTAACCACTCATCAAGATTTATGTTTTTTTCTACAATAACACCTGAATATGGAGCTTTTATAGTTTTTTTAGATTTTTGAATATTTAGCTCATTTAATTTTGCTTTTGATGAAGTAAGATTTTCATTTGCCACATCATATTCAAGTTTCGAATCATCAAAAAGTTTTTGTGAAATTGATTTTTTCTCAACTAAAGCACTATATCTATCATAATTTTTTTTAGCATTTTTTAACTGAACTTCATACATATTAACATCAGCCATTCCTGCTTTTATTTGAGCTTCCAAAATATCAGAATCAATTTGAACTAAAACCTCATCTTTTTTTACTTTTTGTCCAACTTCAAAATTTATCTTTTTTGCAACTCCAGAACTTTGACTTGCAATTTTTGATTTTTTATCAAAATTTACAGTTCCAATAAACTCTTGTAAATCATTTACTTCTTGTTTTTTTAATGCCTGTGTTTCAACTAATGCAGCTTGTGGAGCTTCTGCTGCATTTAAACTTGAAAACATTAAAAAAGTAGAAACTATAACTAAACTAATTTTTCTTATCATTTTTATTTCCTTATATTTTTACTATTAATTTATGAACTATTTTATGTACAATTGGTGCAACTACAACAATTATTGGGAAAGCACAAGAAAAAGCAATTCCCCATGCTCTTAGCCAAGAAGATACAAAAGTATCTATAAAACCTAAATTTATAAATGTAATTATAAAGCTCATTATGAAACTCATAAATAAGCCCATAAAAAAAGCAAACACTATTCTTTCATATCTTCTACTTATCATTTTTAACCTCTATTAATTTCCATAAATTATTTAAAAAAGATTCACCCACTCTTTTTGCATCAAAATTTTTTTCACTCATTTTTGATAGTGCCAAACCTTTTTCAAATACCAATAATCCTTCTATAAAATTTATAGCTTCAGGGATTAATTCATTTTTATTTATTGCTTCTTGAATGATTTTTCGTAATTGCTTATCAAAAAATTCATCACAACTTGTATTAAACTCACACATAGCATCATTTTCATCTGACAATACAATTGATAAATACTCTTTATAACCATTAAAACTTTTCATATTTTCAACACTATCATCAAATACAAATTTAAAACATAAATATATTTTTTCTTTTGTTGTTTCTATATTTTCTACAGCTTCTAAAAATTGTTTATGATGTTCTTCAATATGCATATTTATAATCTCAAAAATAATATCTTCTTTATTTTCAAAATATTCGTAAATAGTTCCCTTACCAATTCCCGCTGTTTGTGCAACTTGAGAAACAGTTAATTTTTTTATTCCAACATCATGTATTAAATCCAAACAAGAAAGTGCTATTTCTTTTCTTCTTTGTTCTTTATCAACTACTTTTGGTGCCATTTTTATCCTTAAGTGCATAAAAAATTATTATTGACTGACCGTCGGTCAAGAAAAGATTATAATGTTTTAATTCTTAAGATTTGTTTTAAATTGACCTTTGGTCAATTTAAATTTATGAAGAACAAGAGAGTTTTATATTTGCATGTTTCAGAGGAGTTGGATTTGCGTATCTTTCAAAATCACTATGTTCATCATAAGGATTTTGA
>ERZ650300.2258-NODE-2258-length-10432-cov-6.209598_pt1 | contig 10432 bp, 11 predicted proteins | sample MGYA00376236_ERZ650300 | MGnify/ENA primary metagenome ERZ650300 (study PRJEB26733, sample SAMN07839303) | wastewater metagenome | biome: urban; feature: wastewater treatment plant; material: waste water | place: USA: North Carolina | collected 2016-04-28 ... | reverse complement strand
CTGTCTTTACGTATGGTTACTGGCTTTGTGCAAAGTCTGATTAAACTTTGCGGATGAGCAGCCCCGAATATCAGTGATATTCGTACACCACGCTTTGTAGAAGACAAAAGTATATTGATACCATCTATGCAGCCAAAGCAGACTTTTATCCACGTATTGGTATAAGTGCTCAAATTGGTAAACAAGCTTTTTCACTTACAGATTATGGGAATTGGAACTCACGTAGTTATGGTATTGGCCTGACGTTTACTGAAAGTATTTTTTCAATACTTTTGCTGAATCTTTCTCCACTTCATCCTGAGTTTGGTAATGCATAGGTGTCTACACAATTCCTATGGCCTTAGAGATAGGTTTGTGTAATAAAGCCGCTTTATAGTACTATTTTTTATCGATGGTCTATATAGCGTATTCTGGTCAAGTCGCAGTAACTATTTTTTTATTATTGTTTGATATAAGCTAAAAGATACGACAAATATAAAAATTGAGAGTTAATTGCATGTACTTACCCTTAGCAACATACATCAGTCAATGGAGCCAGTGAAAGTGGGTATGAAACATTTTAAACAGCAATCCAAATTTATATTACTGGCTATTACCATTTTATATAATACTGCTACTTGTGCCCAAACTTTGAGCTACATACAAGCAGAGCAATATATTCTTCATAATTCATATAGTACTCAAGCCAGTCAGGCGTTACAACAGGCTTCACAATTAGAAGCCACTGCGTTAAAGGGCTTGGGGTTGCCTCGTGTGGACTTAAATGTAAGAGCTTATTCTTATCATCAAGAATTGGAAGTACCACTTGGCGGAATAAAAAATAATTTAGAACAGACGTTAAGCAATAACGTGAATCAAAAAGTTGATCAATGGTTAGGAGAAAGTTCGAATACTGCTGTCATAAAAGATGAAATCGGTCAAAGTATTCAAGACGGTGTCGGATTAATTCCGAATGCATATCAGCTCAACTTAGATAATCAAGTTGTACAACCCACTATTTCGATGATGATCCCGCTTTATACTGGCGGTTTAATCAGTTCAACTAAAGAAATGGCACAAATTAATGCGGACCGCCAACAATTAAATGATCAGCAACAGCAAGATTTACAGCGTTTTGAGTTAATACAGGTCTATTTCAATAGCCAATTACAGCATCAGCTTTTAGCAGCGAGTCAGTATAATTTAAAAGCTTTACAAGGGCATTACCAAAATGCGTTAAAACTAGAACAACAGGGATTTATTAGCAAAGGTCAACGCATGCAGTTTGAAGTGGCAAAGAACAATGCTGAACGTGGTTTGCAAAACAGCGAGGCAAATTATCGTTCAAGTTTATTCCAATTAAATAATCTATTACAAAGTAGTCAAATTAAGGACTTAAGCACGCCTTTATTTGTGAATAAAACTCCATCTACTTCGTTAAATACATTATTAAAAAGCTACCCTGAACAATCAGTACTGATTCACAAGATGCAAAAGGACATTCAACTGGCGAATGCTCAAGTTAAAATTAAAAGTGCTGCGACCAAACCTAATGTTTTTGCTTTTGGAGAATATGGTTTAGAAGATAACCCTCACTGGATTGTGGGTGTTGCTGCGCGCTACAATTTATTTTCAGGTGTAGATCATAAAAAAAGTATCCAAGCTGCAGAATTACAGCGTTACGCGACTGAGTTGATGACTGCGCGAAGCAAGCAAGAGATTGAAACTCTAATATATAAATCTTATAGTGAGATGCTTACCGCTCAACAAAGCGATATCTTGCTCGAGCAAAATTTAAAAGCTGCACTTGAAAACTTAAGAATTCAAGAACTATCATTTAAAGAAGACATGGCCACAGCTAATCAAGTCATTGACGCACAAAATATGTTAAGTGGTTTAAAAGCAGAAATGGCATTAAATGCGTACAAATATGTAATGTCACTGGCTACTTTATTGCACAGTCATGGTTCGATTGATCAATTCTCAGAGTATCTGACTCAACCTAACACACATTATATTAATTCATGATGATGAGATAATTCCAGTGAATCAAGATCAGAATAATTCGAATCGGGAAGACAGAAAGTCTGCATTGTCAGAGAATCAATCTTTAACAGCAAATTCAGCATCAGAGCAGCAGACCGCCATCCACCAAGAATTGGATAATGAAGTTGAAAATGATGAAAGGGTGTTAGAGAGTGAATCAGTTGACGCTTCAGAAACCGCTCAAGATCAGGCGCAAGCCCTAAAGCCTGATTCGACAAAATCTAGAAATTTAAAAATATTTGCGACATTATTGCTGATTTTATTGCTCAGTTTAATTAGTTTTGGGCTTTGGAAAAGTTATCAGCCTCAACAAATTGAACTTCAAGGGCGTGTGGAAGCGGAAACAATATATGTGAGCACCAAAGTTCCGAGTCGTATAGAAGAGCTTTATGTACATGAAGGGCAGGTCGTTAAACAAAATCAGCCATTAGTTCGACTTTGGAGCCCTGAAGTTTCAGCCAAAAAACAACAGGCTTTGGCAAGTCTACAGTCAGCACTGGCTTTTCAATCTACTGCTACACGCGGTTCACAGCAAGAAAACATTGACAGCTTGTATGCGAACTGGCAAGCCTTGAAAGCACAGGAAGCATTAGCCAATACGACCTTACAACGGAGTACAAATTTATTTCAGGAAGGGGTGATTTCTAGACAACGCCGTGATGAAATTCAAGCAGCTGCTACTTCAGCATCTCAGATGACTGAAGCAGCTTACCAACAGTATGCGCGTGCTAAACGAGGTAGTACCCCCGAACAAAAATCCACAGCAGATGCACAGGTAGAAATTGCAAAAGCAGCAGTGGCAGAAGCAAATGCATTAGAAGCAGAAACTCAATTGAATGCACCTGTAGATGGTGTTGTTTCTAAAACCTATGGCAAAGTTTCGGAACTTATCGCCATGGGAGTACCTGTGGTGAGTATTATTCAAAATGATGTTTGGGTGAGTTTGACTGTTCGTGAAGATCAATATGCATCTATTTATCAGCTCAAACAATTACAAGGCTATATCCCTGCTCTTGATCAATATATGCTGTTTAATATCAAAAATATTGATGCGGAAGGTGAATTTGCTACCATTAAAACGACTCGTCAAACGGGCGGTTATGATATTCGTAGTTTTAAAGTACATTTGGTGCCTGCCACGCCGAATCCTAATTTGAAAGTGGGTATGAGCGTGCTCTTTAAATTAAATAAGGCACACTAATGTTTGCGGGTTTTTTTAGAGAGTTAAAATATTTAATAAATCACAAATGGGATTTGAGTTTAGTTACCCTTGCGCCGTTGGTAATTATACTATTATTCAGTAGCATGTTTTATCAGGGCAAACCCGAACATTTACCAATTGCTGTTGTCGATCAAGATCAGAGCGAACTCAGTCGTCAAATAAAAAAATATCTTACCTATCAATCTACGTTGCATATTGAGCTTGTTACTCAAAATCTAAGTGATGCAGAACAAAAGTTGAACCAAAATAAAATATGGGGCTATGTAGTTATCCCTGCTGGTGCAGAGCAACGTTTGGTTCACGCTGAAGATGCGCAAATTGGTATTTTTTTTAATCAAAGCTATTTTAGTGTTGGTAATAGTATCTCTTCGGCTATGTTTGTGAGTAGTCTTGAGGGAATTCAAGACTATATGAGACAGCATTACTTAGTTCGCCATATACCGGAGCTGGAATTACCGACTGCTACCGTAAAAATCTCACCTTTATATAATCCAGACTTGAATTATGAGTTCTATTTAGAACCTTATATGATCCCAGCAATTTTGCATTTATTACTTTGCTGTTGTGTTGCATTTTCTGTTGGACAAGAGCTTAAATTTAAAACCACAGCTACCTGGGTAATGGGCGAGGCTGCATGGCGTGCTTTAATAACAAAAAATTTAATTTATGTCTTTATATTTAGTTTCTGGACTTGGGTATGGATGTTCTGGCTGATTGAAGTACGGGGGTGGTTTGTTGTAGGGCAGCTTTGGGTGATTATTTTTGCACAAGTTTTATTGTATTGTGCCTATGCATTTATAAGCAGTGCAATGGTTTTAGCAACTCAAAACTTAAGTAAAACTTTTGGTCTTATTGCTGTTTATGGTGGATCATCACTAAGTTTTGCCGGTGTGACTTTACCTTTAAATAATGCGCCATTATTTACTCAAATTTGGGCCAATATTATTCCATATACACCTTATGCAAAATTGCAAACACAGCAGTGGGTTGTGGGTAGTCCACTTTCGACTTCTCTTCTGCCATTTTTTATTTTAATTCTATATGTGGTTTTGTATTTTATTTTGGCGCTGTTTCTGCTTAAACATCGACTTAAGGTGGAGCAAAAATGAAACTATTTTTCAAATATTATACCAAAACTTTTAAAGATATTTTTGCAAATTCAGCGATTTTCACCACACTAATTTTATCTGTATTTTTATATAGTTTCTTTTATCCTACCGCATATAAAGCACAACATGCTGAATTTTTACCTATTGTAATTGTAGATGAAGAACGTAGTCCTCTCACTCAGCAAATTATAAGCGAGGTGGGTAAAAGTCCGAATGTTAAAATTAAAACCATCACAGGAAATTTTGCTGAAGCCGAAAGCTTAATTAAACAACAACAGGTAGATGGTATTTTATTGTTGCCAAATAACTTATCACACAGTATTCGGCGCGGTGATGTTGGTGGCGTTGGTTTATATTTAAGTACTGCTAACTTTCTTAAAACTAAGCAAATAGGTTTTGGTTTAGCACAGTCAATTGAAAGTGTGCTAATTACCCAAACTGAAAAGTTTAGAGAAATTTCAGATTTTTCTCCTGTTCTATCTGTCCATCAAATTCCATTATTTAACACAACTTCAGGCTATGGTAGTTATATTTTTCCTGCAATTGCTCCTCTCATCATTCATCAAACCATTCTTTTGGGGTTAAGTATGCTTATAGCAACTTATAAGGAACGAGGCTGGAAACCGAGCAAAACTGAAGTATTTGGAATATTCACTGCTATTTTAAGTATAGGGTGTTTAGGGTGCTTTTACTTATTCGGTTTTACTTTTTGGCTTTATGATTATCCTCGTGGAGGTAATTTTGAGGGAATGTTATTAGCTGTTCCTATTTATATTGGTAGTGTAATTGGCTTGAGTTTTTTAATTGCCAGTTATTTTGATATGCCTGAACGTGCAGGACAAGTTTTAGTTTTTACTTCAATTCCATTGTTTATGCTATCAGGAGCGGCTTGGCCACATGCAGCTATGCCGCTTTGGATGCAATACCTTGCCAATATATTTCCTTCAACTCAAGCTATTCAAATGTTTATACAGTTAAATCAAATGGGCGTTAAAACTTCAATTGTTTTTCCAAAATTAATTTATTTGTTAGGGTCTGGTAGTATTTTCTTATTTTTAGGAGTTTGGCGAATTCGTAGGTCTAAGAATGAGTTGAGTTTCGCAAAGAAAATATAATAAGTTTTTCTTATTAATTATTCATTAAGTTTACTTATATAATAATTCGCAATTATTATATAAATTAAGGAAATTTAATATGAATACATTTGATAAAATTAGAAGATTTTGTAGACCATTTAGAATTGTTTTAGGTCTAGTTTTAATAGTTATTGGTTTTCTTCTAAGTAATCCATGGTTTTACTTAGGAATTATTCCTCTTATTGTTGGGCTTTTAGACTTTTGCCCTTTATGTATTGTTAGTAAAAAGTGTTCAATAAAACAAAAATAAAATATTTTTGTTTTATTTAATAAAATTCAAAACTATCATACCGATAAATTTACCATCTTTATAGAACTCTGCTCTATATTTTGATTTATTGGTATCTAGTGAATAAATATCTTGAATATCATCTTTTTTAATTAAAATATCATCTTCACTATCAACTCCATTTTTACTAAATCCAATAATATTTGCTCTTAATTCTGATTCTAAAATTTTGAAGTCATTTTTTATATCTATTTCATTTGCAAATGAAGTCTCTATCTCTTTTTCATCTACAATCATTTTTATTTTATTTTGTGGTTCCATCATCTCAAAAATTTGAGGTGATAAATCACAAACCTTAATATTTCCAATATAAATTTCATATTTATTATCAATAAATTTAACTTTTCCTAAAGTATGTGAAAAATCAAATTTATTATTCTCTTTTTTTAAAGGCACAAATTTAACACTATTTTTAATATCACTTAAATCAAAGCTAATATTATTATTTATTGTAACTTTTCCAAAATCATAAACTTTTGATTTTACATCTTCATAATTATTTATGTCAAATTCTCTTTCAAATTCTATATTCATAATATTCATAAACTCTTCAATAGATTTTAATTGATAAATTACTTTATAAGTTAATTCTGTGATATTTTTACTTGTTTCTATGGCAAAAGCTGGTTTATTATGAGTAACAGCAAAATAAGTCAAAGATTGTTGCATCTGCTCATCTTTTTGTTTTGTTTGAGTATTTTTTACGCCAAAGGTATGAAAATTTTGATATAAACCTTCATTATTTACACTTTTATTTACTTGATTGGCTATTTCATCTAAATTACCAAATTTATCATCGATTTTGTCTTGATCAATAATAGTTGCTTGTCCCCAAGCACTTGGATTAAAATTAGCATCTTCATAAATATCTCTATAAAATCCAAAACCATCATGTAGATTTAAAATCAAATCCACTCTTTTTTCTAAAATAATTTCTTTTATTCTATTTATTGTTAAAAGGTCGTTATCATTTTTATCAATAACATTAAATTTTCTATTCATATCCCCATAAATTCCCCTATTGTTAGCCATGATGCTATCAACATTAAGATTTGGAACAATCCATAAATTACCTGATTTAATTTTGTAATATTTTTCTAAAATAGCAGGAGCAAAATATCCACCTGGTTCATCACCATGAATTCCACCTACAATTAAAAGTGTGTGTTGATTGGGATTTGTCTCTTTTTTATATAAATCAAAAGGTGTATTTGAGGCAAAAAGGCAAATTAACGGGAAAAAAACAATTAAAAAACGCATACTTCTCCTAAAATCAAATTATTTTATAAAATAAAATGGTAGCAATCATAACACATAGCTATTTAGAGAAGCGTTAAAACAAAATATATAGAATATCAAACCCTTTTATTATTTTATTTTAATAGGAAGCAAACTCAAAAAACTCAAAGCCTCAGGAAGTGAAAAAAAAGCATTTTGTATGTCGTTTTGTTTTGGGTCAATTAAATAATTTTTAGCTGTTTCAAAATTTGCTTTTTTTAGATTGTTTTTTATAAAAACTGTTTGTGCTAAATCGCAATTATCAAAAAGCGATTTTTCCAAATTACACTCCTCAAAACCACAATCTTGAATCAAAGAGTTAATAAACTTCATTTGCCGTAAATCCATAACATGAAAAGAGTTTTGAGAAATATTACAAGAATCAAACCTAACTTCAAAAGGCTCTTGGCAAGAACTCCAAGAAATACCAATAAGTTTACAATTTTCAAAAACAACATCATTAAAAGTACAAGATTTTAATACAGCTAAAGACAAATCACAATTCACAAATTTACACTCTGTAAATTTACAGTTTTGCATAAGACTTTTTGAAAAATCACATTTTATAAAAGTACAATCATCAAAATAAATGGCATCTAAATTTTTAGCATTGTATTCGATAAATTCTTCTTCCCAATAATCATTTGTTTTAAACATTTTTCTTCTTTTTTTATTTATTCTAAAATATCAATTTGTTATTCGCCACTTGAAAAAACATCGGCATCATTTTCATCACAAAAGGATATTGTTTTAAAATCTCACTCATTACATCATATACGACAGTTGAATCTTCTGAAGCATATTTAATTTGTCCAGAAGTCAACTCTTCATTTTCCCAATTTGACCTTGATATATTTTTTGATTTTTGTAATTTTTCATTCAAGATTATTGAAGCTGCTTTTTTAGCTCCTATTTGATTTTTAGATGAGAGTTTTTTGAATATATCTTCAAGGTCAATTGTTGATTTTAGTCTTAGATTAAATTGTTTAAAAAGTGCTACACTGTCACCTTTTAAGCCTGTGCCTATTTTTATTATTTTATCATCTTCTAAAAAATCTATAAGTGGTTTTAGGTTTTTGATTTGTTTAATTTGAATAAGATAACACTTCTCTTTAGTAGCTAGTTGAATAAGACAAACACCATTATCTGCTTGACCTTTTTTAAATGTTGGCTTTTGTTCGCTATCAAAACCTATAAAAGGTGTTAATTCAATAGAGTTCATAACATTTTCTAATTGTTCGCAAGTGTTGATAACTTCGATTGTTCTATTCCCAATTGAATAAGAAACTTGTAAATCACTTTCAACACTACTTGAATTATCCATTAAATCGAAAAGTTTTATCATTGATTTCAAAGAATTAGAGCCATTTTCTAAAATATTTTTTAAGACATTTTCAACTTCATTTTCTAAATCATCTTCACAAAAATCTCGAATTAGATTTAATCTATCTTGATTTGAAATCACATTTATTATTTTGATTTTAAACTCCTATTTAATACAACCATTTTTCTAAAAGTATTGTAACATAAAGAGCTTAGACAACTTTTATCGCCCTTTTAATTAGCATTTTTTCTTCATCTATTGAGAGATAACGCCACTTACCTATTTCAATATTAGGCTTAAAACTACCAATACTTATTCTATTTAGCTCCAAAACTTTCAATGGTGTTCCAAATTTTGGGTCTTTTAATGCTCCAAAGAGTCTGCGAATATGACGATTTTTACCCTCTTCTAGTTCAACTCTTAGTTTTGTTTTCGCTCCACCATTGCCAATTCTTGTAACTTTTGCTTTTAGTAAACCATGGATACTTTCCAGACCTGCCAAAGCATCAATAATATGTTCATCAGTTACATGACCTCTAACCCAAACTTCATATACCTTGATACAATTTCCAGGTTTTGTTAAAGCATCATTTATTTTTCCATTTCTTGTAAATAATAAAAGCCCTTTTGATTCTAAATCAAGGCGTCCAATGGGCATCCATCCGTCTTGAAAAAGCCAAGTTGGTAAAAGATTGTAAACAGTTTTTCGCCCAAGGTCATCGGATCTTGTAACTAAATATCCCTTTGGTTTATTAAGAGCTAAGAGTATTTGAGAATTGTTTGTTGTAATATTCATAGGCTACCTTAAGTATATTTGATAAACCCGTAGTTTCAGGGACAGGATACTTGTAAAGTATCCCCGCAATTTCTTAAGTTGTAGTAAAAGAAAGATGATAGTTATTGTTTATAGTTTACATTATATGATAAAAAATGAGAAATTCAAGAAAAGAGTATTTCTTAAATTATAATTATGATTGAAACTTTTCTCCAGCGGCTACTGTAAATGTCATTTCAACCAATAAATTTGGGTCTATTAATTCAGCTTTCACACAAGCTCGACTTGGTGCAGTTCCATCAGGAAACCAAGAATCCCAAATCTCATTTAAGCCATCGAAATTTGCAAAATCTGTAATATAAATCGTAACTGCTAAAATTCTTGTTTTATTGCTATCAATTAGTGCCAAAGTTGCTTCTGCTTGGTCAAATATTTGTTGAACTTGCCCTTTTATATCGGCACTTGTATCTGTGTCTGCAACTTCTGTAAATGTAGCAATTCCATTAAATACAGTCACATCTGACCATCTTTTGCATGGGTTGATTCTATGGATTTTCATTATTGTATTCCTAATGTGTAATTGGCGTAATTGTAGTTAAAAAATATAAATATTTTCATATATTTTTTATATCTTCTTTTAGTTTTATCAAGCTTTCATCTGATGGCTCATTAGAATTTTTAGCAATAAACTCTATTAAACCTGATGTTTTTATGGGAATTTGTTTTGAAAACTTGATAATCTCTTCATCAAGGGTAGAAACTCCAGCTTTTGTTTGAACTAAATAAATTGTAAAAATATCATCTTCTATGGTAAATTTTACATGATTAAAATAAACCTTTGCCTCTTTGAAAATTGCATCTAAACAAAGAGTATCTTTTCTATAAAATGGAAAAGCTTGTTTAGCTTCTCCTAAAATTTCTGTGATTAGATAATATCCTAAAGTATCAATTGTAAGCTTATTTGTACAAACTCTTTTTTCATCTTTATTAAAAAATTCTTCAATAAGTCTAACAAAAAAAATAGGAGCTACAGTACCAATATCTTGTAATATTTCGCTATTTATATACTCATATATTAAGCTTGAGTTTTCTTTTATAAAAGCTTTTAGTTCATTTTCTTGCATTTGTATTTTCTATAAAATATCTAATTCAAAAGGCTCAATATGAGCGTTGTATTGGTTAAAATTATTTATAAAATGTGAATAATGAGGAGTTTCGTAGTGTTTGTTTAAAGCTTCTTCACTTTCCCAAGAATCAATCAAGATCGGAAGAGC
>ERZ650300.2257-NODE-2257-length-10436-cov-12.123013_pt1 | contig 10436 bp, 10 predicted proteins | sample MGYA00376236_ERZ650300 | MGnify/ENA primary metagenome ERZ650300 (study PRJEB26733, sample SAMN07839303) | wastewater metagenome | biome: urban; feature: wastewater treatment plant; material: waste water | place: USA: North Carolina | collected 2016-04-28 ... | reverse complement strand
GAGAGGCAGGCCGTCAGCCGTGCGCTGCGCTTCGTAGGCCGCCTCGGCGCGCAGGAAGGAGGCACGGCTCATCAGTCCGGTGCGCCGGCCGTCGCCGACCTGGTTGGCGCCAACCGCCTTGACCGCGCGCAGCAGGGACTTGAAATCGGCATAGTGCGCCATCTGTGTCGTGCGCTGCACGCTGACCGCCTTGCGGACGTAGGGAGAGTGGATCATGCGGGGCTCAGGGGCGAGGCTCGTCGGGGAGGTCCGCCGCGTCGGCGGCTTGCGGCGCGGGTGCGGTCGAAGCCGGGACCGCGGCCGCCTCGAGCGCCTTGCGGCGGGTCTCGATGTCGGCGATCTCCCGATCTCGTTGTGGGGAGGGCGGTTGGCGTGTGGCGGCGAGCAGTCGGCAGCGCAGCAGGGACGGCCGGCCGGCGCCGCGGACCGCGACATCGGTGGCATCGCGCAATGCCGTGTCGCCGGCTTCGTCGTCGCCGAGCAGATAGTGCAGCTTGGCCAGTGACAGGCCGACCGGCCCGACGCATCCGATCTGGCCGAGGGCGCCGACATGGTCATGGTCAAGCCCGGCATGCCCTACCTGGACGTGGTGCGCCGCGTGAAGGACGAGTTCAAGGTGCCCACCTTCGCCTACCAGGTGTCGGGCGAATACGCCATGCTCAAGGCCGCCGCCGCCAACGGCTGGCTGGACCACGACGCGGTGATGCTGGAAGCGCTGCTGGCCTTCAAGCGCGCGGGGGCCGACGGCATCCTCACCTACTTTGCCCGGGATGCGGCACGCTTGCTACAAAAATAAGAGCTGCTTGCGCTTGCTCAGTAAGGCTTAGAGGCCGATTTGACCACTGAAAAGACTGCAGCCACAGCCGCGCTGCGCATTTTCCATTTGCAGCCCGGCAGCGGCTGCCGTGAGCTGCAGACGCTGCCGCAAGCGCCCCCCGCCCAGGGCTTTTACTGGATTGCTTGCACGCGCGAGGCCTTGGCCGAGCACCTGGCGCCGGTGCAGGCCTGCCTGCAGGCGGTGACGGGCGCCAGCCTGCTGGACTTGCACGTGTCAGACCTGCTGAACGTGCAGCGCCCCTCGGGCTACGACTACACCGCGCAGTACGACCTGCTGGTGTTCAGGCGCCTGGCCACCACCCCGCACGCAGCCCCCCCTGACGAGCCATCGCCCACCGACGCCGCCCACCCGGCCAAGCGGTCTGGCCCGCTGGTGCTGCGCCGCATCGACACCAACCCCGTTGGCTTTGCGCTGCTGGACCAAGTGCTGCTGACCGTGCACCCGGCCGACTGCGCCGTGCGGGAAGCCTATGCGGCGCGGCTGCTGGCCGCTGCGCCCGCAGACCCGCGCGAAGGCCGCATGCCCACGCCGGGCGCGCGCCTGCCTGCCAGCCCGGCCGACCTGATGCTGCGGCTGGTGAACACCATGGTGGACGGCTACCTGGACTTGCGGCGGGACCTGACCCGGCAGCTCGACCACTGGCAGACCGAGCTGCTCAAGCCGCGCGCCCGGTTTGTGAACTGGAGTTCGCTGCTCGATGCCCGCATGGCGCTGCACAACCTGGATGAAATCTGCGAAGACCAGCGCAGTGCCATTCAGGACTGGATCGACACGCTGGAAACCTGGGCCCCGCCCGATACACCCGCCGGTGCGCGGGAGCTGGACCTGCTGAAGGTGCGCAGCCGCGATGTGCTGGAGCACATTGAACGCGTGGTGCACCATGTGCGGCGGCTGGAGCAAAGCACCGAAACCGTGGTGCAGATGCACTTTTCGGTGCAGAGCAACCGCACCAACGACATCATGCGCACCCTCACGGCGCTCACCGCCGTGTTCCTGCCGCTGAACCTGATCGCGGGCATCTTCGGCATGAATTTCGACTTCATTCCGCTCATCCACAAGCAGGACGGCTTCTGGTGGGCCACCGGCGCCATGTCGGTGATTGCTGTGGCACTGGTGCTACTCTTCTGGCGCAAACGCTACCTCGCCCGCACAAGTACGCGCTAACTTCAAGGGGTTTACCCTCGATATGAAAAGGGTTAACTGCGGCTAGATTGTAAGCACACGTAGCTTTTATCGCCGTCATGCCTTCTGTGTCTCAGCCGCACTCCACCGGCTATCGTCCCGCCCTCCTGTCCCCTCCCCTCAAGTGCCCTTGAGGCCTCGCCTCCCTTAGGCGTTGGATCTCCGACGCCAGTCCTCACTCACCCATCTCAAGCGGCTTGATATTGATCAACCCGTACTGGGACACAAATTGTTTCAATGCGTAATTCCAATACGCATATCAACTCGCGCGCCCTGCAGGCGCTTTCTCCATGCCTCAGTCTTTTTCCATGTTGTTGGGTAACCTGACGATTGCCACCAAGCTGCGCCTGATGGCAGCCATCAGCACCCTCGTGCTCATTGCCCTCTCCGGCTACCTGCTGGCCGAGGAATACCAGATCAACCGCACCGCCCGCCAAACTGCCGTGCGCCAGACGGTCGAGATCGGCCACTCGATCCTCGAATGGGCGCACAAGCTGGAAACCAGCGGCTCCCACACCCGTGAACAAGCCCAGGCACTGGCCCACAAGGCCCTGGAGAACGCGCGCTACGCGGGCAACGAATACTTCTGGCTGCAAACCGTGGATGCCCAGGTGGTCATGCACCCCTTCCGCCCCGACCTCAATGGCAAGGACGGCTCCAGCATGAAAGACCCGGACGGCAAGCCCATCTTCACCATGTTCGCCCAACGCGCCCGTCAGGCCGACGGCGGCGGCCTGGTGGAATACCAATGGCCGCGCCAAGGGCAGGAGCAACCGGTGCCCAAGTTCGCCCATGTGAAGCTGTTCCAGCCCTGGGGCTGGGTGGTGGGCTCGGGGGTGTACGTCGATGACCTGCGCAAGTCCTTCCTGGCCAGCCTGGGGCGCACCACGGTGATCATTGGGCTGGCGATTGTGATCAACCTGTTGTTCATCGCCAACATTCGCCGGGGCATTGTGCGGGGCCTGAGCCAGGCCATTGCAGTGGCCAAGGCCATCTCCCAGCGCAACCTGACCACGCCCATCCACGTCACCAGCCAGGACGAGGTGGGGCAACTGCTGCAGGCCATGCGCACCATGACGCACGACCTGCGCGACACCCTGCACACCGTGCGCGAAGCCACCGACCAGCTCGCCGGTGCCAGCCAGCAAATCGCCAGCGGCAACCTGGACCTGAGCAGCCGCACCGAAGCCACAGCCGCCAACCTGGAACAGACCGCCGCCAGCATGGAAGAGCTGACCGGCTCCGTCACCCAAAACGCCCAGGCCGCGCGCCGGGCCGCGGAGTGCGCCACCACCGCCAGCGACGTGGCCGCCAAAGGTGGAGAAGCTGTAGCGCAGGTGGTGAACACCATGAACGGCATCTCGGCCTCGTCACACCGCATCTCCGACATCATCGGCGTGATCGACGGCATCGCCTTCCAGACCAACATCCTGGCGCTCAACGCTGCCGTGGAAGCCGCCCGTGCAGGCGAACAAGGGCGAGGCTTTGCGGTGGTAGCCAGCGAAGTACGCAGCTTGGCCGGGCGCAGCGCAGAAGCGGCCAAAGAAATCAAGAGCTTGATCATGGCCAGCGTAGAGCGGGTAGAGCAAGGCACCCTGCTGGTAGACAAAGCAGGAGCCACCATGACAGAAGTCGTCACCGCCATCCGGCGCGTGACCGACATCATGGGAGAGATCAGCGCGGCCAGCAGCGAACAAAGCGCAGGCGTAGGCCAGGTGGGAGAAGCCGTCACGCAGATGGACCAGGCCACGCAGCAGAATGCGGCTTTGGTCGAAGAGATGGCGGCGGCAGCGGCCAGCCTGAACACCCAGGCGGGCGAGTTGGTCCACGCCGTGGCCGTGTTCAAACTGGCGCAAGACTCAGCTTACAGCGCAGGAACACGGTTCGGTGCCACAGCGGGGCCTGCGGCCAGTGCTCCATCCAGCCGCCCCGTGCTGGGTGCCGCCAAAGCGGCCAGTGCACTGCGCCCGGCAGCCACGAAGGCCCCCAAGCCAGCCGCCAGCCTGGCTGCACCGGGTGGGAAGGCCCACGCGCCCACCCCCGCAGCAGCAGCCGCCGCATCGGGCAAGGGCGGGGCGGATGACGAGTGGGAAAGCTTTTGAGCCCACTGGCTGAACATTGCCAGTAGCGCTGGTGCCGCCCCAGCGAAAACCTGGCGGATCACTTCAAAAGCACGCTGCAACCCAGCGTGCTTTTTTCTGGGCCCATGGTTCTTGCTCGATTCAGGGACGGCTCTGCAGTCACCGCCTTAAAGATAGTTTGGTCATTAAGTAAAAGCCATATATTCGTTTGGGTTTTAACGTTGCCCTCCCAAAATCAGCCCTGACTTCCAACCACACAAACCCGAAACCGCACTGAACCAGCCCGCCAAAAGGGTGGGGCGGGGCGGTCGGGGCAGGGACTGCCGTGACTTCCACCTCCATCATCATCGTGCCCGGCTGGCGGGATTCCGGGCCTGGGCATTGGCAAACGCTGTGGGCCGAACGGCTGCCGCAGGCCCGGCGGGTCGTGCAGGACGACTGGCACACGCCCACCCGCTCTGCCTGGGTGGCGCGGCTGGAAGAGACCGTGCTTGAACAACCAGGCCCCGTGGTCATCGTTGCCCACAGCCTGGGCTGCATCACCACGGCCCACATGAAGCCTGAAGCCGCAGCGCGAGTGCGTGGCGCCTTGCTGGTGGCGCCTGCCGACCCCGAGCGCCGCGCGGTGCTGAGCGACTTTGCCCCGGTGCCCTACGCCGCGCTGCCTTACCGCAGCATTCTGGTGGCCAGCAGCAATGACCCGTACTGCCCCATCCGCCTGGCCGGCGCCTATGCGCGCGCCTGGGGCAGCGAGTTTGTGCGCTTGCAGAACGCAGGGCACATCAATGTGGATTCAGGCCATGGCGAATGGCCGCTGGGCCGTGCGCTATTGCAATCGCTGACGGAGGTGGAGTTGCCCTTGCAACCGACGCCAGCAGAAGAGCTGGCGCAGGGTGCGATGACTTGATGGCGCTATTGAATTGATAGCTGCTTGCGCTTTTGTAACGGGCGCTAGGGCCACTTTTCCTTAAAAGCTTGTGACATTGCCAGGGATTGGACTTTTGCGAGGCCAGGGAGCCTGTTCATCTACATCCATGGCTTCATATTCCAAATCCTGATTAATTAACAAAAATATATTCTTTTGAGTTTTAAGCAATGCGTGGGGACAATGAACCATCTACAGCTTTTTGCGAGCGACGCGACATGACTTCTTTGAAACTCAAGACCCTCCTGGCTTCTTTGGCTCTGGCTGCCAGCGGCCTGGCCAGTGCCCAGAACACGCTGTTGAACGTGTCTTACGACGTGGCCCGCGAGTTCTACAAGGACTACAACGCCGCCTTCGCTGCGCACTACAAGAAGACCACCGGGCAAGACGTGAAGATCGACCAGTCGCACGCGGGCTCCAGCGCCCAGGCCCGCGCCGTGAACGACGGCCTGGCGGCAGATGTTGTCACCATGAACACCACCACCGACGTGCAGTTCCTGGCCGACAACGGCGTGGTAGCGAAGGATTGGACCAAGAAATTCCCGCACGACGCATCGCCCACCACCTCGACCATGCTGTTCCTGGTGCGCAACGGCAACCCCAAGGGCATCAAGGACTGGGAAGACCTCATCAAGCCTGGCGTGCAGGTGATCGTGGTGAACCCCAAGACCGGCGGTAACGGCCGCTACGCCTACCTGGCCGCCTGGGGCGCCATCCGCGAAAAGGGCGGCACCGAAGCGCAAGCCGCCGAATTCGTGAGCAAGCTCTACAAAAACGTGCCGGTGCTGGCCAAGGGCGGGCGTGATGCCACGGCCACCTTCCTGCAGCGCAACCAGGGCGATGTGCTCATCACCTTCGAATCCGAAGTGGTGTCCATCGACCGTGAATTCGGCGCCGGCAAGGTCGATGCGATCTACCCATCGGTCAGCATCGTGGCCGAGAACCCTGTGGCAGTGGTCGAACGCACCGTGGCCAAGAAGGGCACAGCGCAGCTGGCCAAGGCTTACCTGGACTACCTGTATTCGGACGAAGCCCAGGAAATTGCCGCCAAGCACGCCATTCGCCCCCGCTCTGAAGCGGTGCTCAAGAAGTACGCCGCTACCTTCAAGCCGCTGAAGCAATTCACCGTGGCGAAGTACTTTGGCTCGCTGACTGAAGCGCAAAAAGTGCACTTCAACGATGGCGGTCAGTTTGACAAGCTCTACACCCCTGGCGCCAAGTAAGCCCATCTCGCTGCAAATTCACCTATGACCACCGCGACTGCTGTGGCCGCAGCCCCGGCCGGACGGCGTGCGCCCAAGCGCGTGCTGCCCGGCTTTGGGCTGTCGCTGGGCTACACCCTGTTTTACCTGAGCATCATCGTGCTGATTCCGCTGTCAGCACTGATCTTCAAGACCTTCACCCTCACCTGGGAACAGTTCTGGGCCGCCATCAGCGCGCCGCGCGTGCTGGCGTCGTACCGGCTGACGTTTGGCGCATCGTTCATCGCAGCGCTGGTCAACCTGGTGTTCGGTCTGCTGATTGCCTGGGTGCTGGTGCGCTACAAGTTTCCGGGCAAGAAGATCGTGGACGCGCTGGTTGATTTGCCGTTTGCGCTGCCTACGGCTGTGGCCGGCATCTCGCTGACCGCCTTGCTGGCGGGCAACGGCTGGGTGGGCAGCATTCTGGAGCCCATGGGCATCCAGCTCGCGTTCAAGCCCGCAGGCATCGTGATTGCGCTCATCTTCATTGGCCTGCCGTTTGTGGTGCGCACCGTGCAACCGGTGCTGGAAGACGCCGAGAAGGAACTGGAAGAGGCTGCCACCTGCCTGGGCGCCACGCGGCTGCAGACTTTCACCAAGGTCATCCTGCCTTCCATCACCCCCGCGCTGCTCACCGGCTTTGCCATGGCGTTTGCGCGGGCGGTGGGTGAATACGGCTCGGTGATCTTCATCGCGGGCAACATGCCCATGGTGTCTGAGATCACGCCGCTCATCATCATCGGCAAGCTGGAGCAGTACGACTACGCAGGCGCCACCGCCGTGGCCGTGGTGATGCTGGTCATCTCCTTCATCCTGCTGCTCATCATCAACGCGCTGCAAGCCTGGCAGCGCCGCCACGCGGGGGCCCCAGCATGAGCGGCGCCAACTCTCGAACTGTTCGCCGCGCACAAGCGGGTACCACCGAAGCGCCCTGGGTGCGCTACACGCTGATCGCGTTGGCGCTGGCCTTCATGCTGTTGTTCCTGGTGCTGCCGCTGGCTGCGGTGTTTGCCGAGGCGCTGCGCAAGGGCTTTGGCGCGTACCTGGAAGGCCTGCGCGAGCCCGATGCCTGGTCGGCCATCAAGCTCACACTGATCACGGCACTGATTGCGGTGCCGCTGAACCTGGTGTTTGGCGTGGCGGCGGCCTGGTGCATTGCCAAGTACGAGTTCAAGGGCAAGGCGTTTTTGACCACGCTGGTGGACCTGCCGTTTTCGGTGTCGCCCGTGGTGGCGGGTTTGATCTATGTGCTGATGTTTGGCGCGCAGGGCTGGTTTGGCCCCTGGCTGCAGGCGCATGACATCAAGATCATCTTTGCCGTGCCTGGCATCGTGCTGGCCACTGTGTTTGTCACGTTCCCGTTCATCGCCCGCGAATTGATCCCGCTGATGCAGGCGCAGGGCAATGATGAGGAACAGGCCGCCATCGTGCTGGGCGCTACCGGCTGGCAAACTTTCTGGTACGTAACCCTGCCCAATATCAAGTGGGGCCTGCTGTACGGCGTCATCTTGTGCAACGCACGGGCCATGGGTGAGTTTGGCGCGGTGTCGGTGGTGTCGGGCCACATCCGGGGCCAGACCAACACCATCCCACTGCACGTCGAGATTCTCTACAACGAATACCAGTCGGTGGCCGCGTTTGCCGCTGCCTCGCTGTTGGCCCTGTTGGCCCTGGTCACGCTGGTCATCAAGACGATTGCCGAACACCGCAACGAGCAGGCCCTGAAGGCTGCCGCAGAACTTCCCCCCGAGCGACCCTCGCAAGGAACGACACCATGAGCATCGAAATCCGTAACGTCAGCAAGCAGTTTGGCGACTTTCAGGCGCTGCGCGATGTGAGCCTGGACATCCAGTCCGGCGAACTCATTGCGCTCCTCGGCCCCTCGGGCTGCGGCAAGACCACGCTCTTGCGCATCATCGCGGGCCTGGAGACGGCCGATGTGGGCACCATCCACTTCAGCGGCGAAGACACCACCGACGTGCATGTGCGCGAGCGCAACGTGGGTTTTGTGTTCCAGCACTATGCGCTGTTCCGCCACATGACGGTGTTCGAGAACGTGGCCTTTGGCCTGCGCGTCAAGCCCCGCAGCGAGCGCCCGAGCGAGGCGCAGATCAAGAAAAAGGTGATGGACCTGCTCAAGCTGGTGCAGCTCGACTGGCTGGCCGAGCGCTATCCCTCGCAGCTCTCTGGCGGCCAGCGCCAGCGCATTGCCCTGGCCCGCGCCCTGGCGGTGGAGCCCAAGGTGCTGCTGCTCGACGAACCCTTTGGCGCGCTCGACGCCAAGGTGCGCAAGGAACTGCGCCGCTGGCTGCGCCGCCTGCACGACGAGTTGCATGTGACCAGCATCTTCGTGACCCACGACCAGGAGGAAGCACTGGAAGTGGCCGACCGCGTGGTGGTGATCAACCAGGGCAAGATCGAGCAAAGCGGCTCGCCCCAGCAGGTGTGGGAGCATCCCGCCAGCCCGTTTGTGTATGGCTTTTTGGGTGATGTGAACCTGTTCCATGGGCGCGCCCATGAGGGCCTGGTGCACCTGGAAGGCATGCAGATCTATTCGCCCGAACACCAAGCGGCGCAGAACGCCAAGGCCTTTGCCTACGTGCGCCCGCACGACCTGGATGTGGAGCGTTATGCGCCTGGCGCCGGGCTGGACGCCGAAGGCCGCCCCCGCGGCATCGTGGCCCAGCTGAGCCGCGCCATCGTGGTGGGGCCCATCGCGCGGCTGGAACTTATTCCCTCCCAAGACCACAAACCAGCGGACAATGCGTCCCCAGACTCCTTGATCGAAGCGCAGATTCCTGCGCAGCAGTTCAAGGAAATGGGTTTCAAAGAGGGTGAAACGCTGGTGGTCACACCACGCCGCGCCCGAGTGTTCTTGGATCACGCCGCTGGAATCTGACTCCCCCTGAGCCGCTTCGCGTCTTCCCCCAAGGGGGACGACGGCCTTTGCTGCGGGGCGGCCCTTGCTGGCCGTCCGCGCGCTGGGGCTGTGACGGTTTCAGAGAGCAATGCTCTAGCGGCGACTGTTGGATGAGAGATAAGAATGATGGTGTTGAACTGGATTGATCAGGCCCCGCGCCGCGTGCTGGCACTGATCAGCGTGGCGTGCGTGGCCATGCTGGCGTTTGGCATGTATTTGCAGCATGTGGTGGGCCTGGAACCATGCCCCATGTGCATCGTGCAGCGTTATGCTCTCATTTTGGTAGCTGTCTTCGCTGGTCTGGCAAGCGCTAGAGGCTCAAAAGGCTGGTGGATGAGTTTTGCGGCGCTGGCACTGCTCGCGGCTGGCTTCGGTGCGTTTGTGGCCGCCCGCCAGAGCTGGCTGCAGTGGTACCCGCCTGAGGTAGCCACCTGCGGCCGTGACTTCTACGGCATGATCGAAAACTACCCCATCGGCCGCGCCATTCCCATGATTTTCCGTGGCTCGGGTGACTGCACGGCCATTGACTGGACTTTCCTGGGTGGCTCGATTGCCAACTGGTCGTTCATCTGCTTTGTGGGCTTTGGCCTGGTGCTGCTGGCGCTGCTGGTGCGTGCCTTGAAGGGCGGCACCCAGCGGGGCTCCGGCTACTCGGTGGCTTGACGGCAGCCCTGGCTCTGCCCCCAAAAAGCGCTCTACGGAGCGCTTTTTTCATGGTGGACGGCTTTCAAACACCGGCTCCTCTGCGGTGAGAGACGCCGCTGCTGGCATTTGCTTGCAACTACCCCAGCGGCACACCCCCTGCGTCCAGCGACGGCGGGCGCAACAGGTCCTCGTTGATGCCCATGGTCTGGCTGGCGCGTTCCACGGCTTGCCACAGTGGCGCAGGCATTTGCAGTATCTCTTCCGGCGAGGTGGAGCGCGCGATCCAGGCGCTGATTTGCAGGTGCTGCTCGTGGGTGAGCAGGTCCAGGTTCAACATTTCGTCGATGATTTTCATGCAGGGGTAATGGGTCGAGGGGGCTTGGGGAGGGCTCTGCGCAGTGAAGCCCTGGGGAGGCTGCGCGGTGCATGAGGCGGAGAAGGGGTGCTCCGTGGTGACCTTTGGTGCCACGGAGTGTGATGTGCTGTGGAACAGATGGTGCCCAAGGCACCGATCTCAAGCAGGTTCGGGACGGTGCCTTAACCGGGCATCCCGGAGCTGTGCGGGAATGGTAGATCGGAAGAGCGTCGTGTAGGGAAAGAGTGT
>ERZ650300.2255-NODE-2255-length-10439-cov-5.483918_pt1 | contig 10439 bp, 12 predicted proteins | sample MGYA00376236_ERZ650300 | MGnify/ENA primary metagenome ERZ650300 (study PRJEB26733, sample SAMN07839303) | wastewater metagenome | biome: urban; feature: wastewater treatment plant; material: waste water | place: USA: North Carolina | collected 2016-04-28 ... | reverse complement strand
GCTATAATGCCCCTAAAAATCCAAACAACTTTTCCACCATTCATCTTTAAAAAAATGATATAAATAACGGAATTTTTAAGGAGAAAAAGATGTTTTCAGGAGTAAACCTATGAGCGCCAAGAAAAAAACATACAGCGCCGATTTCAAAGCCAAAGTTGTTTTAGAGCTACTCTCAGAAGGGGCAACGCTGAATCAAACAGCATCCAAATACGAGATAACCCAACAGAGTCTACTGGCATGGAAAAAGCAGTTTTTAGAAAATGCCTCTCAAGCATTTGAATCATCAAAAATGAGCTCGGAATACAAAAAAGAGATAGAGGAGCTGCAAGCCACTAACGATAAACTTGCAAAAGCTCTCGGAAACACAACTATCGAAAGGGATTGGGCTGTAAAAAAGCTAGAGAGCTTGGACTTATTAAGTAAAAAGTCTTTGATAGATGTCCAAGCTCAAGATTTATCCCTATCAAAGCAATGCAAGCTAATTGGCGTAAGCAGAAGCTGCCTCTACTACAAGCCAAAGCCGATAAGCGCTCTAAATCTCCAAATACTAAACGCTATGGATGAGATATATACGGATAACCCAGATTATGGCTACAGATATATTCATAAACAACTAATTGAAGACGGCTTTGCCGTCGGCAAACATAGAGTGCTTAAATATATGAAAATCCTAGGTATCGAAGCCGTTCATCCAAAACCTAAGAAACTGACCAGCATCAGAGATCACGAGCATAAGATATACCCGTACTTGCTAAGCAGATACCACAATAATAACAAACAAGTCACGGTTAATGAATCAAATGAAGTATGGAGCGGAGATATTACATATATTCGTGTGAGTGGCGGCTTTATGTATTTGGCAGCCATCATAGACTGGCATAGTAAAGCGGTGCTCTCATATAAAATATCTAACACGATGGACGCTAGCCTAGCCGTAGGCGTATTAGAGGACGCCATAGCTAAATACGGTGCTCCAAAGATATTTAACTCAGATCAAGGCTCACAATATACAAGTTATCAACATACCAAATTGCTTAAGGATAACGACATAGAGATATCTATGAACGGCAAAGGAAGGTCTATCGATAACATAGCAATCGAGAGATTTTTTAGAACTCTCAAATATAGCAATATCTATATCAGCGACTATTCATCAATAAGTGAGCTCAAAGAGGGGGTGGCGAACTATATTCACAAATACAACTTCAAAAGATTTCATTCGGCTTTAAACTATCAGAAGCCTATGAATGTTTATCTTGACGGTATTAGCAAAAGGGGAGAAAAAGTTGCATAATGTGACTTTTTCTGGATTAAAGATGAAAAATGGGAAAGTTGTCTTGACAAATGGGGGCAGTATAAAGAGTTAAAACCAAGCCCAAAGCATATATCCAAAATTTTGTAGCTCTCTTTTTTTGGGGTCAATTTAAATGCCGGATATATGTGTTTATACAACGTCTCTTTTAGCGCCCCGTCTTTTACACTATGGTAGTGTTCGTCAAAAATTTCGCTATAAGCGGTAAAACTCCCGTCTGCCGTCTGCCGTCTCATACATCCCCTAAAAGTTATATCTATATAATATTAGAATGAAAAAGCAAAAAATATATATATTGACGACTCTTTTATTGTACGGCTCGGCACTTTTCGGCTTTTCCGAGAAGATAACTACGGAGCTAACAAATGCCGTAAAAACCGAATATCTAAAAGAGTATCCGTCCGTCATAGTCTCAAACGTCATAGTTACCGATATGTCAAAAGAGCAACCGGACGACTCCAGATTAGTCGGCGTAGATTTGCAAAGACAAAGCCTCACAAAAAACGCCTCTACCCTGATAGCGGTTTTGGAAAACGGGCAAAAAAAGACAAAAAGGGTATTTGTCCGCTATGAGGTAGAGGCTTTGCTACCGATGCCGAAAGCCAAATATAACATCCAAAAAGATAAAATCATCGCCGAAGACGACGTAGAATATGAAAACGTCAAATTTAGATACCTCACGGCAAAACCGCTAGACAAAGAAGAGCTAGGCAACGTGATAGCAAAAAGATTTCTTCCGGCAGGCTCATACATAACAACTAGAGAGGCGGCGAGAGAATCTCTGATCCGAAAAAATAACGTACTAACAGCTGTTATGATAGACGGAGGACTGGAGATAGATATTGAGGTTACGGCTCTGGAAGACGGAAACGAGAATCAAACCATCAACGTCAGAACCAAAAACGGCAAAACCGTAAAAGCGGTAGTAAAATCAAAAAATAGAGTTGAGATCAGGTGAAAATAGTTTTATGCGTCAGCGGAGCCAGCGGTGTAAGTCTCGGTGTTATGCTCTATGAAGAACTCTCCAAAGCCGCCGATGTTTCGCTAGTCATATCGGAAGGGGCAAAAAAGGTATTTAAATATGAAATACCCCATTTTTCAAATGATGCCCTAGATGCACCGCCCTCTTCCGGCTCATACGGTGCAGATATGGTTATAGTCGCACCTTGTAGTATAAACACACTCTCAAAAATTGCCCACGGTATATCCGATACCCTCACAACGAGATGTGCCGCCGTAGCGCTAAAAGAGGGGAAAAAGCTAATACTGGCTCCAAGGGAGTCGCCGCTATCTTCAATAGCTCTCGAAAATATGCTAAAACTCTCAAAAACGGGGGTTACGATAGCGCCGCCCATGTATGCGGAATACAGCGATAATGACTCATTGGACGGGTTAAAAAAATTTATAGTCGGCAGATGGCTCGATATCGTAGGGATAAAAAATAACCTCTATAAACGGTGGGGAGAATGAAAAAAAAAGCGCTTTATCCAGGGACTTTTGACCCGCTTACGTTGGGTCACGTCGATATAGTTATGAGGGCTTTAAATATTTTTGACGAGGTAGTCCTAGCCGTTGCCGCATCGGAGGACAAATCCCCTATGTTCTCTCTTTATGAGAGAGTTATAATGGTTCAGGACACGTTTCAAAACAACGAAAGGGTCAAAGTAGAGCCGTTCAAAGGGCTTATGGTCGATTGTGCCTCAAAAATGGGTATATCTGTAGTTATCAGAGGGCTACGGGCGGTTAGCGACTTTGAGTATGAGTTGCAACTGGGGTACGCAAACCAAAGTCTAAATCCAGATATAGAGACAATCTATCTGATGCCGAGCCTAGAATATGCGTTTATCAGCTCCTCGGTGGTCCGCTCTATCCTAAAGCACGGCGGAGACGCTTCTAAACTTCTCCCGAAAAGCATTGCCGATTTTATAAAAGGGAAAGATTTTGTACGTAGCATTTGAAGGGATAGATACCTGCGGTAAAAGCACTCAGCTGAATATCCTAAAAAGCAAAAGGGGTGATTTTGTCTACACCAAAGAGCCGGGCGGCACGCCGCTTGGGGAGAAAATCAGAGAACTGGCACTAAATTTTGCCGGAATCGACGAAAAGAGTAGGTTTTTTCTGTTTTTGGCCGACAGAGCCGAGCACATCCAGAAAATTATCCTCCCAAATAGCGGCAAAATACTCATATCGGACAGATCGGTAATATCCGGCATAGCCTATTCGATATTCGGTGGCCTTTGCAAGGATTTTGTATTGGAGGCTTCAAAAATAGCGGTAAATAGCGTCCTGCCGGATATCGTGATAATCCTATGGATGGACGAGACCACCCTATCCTCAAGGCTTCACAACAAAACAAACGACGAGATAGAGAAACAAGGGATACAAAAACTATTGCAAATCCAAAACGAGATGCCCGGTATTTGCGAAACACTGGGGATCAAATACCACAAAATAGACGCATCGCAAAACATAGAGGCTATTGCTAAACAGATTGAGGAGATTATCGGATGATTAACGCCCTTAGAGGGATGAAAGACGTTTTTTTTGAAGACGGCGAGAAATTTGAAAAATTTTTGGAAATTGCGATTAAAAGTGCAAAAAACTACGGTTTTACACAGATAGAGACCCCTGTTTTAGAGGAAACCGGACTGTTTCTCAGAAGTGTCGGTGAGAGTAGCGATATAGTCGGCAAGGAGATGTATAGGTTTAAAGACAAGGGAGAAAACGATGTCTGCATGAGGCCGGAGGGGACAGCCGGTGTCGTCAGGGCTTTTGTGGAGAAAAAACTGGATAGAACGGGGCTAAACTACAAATTTTATTATCACGGCACTATGTATAGATACGAGAGGCCGCAAAAAGGGAGGCTCAGACAGTTTCACCAATTCGGCGTGGAGTCCTTTGGGGAACAAAGCCCTTTAGAAGACGGGGCTATGATACTGATGGCGGCAGAGATATTTACAAAACTGGGTATCGGTTTTTCACTGAAGCTAAACTCTCTCGGCTGCAAAACATGTGTTCCGGACTACAGACAGTCGTTGGTTGAAAAACTAAAAACGGTCGAAAGCGAGTTGTGCGACGATTGCAAACGGAGAATCGAGACAAACCCGATGAGGGTTTTTGACTGCAAAAACGAACAATGCCAGACAATCCTAACAGAGTTTCCTAGAATCACAGATGCCCTATGTGACGAGTGCAAATCTGATTTTGAGACGGTAAAAAAAGCCCTTGACTGCTCAAATATCGGATATGAGATAGATAAAAATCTAGTCAGGGGGCTAGACTACTACACCAAAACGGCATTTGAATTTGTCTCAAACGAGATAGGGGCGCAAAGCTCCATAGCCGGCGGCGGAAGGTATGATGCCCTGATAGAGAGTCTGGACGGCAGACCGACTCCGGCGGTGGGATTTGCAATCGGAATAGAGCGGATACTGGATTTGATAACACTAGACGAAAAAAAACGAAACGGGGTTTTTGTGGCTCCGCTATGCGAAGACGGGGTTTTTGCGGCGTTCAAAACAGCGGCGGCGTTAAGACAAAAAACGGTAACACATTTAGGGTATGCTCCAAAATCGGCAAAAAACTATCTAAAAGCGGCGGACAGACAAAATACACTTTGGTTTGTCGGCATAGGTGAAGATGAGATAAAAGAGAATAAAATATGGCTCAAAAACCTCCAAACCAAGGAGGAGTCGAAAATCTCTTTTGAAGAGCTGGAAAATATCTGTTTTGAGGAAAATTAAGTGGTAAATTACGGTATCGACGTTTGGGGGCAGGATAGTTTTGTTATTGAGGACGGTTTTGTAAAAATCAACCACGGCAACAGACCGAATCTTGTAGATATAGTCAGGGAAATTAGGGAAAACGGGCATAAGGGGCCACTACTGCTCAGGTTTCCGCACTTAATCAAAAACCAGATAGAGCTTATATTTGACAAATTCAACTCTGCAATAAAAGAGTTTGACTACAAAGGGCAGTTTCGGGCGGTCTTCCCGCTAAAAGTAAATCAGTTTCCAAATTTTGTATCTCAAGTCGTCAAAACCGGAAAAAAATTCGGATACGGCCTTGAAGCCGGCTCAAAAGCGGAAATCATCATAGCGATGGCCTACAACAACGACAAAGCCCCGATCACCGTCAACGGCTTTAAAGATATGGAGATGATCAGCCTTTGCTTTATCGCCGCAAAAATGGGACACAATATAACTATTACGATAGAGGGGATAAACGAGCTAGAGCTAATCATCGAGGTAGCAAAAAGGCTTGGTGACCCTGTTCCAAATATCGGACTTCGTATTAGGCTCCACTCGGTTGGGATGGGGATGTGGGCAAAAAGCGGCGGGATAAACTCAAAATTCGGCCTCACCTCCACGGAGCTAATAGAGGCGATGGATATGCTAAAATCGGCTAGTCTGCTTGAAAAATTCAATATGATCCACTTCCATATCGGATCCCAAATGGGGGATATCGCCCCCCTCAAAAAAGCACTCAGGGAGGCCGGAAATATATATGCGGAACTCAAAAAAAGCGGTGCGGTAAACCTAAATGCAATCAATCTAGGCGGCGGTATAGCGGTCGAATACTCTCAACAAAAAAAGAAGCTAGACAGAAACTACAACCTTGAAGAGTTTGCAAACGACGTTGTGTATCTAATGAAAGGGATAGCGGCGGCAAAAGGGGTAAATGAGCCTGATATTTATACCGAATCGGGAAGATTTATAGCGGCAAACCACGCCGTATTGGTCGCTCCAGTGCTAGAACTGTTCTCAAACGAATACGAATCAAAAGAGCTAAGGCTAAAACCACAAAACCCACCTCTTGTAGAAGAGCTTTTGGATCTATTGGAGAGCATGAATGAAAAGAACGCCGGAGAGTATCTGCACGATGCGATAGACCATATGGAGTCGCTACTCACCCTATTTGACCTAGGGTATGTAGACTTGCAGGATAGATCAAATACGGAGATTTTGCTCCATCTAATCTCGAAAAAATTTATCTCTCTCAATACCGGCTCGCTCCAAAAAGAGATAAAAAATATGCAAGACAGCCTACAGGAGAAATACCTCCTGAATTTTTCAATATTCCAAAGCTTGCCTGATTATTGGGGGCTTGGACAAAATTTTCCTATAATGCCGATACATAAACTAGACGAGCAACCGACCAGAAGTGCAAACATTTGGGATATTACTTGCGATTCAGACGGAGAGATTAGCTTTAACGTCAAAAATCCGCTCTTTTTGCATGACGTGGATTTGCAAACGGAAGATTATTATGTCGCTTTTTTCAAGGTCGGAGCCTATCAGGAGGTTTTGGGGATGCAGCACAACCTATTTACACACCCTACCGAGGCAACGGTCTGTTTTGACGCAGACGGGGTTCATGAGATAACCGATATTATTCAGGCGCAAAACCTGATTGATATACTGGATGATATGGATTTTGACATCAAAGAGATTGAGATACGGCTAAGACACAAGATAGCAGACTCAAGACTTATCCCAGAAGAGAGAAAAAAAGAGATTATGGGAGAGCTTTATGTATATCTCTCAGAAAATAACTACCTTAGGACGGTTCAGTTTTAATGAATCTTTTTGCCCAGATACGAGAGGATTTCGGTAGCGTACTAGACAGAGACCCTGCTATTGCCTCAAAATTGGAGCTTTTTTTTAACTACCCTGGGCTATGGGCTATATTTTGGCACAGGATTGCCCATAGGCTCTACATCAGAGGCTTTAGAGTTTTCGCTAGAGTAATAATGGGGATCAGCCAGATATTTACTAACATAGATCTACATCCGGCCGCCAGGATAGGACGGAGAGTATTTATAGATCACGGTATCGGCGTGGTTGTCGGTGAAACCGCCGTTATAGGCGACGATGTTACCATATATCAGGGGGCTACGCTTGGCGGGGTGAGTTTAGCTAAGGGGAAAAGACATCCGACGGTTGAAAACGGTGTTGTTGTAGGCTCAGGAGCAAAAATACTCGGAAACATCACCATAGGTGAAAACTCAAAAATCGGAGCAAACTCGGTAGTCATCAAAAACGTCCCGCCAGACTCAACCGCCGTCGGTATCCCTGCTAGAGTAATCAGGAAAGGGATGGATAAAAACCCTTATGCCCACGATAAGCTTCCGAATATCGACAACGAGATATTCAAATACCTCATAAAACGGATACAGATATTGGAAAATGCCGTACAAAACGGTGAAAAAGATATAGCAAAACTGGATTTGGACCTAAATGACACATACGACGATTTTATCAAGACCCTAGACAAATAAAAAATTTCCGTTTTGCAACCTTGTGTTATAATTGACAAATTTGTTGATTATTACAAGGAGCCTTTTTTTATGCAAATACAACTCTCCAAAAGAATCGAAGTCCTCCAAGAATCCATCACTATAGCAATCTCCACACTTGCCAAAAGGCTCAAAGAAGATGGGAAAGACGTTTTAAACTTCGGAGCCGGTGAACCAGATTTTGACACCCCTACCCCAATAAAAGACGAAGCCAAAAAAGCCCTCGACGGAGGGTTTACGAAATATACGGCCGTAGAGGGGATAGCTCCGCTTTTACAAGCTATTGCGGATAAGCTAAAAAGAGAAAACGGTATTGAGTATTCTCCAAAAGATATCATCACATCAAACGGCGCAAAGCAGTCACTTTTTAACCTTTTTGCCGCCATCGTAGATGAGGGCGACGAGGTTATCATCCCTGCCCCGTACTGGGTAACATACCCTGAACTTGCCAGATTAAACGGCGGTATCGTGGTAGAACCGAAAACGGACGAATCAACGGGATTCAAGCTTACGGCCGATGAGCTAAAAAAACTAATCACCCCTAGAACAAAAATGTTAGTTTTGACCTCTCCATCAAATCCGACAGGAAGCGTCTACACAAAAGAGGAGCTAACGGCTATTGCGGATGTTTTAAAAGGGACAAAAGTAGTCGTTGCGGCAGATGAAATGTACGAAAAACTGGTATATGACGGTAAAAAATTTACCTCTGCGGCGGCAATTAGCGAAGATATGTATCAAAGAACCGTAACCATAAACGGTCTTAGCAAATCTGTTGCAATGACAGGATGGAGATTCGGGTATCTGGCTAGCCCAAACAAAGAGCTAATAAAAGCAATGAATAACCTCCAATCCCAAAGCACATCAAACATAAACTCCATAACCCAAAAAGCCTCTATAGTTGCCCTAAAAGGTGACGTGGACGGCGAAATAGAAGCTATGAGGGTAGAGTTTGAGAAGAGGAGAAATATAGGGGTTGAAGGGTTTAATGCAATAGAGGGCCTTAGTGTCTTAGCCCCTGACGGTGCTTTTTATCTGTTTGTGAATATCTCGAAAATAGAAAAAGACTCAATGAAATTTTGCAAAGAGTTACTCGAAAAAGAGGGCGTTGCGGTAGTTCCAGGGGTTGGATTCGGTGTTGAGGGGTACTTTAGATTCTCGTTTGCGACCGATAGTGATACAATTAAAAAAGGGGTAGAACGAATAGCCAAGTTCGTTAAAAACAACTATTGAGACTTTTGCTTAAATAGATGCCTCAATAGAGCAACTAAGTTGCGAGAGCGCTCGCTTTGAAGACCCAATTTTGGGCTTTGCTCAAAATTTGAGAACTAATCAGATGGTTCTACTAGAAATCAAAAGCTAAAAGTAGTGCCTCGCCGCTTTTAGCAACTCTCAATTTAGGCATAAAAAAAGCCCCGCCCAAGGGCGAGGCTTTTTGCGATAGTATCTAACTTATCTTCTAATCAACCGCAAGCCGGAACGTTGCCGCTGTCAGAACCGTACTCTTTCAGGAAGTCATGTAGGTCTTTAGCGTGATCTTTGAAGGCACCGTTAAAGTAGGCGGCAGCTTTTGGATCTTTTTGGTGTTTGTCTACTAGAGTTTTAGCACCGTTTGCAAAAATCTTATCCCAACCGGCTTGAGTATTCATAGCGGCACCTTTTACACCGTTACCGTGGCAAGATTTACAAGCTTTAAGATATAGCTTTTGTCCTTTTTCAACGCTTGCATTAGCGCCAACGGCTAGAACTGCCGCACAGACTCCTAAGAATAGAAACTTTTTCATTTTTGAACTCCTAATGGGTTTTACAAGCAAGATGATATGCTATCAAAACTAAAAGAAACTTTAAATTTAAGAGTAGTTGAACTTTAAATTTCGTAAAACTTATAGTTTAGAAACTTATAGAAAGTATTTGTTAGATTATTGCAACGAGCCAGAGGGGGAATTATTCGGAGTCTGTAAGAATTCTTCTTGCGCCGATAATTTTATTTTGAAAAAAATCTCCGTTTAAGCTATCAATTGCAACGGATCTACCTGTGCTAGGTGCATGTATAAATCTATTGTCGCCTATATATATGCCGACATGAGAGGTGTTTATTCTAAAGAATATAAGATCGCCTGGTTTTAAAGATTTTAGATCGACCGCTTTTCCGACGGTTCTCATCTCTCTCGAGCTTCTAGGGAGTTTAATGTCCGCACCCTCTTTAAAAACATAACCTACAAAACCGCTACAATCAAATCCTGAATTTGGATTACTACCGCCGCTTCTGTATCTTGTTCCCAGAAGGTCTTTTGCTATACTGGATATTTTCTCAAATCTTTTAGACAAAAAGTCTGTACTCTCTTTTTCGGAAGCGCTTTGAGTCTCTTTAGGTTTAACGACGATGAACCCATCCTCGTTTTCAGCTGCATTTAGCTTTGTCTGCCCTAGAGGTAAAAGGAAAGAGGCAATTATTGCGACAGTGTAAAATTTGAGTAAATTTTTATTCTTTGTAAGCATGCACTGATTCTACAGAAAAAAAATAGATTTGTCAACATTTTTTTAATTTTTTTGTAAATTTTCCGAAAATCTTTTATTACCGACTTTATAGTAAAATGGCCATCATGGATAAAAGAGAGTTTGATAACCATATAAAAAGCGGCAAGCCTATAAATTCGGTGTTACTATTTGGAGCTTGTGACTATCTAGCCGATTATTATGCCGATTTGTTGTTGCAAGGTGCCGGAGACGGAGCCGATATCATGAAGGCATATTTTGACGAATACTCATTTGAGACGGCAAAAAATTTCCTCTCCCAAAACTCACTTTTCGGTGACAAACTATGCCTCATAA
>ERZ650300.2252-NODE-2252-length-10443-cov-14.520023_pt1 | contig 10443 bp, 10 predicted proteins | sample MGYA00376236_ERZ650300 | MGnify/ENA primary metagenome ERZ650300 (study PRJEB26733, sample SAMN07839303) | wastewater metagenome | biome: urban; feature: wastewater treatment plant; material: waste water | place: USA: North Carolina | collected 2016-04-28 ... | reverse complement strand
GCGCCGTCGTCGGGGACATCGACCGAATCGGGCACCGGCCACGCCTGGGTGCGCGGCCCGGAACCGGCCGTAGGCCCGCCGAAGGTCAGCCGGTGCAGTGGTGCGTTTCGGGTACCGAATGCGGGTGCCCACCACATCACCACCTGCGACTGTGCCCGTGTCGCGGCGACGTACAGCAGCCGCAATTCCTCGGCGACCGTTTCGGCCTGTGCCTGCGCCCACCGGCGTGCCCGGCCCGGGGCACTCTTGCCTCCGACGTCGAGGCGACGAACGCCGTCCGGATCGTGATACATGATCGTCTTGTCGTCGGGCATGTGGAGGCTGTCCCAGGCGAAGGGCAGGTAGACGATCGGGAATTGCAGTCCTTTGCTGGCGTGCACCGTCATGATCTGTACCGCCTGCGCATCCGATTCGAGACGACGGGTCTGATCCTCGGTGCGGGCGTGTGAGACGACGTCGGCGACCCGATCGGTCAACCACTCGGTGAGTTCGCTGATGCCCCAGCCCTGATCCATCACCTGTCTGTTGCAGATCGCCGCGACCTGCAACAGATCGGTCATCGCGCGTTCGCCGTGCGGGGCCGCGAGCACCCGCGCGGCAACCGCCATCTGGTCGACGATGCACGCGGCCATCGCCGAGAAGCCGGCTTCGACGAACACCCTGCCCCATTCGGCGATGTGCGCTGCCAACGCCGAGATCCGCTGGTCGTCGGCGTCGGCGAGATCGGCCGCCGACCAGCCGATGAGCGAAGTGGTCGCGGCCAGCCGGACACTGTTGGTGCGGGCGGGCGACTCGATCGCGGTCAGCACCCACAACCAGTGCCGGGCAGCGGCGGTCCGGAACACGCTCGCGCCCGAACCCACGACGGCGGCGATACCGCGTTCGGCGAGCGCACGCCGCAGCGGCTCAACCGTCTTGTTGGTCCGGACCAGCACGGCGATGTCGCCGGGTCGCACCGGACGACTCTCATCGCCGAGGCGCACCGGCGATGAGAGCAGGGCGGCGATGTCGTCGGCGGCATCCTCGATCACCCGGGGCCGGATGTAGTCGACGGACGGGAATCCGCTGTCGCCGAACACGGTGAAGTCGGCGCGGACCAGTGCGCGGATCCGCAGCGGTGCCGCGCCGTGCAATCGGCTGCCCGGACGGGCGGCGCCGACCGCACGCGCGACGATCTCCGGGTGGCCGAGCTGTGCACCTCCATAGATTCGGGCGAGCGCGGCCACCAGCTCATGCTCGCGCAAATGCAGGCCGAGCCACTGCTGGACCTGGGCCTGCGCCTGGGCGAAGGCTCCGGCGCCGCGCTGGCCTGGCCGCTGCTGCCCTCGGCCTGCGCCATCCTGCGCGAGATGGCGAGCTTTGAGGCGGCTGGGGTGTCGGGGCAGACTGCGGCAGCATAAGAATCTGCCTTTGCGTTGCCACTACTGAGCAGCCGCAAAGTGTGCTGAATGCTATTAAAGTGATAGCTGCTAGCGCTTATCAGATAAGCGCTGCAGAGCTATTTGGTTTGAGTTTTGAGCAGCCCCGCTCAGGGGCCACTCCCATCGCGTGATGGGGCAGCCCGCCGCTGTCAGACAGGACTGACACCAGCGTAGGCACTCGTCCCGCTGATGCCTTGAAGATTGATACCTATCCTCACGGTTTTCAACAGGAGGAAGCATCATGCCGATCTGGTTCTGGGTTGTGGGCTTGCAGGCCATTGCGGTGGCTGCTGCTACGGTCATCCTGACGGCGGCCAGTCGGTTTTGATGCCCTGCGGCGTCTGCTGCTCTGCAGTCGCTCAGGCGCAGAGGGCTTCAGTGGCCGGGTTCCCCTGGCAGGCGCTGCTACCCAGCACCAGCACCAGCACCAAGCAGCGTTGTCACGCTCTGGTCAGCCGATGGATCAGTTCAGCGTGTTGTGGGTAGCAGGCAAGTAGCTGTTTCGCTTGCGCCAATTCAAAGTCAGCAAAGTCAAAACCGGGTGCCACCGTGCAGCCCACCAGGGCAAAGTCGCCTTCTGCCAACTCTGCGCCAAACCAGCAGCCCGCAGGCACCACGGCCTGGAAGTGTTCGCCCGCAGCCAGGTTGGCGCCGAGTTTCCACTCCTGGTACGTGCCATCTGGAAAGATGCCGTGCACGCGCAGTGTGGAGCCAGCATAAAAGTGCCACACCTCGTCAGACTGGATGCGGTGCAGCGCCGAGATGTCGCCTGCCTCCAGCAAAAAGTAGATGGCGGTGGAAGCAGACCGGTCTCCGTCAAACCGCGCGGGCAGGGCTTGTGCGGCAAGCTTGTCGCTGGCGCGGTAGGTTTCCTTGAACCAGCCTCCTTCGGGATGGCGGGCCAGTGCCAGTTGTTCGATGAGCGTCTTTGCGGTGGTGCTGTGCATGGGCAGAAGGTTAATGCCTATGTCAGCCGGCTGCGAGGGTAGATGCAACGATTCAAGGGTGTTGCGACGAAATACCTTGATTCGTCTCTGGGGTGGTTCAGGTTGTTGGATCGATCAGACCCCAGGGGGGCTGCAGCCCGCACTGGTGCTGGAGGCGGCCATGGGAAATCAAAGTGTCACTAGCATTCGCCAGAAGAGCCTCTTTTGCCTTCTGGCGCCCGTCAATAAAGCGCAAGATGCTATGAAATCAGGAGTGCTGAGTGCAAAAAAAGCCGCCTTCGTGAGAAGGCGGCTTGCGGGGCTGCTGCCGCAGGGGCAGCGGTGCCGATCGGTCAGTCCAGCGTTGCGCCAGAGGTCTTCACGCGTTCGCCCTGCACCTTGAGGTCGCGGGCCAGGAAGGCCTTGTATTCGGCGGGGGTGGAAGCCACGGCCACGTAGGAGTAGGCGTCCACGTTGGTCTTGCGGAACTCGGGGTCCATCAGGATGCGGCGCACATCGGCGGCGATTTTTTCCACGATGGCTGCGGGCGTGCCAGCAGGGGCGACGAGGCCGATGTTGAACACGGCGTCAATGTCCTTCACGCCAGCTTCCTTGAACGTAGGCACGTCAGGCAGGGCCAGGCTACGTGCTTCTGATGAAACGGCCAGGGCCTTGAGCTTGCCGGACTTCACGTGCTGCTCGATCACCGACACGCCCAGCACGGCCGAGTCGATCTGGCCGGAGATGACTTCCGGGATCAGCGGTGCGGCGCCCTTGTAGGGCACGTGCACCATTTCCAGGCCTTCTTGCTTGGCGAACATCGCCAAGGGCAGGTGGACGATGCCGCCCGCGCCGGAGGAGCCATAAGTCAGTGGCGTGCCCTTGGCGTTTTTGGCCAGCTCGATGAACTCCTTCAAGGTGTTGGCCTTGGAGGCCTTGGGCACGAAGAACACCATGGGCACGCTGATGAGGCGCGAGATGGGGGTGAAGTCCTTCTCGGGGTTGTACGGCAGCTTCTTGTACAGGTGCGGGTTCATGGTGAGCGCGGCCTCGGTGGCGGCGAACAGTGTGTAGCCGTCGGCGGGGCTCTTGGCCACGAATTCCGCGCCGATGATTTCGTTGGCGCCGGTTTTGTTGACCACCAGCACCGACTGACCCCATTCCTTGCCCAGGCGGGTGGCCAGCACACGCGAGAGGTTGTCCACCGGGCCGCCAGGTGCGTAGGGCACGACGATGCTCACGGGCTTGGAGGGGAAAGCAGGGGCTTGGGCGTGGGCCCAGGGCAGCGCGAGGGTGGCGGCCAGCGACAGGGCCAGGTGGGCAAGGGTGCGTTTTTTCATGATGGGGGGAGAGAACAGAAAAGGAAATCGAAGGCTGCGGCTGGTGCACAGGCACGCAGGCGCATCGCACCAGCACCCCGCTGTAGGGGCGCGTGGTGCAGGCAGCCCTGCCAGCAGCGGGTAAGGCGAATCAGTCGAGCTTGATGCCGCGTTCCTGGATCAGCTTGGTCCAGCGTTCGCTTTCGCGCGCCAGGTGCTGTGCCATTTCTTCGGGCGTGGAGCCCACGGGTTCGGCGCCGATGGTTTCAAAGCGCTTGACCACATCGGGGTCTTTCATGGCTTCGAGCAAGGCGGAGTTGACCTTGGCCACGATGTCCTTGGGCGTGGCGGCGGGCATGAACACGGCGAACCAGGGCGAGACTTCGTAGCCGGGCAGGCCCGCTTCGGCAAGCGTGGGCACGTTGGGCAGCGATTTGGAACGCTTGGCGGTCGTCAGGCCCAGGGCGCGCAGCTTGCCTGATTCAATGTGCGGGCGCGCTGAGGTGATGCTGTCGAACATGTAGTTGACCTGACCGCCCAGCAGGTCGGACACGGCCGGGCCGCTTCCCTTGTAGGGCACATGCAGCATGTCCACCTGCGCCAGCGAGGTGAACACTTCGCCCGCCAGGTGGATGGAGGTGCCGTTGCCAGCCGAGGCGTAGGTGAGCTTACCGGGCGCCTTGCGCGCGGCGGCAATCACATCCTTGGCGGTCTTCACATCGGGCTGGATGGCGTTGGTCACCAGCACGTTGGGCACCACGGCCAGCAGGCTCACCGGGGCAAAGTCCTTGATGGGGTCGTAACTCAGCTTGCCGTACAACGGCTTGTTGGTGGCCATGCCGATGGAGGTGATCATCAGCGTGTAGCCATCGCCCGGCTGCTTGGCCACGAAGTCGGCACCAATGTTGCCGCCCGCGCCGGGCTTGTTCTCGATGACGAAGGGCTGGCCCAGCGTCTTGCCAGCCTTCTCGCCCAGCGTGCGCGCAATGGCGTCCATGGCGCCGCCCGGAGGGAAGGGCACTACCCAGCGAATGGGCTTGCTGGGCCAGGAGGCAGCAGGTGCCTGGGCGCGGGCTGCAGGCAGGGTGGCCGAGGCCAGGGCGCAGGCCAGCAAGGCCAGCGTCTGCCGTTTCGTCATCATGGTTTTGTCTCGTTATGGGGTTGTTGCAGGTGCTGCAGGAATCAGATGGCCGAGGGGTGCGTGGCCAGAGGGGTCACGTGGATCTTCATGAACGGGAACAGGGGCAGGCCCTGCAGCAGCTGGTGCAGCTCGTCGTTGGATGACACGTCGAAGATGCTGTAGTTGGCGTATTCGCCCACCACGCGCCAGATGCTCTTCCAGCGGCCATCGCGCTGCAGGTCTTGCGAGTAGGCCTTTTCGCGGGCCTTGATTTCATTGGCCTGGGCTTCGGGAAGGTCTCGGGGGATGTTCACATCCATACGAACCAGAAACAGCATGGTTTGCTCCTTGAAGGGGTCAGAAAAATGGGGCGCGTTGCCCATCAGGCAACGGTTGGGGTGGTGGGTGCCATATCGACATGCACTGGCGCCTGGCCCTGGCGTGCGCGGTCAAAGCGGTTGAGCTGCGCAAGCGACACCTCGACGCCAAAGCCGGGGCCGTCGGGCAGTTGCAGTGCAAAGTTGGTGATGGGCATTTGCTGCTCCACGATGTCGTCCACCAGCAGTTGCGGGCCAAACAGCTCGCAGCCGTGGTGCTGTGTGCCTAGCGTAGAGAACACATGGGCCGATGCGGCGCTGCCGAGCGATGTCTCCAGCATGGTGCCGCCATACCAGCCGATGTCGGCCGCTTCAGCCACCGCAGCAATCTTGCGGGTGCGCACCAGGCCGCCATGCTTGGCCACCTTGAGCGAGAAGACATGGCTGGCCTTGAGGCTGGCCAGCATGAACGCGTCTTGCGGCGTGCACACGGTTTCGTCGGCCATGATGAGTGCGCCGTCCAGCGTGGCGGTGAGGCTGCGCAGCGCCTCCACGTTCCAGCGCGCCACGGGCTGTTCGATCAGCGTCACGCCGGCTTCCACCAGTGGGGGCAGATAGCGGCGGGCGGTGTTGCCGTCCCACGCCTGGTTCACATCCACCGTGAGCGTGGCCTTGCCTTGCAGGCCGCGGGCGATTTGTGCTACGTGCGCCACGTCGTCCTCGGGTGCGCGGGCGCCAATTTTCATCTTGAAGATGTGGTGGCGTTTTTGCTCCAGCCGCAGGTGCGCCTCTTGCAGGTCGCGCGCCACGTCGCCGCTGGCCAGCGTCCAGGCCAGGGGCAGGCTCTGGTGCACCTTGCCGCCCAGCAGTTGCCAGGCAGGCATGTTCAGCGTGCGGGCCACGGCGTCCACCAGCGCCATTTCCACCGCGCTTTTGGCGAAGGCGTTGCCCTTGCAGGCACGGTCCATGCGTGCCAGGGCACTTTCAAAGCCGCCGCCAAACTCGCCGAGCAGTGCGGGTGCCAGGTACTGCGTAATGGCGTGGAGGATGCTCTCAGGCGATTCTTCGTTCCACGAAGGGCCGCCGATCGTGGCCGCCTCGCCAAAACCGCAGGCACCGTTCTTCAGCCAGAGCTGAACGATGACGGGGCTTTGCCGGCTGATGGAGCCGAACGACAGCTTGTGCGGGCGAATGGTGGGAATGTCCAGAATGCGCGCCTCAATGCGTTCAATGGCAAAGCCCGCCAGATCGTGCGCGGGGTTTTCTGTAGCGGAGGACAAAAGAGTCATGCGTGTATAGGTTCTCAACGGGCCGCCCAGGGGCGGGGCAAAGGCTTGGGCTGACTTCTGCATGGTGAAGTGTTGCTCGCGGCCAGTGCGGGGTATGGGTGGGGCTGTCGCGCTGCGTTTTTCAACGTGCTTCGACAGGTTTTCCGCGCGAGGATAGTTTTTGCAATGAAACTAATCCAATGATTCCTTTGGAACTATTCGTTCGATACCATCGATGATTCGAGACACCCGTGTGCAGGCCACATAGCCGCCTTTGAAGCTTTGCTCTGCCGGTCTTCCTTGCCCTTCACGCCCACCCACCATGGAAATCCGCCAGCTTCGCTACTTTCTCGACATCGCGCGCACCGAGCACCTGACCCAGTCGGCCCACAACCTGTTTGTCACGCAGTCCACCTTGTCGCACGGGCTGCGGCAACTGGAGCAGGAGCTGGGTGTGGACCTGTTTGACCGCGTGGGACGGCGGCTGCGGCTTTCGCAGGCCGGGCTGGCGTTTAGGGTGTACGCGGCGCGGGCGTTGCACGAGATCGAGGCGGGTCGCATGGCGCTGGCCGATCTGGGGGCGCTGCAGTCGGGCTCGCTCACGGTGGGCGTCATCCCCACTTTTTTGCACACCCTGGTGCCTGCGGCGGTGGCGGCCTTCAGCCGGGCCTATCCGGGGGTAAGCGTGGTGGTGCGGGACCTGCGCGCTGGGCCCATCGAAGAACAACTGGTGGAGGGCTTGCTGGATGTGGGCATTGCCTTCTACCCCACCGAACGCGAGGACATCGACACCGAGCCCTTGTTTGAAGAGCGCATGCAGCTGGTGGTGAACCCCGCCCACCCCCTGGCGCGGCGCAAGAGCCTGGCGGTGAAAGACCTCGCCCAGGTGCCGCTGGCCATGTTGCCGCGTGCCTTCGCTACCCGGCGGCTGGTGGATGACAGCCTGCGCGCCGCCGGGGTGGTGCCCCAGGTGCGGGTGGAAATGGAATCGGTAGAAGGGCTGCTGGATGTGTGCCGCTGGGGTGACCTGGCCTGCATTGCGCCCGAGCGTGCGGCCCGGCAGGCGAGTGATCTGCACACCATTGAACTGCGCTCGCCCACCATGGTGCGGCACGCGGGCATTCTGTGGCGCAAGGGCGCTTCGCGCAGCCGCGCAGCGCTGGAGTTTGCGGCCTTGCTCAAACAGTAAGGCGCGCGTGATGTCTGGTCAGGCGGCTGTGGTCTTGGGCTGGTAGTCGCAATAGCTGCTCACCGCGCATTCCCAGCAGCGGGGCTTGCGTGCCTGGCACACATAGCGGCCGTGCAGGATGAGCCAGTGGTGCGAATCCACGGCGTATTCCTTGGGCACGCGCTTCATCAGCTGCAGCTCCACAGCCAGCGGGTTTTTGCCCGGCGCCAGGCCCGTGCGGTTGCTCACGCGAAAGATGTGCGTGTCCACCGCCATGGTGGGCTGGCCGAAGGCCACGTTCAGCACCACGTTGGCGGTTTTGCGGCCCACGCCGGGCAGTTGTTCCAGTTCTTCGCGCGTGCGGGGCACCACGCCGCCGTGCCGCTCCACCAGAATGCGGCAAGTCTCCATCAGGTGCCGGGCCTTGCTTTTGTAGAGGCCAATCGTCTTGATGTAGCCCTCCAGCCCTTCCAGCCCCAAATCCAGAATGGCCTGCGGCGTGCCCGCCACCGGGAACAGTTTGCGCGTGGCCTTGTTCACCCCCACATCGGTGGCCTGGGCTGACAGCAGCACGGCGGCCAGCAACTCGAACACGGTGGTGTATTCCAGCTCGGTATTGGGCAGCGGGTTGGCGGCCCGCAGGGTGGCAAAAAAGGGTTCGATGTGGGCGGTTTTCATCGGGTCAGCACGGTGTGGGGCTCTGCCTGGCGGCAGGCCGGTGGATCCATAGCGCCGCATTGTCGGTCAGGTGGGGGGCAGTTGCTGGCGCAGGTGGGCAATGAAGGCGCGCACGCCTTCGGGCAGGGTGCGACCGGCCAGGGTCTGCAGCTCAATGTCACGTTCGGCCGTGCGGCTGTAGGTGAGTCCAATGCCGGCTTCGGTGTTGAGCACCGCCTGCGTCACAGCGGCGGGGGCCGCCACGCGCAGGTGGAACTGCATGCCGGGGTGCTGCTCGCGGAACTGGGCCATGGCCTTGGGCAGAAACTCAATCGCAAAGCCTGCCGAGCAGCACACCCGGATCAAGCCGCGCCGCAGGCCCTGTAGCGCTTCGATGTCTGCCACCACGCGGTCGGCCTCCAGTGCATTGCGCAGCGCGTGGGCGGCCAGCAGCTCCCCGGCAGGGCTGGGGGCCATGCCGCGCGGGCGCCGCTCAAACAGGGGCACGCCCAGCAGGTCTTCCAGGGTGGCGACTTGCCGGCTCACGGCGGATGGCGACACGCTCAGCCGCGTGGCGGCCTCGCTCACCGAGCCCGTTCGTACCACTTCCAGAAAGTAGCGCAGGGCGGTGTCCTGAAGGCGCAAAGAGGAACGCATGGGGTTTTGTGGTTTGCGAAAAACGCAACGATACGTCAAAAAAACAGCGATGGTGGAAATGCAAAAGTCTGCTTATCCTGATCCTCGTCGTTCACCCAAACCATCATGCGCTGAGCCACAAGGAGACCCATGGATTGCATTTCTGCCGCCCCCGACGCACTGCCCCCCACTGCCCAGAGTGCCCGTGACAACGCCCCAGACCTGGTGGAATGGACGGCCACCGCACTGTCCCAGGCCATTCACGATCGGCAGGTGTCTTGTGTGGAGGTGCTGGAGGCGTATCTGGCGCAGATCGACCGGCTCAACCCCATCGTCAACGCCCTGGTGGCCCCCGTGGGGCGGGAAGGGCTGCGGGCCCAGGCGCAAGAGCGTGACGCGCAATTGGCCCGGGGGATCAGCCTGGGCCCCTTGCACGGGTTTCCCCAGGCCCCCAAGGACATCATGCCCGTGGCCGGCATGGTGACCACCCGGGGCTCCCCCATTTTTGCGGGGCAGGTCACCCAGGCTGACGCGGTAGTGTTCGAGCGCATGCGTGCGGGTGGAGCGCTGTTTGTGGCCCGCACCAATTCGCCGGAGTTTGGTTTGGGTGGCCACACCTTCAACCCCGTGTACGGCACCACGCGCAACGCGTTTGACCCACAGCGCTCGGCTGGCGGCAGCAGCGGTGGCGCAGGGGTGGCCGTGGCTTTGCGCATGCTGCCGGTGGCCGACGGCTCGGACATGATGGGGTCGCTGCGCACCCCCTCGGCGTTCAACAACGTGTATGGCCTGCGCACCTCCATGGGCTGCGTGCCGCATGGGCCCACCGACGAGGTGTTCTTCCAGCAGTTCAGCGTGGCGGGCCCCATGGCGCGCAACATTCCTGATCTGGCGATGCTGCTGTCGGTGCAGGCGGGGTTTGATGCCCGCCTGCCGCTGACCCGCCGCAGCGAGGGCCCCCAAGACTGGAGCTGGGCGCTGGAGCGGGACTTTCGCGGCACACGCATCGGCTGGTTGGGTGACCTGGGCGGTCACCTGCCGACGGAGCCAGGGTTGCTGGACACCTGCCGCGCGGCTTTGGGCCATTTCAAAACCATTGGCTGCGCGGTGGAGGAGGTGACCCCCGCGTTTGATTTTGAACAGATGTGGCGCGCCTGGATTGACCTGCGCAGCTTCATGGTGGCGGGCGCCAACGCGGCGCTGTACCGCAGCCCCGCCCGCCGCGCCTTGCTCAAACCCGAAGCGCTATGGAAGATCGAGCGCGGGCTGGCCCTGTCGGCCATGGTGCGCAGCCCCCTGTTGGCTGCAGAGCGCCGTTGATGAGCGTGACTGAGTGATGCACAGCCGCTGTTGTTTCGTGTTTCTTTTCCTGCTTTGAGGAGTTTGCGCCATGGCCATGACACGTTTCCGCTTTCTTTCCTGCCTGGGCGCTGGTGCCCTGGCGCTGGGCTTGCCCGGGTTGGCGCTGGCGCAGGGGTACCCTGAGCGCCCGATCAAGTTCGTCATTCCCTATGCCGCAGGCGGCGCCACCGACATCCTGGGCCGCTTGCTCGCCTCGGGCTTGAGCGAAAAGCTGGGCCAGCCCGTGGTGGTGGAAAACCGGCCTGGCGC
>ERZ650300.2249-NODE-2249-length-10450-cov-7.917268_pt1 | contig 10450 bp, 8 predicted proteins | sample MGYA00376236_ERZ650300 | MGnify/ENA primary metagenome ERZ650300 (study PRJEB26733, sample SAMN07839303) | wastewater metagenome | biome: urban; feature: wastewater treatment plant; material: waste water | place: USA: North Carolina | collected 2016-04-28 ... | reverse complement strand
AATCCCAGTGGTAGAAGACACCCGTGGGAATTTAGGATTTATTCAAAATGATATCCTAACCTTCGATTTTAAGCGAGTGTATTACTTGTTTGATGTGCCTAGTAGTGCTTTTAGGGGTGGACATGCTCATATTGAACAACAAGAAGTCTTGATTGCTCTCAGTGGAAGCTTTGAGGTAGTTTTGGATGACGGTTTTGAGAAAAAAACAATTTTGCTCAATAAACCTTCGATGGGATTACTGATTCCGACAGGGATTTGGAGAGAATTACAGAATTTTTCTTCGGGTGCGGTATGCTTGGTTTTGGCTTCGGATGTTTTTGAAGAATCGGATTATATTCGAGACTATCCACAATTTTTGGAAACTAAAAAATGAAATTACTGTATTTAGTTCCTTCGGTCAATCAAGCGGGTGGGGTAGCAAAAGTGCTGGCTACCAAAACCGACTATTTCATTCAAAATTTTGAGTACGAAGTGCATATCATGACCCAGAATAAAGGGTATGAGCATCCTTTTTTTGAATTTAATACGCAAATTGTTTGGCATGATATCGAACGGAAAGGTTATTTTTTGAGTGCGATTTATGCCTACAAAAAGCAACTCCAAAAGATTATATCAAAAGTGCAACCCGATAGTATTATTGTTGCTGATAATGGATTGAAAGGCTACTTGGTTCCTTTTTTAATTGGTAAGAACTCACCTGTGATTTTTGAATGTCATGGCTCAAAGTATGTCAATGAAAGACCTTTTACATTTCCTTTTTTGTCTCGATTATGGTTCCTAATAGGAGTTTCTGTTAAAAAATGGGGTGCTAAAACTTTTGATGCTTTTGTGGTGTTGAATAGAGAAAGTGCCCAAGAATGGAATAGTAAAAATAGTATGATTATTGCTAATCCATTGTCTTTTAAATCAAATGAACCAGCTCTGTTAGATGCAAAAAAAGTACTAGCTGTTAGCCGTAATTCCTATGAAAAAGGGCTCGATAGATTATTGGAGATTTGGTCTTTAGTATTTCAAAAGTATCCTGATTGGAAACTGGATATTTATGGAACGCTTTCTCCTGAAGAAAATCTGATTCCGTTGGCAAATGCTTTAGGAATTGCTTCTTCCGTTCGTTTTTATCCTCCAGTTTCGGAAGTTGCTAAGCTATATGCAAACGCTTCGATGTTGGTGATGACTTCTCGTTCTGAAGGATTGGGTTTGGTGCTGCTTGAGGCTATGGCTTCGGGTTTGCCTTGTGTGGCGTACGATTGCCCAGTAGGTCCAAGGTCAATTATAACGGATGGTGTAAATGGTTTTTTGGTTGAGGATGGTAATGCAATCGCTTTTTCGGAGAAATTAGCCTTGCTTTTTGAGGATAAAGATTTAAGAAAAAAGCTGGGAGCCAACGCTTGGCAAAGTGTTTCGGAATATGATTTGGATGCGATTATGTTGCAGTGGAAGACCTTATTTGAGCGTTTGCAATAGGCAAAGATAGCCCAACTTGTACCAGTCAAAAAGTAGCAACGAAGGATTATCAGACAATAGATTTTTTGTAGTAACTGTTTTGGTTTGTTGAAAAAGCCAAGCCGTCAATTGTATCAAATGTAGTTTTTTGACCCATAAAAAAGTTGCGATTATTTTACTTTCATTGGGCTTTATTCTATTGGTTTGAATTAGCAGAACTAAGTTTTGCAATGCGATTTCTGTTTTAGCCAAAAACTGAGTCGAGGTTTCTAAATTAAGATGAAAAGTAGGATTGTCAATATGAAAAACAGTAATGTTCTGCTGCCCCAAATTCGATAGAAAGGACAAGTCTTCATAGCCATAATCGCTTACCGATTCAGGAAATGGATTACTCAGTGCGATTTCTTTTCGTATGACTAAATTCGAAGTAAGTGCGCGGCTATTGGGTTTTTTATTCCTGAATTCGCAAGACAAAGCTTCTCTTTTTTGACCATATACCCAGCGTAACAATTGTGAGTGATGAGGCTTTTTGGGATGATATATAATGCCTCCAAAGACCAAATTCGACATTGGTTTTTGTATAAACGAAAGATAGTTTTTGATAAAAAATGAATCTTTTGGAAACATATCGCAATCCAAAAGAAGTAACCAATCAAATTGTGCTTTTTGAATTAGTAAATTTCTATTGTTTCCTCTACCTAAATTGACTGTGTTTTGTGAAAATGTACAATTCGATAATTGTTCAACAGTTCGATTTTCTTCGATAAATGAAGAAGAGCAATCGTCTTGACAAAGGATTTCGAACGGTATTCCGGCGGCAATACATTGTTTGTGTACTTCCAAAACCAATGGAAATACCGCATAATTGTATACCGGAATAAGAATAGAAAGCATTATACCGTGCGCTGAACTACCTCAAAAATTTTGGTGTCTTCACATTTTAAGGTCTTAGAAGGGTATTTCATTAACAACGCATAATCGTGAGTGGCCATGATGATGGTTTTGCCAAGAGCATTGATGGTTTTTAGCACCTCAAGTACTTCGGCACTGGTTTGTGGGTCTAAGTTTCCTGTAGGTTCATCGGCAAGAATAAATTCAGGGTCGTTAAGCAAAGCTCTTGCAATAGCAACTCTTTGTTGTTCTCCTCCAGAAAGTTGGTGTGGCATTTTGTTGCCAAAATCTTGCATCCCTACTTTGGTAAGCACTTCTTCGATTTTGTTATTCATATCGTTCAAATCTGTCCAACCCGTTGCTTTGAGTACAAACAACATATTGTCATTTATAGAACGGTCTGGTAAGAGTTTGAAATCTTGAAAAACGATTCCGATTTTACGTCTCAAAAATGGGATTTCATCTTCTTTTAGGGTTTCTAGACTGAAATCTACAATATGTCCAGTGCCTTCTGTTAAAGGCAAGTCACCGTATAAGGTTTTGAGTAAACTACTTTTTCCTGAACCTGTTTTTCCTATTAAGTAGATGAATTCACCATGTTTTACTTCTAAATTAACATCAGATAAAATGGTTCTTCCTTCTTGATAAATGGTTACGTTGTTTAAAGCTAATACGGTTTGTGACATGATTGAAGTGATTTATTGCGTAAAAGTAAGAAGTTAGCCTTTGTATTCAAAATAAATTCGAAGCTAATGAGCTAAAATCATCAGTTTGATTGTTGATTTAGTGCTGTAGGCTTTGTTTTGTTGCACAAACTTAAGTAGGTACGTTTAAGTTGAATTTTTATGCATCCAAAAATGCCATAATGTTGGCTTTTAACCCTGATAGAAACGGCATCCTTTTGTGAAGCGATAGCGTAACAAAAGATATAGTGTATAGCAGGACGATGTATACAAAAAAACCTTATTTTTCTGTTCCTAATTACGATTCTCGATTGGAGTGAGATAATAAAATGTTGTTTCTTCTCGTTTGTAATACGATAAATATGATATATTTGAATCATCAAAAAAATAGCACAATGCGTACCTTTTATTGGCTCCTAATTCTACCTTTTTTACTTTGTTTTTCTGGTGTTTTTGCACAAAAATCTACTGTTTATACTCACGATTTGCAGCGTTTTGATACAGCAATGGATTTGTATACGAATAAGCAATATGCTAGCGCTCAACTAGTTTTTGAAAAAGTGCAACAAAATGCTTCTAATGAGGATATCAAAGGTGATTGTGCGTACTACATTGCTAATTGTGCTATCCGAACTAATGCCAATAATGCTGAGGATTTGGTGGCATTGTTCGTAAAAAAATATCCTACTAGTTCTAAACGCAATCAGGCTTATGTTGAAGCTGCACATTACTATTTTGAACAAAATAATTACCCAAAAGCCTTGTATTGGTTTGATAAAGTGGAGGCTGACGAATTGACAAAACAAGAATTGGAGCGATTTAATTTTCAAAAAGGGTATAGCTATTACACCACGAGAAAGAAAAAAGAAGCTACAAAATATTTGAATATGGTTTTGAACTCGCCAGAATATGGTGCTCAGGCCAAATATTATCTGGGTTTTATGGCCTATGAAGGCGATGATTACAAAGCGGCAACTAAATATTTTGACGAGGTTTCTGGCGAAGAAAAATACAAAGAGAAGTTGTCGTATTTTCAGGCTGATATGAATTTTAAGTTGGGCAATTTCCAAAAAGCGATTGATTTGGGTGTGAAAGCGATGGCACAATCAAATGAAATGGAGTTGTCTGAATTGAATAAAATTATTGGTGAGAGTTATTTCAACTTAAAAAATTACGAGAAAGCGATTCCGTATTTGTCCGAATACAAAGGGAAAAAAGGCAAGTGGAACAATACCGATTTTTACCAATTGGGTTACGCGTATTACCAACAAAAGCAATATGAAAATGCCATTGCTCAGTTTAATAAAATCATTGATGGGAAAGATTTTGTGGCTCAAAATGCGTATTATCATTTAGGAGAATCGTATTTAGATTTAGGCCAAAAAACACAGGCATTGAACGCGTTTAAGAATGCCTCTGAAATGGATTTTAATACCGAATTGCAGGAGGATGCTACGCTTAATTATGCCAAATTGAGTTATGAAATTGGAAATTCATACGAAAGTGTGCCTTCTATTTTGTTGGCTTTTTTAGATAAATATCCTCGTAATCCAAATGTGGCTGAGGTGGAGCGTTTGTTGATAGATTCTTATATCTCCTCTAAAAATTATAAAGAAGCATTGGTTTTGTTAGAAAGAAATAAAACGGCTGAGAATAAACTGGCTTATCAAAAAGTGTTGTTTTATAGCGGACTAGAGTCTTTTACTGCTGCCGATTATGCAACTGCTAACAAATTATTTAATCGAGCAATAAATGAGTCAAAAGACGCAAATATCACCGCAAGAGCTACTTTCTGGAAAGCCGAATCGGATTTTATTTTAGAAGATTTTAAATCGGCTTTGGCAGGATTCAAACAATTTGCTGTTTTGCCTAGTGCAGCAACTACAGTGGAGTTTAAAAACAGCAATTATAATTTGGGCTATTCTTGTTTTAAATTAAAAGAGTACGAGTCGGCAGCGAGTTATTTTCAAAAACAAATCGATACCAATACAGAAGATAAAGCCCGATTAGCAGACGCTTACTTACGTTTGGCAGATTGCAGATTTGTCGGGTCAAAATATTGGCCAGCCATTGATAATTATGTAAAAGCTATTGAGCTAAAAAGTGTAGATGCTGATTATGCCTATTTTCAAAAAGCACTTTGTTATGGTTTTTTAGCCAAAAATGATAAAAAAATAGTGGAGTTGAAAGCTTTCTTGGAGCGTTACAAACAATCTGTTTATAGAGATGATGTGCTGTTCGAATTGGGAAATACATACGTAGCAGACAAAAAAGACGAATTGGCTATAACTACTTACAACCAGTTAATAACCGAATTCCCAGAAGGAACCTTTACTTCAAAAGCTTTACTACGACAAGGTTTAGTATATTACAATGATGATAAAGATGATTTGGCTTTAACCAAGTTCAAAAAAATAGCCACAGATTTTCCGAAAACACCAGAAGCTTTAGAAGCAGTGGCTTCGGCGCGTTTGATTTATGTAGATAGCGGGAAAGTAAATGAATATGCTACTTGGGTTCGTACCTTATCTTTTGTTTCGGTTACTGATGTAGAATTAGATAATGACAGTTATGAAGCCGCCGAAAAACAATGGCAACAAGGCAATACGAAGCAAGCGATAGCTGGGTTTAATGCTTATGTGACCTCTTTTCCTAATGGCGTTCACGCCTTGAAAGCCAATTATCAGTTGGCACAAGCCTATTATGATGAAGGTGCTGCAGGTAAATCGATTCCACATTTTGATTTTGTAGTACAACAAGCACGTTCTGAATATACGGAGCAATCGTTGGTTCGCTTGGCTCAAATTCACTTGAAAGATAAAAGAACAGATTATGCCATTCCAGTATTGTTGCGTTTAGAAACAGAATCTGATATTGCACAAAATAAGTTTTTTGCACTCTCTAATTTGATGAAGTTGTATTATGATACAAAAGAATACCCAAAAGCAGTTGTTTATGCAGAAAAAGTTTTAGCTGAAGCCAAGATTGACGAAATGGTAAAAAGCGATGCGCAAATAATTATTGCACGAAGCGCTATTCAAGCTGGAAACGAAACAAAAGCAAAAGAAGCTTATGCGAGATTATTGCCTATTGCTAAAGGGGAATTGGCCGCCGAAGCGATTTATTATGATGCCTATTTTAAAAATAAAGAAGGGAAATTTGAAGCTTCAAACGAAGCAGTTCAAAAATTAGCCAAAAATTATTCTAGCTATCGTTATTTGGGTGCCAAAGGATTGGTCGTTATGGCAAGTAATTTTTATGGTTTGAAAGACAGTTTTCAAGCGACCTATATTTTAGAAAGTGTCATCAAAAATTTCACCGATTATAAAGATGTGGTTGCTGAAGCGCAAACTGAATTGGATACCATAAAAAAAGAGGAAGCTAAAACGAACGCTTCTATTTCAAAATAAGGCAATCAAAAAGCATTTGTTTTTATCACTTTATATTAGTTAAAAAAATAGTTCAAATGCAATTAGGGAGTTGTAAAGATTCCTAGAAAATCCTACTAAAAATTAGTTCAAAAGAGTAAAATAATATGAGTTTACACGATAAAATAAAGTATTTTCCAATCAATAGCATTACCAGTATCATTACAATGCTTTTTGTTTCTTCTTTGGGTTTTGCTCAAGAAAAGAAAGGAACCATTGGTGCAGAAGAGGTAAATGTTGTGAAATCTTTTTCGCCTACCGTATCGGATGCTTTCAAGATTAAAGAGACACCGATGCTTGACGATAAAGGAAATGCTCAAAAAGAGACAGTAAAATATACAGTTTTGCCTTTTCCTGTAGCGTCTACTTTTACTCCTGCAAAGGGAGTTGCTGCTAGTGTGGAAAAAGCAAAAGCGCAACGCTTGTTCGAAAATTATGCGTCATTGGGTATTGGGAATTATGGAACGCTTCAAGGTTCGTTGTTTGTGTATAAAAAATTACAAGCCAGAGATTTTATAGGGGCAAGCTTTCAGCATCATTCCTCTCAAGGTGGTATAAATGATGTGCTACTCGATGACCATTTTTATGACACCAAATTAGATTTGTTTTATGGAGTAAAAGAAAGTGATTATTCTTGGGATATTGCCGGTGGTTTTCAAAGTCAAACTTATAATTGGTATGGTTTACCAGCTGATTTTGGAAGTTCTTTAACTCCAAGTGAGCGTAACGATTTAATCAACGGAATTGCTCCAGAACAAAAATACAATACCATTACGCTGTCAGGAAATTTTGCTATGGACGAAAGTATGTTAGATGAAACAAAAATGAAATTTCATCATTTTACGGATGCTTTTGGCTCTTCAGAAAATCGATTTTCAGTGCAGCCTATTTTTGGATTGGACCTTTGGAACGAAGCAGTTACTTCTTCTATTATTTTGGATTATGTGGGTGGTTCTTTTGAAAACAATTACGCAAAAACCAATACAGATGCCATTGAGTATCGTTTTGTAAATTTAGGTTTAGCACCACGATTTGCCATTGCAGAGAACGATTGGACGTTACAAATTGGAGCGAGCTTGTATTATAGTTTGGCACCAATAACTAGTAATAACAAATTGTTTTTTTATCCAAATTTCAAAGCCTCGTACAAAGTGGTGGATGATTTGATGATTTTTTATTTAGGTGCCGATGGTAGTTTAAAACAGAATACATATATGGATTTTGTAAATGAAAATCCTTTTCTTTCACCAACTTTATTAATTCAGCCCACAGATTCCAAGTACAATCTTTTTGCTGGATTAAAGGGGAAATTGGCGAATTCAGTTAGTTATAATGTTAGCGCGTCTTACTTGAATGAAGGAAACAAAGCCTTGTTCAAAGCAAATAATTATACAGAAAACAGTGCCAATGAGCCATACGCTTTCGGAAATTCATTAGGGATAGTCTATGATGATGTAAAAACGATGAGTCTTTTTGCAGAATTAAAAGCCGATTTTTCAAGAAACGTGGCCTTCGGAATCAATGCTACTTTAAATACCTATACGACAGATGTGCAAGCAGAGGCTTGGAATTTGCCCACTATGAAAATCAATTCGACATTAGATGTTGTCATTACAGATAAATGGTTTGCAGGCGCCAAAGTCTTTTTCGTAGGCGAGCGAAAAGAGAATCAATTCAATACCGATTTGGTTACCAATTCTACTAGTATTACTTTACCATCTTATTTTGATGTAAACTTGAATGTAGGTTATAAATACAGCGAGCGCATTACCGCTTTTTTAAAAGCCAACAATATTGCCAACCAAACCTATCAAAAATGGCTCAATCTTCCCGTTCAAGGATTTCAAATTGTAGCTGGAGCGAGTTATAAATTTGATTTTTAAAGTTATGAAAATACGGTTGCTTTTGTTTTTTTTACTTTTTTCATACGTTGCTTTTGCTCAGGCAATTCAAGGCACTGTATTGGATGAACAAAAGAAACCTTTGCCCGGAGCTACTGTGTATTTGGATGGAACAACAATCAGTACTTTGACTGATGCAGACGGGAAGTATTATCTTGTGGTAAAAGAAAAGATTAATTCTTCATTGGTGATTAGTTACCTAGGTTATAATTCGGTGTTTATAGCTAATCCTTTTGAAAACAACAATCAGAACATTTATCTTTCTTTAAAACCTGAAGCTTTAAAAGAAGTAGTAATCGTAAAAAATGGGTTCAGTCGAAAAAGTATGCTAAACATTTTTAGAGCGTATTTTTTAGGAAGAACGGTAGCGGGAAAATCGTGTAAGATAGAAAATGAAGATGAAATTAGTTTTGTGTACGATTATGATAACAACCTATTGACGGCAAGCTCTTCAGTCCCTTTACTGGTAAATAATGAGCATTTGGGATATAAAATAAAGTTTGATTTATATGAGTTTAGCCTGAAATTTTATAAAAAGTCAATAAAAAGTCAAGATGTAACGCGAAGTTTGTTTCTAGGGACTGCCTTGTTTTCTGAGGTAATTAATGATGATAAAGTAAAGTTAAGAAGAGAAAAAGTTTACCAAGGTTCATCTATGCATTTTTTTAAGGACCTTACAAATAATATATGGGGAAAAGATGACTTTTTATTGTTTCGAAAGAGTTTTCAAGCCGACCCTTCACAATTTTTTAAAGTCGCGGACAATGGAGATTTGAAAAAAGTAACAATTCTAGTCAATGATTTGAAAGACGTATTGCTTGCGGGTAAGAAACCTAAATTTTATTCAGTATATAACGTCTTATACAAAAAGAAAGAGCAATCTCAGATTATTTTCAAGACAGACACACTTTATGTCGATAATTTTGGAAATAATCTTAATGTCAAAGATGTGGAGTATTCAGGGGTTTTATCTACTCAAAAAATGGGGGATTTGCTTCCTATGAACTATAAATCACAAGCTGATTCAAAAACGAATTTGAAGTAAATTTAGAGTTGCTTTAGAAGTTAGATTTTCCCTTTTTTTGAATTACTTTGCGAAACATTTTTCAAAAGAAATTAATAATAATACGTTGTGTACTTTGCGCTCTCTTAGTGCACTTTGTGATTAACCTTTTCCTATGACCTTCAAACAAAAAATACACGCCTACTACCTACAATTAGTGCAAGACCGAATCGATGCCTTTCGCGATATGATTACTGCATTGACCGAAGATTCAAAAAATGATGCCAAAGGATCCGCAGGCGACAAGCACGAAACCGCACTTTCAATGATGCATATCGAGCAAGAAAAATTCAATCACAAACTACAAGAAGTCTTAGCTCAAAAAGCCGTTTTAGACAAAATCGACCCCACCATCGTAGCCGAAACCATAGTCGTGGGTAGTTTAGTCGTGGCCAACGGCATTTACCTGTACCTCAGTTTGGCCTTGCCCAAAATCACCATCGAAGGCACCAACATCATCGCGCTTTCGCCCCAATCGCCATTGGGTAGTAAATTAATGGGTAACAAAGTAGGATTCGAATTCGAAATCAACACCACCAAATACACCATTCAAGAAATATATTAAAAGCAATAATTGAAGTAGGAGCAGTAAGCATTTGGCTTTCTTGGCTTCATCGTCCCGTAATCCGCTATATCTTTGCTGCCGAACCCCGGCAGCAAAGGATGCCGCTCCTCCCGGGGCTAGCTGGTATTATTTTGGATATTTTGGAAAGAAGGGTAAAAGTAGTTGAAACAAAATTTGTATTTTTGATTTTTAAAACATAAAAAGATGAATGCTATTGAGTTAAAGAGAGAATTGCATAGTTTTATAGATCAGGAAGATGATAAAACTGTGGAAATGTTATACCAAATGGTACAGTCTTACAGGATTCAAAAGAGAAAGGACAAAATGATTGCCGAAGGAGAAGAAGACATTAAAAACGGTCGTTTGTATAGCCTTAAAGAAGCTAAAGAAATTATGGATAAATGGGAACCCAAATAATTGTTCAATTAACGTCAAGAGCCCTAAAAGACTTGCAAAAAGTAAGAGGTTTTAATGAT
>ERZ650300.2246-NODE-2246-length-10465-cov-13.580884_pt1 | contig 10465 bp, 5 predicted proteins | sample MGYA00376236_ERZ650300 | MGnify/ENA primary metagenome ERZ650300 (study PRJEB26733, sample SAMN07839303) | wastewater metagenome | biome: urban; feature: wastewater treatment plant; material: waste water | place: USA: North Carolina | collected 2016-04-28 ... | reverse complement strand
GTTGCAGGCCGATGCGGTGCAGGTGCTGTTGGAGCAGTATTTGCCGCAGGTTTGAGTATCAAATCGACCTCTAGCGTAATCAGGATAAGCGCTAGCAGCTATCACATGCGTAGCGAAAACCGCTTTTGCATCCGCACCTACCCCTGCGCATACCGCGCCAGCCGCTGCGCCAGCGTGCCGGTGAGGTTGCGGCACCCGAGCCCACAAAACCGACGCATACACTCGCACCATGTCTGAAAAGCCGCTCTCTACCCCCCTGCTCCACACCCCCAGCCCCGCCGCGCACAAGCTGGAGCTGCTGCGCCAACTCTTCCCCCAAGCCGTGCAAACCGACCCCGACGGCAGCGTGCGGGTGGATGCGGCGCAAATCCAGCGTGCGCTGGACCCCGCCAACGCCCAAGGCATTCGGGTGGAAGAAACCGGGTACGAGCTGCGCTGGGTGGGCAAGCAAGAGGCCTACCACACCGCCTTTGCGCGCACCGACAAAATCGTGGCCCCTGTGCCTGCCGACAGCAAAGCGTGGGACAGCACGGGCAACCTGCTCATCAAGGGCGACAACCTGGATGCCCTGAAGCTCTTGCGCCAGAGCTACTTTGGCCAGGTCAAGCTCATCTACATCGACCCGCCCTACAACACCAAGAGCGACGAGTTCATCTACCGCGACGACTTCACCGCCCGCCAGACCGACATCCTGGCCCAGCTGGGCTACAGCGCCGACAACGTGGAGTACATCCAGAACATTTATGGCGCCCGCACGCACAGCGGCTGGCTGTCATTCATGTACCCACGCCTGCTGCTGGCCAAAGACCTGCTGCGCGACGATGGGGTGATCTTTATCAGCATTGACGACAACGAGCAGGCGCAACTGAAGCTGCTGTGTGATGAGGTGTTTGGGCAGGAGAACTTCGTTTCCACAATGGTGTGGGCCGCAGGTAGAAAAAATGATTCACGGCTGGTTTCCGTTTCGCACGAATACATTCTTTGCTATGCCTGCAAAAAAGATCATCTGATCAAAGAAAACATTGAATGGCTTCAAAGAAAAAAAGGACTTTCTGAAATCTACGCTCAATATGAAAAACTGAAACGCGCTCACGGGCTTGACCACGCTCGAATGACAGAAGAGCTGAAGTCTTGGTATGCAGCACTAGCAGATGGGCATCCTGCCAAAGCACATAAACACTATAGAAATATTGATCAACGGGGCATTTATTTTGCTGCGGACATATCTTGGCCTGGCGGGGGTGGACCAAAGTATGAAGTGAAGCATCCCGTAACCGGACAATCCGTTAAAGTTCCGACCCGTGGATGGATTACCCCTGACCCCAAAAAAATGCAGGAATGGATAGGGGATGATCGCGTTCATTTTGGCCCTGATGAAAACACAGTGCCTTGCATCAAGGCATATTTAAAAGATCAGGAATTCCAAGCACCTTACAGCGTCTTTTATCAAGATGGTCGAGCTGCGACAAAGCGACTGCGTACTTTAATGAGTGCTGATTCCTTCGACTTTCCGAAGGATGAATTCGTGCTTCAAGAGCTGGTTGCGCTGATAGCGAATAAGGAAGATACAGTTCTAGACTTCTTCGCTGGCTCCGGTACTACAGCGCATGCGGTAATGGCACAAAACGCCGAAGACGGCGGCAATCGCCAGTTCATCCTGGTGCAAATCCCCCAGCCCATCGACCCCAAAAAGCAGAAAGAAGCCCACAGCTTTGTGACCCAAACGCTGGGCAAGCCCGAGGCGACGATTTTCGAGATCACCGCCGAGCGCCTGCGCCGTGCGGGCGACAAGATCAACGCAGCGCAACGCAGCCAAGGCAAGCCTGAGGTGGACGCAGGCTTTCGTGTGTACACGCTGGCCGACGACCCGCATGCCCTGGTGCACCGCACCCCGCTGGACCAGGCCACCCAGGCCGATGTGGCCGCGCTGCAAACGGCGATTGCCACGCCCCAGCCCGAGCAGCGCCCCGTGGTGCTGGCCAACCTGCTGCTGACCGAGGGCCTGCCCCTGTCGGCCACGCTCACGCCCCTGGCGGCAGGCAGCGTGGCCGATGCCCTGTGGCAAGCGCAAGACACCTTGCTGGTGCTGGACGCTGTGCCGCTGGACGCTTTGGTTGACCTGCTGCGCCAGCGCAAGGCGGCGGGCACCCCGGTGCACCATGTCAGCGTGTACGCCCCGTGGGTGCACGACGACAACTTTTTGCAAGGCGTGCAAACCTTGCTGGAGGCCGAGGGCTTTAGCGCGGACCGCTTGCGGCTGCGGGGGTGATGAACATGGCCAAAACAACCCTGACACCCCGGTTACCCCAGTTTCAGTACACCCGGCTCGAACACCAAACCCAGGCGGTGGACAGCATTGCCAGGGTGTTTGACAACGTGCCCTTTGTGGCCGCCACCGCCAGCCACGCCAACCCCACCTGGGTGCCCGCGCGCGCGGGCGACACCATTGAGGCCAACCTGCGCAGCATCCGGGCGGGCAACCAGGTGACGGCGGGGGCGGTGATGGTGCCCTACACCGCAACGCCTGCGCTGAACCTGGATGTGCTGATGGAGACGGGCACGGGCAAGACCTTCACGTTCATCGAAACGATGCACCGGCTGCACCAGCGCTACAGGCTGTCCAAATTCATCGTGCTGGTGCCCACCAACGCCATTCGCCAAGGCACGCTCAAGAGTTTGCAGACCACGGCGGCGTTTTTTGCACGCGAGTACAACAACCAAAAGATCAATGTGTTCGATTACTCCGAACGCACGGTGGCCGGGTTTGTGAATGCGGCCAATGCGGGCATCAGCGTGCTGGTGGCAACGTTTGGCTCGTTCAACAAGCAAAAAAACGTCATCAACAAACGGGGCGTAGAGGCCAACCTTTTTGGCCAGGCCAAAAGCTACATGGAAGGGCTGGCCGCGTTGCGCCCGGTGCTCATCATTGACGAGCCGCACCGCGCGGAGGGCGAAAAAACCCAGGAGTATTTGCCCAAGTTCAATCCGCTGCTGACCATTCGGTTTGGTGCCACCTTCAAGAACAAGGAATACAAAAACCTGGTGTACGCGCTGGACAGCGTGCAGGCGTTTCGCAAGCGCTTGGTCAAGGGCATCACGGTGGACACGGTGGGCGCCGGGCAGGCCGCCATGCATGCGCTGGTGCTGAACCGGGTGAGCGGCACGGCCAGCGCCCGCGTGGCGCACCTGGCCTACCAACGGCCCGATGGCAAAGCGGCCAGTGTGGAGCTGGCCAAGGGCGACAACCTGGGCGAGAAAACGGCGCTGGGCTATTTGCGCGGCCATGTGGTGGAGGCGGTGACGGCGAAGGAGCTGCGGTTTACCAACGGCTTTTCGGTGCTGCTGGGCGAGGCGACTAACTATGGCGTGCTGGCCGATGAGGTGCAGCAGCTCATCATCCGCACCACCATTGCCAACCACTTTGAGCGCGAAGAGGCGCTGTTCAAACGCGGTATCAAGGCGCTGAGTTTGTTTTTCATCGACTCGGTGGGCAAGTATTTGCCCGAAGGGGGCAAGCCTGCGGTGCTGCGCGATGTGTTTGAGCGCGAGTACGCGGCGCAGTTGGCGCAGGTGCTGGCAAAAGGCGACCTGGACACCGACTACCGCGCTTACCTGGAGCGCACCCAAAGCCGCGTGCAGGATGTGCACAAGGGCTACTTCGCCCGCTCGCTGACCGAGAAGGGACAGGAAGAAGCGGTGCAGCTCATCTTGAAGGACAAGGAGCGGCTGTTGTCGTTTGACACGGATTTGCGGTTCATCTTCTCGATGTGGGCGCTGCAAGAGGGGTGGGACAACCCCAACATCTTCACCCTGTGCAAGCTGGCCCCCAGCGATTCGAGCATTACCAAGCTGCAGCAAATTGGGCGTGGGCTGCGCTTGGCGGTGAACCAGCAGCTAGAGCGCATTGAAAGCGACGACGCCACCTTTGACGAAGTGAATGAGCTGGTGGTGGTGGTGCCGCAGAGTGAAGGCGATTTCGTCAAGTCGATTCAGGACGAGATCAAAGAGCACAGCGTGGGTAGCGTGGCCGCTGAGTTTGATGACGTGACATTGCAGGCGTTTGGTGCAGCGCCCAGCACGCGGGTGGCAGGCAAGGTGCTGGACTTGCTGGTGGAGATGAAGGCCATTGATTTGGACGAGGTGTCGGGCCAAGCCACTTTGCGATGGACCGAAGCTGAGTTTGCAGCGCGGCGGGACAAGCTCCAACACGAGTGCCTGAAGGTGGCAGGCATGACCGCAGCGCATGCCAGCAGGGTGCTGGAGTACTTCGACCAGTATTTCGGCAGCAGTGGCCGCATCAAGCACAAAACCAAGCGCCCGGTGCAGGTGCTTACGCCACGTGCTGACCAGTTCGCCAAGTTCAAGCACCTGTGGCAAGAGTTGAACCGCGAGGCGGTACTGAAGTACGAACTGAACACACCGCTCTTGATTGACAACATCGTGGCGGCGATTGCCAAAAATTTCAACGTGCGGGCGTTGACGCTGGATGTGACCCGCACTGAGCACGCGCAAGAAGTGAATTTGGCGCGCAGCACACAGGCCAGCTACACCATGAAGCCTCACACGATTTATTCGTTGAGCGAGTTTGTGCGGGAGCTGAGCCAAAGCACCAAGCTGTCTATGGCCACCGTGTGCGCGGTGCTGCAGCGCATGCCCGCCGAAAAATTTGCGTTGATCGCGAAGAACGAAAACCGTGCCCTGGCTGCACTCAAAGATATTTGTCTGCACTGTGTGTACGACACCATCATCAACAAGCTGAGCTACGAGCTGCGCGAGGTACGCATCAAGACCGGGCTGACAGACGCCAAGGGCCACCTGTTGCCGGAGGTGGCTGTGAGCGAGATGGGTAAAGAGCTCTATGCCATCGCAAACCCAGCGGCGGCAGAACGATCCCTGTACGCAGAACCCCAGATACCTTTGGACAGCACAATTGAACGCACCACAGTGGACGAGAGCCACCACCGGGCTGTGCAGGTTTTTGCCAAACTGCCGCGCATTCGCATCCCCACGCCGGCGGGGGAATACAACCCCGACTTTGGCTATGTGGTGCAGCGCGATGGCAAAGCGCAGGAGCTGTATCTGGTGGTGGAAACCAAGGGGTACGACCAGCAAAGCGGAATTGCGGCCCGAGAGCAGCTCAAGATTGATGCGGCCAAACGCTTCTTTAAGGCATTGGCAGATAGTGGGGTTCCGGTGACGTTTGAGACCAAGCTGAACCAGGAAAAATTGGCGGAATTGATTGAACAGCTGGGCCAACCCTGATTCAGCGAATCCATCCATTTTTGGGGCTGGGCCTGAGGAAATGCATCGCAGGCTCAGCCCCCACTCCTTGCAAGACTCAAGAGCGCTGATCAGTACCCAGCACCAACCTCTGCGTAGCCCTGGTCGCCGCCACATACAACACCCGCGCCGCCTCCCTGCGCGCCAGCACCTCGGCCTCTGACAGCGCCTGCGCGCCCTCTCCCGACTCGGTAGCCTCCGCCCCCATGCGCTCCAGCCGCTCCACCCCCGGTATCGCCACCACCGGGAATTCCAGCCCCTTGCTGACCTTCATGGTCATGACCTTCACGCTGTTGGCCAGCGGGTCGTAGTCGCCCGGCCCCAGGCGGTTTTGCACGGGCACGCCGCGTTTGGCGAGGGTGCTGGCGCACAGGTCGCGCGCCTTGGCGTCGCGGCACAGCACGGCCATGTCGCCCCAGGCAAAACCGTCGGCATGCGCGCCTTGCAGCAGCTCGGCGATCTTGGCGGCCTGTTCGGACAGGGTGGGCAGATTGATGACGATGGGCTCGGGGCCGTCGCGGCCGCAGCTCACGGGTTTGACGAGGGGGATGCCGTCGTCGTCGCGGTCTTCGGCGGTGAGCAGGTCGCCCGCGATGGCGTTGGCGGTTTGCAGGATTTGCCGCGTGTTGCGGTAGTTGATCTTGAGGATGGTGGTGCGGCCCTGCGCCTGGATGCCCACGCTTTTGAAGCTGAAGTTCTTTTTGCGGCCGCGCTCGTAGATGCTTTGCGCGTCGTCGTACAGCACCAGCAGGCTGTTGGTGGTGGGGTCCACCATTTGGGTGACGAGCTTGAGCCATTCGGGCGCAAAGTCGTGGCCTTCGTCGATGAGCACGGCCAGGTATTGGCCGGTGGGGATGTGGCCCCGGTCCACGCCGGTGATGACGCGCTGGACCATGTCGGCAAAAAAGGCGTCTTGCGACTGGTTGTTGGCGGGCAAGCTCTGCCCATAGGCCACCAGTTGGGCGCGGGCCCATTTGTGGAAGTGGACGCAGTGCACGCGCTCGCTCAGGCCCTTGGCGGCCATGGTGGCGGCGAGCTTGACGGCCAGCGGCTCGTTGTAGCAAAGCACCAGCACGGGCTTGCCTGCGGCGTGGGCGCGGGCCAGGTATTCGGCGCGGTAGCCCAGCACCATGGTTTTGCCCGAGCCCGCCACGCCGTGGATGACGCGGTGGCCGTCGCCCAGGCTGCGGGCCAGTTGCTCTTGCTGCAGGTCCATCACGCGCAGCATGTCGGGCACTTCGGCCTGCATGTCGGCCTCGTCGAACAGGCTGGCTTGTTCGGGGATGCGCACCTGCGGAAAGAGAATCCAGCGCACGCGGTCGATCTGCGGCAGGGTGAGCGTGTGGTAGCGCTCGTAGGGGAACATCTCCCACAGGCGGCTCTGAAAAGCCTCGGGCTCCACGCTGTCGGTCATCTCGTCGCTGCAGATGACGCGGTGGGCTGCGATGGCCTGGCCCAGCTGCGCTTCGGTGAACTGCTTGCGGGTGATGTTGGGCAGCACCACGCCGTAGCTCCAGGCAAACACCACTTCGCCCTGGCGGCGGCCATCGGGGTGCACCAGGCGCTTGTCGGCGCGCAGGGCATCGAGCACGGTGTGGGCGTAGTTGCGGGCCTGGGCGAAGGGGGACTGGATGGTTTTGGGCTCGTTGCTGGCGGCGTCCAGAATGGTCCAGTCTTCCTTGTCTGCCTGCACGATGGTGCCCAGGCGGAAGTCTTTGACCTCCAGAATCAACAGCCCCCGGCTGGGGTGCAGCACGATGAAGTCGGGGTGCAGTTGCTGCGGGCCGACGGGCACGTCGTACCAAAGCAGGTAGTCGTCGTCGAGCTTGTCTTCCAGCCTCTCGGCCAAGCGCTTTTCTCCAGGTGTCATGCGCCGCAAGCACGCACCCAGTGCCGGTATCAATGTCGCCATGCTGCTGGCGCCTCCCCTGAACTTGTGTGTAATTGTTAACACACTGTAGTTGCAGAGGGCGAAACGTGCAACCTGAAAAGCGCAAGCAGGCCGCACGGAGCGTGGCGGCGCAGAGGGCAATTCTTTATGAGCTGAATTGGCCTCTAGCGCTTATTCAGAAAGCGCAACCAGCTACTAAAAACATAGCAGTCAATGTAAACCAGTGCGCTTGCAAATGTCACACGCGGCGCAGCGGCTGCGCCACGGTGGGGCGGTGAAACCGGTCAGCCCTTGACCAGCCCGCAGTCCACGATGAGGTTTTGCCCCGTCACCGCCCGCGCCCAGGGGGAGAGGAAGAACAGCACGGCGTCGGCAAACTCTTGCGGGGTGGTGACGCGGCGCAGGGGGGTCATGCTGGCGATGAGGTCGAACACGGCTTCGGGGGTGGCGCTGCTGGCGTCGGTGGTGCGCAGCAGGCCGCCAGACACCATGTTCACCGTGATGCCGTGCTGGCCCAGGTCGTTGGCCGCTGTGCGGGTGAACGAGAGCAGCGCGGCCTTGGCGGCGGTGTAGTCGTGGTAGGGCACCACGGGGTTCTGGAACAGGTTGGTGCCCACGTTGACGATGCGGCCAAAGCCTTGTTCGCGCATGGCGGGCAGGGCGGCCTGGGTGGTGTTGAGCGCGCCTTTGACGGCGCCTTCGAGCTGCTGGGCAAAGCGCTGCCAGGTGATGTCGCCAATCTGCGGGCGGGCATCGCCATCAAACCGGAACTGGGCCAGGGCGTTGTTGACCACGGCGCTGATGGGCTGGCCGGTGCGTTCGCGCACCTGGGCAAACAGGCGTTGCACGGCGGCGGCATCGGTCACGTCGGCCTGCAGGGCCAGGGCGCGGGGGCCCAGTTCTTCGGCCAGGGCCTGGGCAGCAGCGTCGCTGTGCAGGTAGTTGATGACGACCCCAGCGCCTTCGCGCGCCAGCGCGCGGGTGATGGACTGGCCCAGCCCCCGGGCGCCGCCGGTGACCAGAACCCATTGTTCAGACAGTTGCATGGTGTTCCTTGGGGAAGGTGGTGTGCGAATGTGGCAAAGCTGCGGACGGGCGCCACTGTGCCATCAGGCCGGAGCCTTGGCGGCCTGTGTGGATTCTGCATAGCCCAGTTGCGCCACAAACGCGCTGGGCCGCTGGCGGTGGGCCAGCAGGGTGAGCTGCTGGCGGGCGCGGGTCATGCCGACGTAGAGGGTGTTCTTCTCTTGCGCAACGGGTGCCTGCGGGTCGGGGAAGGCGCCTTGCTCCAGGTAGGGGATGAGCACATGCTCAAACTCCAGCCCCTTCACATGGCCGATGTGGGCCAGCACCAGGCTGGCGGTGCTGCGCAGTTCGCGCTGGCGCTGCTCGGCGGCGTTGAGGTGCAGGAAGTAGTCGCGCGCGCTGCCAAAGGCCTGGGCGGCGTGGCTCAGGCCCGCCAGGTTGGCCAGGGCGTCGGCCCGGCGCTGGCGCGAGACGAACACCTCGCGCACCACGGCTTCGATCTGCAGGGCTTCGAGCAGGCGGGCCAGGGTGCCCTGGCCGTGGGCTTCTTTGGCCACCTTCAGGGCGCGCTGCAAGCGCCGCTGCATGGCGGGCTCGACGTTGGGCACGATCTGGTTGGTGAAGAAGCTCTCTAAAAACAGCGGGTTGTCGGTGACGCTGCGGATGGCGTCGGCCAGCAGGTCGTGCTGCGATTCGTGCTCGCGCCCCTTCACCACGATGCGTGCGCCGCAGAAGAAGACCAGGGCGCGCATGAGCTTTTCTCGGGTGCGCGGCTCGGTCACGCTGTCGAAGTTGTCGGTGGCCACGGCCAGCAGGCCGCGCACCAGCAGCACTTCGGGGCGCAGCAGGTAGCTTTCAAAACCGCTCACGGTGTAGGGCACGCCATCGGCCAGCAGGCGGTTTTCGATAGCGATGGACTGACCGGGGTGGCGCAGCAGCACGGCAAGGCCTGCCATCTTGCCGCGCGTGGCGGTGCGCCAGTGCTGCACCTGGTGGGCGATCAGGTCCACGCATTCGGCCTCGTCGTCGTAGCCCAGCAGTTGCACGGCGGTGTCGTGCGCGGCCAGCGAGCCGTAGGGTTTGTCTGCCAGGCGCCCGGCCTTGGTGGCCAGCTTGCGGCCAAAGCGGTGGCTGGGCGTGAGGGGCAGGCGCGCCACGGGGCGGCCGGTGTGCACGGTGATCGCGTCGCCCATGAACACGGCGTCGGCCCCATGGGCGCCGTAGATGACCTGGTCGCGGTCGCCCACGCCGCAGAACTGGCACTGGGTCGAATCCAGCAGCTCACGCAGCACGCGGAACGATGCTGCGTTCATGTCGTGCATCTCGTCCACCAGCAGCATCTGCAGGTTGCGCGGCCAGGGGCGCAGGCTGGCGGCGGTGTCGCCCTCCAGCAGGCGGCGGGCCAGGTCGTAAGTGGCGTCGTAGGGGCCGCGAAACAGCGGCTCGTCGGCCAGCTCGCGGCGGCGGATGCGTTCGTACGCACGGAACACCTTGAGCTGGGTGTAGCCAATGCCCAGGTCGCCCGCATAGTCCGGCGTGGCCGGGCCGTCGTCGCGCTCCAGGTCGTCTTTCAGCGTGCCTTTGAGCCACAGGGCCATGGCCAGAAAGTCTTCGATAAAGCCCGCATCGCCCGCGCTGGGCAGTTGCAGCTCTTCAGGCCAGCGCTCGGATTCGTTGGCCTCGATGCGCTGCACGGCCTCCCACACATAGGGGCGCAGGGCTTCCTGGGTGTCGATCTGCTCTACCGGCGGCCCATAGGGCTCTTGCAGCATGGCGGCGCAGAAGGCGTCAAAGCTGGCGATGCGAAAGCGCGCCACCACGGGCGCGGGCACGCCAATTTTGCGCAGCGCGGCCTGCAGGGCCTGGCAGGCGGTGTCGGTGTAGGTGAGGGCCAGGCAGCGCTCGGGCGGCATGCCGGTGGTCCACGCCTGGGCCATGCGCAGCGCCAGCGTGGTGGTTTTGGCGGCGCCCGCGTTGGCCTCGATGATGAGGGTGCGCTCGGCCGACATCTGCACGGCGACTTGCTCGTCGGTGGGGGTGATGTGCTTGGGTTGGTACGGGTGAACAGTCGCCAACGGGAATCCTCAGGAGTGCAGGGGCTGGAAAGCGCTGCGGGGTGCAGCGCTGGGGCCGCAGGGCCCGAGCCAGGTTGCGCGGGCTTAGAGCGGCTAACAAAACTCAGCGAAGCGGTTCTGGCTAGGCACTGTGTCGTAGGCAGTACGAGCAGTACGACAAGACACAGCAACGACGCCAGAAGAGTTTTGTTAG
>ERZ650300.2243-NODE-2243-length-10467-cov-20.018248_pt1 | contig 10467 bp, 11 predicted proteins | sample MGYA00376236_ERZ650300 | MGnify/ENA primary metagenome ERZ650300 (study PRJEB26733, sample SAMN07839303) | wastewater metagenome | biome: urban; feature: wastewater treatment plant; material: waste water | place: USA: North Carolina | collected 2016-04-28 ... | reverse complement strand
ACAATGCTGTAAAAACCGAAAATCTTCTCAAAATCATCCCTGAAAAGACCAACATCAAAACGTATGTTCTCGATTGCGGACACAACGGACATTGGGAAAAACCAACGATTTGTGCAGAAATTATCAATACGGAGTTGTTTCATAATTTACCGAAACATTTTTTACTCTAAATTCTAGAGCAACTCTAGATTTTCAACAACCACTTTTCCGCCATAAACGATACAAAGTATAGAGGAAATAATCACCAAACTGGCTTGTAACTTAGAAAATCACCGAAAAACATGCTGGAAAAGTCATTATGGAAAGTGCTTTTGGCGGAAAACGCGTGGTAAATCCTTTAATTGGTGAGCAATTGCCGAGGATTTGTTAAATTTCGCCACGAATGCACGAATTCAATTAAAAATATTTGTGCATTCGTGATGAAATTTTTAGAAGCTATATCCAAAACTACTACCGATAGTAGGATAAATTACTCCAAATCCTTGTGCCAGATTAAATCCTAATCCCAAACCAACATGATATCTGTAAATCCAATGTTTCCCTAAAGGCAGTTGTTGTCCAAAATAAATGTCATTAGTTAAAACATCATCCACATTTTTGTTAAAAACCATTTTCGATTGAAACCCTATAAAAGAACCTGTATTATTCAGTAGTGAATGTCCTCTTTCTTCTCTCTTATCTCTATTAAAATAATAACGCAATTGTGCTCTTAAAAAAGGCGAAAGATAAGTTTCTGATGCCGTAACTCCCATTTGATAATTAATACTACTACCTTCAGGAATTTCTACTACGCCTCCAACTCCAGCATTAAAATCTAACAAAAGTTTATTAGAAACAGGTTTCTCATAGCCAAAATTTAAGCCTTGAAACCCTATTTCAATTTTAAATTTCTGGTTTAAATCTTTAGATTGAGAAAATAGAAAAGAGGAAAATAAAAGAAGAGAAATTTTAATGAATTTCATAATTATTGTTTTTGTTGATTAATTACAAATATAACAAACAAACAAACAAACAAATAATTAATCAACTTTTTTCATTTTTTCCTCAAGAAAAAAAATTTCAAAATCCAAAAAATAATATAAAAGTTCAATAAAAAGACTAGAACTAAAACAAAATATCTTATCAATCTATTGATCGTTTTAGGCAAATTTTTAATTAAACTTGGTTGATGATCTTTCCAAACAAAAATTAAGAAAACAAAAATTAAAATAAAACTTACAAATCCAGCAACTCTAGCTAACCAAAGTTCCCTTTCCGCACTAAACCATTGTTGTAAATATTCTTTTAACTCTGCGAAAAATTGTTTAAAAATCTTCATTCTCAATCTTCGATTTAAAATCTTCAATCGTTTCGTGGATATTTTTAAAATATTTACCTCCAGAAGCATTGATATGTCCACCACCGTGGAAATGTGCTCTCGCAAATGCATTGGTATCTACATCGTCTTTGCTTCGGAAAGAAATTTTGATGAAATCTTCATATAAATCTTCCATGAAAAAAGCAGACATTTTAGTTCCCGCAATACTCAATCCGTAGTTTACGAAACCTTCTGTATCTCCTTTTTCGAAACCAAATTCTTTTAATTCATCACGTTTTAAATAAAGAATCGCCACTTTTCCATCTTTTACCAATTCTATTCTTCCTAAAATCAACGACAAAAGATGTAATCTAGAAACGGTATTAGTATCCCAAGTATTAGACGTAATCATAGAAGGATCCGCGCCTTTTTCTATTAAATTCGCCACAATTCTGTGCGTATCTGCAGAAGTAGAACGAAAACGGAAACCTCCAGTATCAGTCATAATTCCTGTGTAAAGACATTCTGCCACGTCTTGATTTACCAAATCCTCTTTTCCCAAAGCTTCAATGAAATGATACACCATTTGACAAGTTGCGGGAATACTGGTATTAGAATACACAAAATCGAAATGTTCTGGTTGCTGATGATGGTCTATCAAGATTTTTTTCGCCCAAGATTTTGTGAGCCAATCTCCTAACATTCCAATTCTAGAAGGAGCATTAAAATCTAAACAAAAAATTACATCTGCATGATAAATCGCTTCGCCAGCAATTTTACGTTTATACTCTGCGATGACTATTTTTTTTGCTTCGGGCATCCATTTTAGAAATTTCGGGAAATCATTCGGAACAATTACCGTAGCATCTACTCCTAAATTTTTAAGAAAATGTTTTAAACCAAGACTACTCCCAATTGCATCACCATCTGGATTGTAATGCGTGATAATCACTACATTTTTATTCGGTTGCAAAAGGCTTTTGATTTCTGTAAGTTGGTTTTCTGTAAACATTGTAAAAATTTATGGTGCAAAGATAATTTTTTTACTCCAAAATCTCGAAACCTCAAAGATGATGTTTGAACGCTCAACATTTATAAAATGATTTTCAGAATCATATTAAACAGAATTTAAAGAAGTTCAATCATTAAAATCGCTTGAAAATAGTCATTGATAAAAGTTTTATCTCATAGATTCAAAAAAAACTTAATTATTTCTAAAATTAATTTGCAGAAAATAAAAAAAAACATATCTTTGCAACCTCAAAAAGAAGAATAATTACGGACCCATTATAAATTGAAGTAATGAAAAGAACATTCCAGCCATCAGAAAGAAAGAAAAGAAACAAACACGGTTTCAGAGAAAGAATGTCTACTCCAAATGGTAGAAGAGTATTAGCTGCTAGAAGAGCAAAAGGCAGAAAGAGATTAACTATTAGCGACGCAAGAGCTAAGAGATAATAATTTCTTTTGATTTTATTATAAAAGACATGCTTGGAAATTTACTTTCCGAGCATTTTTTGTTGTTAAAATTTCCTTAAAATTTAGGATAAAAAAAAGGTTTTCCTTATTTTTGAAAGTTGATAAAAAAGTAAGCCTTCTTATCAACCAAGAAAAATCAACCATCATTTATAATCATTATGCCACATCATAACACCTACGGAGAAGACATTATTACGCTGCAAGACGCGAAAATTGTACAAAAAAACTTTACCGTTTTATCTCATGTGAATTTACACATTAAGAGAGGTACTTTCTGCTACCTTATTGGTAAAACAGGCTCTGGAAAGAGTTCATTGTTAAAAGTTTTGTACGGACACTTGCCTCTAAAAGAAGGAAACGGAGAAGTAGTAGGATTTGATTTACAGAAATTAAGAGCATCAGATATTCCTAACCTTAGAAGAAGATTAGGCATTGTTTTTCAAGATTTTCAATTATTGACGGATAGAAGTGTAGAAAGAAACCTACGTTTCGTGCTAGAAGCTACTGGTTGGAAGGATAAAAATCTGATGGACGACAGAATAAACGAGGTTCTAGACAGTGTAGACATGAAAACGAAAAAACACAAAATGCCTCACGAACTTTCTGGCGGTGAACAACAGCGTATTGCTATTGCAAGAGCTTTACTAAATCATCCAGAATTGATTCTTGCAGACGAACCTACAGGAAACCTAGACCCAGAAACTTCTAACGATATTATGAATTTATTGAAAAAAGTATCTTTAGAAAGAAATTGTGCAGTTCTGATGGCGACTCACGATTATCACATGATTCAAAATTTCCCTGGAGAAGCGATTAAATGCGAAGATGGCGGAGTTAAGGTAATGAATACCGTAGAACTTTTTGAATAAATCTTATTTTCCAAAAACGTGAAACTCTTTGGTGAGTTCTAAATATTGGTCCGAGTATTTTCTCGGACTTTTTTCTATCGTAAAATCAAGAGTTTCCAATGCTGATTTTTTCTTAGAAAATTCTAAAACATTTCGTTTTAAAACACCGTTTTCAATACCGAAAATATTTATTTTTCTTACTAGATGTAAATCAAAATCTTCAGCTAAGTTTTCAAATTCTTGTGCAGATTCCGAAGGAATAATTACCGAAAAAATTCCTTCTGAAGATAAAATTTTCGAAGCTTTTTCTATTAAATTTCTAAAAGTAAGTTCTACTTGTTGTCTCGCTAAAATATCTTTCACAGAATTATTTTCCTCAAAAAAAGGTGGATTACAAACCACAAAATCATATTCTTTTTGCGATGCAAAAGTTTTAAAATCTTGATGAAAAACTTGTAATCTTTCTGAAAACGGAGAATTTTTAAAATTTTCTTGAGCCAATTTCACCGCATCTTCATTTAAGTCTAAAGCTGTAATCTCAGCATTTGCATTTCGCTGAGCGAGCATTAGAGAAATCAAACCTGTTCCCGTTCCTACTTCCAAGATTTTCTGAACGTTTTCAACTTGACACAAAGCTCCCAACAAAACTCCGTCTGTTCCTACTCGGAAAACATTTTCATGCTGTATAATATCAAATTTTTGAAATCGAAAAGGTTTCATTTTAAAGGAATATAGTAAATGAGAAAAGTAAAAAAGTTAAACGTTTGTTGGAAGAATGATGGTGAATTTGGTTCCTTTTCCTTCTTCGGATTTTACAGAAATATCGCCTTTATACTCTTCTATCATTTTTTTGACCATGGTTAAACCGAGTCCCATTCCAGAATTTTTGGTCGTAAAATTAGGCTCGAAGATTTGCTCTAATTTATCTTTAGGAATACCAATTCCGTTGTCTTCTATAACGATGATGATTTTCTTATTGAAAAGTTCTGCATCTATATTGATGATGGATTTTCTTTGTTCAGAAACCGCTTGTTTTGCATTGGTAATCATATTGGTGAAAATCCTAGAAAGATAAATTCTATCCATTCTCACAGGCATCATATCTTTATTCGCATGGAAATAAATATTACCATCATCATTGAAAACTCTTACCAAATTTTCTAATTCTTCTTTTAAGTTAAAAAATTCATCATTTTTGGGAGGCAACTTGGCAAATTCTGAAAAAGCACTTGCTACAGTAGCTACTAAATCGATTTGATCAACCAAACTTCGACTTAGATTTCTAACTTTTTGGTCAATTTCTGGATCATTTTTATCAAATTTTCTCTCAAAATTCTGAATAAGCAACTTCATTGGAGTGAGCGGATTTTTTACTTCGTGGGCAACTTGTTTTGCCATTTCTCTCCATGCTTCTTCTCTTTCTTTATTAGCCAAAAGCATTTTTTGATCTTCAATTTGGTAAATCATTTTGTTATAAGATTTTACCAAACCACTTAATTCATCATTTTGAAAATACTTAATCGGTTTCATTTCTCTACCAAAAAGCGTAGTTCTGGTAATGAGTTCTGAAATTCTTGTAATCGTTTTGGTCAAATTTTTAGAAATCACCCAACTTAGCCAAATACTCAACAAAATGAGGAAAAGATTGACCAAAATAATGTACTGAACATATTTATTAAATGCACCTGCATAAATATTATCATTGTGATAAAAAGGGAAATACACAATCGCAATAGGCTCTAACATGTTATTCCTAAGAATCATATAAGAAGAGGTGACATTACTGCCCACTTTTTGATCGTATTCTTGTACATCTACTCTTTTGTCAGACTCCAAAACATTCATTAACGTTTCATGAGGAATTTTTTTCTGCGCTACAAGATTCAGTTCTTTATTGGAAACCAAATAATTACCTTGTAAATCATAAAGAATTACATCATGTTTATTAATATCTGAAATCTCGTAAATTTCGTTTTGGAGAATATTGACTAAATCTTTGTCTTGAGTAATATTAGTATGGCTTACTGCGTAATCTAGCGTTTTCATTAATGCTTCAAACTTATTTTGCATTTCTGTAACGCTCTGTTCATCTGTAGATTTTTTGATGATAAGATAAGACATAGCTGTAGAACCTATGATACTGAAAAAACAGACTACCATAAATCCTATAAAAATTTTAGTTCTTAAGCTATAGCTATGTAATGCCATCTTTTATCTCTTCATAAGCTTGGCTACATATTTTCCAATAATATCGAATTCTAAATTTACACGGTCTCCCACTTTTAAAGTATTCATATTGGTATGTTCCCAAGTGTACGGAATTATCGCCACAGAAAACTGATTTTCTTTGCTATCAGCAACAGTCAAACTAATTCCATTTACAGTAATAGAACCTTGCGGAACTGTGGTAAAAGAACCATCTTCTTCGTAAGTGAATGTTAAATAATAACTTCCGTTAATATTTTCGATAGCAACAATTGAGCCAGTTTTATCTACATGACCTTGTACAATATGACCATCTAACCTGCCATCCATTTTCATACAACGCTCTAAGTTTACTATGCTTCCTACTTTCAATTCGCCCAAATTGGTTTTTTCTAGCGTTTCATTAATCGCTGTAACCGTGTACAAATCACCATCTATTGATTCTACAGTAAGACAACAACCATTATGCGCTAAACTCTGGTCTACTTTAAGTTCTTGTGTAAAAGGACCGCTAAAAGTAAAGACAACATTAGTCCCTTGTTTTTCCAATTTTTCTACCTTTCCTGTCGCTTCAATTATTCCTGTAAACATATTTTGTTTATATAAGTTAAAGTTTAAAAATATTAGATTAAAGATTTATAAATTAAAAATCACTAAATTTGTAACAATCTTTTTTTAAAATTCAAAGATAATTAAAAATGAATTCTAAACACCATAAAATTAAGGTAGGAATTTCAGTGGGAGATTTTAACGGAATAGGCGTAGAAATCATCCTAAAAGCACTGAAAGACAAAAACATTACTGACTTTTTCACTCCAGTAATTTTCGGTTCTGGAAAATTATTTTCTTACCAAAAGAATGTGTTTAAGATTAACACCACTTTTAATTATGTACAAACTGCCAAAGAAGCCGCTAACGGAAAACTCAACATTGTAAATCTCTGGAAAGACAATGTAAATGTAGACTTCGGGACACCCACCGAAGAATCCACTAAAATGGCTATAGATTCTCTAGAAGCCGCTACAGATGCTTTAATGAAAGGCGAAATAGATGTTTTGGTAACCGCTCCTATCAATAAAGACGAGATGATGAAGCAAGGCTTCAAACATGCTGGTCATACTGGTTATTTTGAAGAAAAATTCGGCAAAAAAGGACTTATGTTCCTCGTTACCGAAAAATTAAAAGTTGCAGTTTCTACCCATCATATTCCTGTTTCAGAAATTTCTAAAAATATTTCTAAACAAAAAATAAAGGAACAAGTAAGAGTTCTCAACCAATCATTGATTGAAGATTTCTGCATCCAAAAACCAAAAATTGCTATTCTAGGCCTTAATCCTCATGCTGGAGACGGCGGTGCAATTGGCAAAGAAGAAATAGAAATTATAGAACCTGCTATCAAAGAATTATTTAACGAAGGAATTTTAGCTTTTGGCTCTTTCCCTGCAGACAGCTTCTTCCAACCAGAGAAATACAGTTCATTTGATGCTGTTCTAGCAATGTATCATGACCAAGGATTAGCTCCTTTTAAAACATTAGCTTATGAAGAAGGCGTAAATTACACTGCAGGATTGCCTTTCATCAGAACTTCGCCTGATCATGGAGTAGCGTATGACATTGCAGGGAAAAATTTAGCAGATGAGCAATCTTTTTCTGAGGCTATTTTTACAGCGATTAAAATTTTTAAAAATAGAAACGAGTATCAAGACCTCATAGAAAACCGCTTGAAACCAAGAGTTTTAGCTCACGACAATGGTATAGATGAAGATTTACCAGAAGAAAATGAATAAAACTTTTGTTATTTAAAAAAATTAACTTATTTTTGCACACCATTTTTTATGGACAAATTTAGAAATTATGACGTAGCATTTTCAGGGCTTAAGACTGGAAAGCACGAATTTAAATTTGAAGTAGAACAAGCGTTCTTTGATTTATTCGAGACTGAACAAGAGTTTTCAGGCGCTAAAATAGACGTAGATGTACTATTAGAAAAGCACTCTACCTTTTTAGATTTCCTGATTAAAATCCATGGAACAGTAAATTTAGTTTGTGACATCACCAGCGAAACATTTACTCATCCTATAGAAAACGAAATAAAATTCTTGGTAAAATTCGGAGAAGAATATGATGATAGTAATGAAGAAGTAATTACCATCCCACAAGGAGATAGTGCTTTTAACATTTCTCAGGCAAGTTACGAAGCAGTAATATTATCTATTCCTATGAAAAAAATCTCTCCTAATGTAAAAGAAGAAGATTTTGAACTCATCGAAAAATTCAGTCCCAAAGAAATTGAAGAAGAAGAAACCCACGAAATAGATCCTCGTTGGGAAGCTTTGAAAAAATTAAAAGACAAAAAATAGAAATCTTACATAAAGTTTAAAGAATTACAAAATGGCACATCCTAAAAGAAGACAGTCATCTACTAGAAGAGATAAAAGAAGAACTCACTACAAAGCTGTGGTTCCTCAATTAGCAAAAGATGCAACTACAGGTGAATTACACTTGTATCACAGAGCACATTGGCATGAAGGAAAACTATACTACAGAGGAAAAGTAGTATTAGAGAAACAAGTAGAAACTACTGAAGACTAATTAAGAAAAAGCGTAGCTTTTTTCTTTTCGATAAAAAAACCATTCTATTTATATAAAAAATTGAATGGTTTTTTGTTGTTTTATTACTATATTTGAAGCCGTAAAAAATTATATATATGGACTCTAAAGAATTATTAAATCTTATAAGATTCGTAGCAAAAGCTGGTGTTTCTGAAGTGAAATACAAAACAAAAGATTTCGAAATCAACATAAAAACTCCACTTGCTGGTAGTGAAGCAGTAAGTTATGTACCTCAACCTGTAGCTTATCAAGCTCCTGCAGCTGCACCAATTGCCGCTCCTGCTGCTGCACCTGCTGCCGAAACAAAAACTGAATCAACTTCTGATGACAGCAAATACATCACCATTAAGTCTCCTATGATTGGTACTTTCTACAGAAAACCATCTCCAGACAAAGATGTATTCGTAAATGTAGGTAGTGAAGTAAAAAATGACACAGTGGTTTGTGTAATCGAAGCAATGAAATTATTCAACCAGATTGAAGCAGAAGTTTCTGGTAAAATTGTTAAAATTTTAGTAGATGACGCTTCTCCTGTAGAATATGATCAACCATTATTCTTAGTAGACCCATCATAAGTAATTTTAAATTATAAATTATAGATTTTAAGTGAATCTTTTTCATTTTAAAATAATTTAAAATTCAAAAATTTAAAATTTAAAATTTCTAAAAAGATGTTCAAAAAAATATTAATTGCCAATCGTGGAGAGATTGCTATGAGGATTCTTCGTACTTGTAAAGAGATGGGAATCAAAACAGTAGCAGTTTACTCTACTGCAGACAAAGACAGCTTGCATGTGAGATTCGCAGACGAAGCTGTTTGTATAGGACCACCTGTAAGTAAAGATTCTTATCTTAAAATTTCTAATATCATTGCTGCTGCAGAAATTACCAATGCAGATGCTATCCATCCTGGTTACGGATTCTTATCAGAGAATGCAAATTTCTCAAGAATTTGTCAAAAAAATGGAATAAAATTCATTGGTGCTACTCCAGAGCAAATAGAAAAAATGGGAGACAAAGCTACGGCTAAATCTACCATGAAAGAAGCTGGTGTTCCTTGCGTTCCTGGTTCTGATGGCTTAGTTCCTAACTATGAAACCGCTGCTAAATTAGCCGAAGAAATTGGCTATCCTGTAATGATTAAAGCTACAGCTGGTGGTGGTGGAAAAGGAATGCGTGCTGTTTGGAAAGCTGAAAACCTAAGAGATTTATGGGATTCTGCTGTACAAGAAGCTACTGCAGCTTTCGGAAATGGAGGTATGTATATGGAAAAACTTATTGAAGAACCAAGACATATCGAAATTCAAATTGCTGGAGACCAATATGGCAAAGCTTGTCACCTTTCAGAAAGAGATTGCTCTGTTCAGAGAAGAAACCAAAAACTAACTGAAGAAACTCCATCTCCATTCATGACCGAAGAATTGAGAGAAAAAATGGGAGAAGCTGCTGTAAAAGCTGCAGAATATATTGGTTATGAAGGTGTAGGAACTATAGAATTCTTAGTAGACAAACATAGAAATTTCTATTTCATGGAAATGAATACCAGAATTCAAGTAGAGCACCCTATTACTGAACAAGTAGTTGATTTTGACTTGATTAGAGAACAAATTTTATTAGCTGCTGGTCAACCAATTTCTGGTAAAAATTACTATCCAAAATTACACTCTATAGAATGTAGAATTAATGCGGAAGATCCTTTTAATGATTTCCGTCCGAGTCCAGGAAAAATTACTGAATTGAATATTCCTGGAGGTCACGGAGTAAGAGTAGATACTCACGTTTACAAAGGATATACCATTCCTTCTAACTACGACTCTATGATTGCTAAAATTATTACTACAGCGCAAACTAGAGAAGAAGCAATTGCAAAAATGAAACGTGCTTTAGAAGAATTCTACATTGCAGGAATTAAAACAACCATTCCTTTCCATAGACAATTGATGGAGCATCCTGATTATCTTGCAGGAAATTACACCACTAAATTTATGGAAGATTTTGTAATGGATAAATCTTACGAAAACATTA
>ERZ650300.2242-NODE-2242-length-10478-cov-4.718219_pt1 | contig 10478 bp, 10 predicted proteins | sample MGYA00376236_ERZ650300 | MGnify/ENA primary metagenome ERZ650300 (study PRJEB26733, sample SAMN07839303) | wastewater metagenome | biome: urban; feature: wastewater treatment plant; material: waste water | place: USA: North Carolina | collected 2016-04-28 ... | reverse complement strand
TGATAGTCACCAACTTCACCTTATTCTCTAAATTCTTGATTACCATTGCTATAATGTTTTTTACCTTTTTCACTCTTTTACTTTTTTACCTTTATCAGTGCATCACATGGGCAAGTGTCCCCTGTGCCGACATTTTGGCTTGCTGTGCCACACCCTCACCGAAGTTTCTGGTAGAGAATGCGGTATCGCCCTCTGGTATCATCCATGCCGCAAGGTCTGGAACCAAGTTCAGACACTTCAAAGCCACGATACTTGCTGCCATCAGATACCCTGCCGAGAAGAACGAGTTCTGCAAATATGCCGCCATCGTCTGCTCACTGGCGGTGATAGCCGTCAGGTTCTCCACCTGTATGCAGAGCACGATGTCGAAGAGCAATAGCACGTAGAAGCCCACGAAGTAGAGCATGGCTCCATAGAAATGCACGGTCAGATACCTTGTCAGCCACTTCGCCCAACTGCTTTCCCATTTCGGCAGTAGCGAGAACGCCCATTGTATCGGTCCAAATATCGTCAGCATTCCCAACAGTATCTGTTGACAATAGATGGTGCTCCACCAACCGATACGGAAGACGATCAATGCTATCAGCATTACTATCTTGTCGATGTTCACTACGGCTCCTGCAGTCAGTGAGGTAAACCACAGCTTGGCTGCGTCCTTTTCCATATTGGTCACTTCATCCACACCTGTCTGCTCCATGGTCGATTCCACCAGATTCGGGTCTGTTGTTCCCTTATGGGCAATGTCTGCCTGGGCTTGTACGTTGGTGTACATCGTGTCTCTGGTGTAGATGAGCTGCTGAACTTCCGTAAACTTGTCCTCTATCTGTGTGGCTTCCGCCTCATATAGGTCATGGGTATAACTTCCAATGGAGTTTGGTATGTAACTCAGAAAGTCCAGTACGCACCAATTGCTGCCACTGTTCGTCATGCCTGTATCGGCAGGTGGGTACCACCAACAGAGGATGATGCTTATCACCAGTGGCTTGAATAGTTTCATCACATCCAGTGGCTCATGCTTCACCATCATCTTGTAGGCCATGTTCGCTGCCACCACGATAGAGAAGAGGGCTGCGAGTGCCATACACATTTGAACGACCCACCAAAAAGGCCCATTCGAGCCTGTGAAAGTAGCGTCGCACAGGAACTCGTTGGTCTGGAAAATCACGTCATCAATCTCTTCTTCCAAGATGTTGATGCCGAAGTCGGATAATATGCTGCTGTTGTCTGCCATAACTCCTTATCTATTTATTTTCAAATCATTGTCATCCTCGTTCGAACCGTTATTACTGCCAGAAGATGTGTTGTTTCTCACTGCCATTCCTGCCTCTCGCCATTTGCTGGATGCACTGCTGATGATACTTCGTTTGTTGGCGGTCTGGTAGTTGCCGTTTGCTGTCAACAATTCCTTGGTCTTGCTGGCATTCGACATCTGCACCAGTTGCTTCACAAGTGTCTCGTTCTGTTTTGCCACATCTGCATAAATCTGTAGGTACATCTTCTTACGCTTGGCATTGGGCATATAGGCATCCTTGGTGGCTTTGATGGCTGTCTCATAGACATGATAGTATTCTGTCCAGCGTTGCTTGTCACCGATGGATCCGCCTACAGGCAGGATGCGGTCGATGTTGCTCTTGAAGGCATTCATCTTGCTGTTAATTTTGCTTCCTTCCACTTTCCAGGCGAGGTCAATCTGACGGTCTGCCATATTCAACGCCTCAATCTCTGCTCTTTTGGTCAGGGCAGAGTCGATGGCTTCGGCATATTCCACTTGATTGTAGGCTCCGATTCCTGCCGTTGTACGAAAACCAAGTTTGTTCTTACTCGCAGCCGACTTCTTGTAACTGCTGTGCAGTAACTGATAGTACAATTCTGGTGACAGACTACCACTACCGATTTCCATCACCGTTATCTGGTTCTTTTTCGAACTGTCATGATTGTATGTTACACCACTTTGGGCATTGCCGCTGATAGCGACTCCCAACATCAACATGATGGTTCCTATTCTTGTTTTCTTTCTATCCATGCCTATACATTATTATATATGGGATTATAAATTCTTCGTTCTCTCAATATCCGAGTTTACCTGCCACTCGCCACCGACCGAAGGCATCTTCCAGTATTTGCTGCTTGCTTTTGGTTCGGTAAACCTTTTCTTTCCAATAGCCGATGCGCACTTGGATATATCGCCACGACTCAAAGTAGCTTTTGTTCAGATGCTTCTCTATATTGTCAAGCGAGGTGTTGATGCTTTCCAATACCACAAGAAGGTCTGCCGTGGAACACGCTGCCGCTCCTGTGGCATACAGCACCAAGTCGCTCACGCTTTTGTAGAGGTATTCGCCTTCATTTGCGATATTCTCTATGGCTCGTCGGTTGATGCCTATCAGTATGGTATCGGCAAGCGAGATGCGCTTTCGTTTGATGACTTTTTTGTTGTAGTCATCCAACAGCTTCTTATAGTCCGATATTCTGTCGCTCACACCCTCGTAGGTGGAGTACACGTTCAGACTGGTTCGTAAACTTTGATATAGCACATCTATCACATCAAATGCCCTGGTGTACTTGTCAAGGTCAACGTTCAGTTCCTTGTATGCCTTGGTCTCGTCCTTACTGTAACTGTGCAATAGTTTATTGCTGTATTCCAACGTGCTTCGTGCAAGCAACAGACTCCGCTGTTTCTTGTGGTCATTGATGTAGGCTTCTACGCTGGCAACATCAAATCCCCATTGGGCGAATGTTTTAGAGGGGAGGGCGAGGAGCAAGATTGCTACCAGCAATGTTCTCACAATATCCATTCGTCGCTTCTTGCTCACTGACCCTGCAACCCTCTCCGCTGCATCAGCCTTGTATTCTTTTCTATTTCTCATTTTCATTGTCTTCATCATTAAACTTGCCGTGATAGTCATCTGAGTGTTTGGTGTCGGCAGCTTTCCTTAACCAACGTTTCTTGCATTTCTCCACCAGTGTCAACCGTCGTCCTTCGTCAGCATTGATATGTGGAGCGATGTCCATCAGCACGTCGATGATGTTGCGCTTGTAGTGCATCATCTTCTCCAACGATACCAAGTCTGCGTATATCTTGGTGATTCTGCTGTCCACCTCTCTGGCTATCTCCAGTCTGTCGCTCGACCATAGCAGATGGAAGGTGTCATCGGTGTTATTGTCATCGGCAGGTGCGCTCTTAGCATATTCGGTGGTTATCTTGCACGATGGATATTCCTGTGCGATTTCCGAGATGCGCTTGTTCACTTCGTCCGCCTTTTCCTGCTCGGTCTTGCTTGGGTCAAGCGTTATCACATCCACTACCGAGGTGTTGGTGTATTCCGATGTCAGCTCCCAACTGATCTGCAGGATGGCTCTGTGTATCTTGATGCCCAAGAAATATTTCGGCTTTCGGGCAATCTTCAATGTTGCCTTGAAGGTGATGATGCCGTTGATGTTGGGCATGGTGGCTTTTCGAATGTAAGTATAGCCGCTCCATGTTCCTTCCCCTTGCCAAGTCAGGTTGTAGGCACTCTTGCAGTCGTTCATAATGGCTGGTATGCGATAGTAGTCATCCGTCGCCACGTCATTGTCCTTTCCTGCCTCTGCCTTGGCTTCCTCTATTTCCCTTTGTTTCTGTTGCCATGTGGCAAGTTCTTTGTTCAGTTGTTCGATGGAAGCCTTGTTCTTGTTGTATTGCTCCCGATACTTGGCTGCATCTTCCACACTTGCATTGGCGATTTGCTTGACAAGTGACTTGTTCTCGGCTTCCAACTGACTGATTTGAGATTGCAGAGAGGCTATCTTGGCATTGGCTTCCTGCTCTTGTTTATACAAGTCCGAGAGGTCAAGGTTGTTCTCTGTCACAGATGTTGTCATGGCGCATTTCTTGCTGTGGTCATTCAGCGAACCGCCACAACTCTTGCATTTGTATTGTGTGGTGCCTTGCCCCAACTGCACACCGTCGCTGCATGTCACACTAATGGTCACGCTCTCGCATCCCTTCAGTTTGGCGGCATCGGTTGCCTGATAGTAGTTGCGTGCATCACTGCCTATATAATAGGTATAGCCTTCCTCGTTGTCATTCCATTCGCTCAACCGGGCTTGCAGTTGTGCCTTGAAGGTGTTCAAGTCCATCGAATAGGAGTCAAAGACTGCCTCATACACTTCTTCTGTCCTGTTCCAACTCTTGTACACCTGTATCTCGTAGGCGTATGCCTTCTGTTTCTGTCCTTTTTTCTTGCTACTGATGATGTAGCTGTTCAACAAATAGCTGATACTGTAGGTAAAGCCATCATTCTGGTTGTTGAGCTGTTGCACCCTTGTTCTTGACCATCCTGCATGATTCTCCGAGTTTTGCAGGATGGCTTCCTTTTGGCTATTGTTGGGATAGAAGTTGGCATCCTTGGTGTTGATTCTGTACCAGTGGTCGCCTTTCAAGATGCTGTTGTCATCGGTGGGCGGTACATAGTCGCACAGTTTTTCTCGTCCTTGGTCTCGTCGGGCGATATACCATCTTTGCGTGTAGTAGTTTCCTGCCGTCTCATCCAGATAGTCCGTCATCCATGAGGTGAGGTTATAGTTGGCAAGAGAGAAAAGTCCTGCCACGTTGTCCTTGCCTCCAATCATGCCCAAGAGGGTGTTGCCTACGCTCTTGTCGAGACTTTTGAACAGCGAGGAATAGTTATCCACAATGTCGATGGCTGCACTGAGCTTGCCTTGGAAGAGGTCGTTGAACTGGCTGCTCTGCAACAGGGCATTGCCGATATTGTTCATTCCTGCTCCTGCAAGGTTGGCTCCTGCCTTATACAGATTGTCGATGTCGGCTTTCAGATTGTCCACTGTAAAATTGCCTGGCACCTTCGACAAATCGTCCAACATCTTCTTCCAATCCACGTTGCCAATCTCTGAAAGTTTCAGTATGGCAGCTATCTCCTGGTTGATTTGTAGAAAGGCGATGTCCGAGAATGTGAGGGTGCTGTTTGTTACCACACTCTCAAACTGCATACACAGGTTCTTGGTGTCATCACATATCTTCATCAGATAGGTTCCCCAATACAGGGCAGTCTGCGGACTTTTCAGCATCATTCCTGCCACCGTCCATATCTTCGGCATGATTTTGCCCGACACCATGTTGTAGATACGGCGGTAATAGTAGTTCTCTGTGCTACTGTTCCAGATGCCCAACTCCGTCATTGCCTTGCGTTCCAAGAATTTTGAGGCGAAGATGCCGGCACTTGCCACTTCTGCTGCATTATAGTGCTTCAAGATGTTCTGCACCTGCTCGTTATAGTATGCCTCTGCCACGGCTTCCGTTCCGTATGCAGCTGCCATAGCAGCCACCGTCTGCCTGTCATAGTTCACGCTGTAGTACTGTGCGTCAGCCTTTGCCAACACACAGACTATCAGCATTATGATGGATAGAAGTCGTTTCATCTTTGATTACTTTTTATTTTTGTTCCCTAAATTCAGTACTTTTCCTGCCTGATTTACCTTTTGAGCAAAAGCGAGGCTCTTGCTGATACCACTTGCATCCCAATCCCTGCAATAGGCTTCGATAGCTTGTTGGTGGTTGCATTTCAACACTCGCTTGTAGAGTTTTAATGCTTCCTTCTCCGCTCGTTCCGTGGTGTAGGTCATATAGCACTCATGCGGTTCTTCCACACCATACACATTGCTGGTCTGTCCTCGCCTGATAAAGACTTCACGGAAGAAACTGCGTCCTTCCTTATTCTCCAAACGGTTGATGGTGAAAATTTTCTTGCAGTCCACATCGGTCAAACCGAGTATCGCCTTGATGGTGTCGAATCGTTCCTTGAACTTGCTCTGGTCGAGCAGCATCACCACATCCGAGTTGTTGATGATGGCTTCCTTCACTATCTCACTGCCGATGATGTCCTGTATCTCCTGTGTCACCACACCCACGCTTGCCCAGAATTTTCTGGCGGTCTTATACAGATATTTTATGTATTCCGCCATCATGGGCGAGGCGATGGCTTTCCATGCCTCCTCGATGATGAGCATCTTTCGGTTCTTTTTGATGCGCATCTTCTGCAGGAACACGTCCATGATGATGAGCGTCACCAGTGGAAAAAGCAGTGGATCATCCTTGATACTGTCGATTTCGAAGACGATGAAGGTCTCATCAAACAGACTGCTGTCCATATTCTCATTCAGTGTCACATCGTGGCTGCCTCCTTTATAGAAGTCCTTCAACAGATAGTTGTAGGATGACAGGTCTATGCCATGCAGACCGTTCTCCTCGCATATCTTCGGCAGTCGCTCAGTACTGAACTCATAGAAAGTGTTGAAACAGAGGTTGCTCACTCTCTTGGTGGTGAAATAGGCATCGTAATACTCGTTGATGACTTGTTCTATCAGTCTGTCTTCGGTCTTGCTCACTGTGCCTTGACTTCCTTTCCATATCAGCATCACCAGGTTCTTCAGGAATCCCAACTTCTCGATGTTCCATTCCTCTCGCTTGATTTTGAAAGGGTTCATCGTGATAGGATGCTCCTCGGTATAGGAAATGTATTTTCCGCCGAAGTATTCACACAGTCCCTCATACGAGTTACCTGTATCTACCAGCACGATGTCGGTGTCTTGCTCATGGGCTTGGCGCACCATGGAGTTTACATAAAAACTCTTGCCGCTTCCCGAAGGACCGAGGACAAAGAAGTTGCTGTTGTCGGTCAGCTTGTTTCGTCCCTCTTTTCCTGATATGTCGATGGCTACTGGCACTCCTTGGCGGTCGGTATAATAGACCTTGAAGGGTGTGTCCTCGCTATGCACAATCTTTTCTTTGTACATCAGGCAGGTGGCAGCATCGCCCAAGGTCAAGAATCGGTCGTAGTCGGCATTCATCCCATAGCAGTTGCCGGGGAATGAATTGACAAACAGTTCCAACTGGTTATAGGCTCGCTTCGAGATATGGATGCCCATCCTGCCAAAGGCATTCTCCAGATGGTTGGTACACTTTTGTATATCCGTGTCTGGCTTCACCGTCACTATCAGATTATAGTGGGTATATACCAGCTGCTTGTTTTCTCTCGCTATCACCTCCTGCACTCGCTTGATGTCCTCTACGGCTATCAGATTGCTTGGGTTCGGCATGCTGGCATGGCGGTTCTTCTTTTTGTCGAGCAGGGCAAGCTCACGCTTCTGATTCGGCACAAAGATGATTTGGTTATACACCACACTCTCCACTCCTGGTATGCTGTCCACCAAGGCTACCAGATCCACTGGCATGCTGGTGTTGTTCACCTCGATGTTGGTAAACGGACGGATTTGTGTCGGCAAGTTGGCGCAATCCACATCCACAAGACTATATACCTTACAGCGTCTGTCACCCATACCTATCATCTCGTCATCCACCTTGAATCCTGTCATGCTCACCATCTTGTCACGGAAGTTCATGGCAAAGAAACGGTCAACATACAGACTTGCCTCTTGTTTGTTCAGAAACTCTGACTTGATACCGGCATCCTTCAGCTGGTCTTGCACCTTTCTGATTTTCACTAAGAAATCTCGCCATTTCTTGTTGTCGAAAGACATCAGACGACTCTTCTTGTTCTCCTGCGTAATGGTCAGATAGGTCATGCTGTCTGTATATTCTCTTCCGTTGAAATAGCGGAAGTAGGATTCGGAAAGGAACTCGTGTCCCTTGCCACTCTCATCCTTGAACTGCTTTCTGGTAAAGATGTCCTGCTTGTGCAGGGCATAGCCTTCACCCAGAGTCTGTGCGATGGCAGCAAACAGATTGGTGAACTCATAATAGCTGTCTATATTGGCAGAATACTTCTGCACTGGGTTCTCCATTCTCAGGATGGCAGAATACTCTCCAGTCTTTGTATAGAGCACACCGATACCGTCCGTGTCTTCCACGGAGAAGTAGATGTCCTGAAAGATTTTCTTCCGCTTGCCACCAGTACCAAAGGCATAGACCGATATGGCCATGCCAATGCAGATTGCCACGAAAAATAAGATTACATATAGTACCATATTCGTTTATTCTTCTGTTTCTTCGGATGATTGATGATTTTCTCCCATACTGGATGATTTGTTGTCATTCTCTTGATAAGAGGTATTGTAGCTTTCTTCGCTATAAAGGGTTGATACACTATCCTTTGCAGTGGAATCCATCCTGCTTGTTTGTGTTTCCACGGTCGCAGGATGTTCTTCTGCCTCTCTCGCCCAAGCAGCTCTTGCCTTGTCAGCACTCCTCATGGCATCCAATGTGGGTGGCTTGTAGGTCTTGTCCTTGCATGCGGTCAGCAATATGCCAGCCAATGCCATAATGATAATGTTCTTTGCTTTCATGCTCATAACCATTCTTTTATGTCAAAGATGCGATACTTTCGCTGAAACAAATAAAGGTAGACCCACACCCTTGGGGGAGAATGAGCCTACCAGTCGTTCACTTTCTACTTGTCATCCACATCTTGGTCATGTCGATACTTTTTTTGTTTCACATTTTTATATGCGCTTGCTGTAGGCATAGATAAACACTCCTTGGTCGTTCTTCTTGGTATGCAGTCCTTTCCGTTGTTTGAACATGATGAGACCTGCACCCGTAGTGATTGCCACGACCAACACTATCAGTCCTGCAATAATACCCATCAGACAGTAGGCGGCAATGAAGCCGATGATGGCTCCTCCTGCCGTGGCTGCTGCCCAATAGATATACCGCCCTTGTATTCCCATGAATTCAAGGGGCTTCTGGAGTCCCTTGAACAGTGGGTAGTCGGGGTAGCGGATTTCCTGCTCTTCTCTTGCCATTCTTCACGTCGTTTCTCACTTACTGAATATGCACGGAATAACTCTCACTCGTTAGTTGGTCACACCGAAGAACAATGGCAATGCCTGTGCTGCTGCCACGAGGAAGATACATGCTCCTACAATCATCATGATCTTCTTCTTGACATCCTGCTCCTCATTGTTCATGGCGATGTAAACGCTGATGGCACCCACTACGGCAACAACACCTGCAATGGCATAACAGAGCTTGACCACAATAGGCACGTATTTGGCTATTTCCTCTGTCACAGTTGTCAAGGCAGTGGTTCCTGCAGTGTAGTCACCTGCCGAGTTTTGCGCCATGGCAATGCCACCGCCCACAAGGAGCATCAATGCCAATGTCTTCAAGCGTCCTGAAGAGAGAACGCTCTTGGCGGTCTTCTTCAAATAGTTCGTTGTTTTCTTAAACATTCTTTCTTGTTTTACTTGTTAATGATTCGTTTGGAAACACCTTATTATAATTATATAGAAAGGTGTTGTCGCTTTCACATGATATACTCTTCTGCAGTTGAGTCTTAAATCTGGTAGCCAAAGAATGCTGGGAACAGGATGGATGCGCCTATCATAAACAGACAGGCTCCTATCAGCGTCAGTATGGACTTGGTAACTCCATCTTCCCCTGTGTTCATCTTGATGTATATCTGCAAAGCGGATATAATCACCATCACAGCAGCAACAGCGTATGTCAGATACAGCACATACAGCATCATCGTCACCACATAGTCGTGCATCCCTGCCAGTGCGTCTGCTCCCCAGCTATAGTCCACATTACCGCATTTGGCTGATGCTGACAGGGGGAGCAGCGCAAAGACAAAGGAACTTACTACATTCTTTATGATATGGCTAAATTTCATCCTTGACTGGTATTGTTTTGATGTTTGGTTGTCCTGGCTTTGTCTCGCCTTGTTTCAATAGGCTCTCCGTGAAGTCGTCCTGCCATAGTCCGTCTATCCATATGGGAGAAGTGGACTCCATCTGCCCATCCATCTTTTCCTGCAACGACTCGGCTGCGTTCTTCGGCTTCTGTTGGTTGACATCATTTCCTTCGTCTTCATCAACATCATCTTCTCTGCCGGAAGAATCCGTTTCTGGAGAATAACCACTCATTCCGTTGTTCTCTGTTCCCATGCCATAGCCCTCATCGTATGATGTGCCGTCTTGGAAACTTGTGTCGTATTGCTTGTCGGCAACGCTAAAGCCACCATCGCTTTCATTGACGGCTACTGCGGCTTCCTCTTCCGTTATGTTGCTGATGTCAAACACTTCCTCATTGCTTTTGGCTTCTTCCTTCTTACCATACAGGTCTCTTGTTATCATCACCGCATAGTAAATAGCGTATGCAATGGTAAGGCTGATGGCGAATATCAAAAATGGACTCATATAATACTTTGTTTTATTGATGATTTATACTCTATGCAGTGGCAAAAGTGCCAGTTGCGAGTGCAAAGTAAAGAGTAAAATCCGACATACAAGAATTTTGTAAAGTATGGCCATCAAAGTTTAAGATATATTCAAATTATAATTATATATCATACTCTCAATCATACTTTAATCAGCTTTTTCTGTTAGTTTTCGCATGTTTGGGAAAAGGGCATAAAAAAAGCCCTCCGAATGGGAGAGCTTGATAAGGTATATCGTAATACCTTTATTTTTCCATGTATTGTTTCAGTTCCTGTGTGATATATGTCCAAACTTCTTGG
>ERZ650300.2237-NODE-2237-length-10503-cov-8.120502_pt1 | contig 10503 bp, 6 predicted proteins | sample MGYA00376236_ERZ650300 | MGnify/ENA primary metagenome ERZ650300 (study PRJEB26733, sample SAMN07839303) | wastewater metagenome | biome: urban; feature: wastewater treatment plant; material: waste water | place: USA: North Carolina | collected 2016-04-28 ... | reverse complement strand
TAAACATCGGTGACTGGAGTTCAGACGTGTGCTCTTCCTATCTCGGGGCTTTGCACAACAACTCTTTGCGGAGCGGGATTTTATTTGCATCTTATCTATTTTTCAAAAATGCCATAAATAAAAATACTTTCAGGCATATTCCCGCCTTCTATACAATAAATAACAGTTAATTCGTTATTTTCAGAAATTTCAAATTGTCTAGAGCTATGATCTTCTGCGTAAGCATAATAAATCCCATTTTCTTCTTTTATTTTGAGATTATACTTTTTTGCCAATAACTCAAGTTCTGTTTTATCAAAATATCTAAAAGTGGATAATACTTTTACATTTTCTTTTACAATATAAATTCTTTTATTTTGAATTTCTACATATGAATTACTCCAAACAGAATAATCTTTAGAACTTAGCCAATCATCATATTGGTTAATTACTTGATGTGATTTTAAGCCATCGAAAAATGTATAAGAAGCAAATTCCAGATTCATATTTTTCATATAAGGGATAGAGTGAATAGATAATTTGTATTCTTCTAACCAATTATTAAATTCCATATTGTTATTTGAAAACAACAGATTATAAGGCTCTTGAGATTTTAAAAGGCTATCATAAATATTAATTAAAAAGATAATATGATTGTCAAAGCCACTATTACAAAGTTTTAACTTTTCATTTTTAAATATTTTTATTTCAAAGACATCATCTTTAGGAAAATTTCCTATATAATCAATATCTAAATGAATAGACTTTCGCTTTTTTAACAAATCAATTATCTTTTTTTCAACTTTAGTAACGTCTAATTCGCATTTTATAGGCTCTAGGAAAGGTGTTATTGCAATAGTTTGACTTATTGATTCTAGTAAATTAAATCTTTCTGAAGATATTTTTCCAAACTCAACTAGGTTTCCATCTTTATTCATTATGTAGAAGAATCTCATTTTTTATAATTTAGGATTAAAATATATAATAACTTCTTCAGTAGTATTTTTAATTATTTCTACTTCTCCATCAAAATTATTGGTTTTTAATATTTTACCAGTTGGACCCGATAGCGCGGATTTGCAATCCGTGCCCACAACGATGAGTCGCAAACATAATCTGTACCCACAAGGCAAATCTACTTAAAACAAAGAAATACAAGCTATGTTTTTGTTTGTTTTGTAACTTTTATCGTAGTTTAATGAAAAGGATGTCGACAAAGTATAAAGCAATTTATTTTAGATTGTTGATACACTGAGTGGGCACGGATTGTAAATCCGCGCGATCGTGCGGGGGACATATCCGCGCGATCGGAGGCAGTAAGCATTTGGCTTTCTTGGCTTCATCGTCCCGTAATCCGCTATATCTTTGAAGCCGAACCCCGGCATCAAAGGATGCCGCTCCTTCCGGGGCTAGCAGGAATTATTTTGATTTTTTGGTAAGCAGGCTAAAAGCATTTTAAACTTTACTTTTCCTTATCTTAGCAAGACCAAACCCAATTTCAAAAATATGAAATCGCCACTGACAACAAGTTTGTTGAAAACAAACACCGATAAGTAAAAGGCGATACCATATATGACCTCTAAAAAACAAAATTTACATATATGAAATCAATTGCTCTGTTTTTTGTATCCCTATTCCTGTTTTCTTGTACGTCTAACACACAGACAGAAGTGGATACGCTTGTGACCAATGCCACCATTTATACCGTAAACCCTGCCTTCGAAAAAGCTTCCGCTATGGCGATTAAGGATGGAAAAATTCTGGCAATCGGAAATACGGACTCGCTTCTAAAAAAGTATACTTCCAAGACTATTTTAGATTTCAAAGGAAAATTTATCTATCCTGGATTAATAGATGCGCATTGTCATTTTTATGGGTATGGACTAACCTTACAAGAAGTAGATTTAAGAGGTACGAAAAGCTTCGAAGAAATAATTACACGCCTGAAAGCTTTTCAAAAAGCAAAAAATCCAACATTTATTGTTGGTAATGGCTGGGACCAAAACGATTGGGCGGTGAAGAAATTTCCATCCAAAGCAGCACTCGATGCCGCTTTTCCAAACATTCCTGTGGTGCTCAACCGCATTGACGGGCACGCCATTGTGGTCAATTCCAAAGTGCTGCAAATGGCAGGAATTACCGCCAAAACAAAAGCGGAAGGCGGACAAATTGAACTTCAAAATGGTGAGCCAACCGGAATTCTGATTGACAATCCTATGGAATTGGTGTTTAAAATCATTCCAAAACCCAGCCGAAAAACACAAATCGCCGCGCTTTTGGATGCCGAAAAAGTAATGTTTGATTATGGCTTGACTACTGTGAACGACGCAGGATTAGACCCTGATATTATTCATTTGATAGACAGTTTGCAACAAGCGGGAAAAATGAAAATCAATGTCTATGCGATGATTACAGCGAATCAAAAAAATATGGATTTGTATTTCAAAAAAGGAATCTACAAAACCAATCAACTGAATGTGCGTTCGTTCAAAATGTATGGCGACGGCGCTTTGGGGTCCAGAGGCGCTTGTATGCACAAACCGTATTCGGATAGTCCTAAACAATTTGGAGCTTTGTTGTCTCCAGTGCCTCAATTGAAAGCAGTAGCGCAACAAATTGCCAATTCGCCTTTTCAGCTCAATACGCACGCTATTGGGGATTCGGCCAACACCGTTTTGCTTAAAATCTACAAAGAAGTATTGACAGGCAAAAAAGACCGCCGCTGGAAAATTGAACACGCACAAGTAATTCAGGAATCCGATTTTGATTATTTCAAACTCGGAATCATTCCTTCCGTTCAACCCACACACGCCACTTCCGATATGTATTGGGCGGGAGATCGTTTAGGGAAAGACCGTTTGAAAAATGCCTATGCGTATAAAAAGCTACTTCAAAAAGCAGGTGCAATAGCCCTAGGAACTGATTTTCCTGTGGAAGAAGTCAATCCTATGCTTACGTTTCACGCTGCAGTAGCACGTCAAGATGTAAAAGGATTTCCTAAAAATGGTTTCCAAATCGAAAATGCTTTGTCTCGCGAAGAAACCTTAAAAGGGATGACGCTTTGGGCCGCCTATTCTAATTTCGAAGAAAACGAAAAAGGTAGTTTGGAAGTCGGTAAATGGGCGGATTTTGTGGTTTTTGATGCCGATTTGATACAAGTCGAAGCTGGTCAGATTGTTAAGATGAAGCCATCCAATACTTTTGTTAAAGGAGCGAAACAAAAGTAATTGCAATTGCAAATAGCTTTCGATTTACAGATTTTAAGCGATTCTTCTTGTTGAATCGATTTTGTATTTCATATTTTACTTAAAAATCGATTTTTAGTTATAATTTATAACTAAAAATCGATTTTGTGTTTTCTATTTATATCTGTTATAGCATCTTTGCTTCATCAAATTAAATAATCAGTATAAAAATATAGTTATGTGCGGAATTGTATGTGCCTTTGATCTAAAACAGAAATCAGAAACCCTAAGACCTCAAGTCTTAGAAATGTCAAAAATTATCCGCCACCGTGGACCAGATTGGAGTGGAATCTTTAGTAATGAAAAAGCAATTTTATCTCACGAACGTTTGGCTATTGTAGATCCAGCTTCAGGGAAACAACCATTGTTAAGCGAAGATGGCAATTTGATTTTGGCTGCCAATGGCGAAATTTATAACCACCGCGATTTACGCAAACAGTTTGATGGTAAATATCAATTTAAAACCGAAAGTGACTGCGAAGTAATTTTGGCTTTATACAAAGAAAAAGGAGTTGATTTTATTGACGAAATGAATGGAATCTTCGGATTTGCTATTTATGATGTTGAAAAAGACGAGTACTTCGTAGCTCGTGATCATATGGGAATTATTCCTTTATATATAGGATGGGATCAACACGGTACTTTTTATGTAGCTTCTGAATTGAAAGCATTAGAAGGCTATTGTACCAAAATTGAGTTGTTTCCTCCAGGACATTATTTGTCAAGTAAAGATGGGGAGTTTGTACAATGGTATAAAAGAGATTGGACGGACTATGAAGCAGTAAAAGATAATGAAACTAGTATTCCTGCAATCAAAGAAGCTTTAGAAGCTGCGGTTCACAGACAATTAATGAGTGATGTGCCTTATGGAGTGTTGCTTTCAGGAGGTTTGGATTCGTCAATTACTTCGGCGGTAGCTAAAAAATACGCTCAAAAACGTATTGAGTCAGATGATCAAGTAGATGCTTGGTACCCACAATTGCACTCGTTTTCTGTAGGATTAGAAGGTTCGCCAGATTTAGCTGCTGCTCAAAAAGTGGCAGAACATATCGGAACGATTCACCACGAAATTAAATTTACCATTCAAGAAGGATTGGATGCCGTTCGTGATGTGATTTACAACCTAGAAACGTATGATGTTACTACTGTAAGAGCGTCAACTCCAATGTGGCTAATGGCGAGAGTCATTAAATCAATGGGAATTAAAATGGTATTGTCTGGTGAAGGTGCCGATGAGTTATTTGGAGGTTATTTGTATTTCCATAAAGCGCCGAATGCAAGAGAATTTCACGAAGAGAACGTTCGTAAATTAGGTAAACTGCATATGTACGATTGTTTGAGAGCGAACAAAAGTTTAGCGGCTTGGGGAATTGAAGGACGTGTGCCATTTTTGGACAAAGAATTTATGGACGTAGCTATGCGTATTAATCCTCAAGATAAAATGATTAACAAAGAACATCCAATGGAGAAATGGGTAGTTCGTAAAGCCTTTGAGGATATGTTGCCTGAAAGTGTTGCTTGGAGACAAAAAGAACAATTTAGTGATGGTGTGGGATACAGTTGGATTGATACTTTGAAAGCAGTTGTTGCTGAAGAAGTAACTGACGAACAATTGGCGAATGCTAAATATAAATTCCCTTTGCAAACACCAACTTCAAAAGAGGAGTATTACTACCGTTCTATTTTTGCAGAACATTTCCCAAGTGATGCAGCGGCTTTATGTGTTCCTCAAGAAGCTAGTGTGGCTTGTAGTACCAAAATCGCCTTAGAATGGGATGAAGCTTTTAAAAACATGAACGATCCATCAGGTAGAGCCGTGGCCAATGTACACGACGATGCCTATGTCAAAGCATAATTGTTATTTGAATTAGATTATTAGTTGTAATGTTGAAAACACGCTCTTTTTAGGGCGTGTTTTTTTTATTGGGATATAAGCCATAAATGTTGATAACTTAAGCGCTTAAAAAGGCATTTTTGACCTAAATTCCTTTCGGCTTTTGTATATTTGCGTGTTATACAAAAAATACATTTTTAGAATAAATATATATGAGCGAGGAAATCAATAAGAACAATTATTCAGCAGACAGTATTCAGGCATTAGAAGGAATGGAGCACGTAAGAATGCGTCCATCAATGTATATTGGAGATGTAGGTGTCCGTGGTTTGCATCACTTGGTGTATGAGGTAGTAGATAACTCTATCGATGAGGCAATGGGAGGTCATTGTGATACCATTAGTGTAGCTATAAATGAAGATGGTTCTATTACAGTTGAAGACAACGGTCGTGGAATTCCTGTAGGGATTCATAAAAAAGAAGGCGTTTCAGCACTTGAGGTAGTAATGACCAAAATTGGAGCTGGAGGTAAATTTGATAAAGATTCTTATAAAGTATCTGGAGGTCTTCACGGTGTTGGGGTGTCTTGTGTGAATGCTTTATCTTCTCATTTAAGAGCAACCGTTCATAGTAGTGATGGTAAAGTGTACGAGCAAGAATATGAAAGAGGAAAGGCTTTATATCCAGTAAAACAAATTGGGGATACTACTAAAAGAGGTACTATAGTAACTTTTTATCCTGACCCAACCATCTTTACACAAACTACGGAGTATTCATACGATACGCTTTCTGCTCGTATGCGTGAATTGTCTTTTTTAAATAAAGGAATTTCAATCACATTTACAGATAAAAGAGAAGTTGATAAAGATGGTAATTTCCTTGGAGAAGTATTTCATTCTACCGAAGGTTTAAAAGAATATATTCGTTATTTAGATGGAAACCGTGAACCTATTATCGGACACGTAATCTCAATGGATCACGAAAAAGGAGAAATTCCTGTTGAAGTAGCTTTGATATACAATACAAGTTATTCTGAAAACATATTTTCGTATGTAAACAATATCAATACACACGAAGGAGGAACGCATTTGCAAGGTTTTAGAAGTGGTTTGACAAGAACACTTAAAAAATATGCCGATGCTTCTGGAATGCTGGATAAATTAAAGTTTGAAATTACTGGGGATGATTTCCGTGAAGGACTAACTGCTATTATTTCTGTAAAAGTAGCCGAGCCACAATTTGAGGGTCAAACAAAAACCAAATTAGGAAATAGAGAAGTAGTTTCTCCTGTAAGTCAAGCGGTCGGAGAAATGCTAGAGAATTATTTGGAAGAGAATCCAAATGATGCTAGAATCATTATCCAAAAAGTAATTTTAGCGGCTCAAGCGCGTCACGCAGCTAAGAAAGCTCGTGAAATGGTACAACGTAAAACCGTTATGGGCGGTGGAGGTTTACCTGGTAAATTATCCGATTGTTCAGAACAAGATCCGGCAAGATGTGAAGTGTATCTTGTCGAGGGAGATTCGGCTGGTGGAACAGCAAAACAAGGACGTGATCGTGCGTTTCAAGCTATTTTGCCTTTGAGAGGTAAGATTTTGAACGTGGAGAAAGCCATGCATCACAAAGTTTTTGAAAACGAAGAGATTCGAAATATATTTACAGCACTTGGTGTAACTGTAGGAACAGAAGAAGATAGTAAAGCGCTTAATATTTCTAAACTACGTTATCATAAAGTAATTATTATGTGTGATGCCGATGTCGATGGTAGTCATATTGCTACCTTAATATTAACCTTCTTCTTCCGATTTATGAAAGAGTTAATCGAAGAAGGACACGTTTATATCGCAGCACCACCTTTGTACCTTGTTAAAAAAGGAAATAAGAAAGAATACGCTTGGAATGATGTTCAGAGAGATCAAGCTAACGAAAGAATGGGAGGTAGTGCCTCTATTCAACGTTATAAAGGTCTTGGAGAAATGAATGCTGAGCAATTGTGGGAAACAACTATGGATCCTAACTTTAGAACATTGCGTCAAGTGAATATTGATAGTTTGGTAGAGGCAGATAGAATCTTCTCTATGTTAATGGGAGACGAAGTACCACCAAGAAGAGATTTTATTGAAAAAAATGCTGTTTATGCCAAAATAGATGCGTAAATTAGTGGATTGATTATAAGAATCAATTTTACATATAAATAAAATTAAAAAAAAATGAAAGTTACCATTGTAGGAGCAGGAAATGTGGGAGCAACCTGCGCAGATGTAATTGCTTATAGAGGAATTGCAAGTGAAGTAGTATTATTGGATATTAGAGAAGGATTTGCCGAAGGAAAGGCAATGGATATTTCTCAATGCGCAACTAATACAGGATTTAATACAAAAGTTTCAGGTAGTACAAATGATTACACCAAAACAGCTAATAGCGATGTTGTAGTTATTACTTCAGGAATACCAAGAAAACCAGGGATGACAAGAGAGGAATTGATTGGAATCAACGCTGGAATCGTAAAAACAGTAGCTGAAAATGTTTTAGCTCATTCACCAAATTGTATTGTAGTAGTGGTTTCGAACCCAATGGATACTATGACATATTTAGCTTTAAAAGCTACAGGTTTACCAAAAAACAGAATCATTGGAATGGGTGGAGCTTTAGATAGCTCTCGTTTTAGATATTATTTATCAAAAGCATTAGACGTTCCTTCTAATGACATATCAGCAATGGTCATTGGAGGACACGGAGATACAACTATGATTCCGTTAACTCGTTTAGCATCATATAATGGTATTCCAGTGTCACAATTTGCTTCTCAAGAAGTATTGGATAAAGTTGCTGCAGATACTATGGTAGGTGGAGCTACTTTAACAGGATTACTAGGTACTTCAGCTTGGTATGCGCCAGGAGCTTCTGTAGCTTACTTAGTGGATAGTATTTTGAATGATCAAAAGAAAATGATTGCTTGCTCTGTTTTCTTAGAAGGAGAATACGGTCAAAACGATATTTGTATCGGTGTACCATGTATTATTGGTAAAAATGGTGTAGAGCAAATCATCGATATCAACTTGAATGAAGCTGAGAAAGCAGCATTTGCTAAAAGTGCTGAAGCGGTTAGAGGTATGAATGCTGATTTGAAAACAGTATTGGCATAACCGTTTTTTATCATTAAAAAAAAAGACTGCACTATTGCAGTTTTTTTTTTGAGATTAATTAATAAAAAAATTGGTTAATCATTTCGTTAATGATATATTTGCTCGGTTTAAAAAAAATGATATAATGCGCGGTTGATTTTTTTGTTTTAAAAAAACGATGTCAAGGCTTATTTTATTGAGGTTTAAAACAAAAAAGAGTAATTAAAAAATAATTAATTTTTAGTAATAATGCAGAATAAAGGACTTATTAAATTTTTCGCAATTCTATTTGCATTGGTAAGTATTTACCAACTTTCTTTCACATTTGTTTCTAATAAGATTCAAAGTGATGCTAAATCTTTCGCTGGTGGTAACACTGAAAAAGAAGTAAAATATTTAGATTCCATAGGGAAAGAAAAGGTGTTTAATCTTGGAATCACAGATTACACATACAATGAAGTTAAAGACAAACAAATCAATAAAGGTCTTGACTTAGAAGGAGGAATTAACGTAATTCTTCAAATTTCTGTAAAAGACATTTTGAAAGGATTGTCTAATAACTCAAAAAATCCAGTATTTAATAAGTCTTTAGCTGATGCTACTGCTAATCAAAAAGGGAATCAAACGTATTTAGATGCTTTTTTTGAAGCTTTTGAAGCTAATGCTAATGGAACTACAAAGTTAGCTTCTCCTGAAATTTTCGCAAACAGAAGCTTGCAAGGTGACGGTGGTGTTGATTTTCAAATGACAGATGCTCAAGTTCAAAAAGTAATTAAAAGAAAAGTAAATGAATCTGTTGAAAGTGCTTTTGGTGTTTTAAGAGAGCGTATCGACAAATTTGGTGTTACTCAACCTAATATTCAAAAAATCGGTGAGTCAGGTAGAATCCTTGTAGAGTTACCAGGGGCTAAGGATGTTGATAGAATCAAAAGATTATTACAAGGAAAAGCAGAATTACAATTCTGGGAAACCTATAAAATTGAAGAGATTGGTAATTTCTTGGTTGCTGCTAATGACGCTTTAAAGAAAACAGAAGTTGCAAAAGTAGAAACTAAAAAAGTTGCAAAAGATAGTTTAAGTGCTTTATTGACTGACGAAAAAGATTCTACCGCTACAAAAGCAGGAAAAAATCCTTTGTTTGATAAAATTATTGCGCAAGGTGGTGGGCCAGTTTTAGGAATGTTTTCTCCAAAAGATACGGCTGTTGTTAATGGTTATTTGAAAAGACCAGACGTAAGAAATTTATTAGCTGGTGAGCAACGCTATGCTAAATTTGTTTGGGGTAAACCAACAACTATTCAAGATGCTAAAGCGAAAGATAAAAAAATCGATGCGGTTGAGTTATATGCTTTAAAAGGAAATAGAAATGATGCGCCTTCAATGGCAGGTGGCGTGGTAACAGATGCTACTGATACATTTGACCAAATGGGTAAACCAGCAGTTTCTATGCAAATGAATAGCAAAGGAGCTAAAGAATGGGAAGAATTAACAGGAAGAGCTTATACTTCAAAAGGGTATATTGCTATCGTATTGGATAATGTAGTTTATTCTGCACCAGGAGTATCTAGTGGACCAATTGCTGGTGGAAGATCTGAAATCTCTGGAAGCACAGGGAGTAGAGATCATGACATGTGGAACCTGTCTGGATTATTATGGTCTGAAAGACAAGCTTGCAGTTGGTACAGTAACGAACATGTACAGCATTGTTGAAACGATGGCAAAAGCAGGAAGAATCGTCAGACCATCATAAATTAGTTACATACCTGGATAAAAAGCCGGATTCCTGAAGTAAGATACAGGGGTTCCGGCTTTCTTGTACTACGGCGTATGTATAATGAATACAAAAGAGTCTGCATGACAGTTCATCGACTGTACTGCCTCTGAAGAAAGGTATGAAAAACAGGAGGAGTAAAAAGAATGAAATCAGATGTAAAATTAACGAGTTTAAGCAAAACAGCAGGTTGAGCGGCCAAGATTGGTCCGGAGACCCTTGCTCAGGTTCTGAGTAAGCTGCCAAAATTTGAGGATGACAATTTAATAGTAGGAATCGAGACTTCCGATGATGCTGCCATCTACAAAGTGACAGATGATATTGCGATGATTCAGACGGTTGATTTCTTTACTCCGATTGTGGATGATCCATATATGTTCGGACAGATCGCCGCTGCCAACTCGCTCAGTGATGTATGGGCGATGGGAGGAGAACCGGCGGTAGCCCTGAACATCGTAGGTTTCCCGAATTGCCTGGATCCGGCGATCCTCGGCGATATCCTTGCGGGAGGCGCAGACAAAGTAAAAGAAGCAGGTGCAGTATTAGTCG
>ERZ650300.2232-NODE-2232-length-10516-cov-11.728324_pt1 | contig 10516 bp, 9 predicted proteins | sample MGYA00376236_ERZ650300 | MGnify/ENA primary metagenome ERZ650300 (study PRJEB26733, sample SAMN07839303) | wastewater metagenome | biome: urban; feature: wastewater treatment plant; material: waste water | place: USA: North Carolina | collected 2016-04-28 ... | reverse complement strand
TTGGCGGAGGCGGTGAGATTCGAACTCACGGACCCTTTCGGGCCGCCGGTTTTCAAGACCGGTGCAATCGACCACTCTGCCACACCTCCACAGGGCGCGCATTCTAGCACGCCTCAATGCCAGACCGGATGGACCAAACAACGAAGGTAGTGTCTCAGTTTGAAATCCACGCCCTTGACTGCCTTGCGCCGCCTTTCTATGCTTGAGCCACTATGCCTAAACGCTCAAGCACAGGTCGGCTAGACCTCAACCAACTGGCCAAGCGGATCGTCGATGAAGCAACCGGCGAAACCCCGCCCGGCGAACCGGAGCCCGAGAAGAACAAAGCCGCCCAGGAGTTGGGGCGGCTTGGCGGCCTCAAGGGCGGCGCGGCTCGTGCACAAAAACTAACCGCCGAAGAGCGGTCAGAGATTGCGAAGAAGGCGGCGCAGGCTAGATGGGCTAATCGGAAGTAAATGGCAATTCCATTGTATTTCCCTTCTTGGGCAGCACTTGGTCAACCATTTTCACAAATCGTTGCCACCCATAGCCATTGGCTATAGCCAACCGCTGAAACATGATCAGCGAATGCATGTGTTGAGCAAGCATCGGGTCGCCGATTTCCTCGGTAAGCCACTGGTGGAGTTTATTAGGGCGATTCCCTTTTTCGTCCTTCGGGCTGCGTTTTTCAAGCTCCGGAAGCAAGCCGGGGGCAATCCGCTCAAACACTAAGTCTCGAGTATAGGTTCCAACGACGCTATACCGATTTTTCCCCATGCCAGGCCACGTCCATCCGCGTAGCTTGTAAATGTTTTCATAAAACTCATCTGGGAATTTTTTAACCCAGGCGGCAAGTTCTTTGCTGATGATTTTTTCAAGATACGCTTGAAGCGCATCCCTCGGGCGCTCATCTTGATAGCCGGTGGCCTCATCAACCAGCGCCACGACGCCGGTGCTGGCAAGGCCAATAAGCAAGATTCTGCACTGTTCCCCGATATGCTTCTGCATCGGCAACAAGGCCCCCGCTGACTCTGCTTTTAGAAATACCTCACAGACCTTTGGAAGCAGCTCTGCTGCGTACCCAAAGGCTTTCGTGCCTCCCACTGTTTTGAACTCCACTTGGCTTGACGTCACAGCTAAGTCACTGTGTATAAACGGCTTTAAGTTCTTGGCGGTCAAAAACGCGGGCATATTGACGTCACCATCGTAGTGCTGCCGTCCCTTTGCCTGCCGGGCTCTGCCAAGGGCCACCATGAATCCACTTTGTGTGATTAAGCGGCGTCCATCATTGAGAACAGCGCATGGAATTTCTGCGTCTCCAATTTTCACCACGCCTTCATGAGTTGCTTGAGGGATTGAATCAGAGGCTGCGCCCCATCTGGCTTTTGCTGCTTTGCGAGCGATTGCTTTACGCTCTTCAGGGTTGAGCGCCGCAGCTCTGGCAAGCCCGCCAATGGCCTTGCTCTCGTTCTTTTCAGAATTGTCCATGCAAGCATCCTCCGTGTAGATGCTTGCATGGTATGCGAGCAATAGGCATCATGCAAGCATGATTTTGGAACTATGCTTGCATGAAGATGGTGGGTCATGCATACTATTCAATATGAACTCAATGCTTGAGTGGATGCCATGAACCGCCTGTCGATTGAGAAGCGCGCCCAAATCCTGAACCTGCTGGTCGAAGGGAACTCCATGCGGGCGACCTCTCGGATTGCGGATGTATCCATCAACACGGTCACAAAGACCCTTGTAGATGCCGGCACTGCCAGCCTCGCCTACCAAGACGAGACGATCCGTGGAATCAAGAGCAAGCGGGTTCAGTGCGATGAAATTTGGGCCTTCTGCTACTCGAAGGAGAAGAACGTAGCCCCTGAAGATAAGGGCATTCTCGGGTATGGCGACGCCTACACATGGACGGCGATTGATGCCGACACCAAGCTCTGCATCTCCTGGCTAGTGGGACGCCGAAGCGGAGAGTATGCAGAAGCCTTTATTGAAGACTTGGCCTCGCGCCTGGAAGGGCGCATCCAGCTCACAACGGATGGGCACGGCCCATACCTTGCTGCGGTGGAAAAGGTCTTCGGCGCTGCGATTGATTACGCCATGCTAGTGAAGATTTACGAGGACGGAGGCGCAACGGGTCAGAAGCGTTACAGTCCATCTGCGTTCGTCGCTGCGGAGAAGCGCACCATCACTGGCAACCCCGAAGAGTCCAAGATTTCCACCAGTTACGTGGAGCGCCAAAACCTCACCATGCGGATGGGCATGCGCCGCTTCACTCGTCTGACCAACGGATTCAGCAAGAAAATTGAAAACCTTGAACATGCGGTGTCCCTGCACTTTATGTTCTACAACTTTGCCCGCATCCATAAAACCCTGCGCGTTACCCCTGCGATGGAAGCCGGAATTGCGGATCATGTCTGGAGTCTGGAAGAAATTGCTGGCCTAGTTCAAGATGAACCGGCTAAGAAGCGCGGCCATTACAAGACCAAAGCGAAGGCAGGAGCCTGAATTTCAAACTGAGACACTACCACAACGAATGCACAGTTGAAACTTTAATGGCCCTTCGCTACTCTCATTCGTCGCAGGCCACACTGCTTTACATCAATCCGGAGGATTTACATGCAACTCGACACTTACGGTCAGCAAACGCAGGTTTTGTCGCAAGGCGCGAACCGCGTGCTGCGCAACACCTATATGCTGCTCGCACTCACAATGGTGCCGACCGTTGCCGGCGCGCTGCTGGGCGTACAGATGCAGTTTTCGTTCATGGCGGGCAGCCCGTTCATCAGCTTCTTGCTGTTCATGGGCATTTCATTCGCCTTCTTCTATGGCATCGAGAAGAACAAGAACAGCGGCGTCGGCGTAGCCTTGCTGCTCGGTTTCACGTTTTTCATGGGCCTGATGCTGTCGCGCATCCTGCAGGTTGCCCTCGGCTTCTCCAACGGCGGTTCGATGATCGCCCTGGCAGCCGGCGGCACCGGTGCGATCTTCGCGACGCTGGCAAGCATCGCCAGCGTGTCCAAGCGCGACTTCACCAACATGGGCAAGTTCCTGACCGTCGGACTGGTGGTCGTACTGCTGGCGATGGTTGCCAACATCTTCCTGCAGATGCCGGTACTCCATCTGGTGATCTCCGCGGCTGTGGTGCTGCTGTTCTCGGGCTACATCCTGTACGACATCAGCCAGATCATGCAGGGCGGCGAAACCAACTACGTGACGGCCACCCTGGCCGTTTATCTGGACGTCTATAACGTATTCGTCAGCCTGCTCAACCTGATCATGGCCTTCGGCGGCGACCGCGACTGATCGCATCCTGAATGGTCGGCAAAAAGGCGACCAGACGGTCGCCTTTTTATTGCCCTGAATCATTGCCGAGAAAACCGACGCGACACCTGCGATTCAATCCCGCTCGAACAACGCGATCGACTCGACGTGGGAAGTCTGCGGAAACATGTTGGCGATTCCCGCGCCCTTCAGCTTGTAGCCCTTCTCGTTGACCAGCACAGCGGAATCCCGCGACAGCGTCGCCGGATTGCACGAAACATAGACGATCCGCTTCGGCGACCGTGCGCCGAGCGCCTTAACCACGGCGATGGCGCCTTCCCGCGGCGGATCGATGAGCAGCTTATCCAACGGCCCGAGGGCGGCAAGACTGTCTTCGGTGGCTTCGAAGAGATTGGCGGCATAGAACTCGCAGATTTCCGACAAGCCGTTGTCCGCGGCATTTTCGCCGGCACGCCGAACCAGCGCCTCGCTTCCCTCCACACCAACCACAGTGGCACCGAGCTTGGCAATCGGCAGGCTGAAGTTGCCCAAGCCGCAAAACAAGTCGGCAATACGCTCACCGGGCCGCGGGTCGAGCAACTGCATCGTGCGACGCATCAACAGGCGGTTGATACCCATGTTCACCTGGGTGAAATCCGTCGGTCGGAAGGCCATCGACACACCGAATTCCGGCAGTGTGTAGGCCAGCCCTGGCCCTGCGGCCGGGTGCAGACGTGCGGCCGTATCCGGCCCGCCAGGCTGCAGCCACACCTGCACCCCTTCGGCCTCGGCAAAAGCGGCGAAACGGGAATCGTCGGCGGCGCTTATCGGCAACAGGTTGCGAAACACCAGCACGGTGAGACCTTCCCCAACGGCAATCTCAATCTGCGGCAGGCGATCCGGTGCCGACAAACCGGCCACCAGTTCGCGCAGGCGGGGCACCATGTCCGAGAGATAAGGCGGCAGAATCGCGCAACTCTCCATCGGCGCCACATAGCTGCTGCGCCGCTGGTGAAAGCCGATCAGCACACCACCCTTGGACGGCACCACACGCACGGTCAGCCGCGCCCGGTAGCGGTACCCCCATTCCGGGCCAACGACAGCCGGATAAAGGACTTCCGGACGCACCCGTCCAAGATGCCACAGGGCGTTTTCCAGCACGCGCTGCTTGGCCGCGACCTGGGCACCGGGTTCCAGATGTTGCATGCTGCAGCCACCGCAGATGCCAAAGTGCGGGCAACGCGGCGTAACGCGCTGGGCGCTGGGCTCCAGAACCCGCAGCACCTCGGCCTGCTCAAACTTCGGCTTGACCCGGTAGGACGAAAAGGTCACCCGCTCGCCGGGCAGCGCCCCTTCGATGAAAATGATCTTGCCGTCAACGTGGGTAACGCCGCGCCCCTCGTGGTCGAGGGACTCGATGACGGCTTCGCTGCTGGCAGCGTCGCGCATTGGCTTGGGGTCCGTGAATGAAGGGCGTCATTTTAGCGGCGAGCCCGGCCATTGCAAGGCGACGCGCTATAATCGCGCGATGACGAATACACTTCTTGGCGGCCTGTCGGCCGAGGAATTCCTCGCCGAGTACTGGCAAAAAAAACCGCTCCTTGTACGCCAGGCGGTTCCCGGCTTCACTGGCGTCATCTCGAAGGATGAGCTGTTCGGACTCGCCCGCGACCCCGACGTGGAATCCCGTTACGTCAGCCAGATCGACGAACACTGGGAAGTTATCCGCGGACCTCAGAAAGCCGCCGACCTCCGCCGTAAAAAGCAGCCCTGGACCGTGCTGGTGCAAGGTCTCAATCTGTTCTGCCCCGACGGCGACAAGCTCCTGCACAGCTTCGATTTCATTCCCCAGGCGCGCCTCGACGATCTCATGGTCAGCTATGCCATCGATGGCGGCGGCGTCGGCCCTCATTTCGACAACTACGACGTTTTCCTGCTGCAGGGCATCGGCAAGCGCCGCTGGCTGATCAGCGACCAGGAAGACCGGACCCTCGTCGAAGACGCGCCGCTCAAGATCCTGCAGGATTTCCGCCCCGTCCACGACTGGCTGCTGGAGCCCGGCGACATGCTCTATCTGCCGCCGCATTGGGCCCATAACGGCATTGCGGTCGGCGAATGCACGACCTACTCCATCGGTTTCCGCTCCCCGAGCTTTCAGGAGCTTGCGCAGCAATTCCTGATCCATCTGCAGGAATCCATCCAGCTGGAAGGAATCTACGCGGACCCGGATCTGCAGCGCCAAACGCACTCGGCCGAAATCGGCGATGCCATGATCGAACGCGTTGCCGACACGCTTCGGCGCATCACCTGGAACCGAGAAGACGTGCGCAGCTTCCTCGGAGCCTACCTCACCGAGCCCAAGGCCCACATTTTCTTCGACTCGCCGGACGAACCCGTTGAGCACGAAGATTTCCTCTCGGCCTGCGCCCACGGTTACCGCCTCGATCCGCGCAGCCTGCTACTGTTTTCCGAAGGGCACTTCTTCTTCAACGGCGAGGCCGTTCCTATTGAGCCGGCCGACCACGCGATCATCGAGCGTCTCGCCGACAACCGCAGCCTCGACACCATTGCCGGACTATCCGAAGAGGGCATCGCGCTGCTTTACGACTGGTACTGCTGCGGCTTTGCACATCCATCAAAAAATATGATGAAATAAATACCAATATTGATTACAGGGCTTGACAATCGAAAGCCTGTTGCGGCAACGCAACAATGTCTTTATTCAAGCACTTCCCCCGTGATACGATTCGGACCAGATCAGGTTCCCCAACCTGATTGCTAATGAATTTTAGCTTTTGTACTTCATTTATCGATAAGGGAAACCAACAATGAAACAATCTCTCCTGGTTGCTGCTCTCGTTGCACTCGCTGTTTCCGCCTGCGGCAAGAAGGAAGAGCCGAAGCCCGTTGAAGCTCCGGCCCCCGCTCCCGCCGCTGTTGCACCGGCTGCCCCGGCTGCTCCCGCCGCTGAAGCTCCGGCTGCTGCTCCGGCCGCCGAAGCCAAGCCCGCTGAAGCCGCTCCGGCTGCTGCCGCTGGCTCCACTGCCGAAAACGCCGCTGCTGCCGCTGCAACCACCGAGAAGAAGTAATTCCGCTTCCGGTGACAAAAAGGCCAACCTGCGGGTTGGCCTTTTTTTACGCCCGTTTTTTACCCGATCAGCGGGATATGATGAGGCCCATGATCCTCTTAGGTCTCCGGCCAGCTGGGCTGCAGCGGGTACAGGGAGCGCTTGGTCATTTGGTCGTCGCTTCGGCTGATTTGATCGCTCGCAATCGAGGTACCAAGGACTCATCCTATCGCCCCCTCACGTATGTTGCCGGCCTCATTCGCTGCAATGAGAGCACCAAAAAAACAGATGCCTGCAGGAACGCATCGTCACCGCTTACCGCGGCACTCGAAAAAAACGCCGGACTAGCCGGCGTTCTTTGCTGAATCTGTAGTGCAGATCTATTTCAACTGCTGGTGCAGCAAACCAAGAATCTTGCGAGCCGATTCCGACGTATCCATTCCACCTTCGCGAGTCAGCACCTGCACGGTGGATGTCGAATCGACGCCCTTGACGTAGATGCGATACTGGCTGCCGGTCGGCACCTGTGGCTTGTCGCTGCGCCAGAAGGCGAGTTTCGACAACAGGCCTTCGTCGCTCTTTTTCTTGACTTCGCCCTCCGGGTCAACATAACGGACGTAGTAGAGACCCTGAGTACGGTCGCGGTCCTCAACGGTGAAACCGACGCGATCGAGCGCCAGTCCAACTCGCCGCCACGCGCGATCAAAACCTTCCTGCACCTGCAGCGATGCAGCACCATCTGCAGCCTTTTCAAGGCTGGCCTTTTCGGCCTTGGGCGCGGCCGCGATTTGCGCCTTCGCTCGCGACTCGTCGGCCCCAAGGCGGATCATCAAGCGCTGCAGGAACTCGGCTTCGAGTTCGGGATCGGCGGCTCTCGGCTGCCAGATCGTGCGATCCTTCGCTTCGTTCGGGTAGATCTCCATCATTCCGCGGTGGCTGATGTAGATCTCCACGGAACCGGGCTCAGCACCCACCTCCAAACGCGTGCGGAACTTATCCCGTTCCGGCGTCGAATAGAGGCCGTCGAGCACCTTTCCGAGCGTTCGCCGGACAATATCGTCGTCGATCTTGGCGCGATTCTCGGCCCAATCGGTTTCCATCACGCCGATCTCGGGGCGATCGACGCTGAGGATGAAGCCGTTTTCCTGCCAGAACTCGCGCACCTGGGGCCACAGCTTGTCGGCCGTTCCCGGCACAACGAGCCAGCGCTGGGTGCCGGATCGCTCGACCCGCATCTTGTCAATGGACTGGGGTGCCACCTGGGCCGCGGGTGCTGCGGCGCCGGATGCAGCCGACTGCGACCGCTCTGCGCTATAGGCCGAGAAGGTGGCGCTGCCCTTCGGACTCACATCCGGTACGGCATAACGATCATCTGCAGTGGGCGCGGTGAGATCGGGTGGAACCTCAAGGGAAGGTCGCGTGGCAGCGTTGGCCGCGCTCTTGTAGTCGATCTTTTTCGATTCCAGCAAGGAACCGGAACATCCGGCAAGTGCGACTGCGACGAAAACCGTCGCACCGGAAGCCAGCTTTCGGCTTTGCATGCGTAACCCTCGGGGTGGGAAAGTCTTACTCAACTGCAATGGAATGCGCAATCAACGACGAATTCAGACTTCGATTCCAGCCTGGCGCATGGCTGCGCGCACGCGCGGCTGGAAGGATTCGGATAAACGCGTGAGCGGCAAACGGATGGTGCCACCGACCAAACCCATCTGCTCGACCGCCCACTTGACGGGGATCGGGTTGGCTTCGCAGAAAAGATCACGATGGAGGCCAACCAGCTTGGCGTTGATTTCACGGGCGCGCGGCGCATCGCAATTGATGGCTGCGACACACATTTCGTGCATGAGGCGAGGCGCCACATTGGCGGTGACGGAGATAGTGCCGTGACCGCCAAGCAGCATGAAGGCCATCGCCGTCATATCGTCGCCGGTGTAGAGCGCGAAATCCTTGGGTGCGCGGGCAATCAGGTCGCAAGCGCGGTCGATGCTGCCGGTAGCGTCCTTGATACCGATGATGTTGGGGATTTCGGCCAAGCGCAGCGCGGTGTCATTGGACAGGTCGGCCACGGTGCGACCCGGCACGTTGTACAGGATCATCGGCAACGGGCTGGCTTCGGCAATCGACTTGAAGTGCTGGAACAGCCCTTCCTGGGTCGGACGGTTGTAGTAGGGCACAACCGAAAGACCGGCGACGGCACCAGCCTTGCGCGAGAATTCGGTCAACTCGATGGCTTCCCGCGTCGAATTGGCACCGGTACCGGCGATGATGGGCGTGCGCCCCGCCGAATGCTCGACAGCCACGCTGATGAGTTCGCAGTGCTCTTCGACATTGACCGTCGGAGACTCACCGGTGGTGCCGACAACGACGATGCCGTCGGTGCCTTCCTTGATGTGGAAATCGATCAGGCTGCGGAAACGGGCAATATCCAGGCTGCCATCCTCGTGCATCGGCGTAACGATGGCGACAATCGAACCGGTAATCATGAGCTGTCGTTAAAAGAGGGAAAGTGTTCTATTGTACCCAATCACTTCCGCAAGGCTAGACGGACGCAAATTGCTGTTACGAAAAGCCGTGGGATCGGAGCGGAGGGCACGACGGAAAAACGCCGACCCCGCCCTTGCGGAGCCGGCCTTGAAGAAATCAAAGATCGGCTAGCGTCTTGACATGGGCGACAACGCTGCGCGCCAGGGACGACAGCGAGTAGCCACCTTCGAGCATCGAAACGATGCGCCGGCTGGAGCATTCGGCAGCCACGGTCTTCAATTGCTCGGTGACCCACATGTAGTCGGCCTCGACCAGACCGAGGGAGCCCATGTCGTCTTCGTAATGGGCGTCGAAACCGGCGGAGATGAAGATCATTTCCGGTGCATGGGCACGCAGGGCCGGCATCCAGATGTTGGTGACGATCTCCCGGAACACGTCGCCCCGCGAGCAGGCCTTGACCGGCACGTTGACCATGTTCGGGGCCGGGTTGTCGGCGCCGCTGTAGGGGTAGAAAGGATGCTGAAAAATGCTGACCATCAGCACGCGGGGATCGTCCTTGAAGATATCTTCGGTGCCGTTGCCGTGGTGTACGTCGAAGTCCACCACCGCAACACGCTTTAGACCGTGTTCTTCAAGCGCATGTCGCGCCGCGACCGCCACATTGTTGAAAAAACAGAATCCCATCGCCTTGCCGGCCTCGGCGTGATGGCCGGGCGGGCGGATGGCGCAGAAGGCGTTTTCGGCCTGCCCCGCCATCACGAGGTCGGTGGCAAGGATGCCTGCACCGGCGGAGCGCAATGCTGCCTTCATCGAGTGGGGACAAACGGCGGTGTCGGGGTCGAGGTGGCGGATACCGTGTTCCGGCACGCTGGCGAGCAGTTCCTCGACGTGCTCGCGGGGGTGAGCGCGGCAAATCTGATCTACGGTCGCCATCGGTGCATCGTGGAACGCGAGATACATGTCGAGGCCTGCGGCAATCAGACGGTCATTGATTGCCGCAAGCCTTTCGGGCGATTCCGGATGGTGCTCGCCCATGTTGTGAAGCCAGCAATCACGGTGCGTGATGAATGCGGTACTCGTCATAAAATCCCCTACCCTCTCGCGATTCGTTGTTATAGCGCGTCGTTTTTCGCATGGCCCGGCGAACGCCTTAACCGGCGCGGACTCCATACATCCGGAACCCGCCCGACCAAACCCACTCCGCACATGCTTTTGTGAAACCATTATCCACTTAACCCGCCCCTGAAAAAAGCCCGTGCCATGCCGATTCACATTGCCCGCCGCCTCACCGAAGTTGCCAGCCGGATCATCCTGGGCAAGGAGCGTGCGGTGCGTCTCGCCCTTGCCTGCGTTCTCGCCCGCGGCCACCTGTTGATCGAGGATATTCCCGGCGTGGGCAAGACCACGCTCGCCCACGTTCTCGCCCGCTTGCTCGGCCTGCAGTTCCAACGCATCCAGTTCACCAGCGACATGCTGCCGGCCGATATCGTCGGCGTGTCGGTGTTCGACCGGCGGGAAGGCGCCTTCCGCTTTCACCCGGGGCCGGTGTTTGCCCAGCTTGTCCTCGCCGACGAAATCAATCGTGCGACGCCCAAGGCCCAGAGCGCCCTCCTCGAAGCGATGGAGGAACGCCAAGTCAGCGCAGAAGGGACGACCTGGCCGCTTCCCGAACCTTTTTTCGTCATCGCCACCCAGAACCCGTCCGACCAGATCGGCACTTT
>ERZ650300.2227-NODE-2227-length-10519-cov-16.670585_pt1 | contig 10519 bp, 9 predicted proteins | sample MGYA00376236_ERZ650300 | MGnify/ENA primary metagenome ERZ650300 (study PRJEB26733, sample SAMN07839303) | wastewater metagenome | biome: urban; feature: wastewater treatment plant; material: waste water | place: USA: North Carolina | collected 2016-04-28 ... | reverse complement strand
GGGCTAAACCCCGAGGTTTTACGCTCCAATGGATAAACGGCATTATCTGATTAATAGCAATCAATAGACTTTTTATTCTACAACATATTGATAATTATAATTTTTATACAAAATCTTTTTAAATCAACCTGAATATTTTGAACTTCTGTCTGTGAATCGGCAGAATTTTCGTTTTCAGAATGTAAACAAAATCTCTTTTTAACTTAAAATTGATAACAATCGTCAAAATCAAGTTTTTCAGTATTCACTTTCTAAGCCATACTTTCTCTACAAGTGACAATAAGCTTAATTTTATTGCCCTATGCCCTGTTCAGCTTGTGCAATTTCTGCCTGCTTCGCCAGCCATTGCTGCATATCTTCATTTTTTACCCGATCATAGATTTCTGAGACTTTAACCGTTAAATCAATCGACTGAAAATGGACATCTTCATCTAAATAAAAATGTTGAGACTGCCAGCCGTTAGAACGACGCTGGATTTCCACATCGACAAAATCCTGTTCGATCAACACATATTCCTGTAAAGTCGGAATAGTAAGGTAAAGATCACGTTTCAGGGTCTTGTCTTTTTGGCGGGTGGATTTTGAGAGCACCTCAACAATGAGGGTTGGGTTTTCGGTATAATAATCCTGTTCATCTTCACTGCAATCAATGATTGCATCAGGATAAAAGTAGTTTTTTCCGACTTTGAGTTTCATATCTGAACCAAAAGGTTGGCATGGTTTACCTTTGAGGTGACCCAATAATAACCCCAACATATTATCTGCTAAACGAACATGGTTCCGATGTGCGCCCGCCATTGCGTAAACTTCGCCATCGATATATTCATGTTTGATATCAGTCAATAATTCGCCCTCAAGGTATTCCTGTTCACTGATATATGGTTGTTGTTGAATGACTGCCATTTTGCTGCCCTAATACCCAAAATGTTTATTCTATTTTAGAGTGTAGTACACTAGCATATCCTTGTGTATGCCAATGTATTTCTTTTTATGTCCCAGTTTTTGCAAAAGTTAAACATACAAAATAATGCCGTATCTGCACTTTTGCTCCAGCTTCAGGATTTAACTGGTTTGGTCTACCTCCATGATCAAAATTTTCCTGTTATTGGATTTCTACCCAAAACTTTTCTGAAATTTCAGCAGTCAACGCTGACACAGTTTCATCAAATTGAATTTAATCAATATCAAATAAATCAAGATGTAACATCAGTGATTGAATTTTCAAATTTTAATCATTCACAAGAATACCCAGAGCACGATATTTCTTTCAATGGGGGTTATATTGGCTTCTTTAGCTATGACTATAGTGCAGATCAATTTATTGATGTTTTTAGTCATCCACAACCCAGCTTTTTTCTAGGTGAATATTCTACTTTTTTAAAGTTTCAGGATGGCGCATGGTATTTTTATAGTGATGAGGAACAAGCGCAAAATATTTATAAAAGCATTTCCAGACTGCTAAACCAAGCCCAGGAAAATGAATTAGCCACACTTCAACTCTTAAAAAAGTGCGCTTCCCGTTGGTCAAAAGAACAATATTTTGACGCATTCAATCAGGTTCAGGAGTACATCAAGGCAGGTGATTGTTATCAAATCAATTTAACACAAGAATTTAAGGCAACAGCACAAGGTACACTATTAAGTAAAGCTGAAGAATTATGGCAATTGACCCATGCACCGTATGCAGGTTATTTAAAGCTTGATGATTTTGAGCTACTCAGTTGTTCACCTGAGTTATTTATCGAATTTCAGCATGAGAGAAAAATCAAGACCCGACCAATTAAAGGAACCATGCCACGCTTTGATGATCCCAAACAGGATCAAGCATCCAAAGCCAAACTCAGTAACTCTGAAAAAGATCAGGCTGAAAATGTCATGATTGTGGACCTGTTGCGTAATGACCTCAGTGTTTATGCTGAAACGGGTTCAGTAAAGACCACAAAACTTTTTGAAATTGAGAGTTTTAATCAAGTGCATCACATGGTCAGTGAAATCACGGCAATTTTAAAGCAAGATGTCAATCCAATGCAGATGCTATTGTCTGCCCTACCTGGTGGTTCAATTACAGGCGCACCCAAAATTCGTGCCATGCAGATTATTGAGGAGCTTGAAAGAGCACCAAGAGGCGCCTATTGTGGCAGTTTGGGTTACTTCAATTTTGATGGTACTGGACGCTGGAATATCCTGATTCGTAGTATTCAAAAGTATCAGGATCAATTATCAGTCTGGGCAGGTGGTGGCATTACCATCGCTTCTGATGCTGAGGCAGAATATCAGGAATGTTTTGATAAGATTTCTGCCATGCTTAATTTGCTCAACACATGGCAGAAATCTGACGATTAAACCAGTATGGCTATTACAAAATTTGCATTTTAAGTGTATCAACTAAACGCTGATTTTGTTCATCTGTGCCAATCGTAATTCGCAAGAATTGATCAATTCTTGGTTTATTAAAATAACGGACGATAATGCCCTGCTCACGGAGTTGCTGGGCAAGTTGAGCAGCTTGATGTTGCGGATGTGTGGCAAAAATAAAATTGGCTTTTGATGGCAATATCTTAAAGCCTAAAGCAGTTAAATCACTCACCAGTTTTTCACGGCTTTCTATCACTTTGGCACATTGTGCTTCAAAATAAGTTTGATCTTCAAATGAAGCCACTGCTGCCGCAATCGCAAAACGGTCCATTGGGTAGGAGTTAAAACTATTTTTGACTGCTTCAAGTGCGGCAATCAAATGGCTTTGTGCAATGGCAAAGCCCACCCGTAAACCCGCAAGTGAACGTGACTTGGAGGTTGTTTGACAAACCACCAGATTCTCATATTGATTCACAAGCTGAACTGCTGATTCTGCTCCAAAATCTACATAGGCTTCATCAATCACAATCACACGATCTGGATTGGCCTGCAAAATTTGTTCGATTTGTTGCAAACCCAATGCAATACTGGTTGGCGCATTAGGATTGGTAATAATAATGCCGCCATTTTCCTGCTGATAATCTGAAACATCAATTTCAAAATTTTCATTCAAAGGTATCTGCTTGGTCTGAATTGCAAAGAACTGACTATAAACTGGATAAAAGCTATAGGTAATGTCAGGATAGAGTACAGGTTGTTTCTGGATAAAGAATGCCTTGAAAATATGGGCTAGAACTTCATCCGAGCCATTACCCACAAAAACCTGATCAAGTTCAACTTTTTGCTGATTGGCAATTGCTTGCTTTAAGGCGGTTGCATCAGGGTCAGGGTATAAACGCAAGGCATCAGCCTGATTTGCCAAAACCGTCTGCACTGCTTCCACTACTTTGGGTGAAGGTGGATATGGGTTTTCATTGGTATTAAGTTTGAGTAAGTTCTGAATTTTAGGCTGTTCCCCAGGAACATAAGGCTCTAACTCGCGAACTTCTGGACTCCAAAAACGCATTTGTTGTGTTGTAAACGTCATTTTTTATCTCAATGGACGTATACAATACGCCCCTACATCATAAGTTTAATCAATATAACGATAACGTGCTGAACGTGCATGGGCATCAAGGTTTTCTTGCACCGCAAGCACATCGGCTGTTTTTGCCAGCGTTTTAACACCATCCTGTGAGCACATAATCAGGCTTGAACGTTTCTGAAAATCATAAACACCCAGTGGCGATGAAAAACGTGCTGTACCTGAGGTTGGCAAGACGTGGTTTGGCCCTGCACAATAATCGCCAATCGCTTCTGGCGTATAACGTCCCATAAAGATCGCACCTGCATGACGAATATCTTGGCTCATCAATTCAGCTTCATCCAAACAAAGTTCCAAATGCTCAGGCGCAACCTGATTGATCAGCTCAATCGCTTCTGCACGGTCTTTAACCAGAACCAGTGCACCACGGTTTTGAATTGAAGTACGGGCAATTTCGGCTTTTGGTAATTCAGCAAGATGCTTTTCAATGGCTGCATCCACGGCATTTAAAAGTGCTTCATCGGGTGTAATGAAAATGGCTTGAGCAACCGTGTCATGTTCTGCCTGAGACAGTACATCCATCGCCAGCCATTCTGCATTATTTTTGCCTTCGGCATACACCAGAATTTCTGAAGGTCCAGCAATCATATCAATGCCCACCTGACCAAACACGGCCCGTTTTGCCGCAGCAACAAAGCGGTTCCCTGGTCCCGTAATTTTATCTACGGCTGGAACGGTTTGGGTTCCGTAGGCCAATGCCGCAACTGCCTGTGCACCACCAATGGTAAATACTCGGCTAACGCCAGCTAGATATGCCGCAGCCAAGACCAATGGATTGAGCTCACCATTTGGTGCAGGCACCACCATAATAATTTCAGGAACACCTGCCACATGGGCTGGTAAGGCATTCATCAATACAGAGGATGGATAAGATGCCAACCCCCCTGGTACATAAATCCCAACCCGATCAAGAGGCGTAACTTTCTGTCCTAAAGTATTTCCCAGCTCATCCACATAAGTCCATCCCTCTTGCTTTTGCGCCTGATGGAATGAACGAATCCGCTTTGCCGCCAGCTCCAGAGCTTCACGAATTTCTGTACTTAATCCCTCAAATGCGGTTTTAAGCTGTTGCTGGCTAAGTTCTAAATCGGAGAATTGATGCGCTGGATGTCGATCGAACTGTTGGGTGAGTTTAAGTACATGTTCATCACCATGCTGGCGGACATCAGCAATGATCTGGTCTACAGTCTGTACGAGTTGAGGATCATTAACAGTTTCAAATGCCAAAAGCTCAGCGAATGCCTGTTTAAAATTCTGATCCTGAGTCGATAAACGTCGCATCAATTTACCCACAAGATAAAAAAGAGAACGCTAAGTTTACTCTTTTTCATCGTCCTTGTGGATGCAATATCAGCCTAAAAAATCAATCACAAAGAAAGAGTTCTTCGATCGACACTCAGTTCCTGCTTATTCTTAAAAGAATGTAAAAAGGCCAACCTAAGTTGACCTCCAAAATTTAAGCTATTTATCAACTAACGATTCTTAATCGCCTGCTCAAGCTGGGTCAGGATTGGATTTAACAAAGCCTGTTTACGTTTAAAGCTGGCTTTATTGACAATTAAACGTGAAGACACTTTGCAAATTTCTTCCAAAGGTTCCAGACCATTGGCACGCAAGGTATTGCCTGTATCCACCACATCAACAATGTAGTCACCCAAACCAACCAAAGGTGCAAGCTCCATTGAACCATACAGCTTAATCACATCAACCTGCTCACCCAGGCTTGCATAATATTGACGGGTTAAATTGACATACTTGGTAGCAATCTTTAAACGCCCTTTGGGACGCTCCATGCCAACTTTACCCGCAGTCATTAGCTTACAATTGGCAATTTTCAGGTCAAGCAGTTCGTAAACATGCTGGGCACCATGCTCCATCAGCACATCTTTACCTGCCACACCAAAATCTGCCGCGCCATTCTCCACATAGGTTGGCACATCAGAAGCCCGCAGAATCAGGATGCGTACTTTTTTATGGGTGGTTGGAAAAATTAACTTACGTGATTTATCTGGGTCTTCAAGTAAATTAATGCCTGCATTTTCCAGCAATGGCAAGGTTTCCTTTAAAATACGACCTTTACTGAGCGCTAAAGTTAAACCATGATCAAAATTACCCATCACATCAAAATTCGGATCATCGTTTCTTAAGTCATTCATGCTTTTACCCGCTTAATCTGCGCACCTAAACTTTGCAATTTTTCTTCCACACGTTCGTAGCCACGATCAATATGGTATATACGATCAACCAGTGTTTCACCCTCAGCAACCAGCGCAGCAAGAACAAGTGAAAACGAGGCACGTAAATCAGTTGCCATGACAGGCGCAGCTTGCAGTTTTTCCACACCTGTGACCACCGCATCATGCCCATCGACCTGAATGTTGGCACCCATACGTGAAAGCTCAGGTGCATGCATAAAACGATTTTCGAAAATCGTTTCTGAAATTGTTGCAAAACCACGACCAATGGCATTGACTGCCATGATCTGCGCCTGCATATCCGTTGGAAACTCAGGATGAGGCAATGTTCTAAAACTCACTGCCTTAGGACGCTTGCCTTGCATATCCAGTTCAATCCAGTCTTCACCACGCGTGACTTCTGCGCCCATTTCCTCAAACTTGTCCAACACACTTTCCATAATATAAGGGTTGGTGTGTGTAGTTTTGATTTTTCCACCCGTAATCGCAGCAGCAGCCAGATATGAACCTGTTTCAATACGGTCAGGAACAACACTATGTTCGCAACCATGTAAACGTTCAACACCTGTCACGATCAGTGTATTGGTATCCAGCCCTTCAATTTGTGCGCCCATTTTATTGAGCATATTGGCTAAATCGGTAATTTCAGGCTCGCACGCAGCATTACGGATTGTTGTCACACCTTCCGCTAAAACCGCCGCCATCAGGATGTTTTCTGTACCGCCGACAGTGACCATATCAAAAACGACTTCACCACCTTTTAAACGGCCATCAATCGAAGCATGCACATAACCATTTTCCACTTCAATTTTGGCGCCCAGCGCTTCCATCGCCTTTAAATGCAAATCCACTGGACGCGAACCTATGGCACACCCACCTGGCAATGAAACTTTTGCATTGCCATAACGTGCCAGTAATGGACCCAGCACCAAAATCGAGGCACGCATGGTTTTTACTAAATCATAAGGGGCAAATTGATTACTTAAAGTGCTGGCATCAGCATAAACAGTATCGCCCTCATAAGTGATGGTTACGCCTAGGCCTGCAATAATTTTGCTGATGGTGTGTACATCTTTTAAATTGGGAACATTACGAATCGTGACTGGATCATCAGTTAAAATCGTGGCTGCCAACAATGGTAATACTGCATTTTTAGCACCAGAAATGCGCACTTCACCCTCGAGCTTAACACCACCCGTAATCAAAAATTTATCCATTAATATTTAGGCTCCGAAAAGGCTTGCTTTGCGCCATTCGTCTTTTGTCATTGCACGAATCGTAACAGCGTGAACTGCACCACTCGCAATATAGGAATTCAGGGGTGCATAAACAGCCTGTTGACGAGTCACAGTCCGTTTACCATCAAATTGATCGTCAACAATGCGAAGGTCAAATTTCCCAGCTTGTCCACTCACTGCCACATCTGCTTCAGGGAAAGCTTCTTTTAAAATTTGCGTGAGCTGCTCACTATTCATTACTAGACCTCTTATACAACCATGGCGTCAAACCATACATTTTACTATAACTTTTTCAGATAATTCAGTAAGCCGTTTCTTTTTTTATCGATAAAAAAAAGAGGCTAGTTGCAATAGCCTCTTTTGATAAAAAAACTTAAGTTAAAATTGCCAGCTCATGTTGATAAGAACACTGTATTTTTCTATGTTTTGCAAGCTGTCTTTTTAGTTTTTCTGTTAATTTATTAATCGAAGTATACATATCATCTGCTGTCGCCTGCGCAAACAGTTCAATCCCCGGTAAGCGAATAATCGCCTCAGCAATATGATTTGAGCTCCCTTTATGAGAACGTCTATCAATTTGATGATCTTTAGCCAATTTGATTTGCATACTATTCACTTGATCTAGATGCTTAGTCATTTGACTAAATTTCATTTTTATATTTTCTTCAATAGCAGGCGTAATAGTTAAATGGTGTCCACGAATCGTTATTTGCATAATTCTATCCCTCACCTTTTCTAAGGATACAAAGAATCGCCTAAGCAAATTTAATGCATATTAAGATTCAACATTCATTAAATCATTTTAGCGATTCCTTTAGTGATTATTAAAAAGATTCATTATTCCGTAATAATGAATCCCTAGAATAGTCACACCTTGAAATTTAGATCAAGACTTTTCTTTCTGAAGATGATGGAATATGTAACGATTCACGATATTTTGCGACTGTACGTCGAGCTACTTCAATCCCCTCATCTTTCAACATTTCCGCAATTGCATTATCAGACAAAGGCTTACGCGGATTTTCATTCGAAACCAATTTTTTAATCATTGCCCGAATCGCAGTTGAAGATGCCTCACCACCTGTCGTCGTTCCAACATGACTTGAAAAAAAGTATTTCAATTCAAATAAACCACGTGGTGTAAGCATATATTTATTAGTTGTTACACGTGAAACAGTAGACTCATGCAATTCAACTTCCTCTGCAACATCACGGAGAACTAAAGGCTTCATCGCCTCAGGTCCTTGTTCAAGAAAAGCTCGCTGATGTTCCACAATACAAGTTGAAACTTTGAGTAATGTTTTATGCCGTTCATCTATACTTTTAATAAAATTTTTCGCCTCAAGCATTTGATTACGTAAATAAACATTATCATCACTCTGATCAGCACGACGAATCATATTTGAATAAAAAGAATTAATCCTTAATTTAGGCATAACATCGGGATTAAGCTGCACTTGCCAATGTTGATCTTTCTTAGAAACCACAACATCAGGAACTTGATATTCAGATTCTTGTTGGCTAAATTCTAAACCTGGGTAAGGTTTTAATGTTTTTAATAAATCAACAGCACCTTTCAACTGCTCTTTAGATAAACCTGTTTGTTTTAATAGTTTATTTAAATCATTTGCTATTAATAATTCATAATACTTCAGTAAACACTTTGCTTCAGCTAAGTATGATTTTTTTTGATCTATGCCTTCTAATTGGATCTTTAAACATTCTGCTAAATTTCGAGAACCCACTCCAATTGGATCTAAACGTTGAATATGTTTTAAAACAACAATAATTTCATCTTCTTCAACCTCATCAGCACTCTCCATTTCCTGTAATAAACGAGTAACTGCAAGCAAAATATCATCTAATTCAGCATCTAAAAACCCTTTATCATCTAAAGAATCAACGATGCAATAGGCAATTAATTTATCTACTGTAGAAAAATGCAATAAATTCACTTGCTCTAAGATATGTTCTTTTAGACTCAATTGAACTTGACGATTATCCTCTCGTTCCTCATATTCTGGCGACGCCAATGCAGTTGATTGATGTGTATAAATATCATCCCATTCGGTATCAACAGGCAAGTCATTTGGTAAATGATCTGCATTAAGTTCAGTTGTTAAATCTCCTGACTCACTGATCTCTGAAGTAGATAAACTTTCTGTTGTATTATTTTCTTCAATTTTTTCCAGTAACGGATTACTATCTAATTGAATTTGTATTTCTTGCTCCAATTCCAAACTAGAAAGTTGTAGTAAACGAATTGCCTGCTGTAATTGAGGGGTTAACGATAAACTATTCGCAACTTTCAACCCTACAGATAATTTCATACTAAGACTTCCCTTTTTAAATAAGCAAAAAACATGCCCATAAAAATATTTATAACATAAAGCAATGTTTACGCCTATAAGCAAAGCTCTTTTCTACTGATTAATCTGCTCAAAAATAACAAAGGTGCAAATATTTATTGTAAATGGGGATTGTATCCCTCTCATTTAACAAACATGCAAACAGCATAGAGTTATTTTATGTTTTGCTGCTTAAGACACTCAAGCATTTCTTCAAGCACGTTCTGTCCCATCGTTCTTCGCACAAGCTTAATTAAATCCTCTGCTAAAAAACTAGACCAAGTCGTACTCCTTGAACCAGATGAATGCGCATAACGACCAGAAGTAGACCAGACCTTTTTATCTGATGCAATAAAAGCTACATATAGCTCACCGTCAGGATCATCCAATATCCATTCACGAACAAATCTGGGTTCTTGATTTTGTTTCTCTGTATTTTTTTAGATAGAAGCAATAGCAGATAAAAGTGTATAAAAAATCATGCTAACCCATCTTTATTAATTATTCGAGATACTACTAAGAGAATAACACAACTCTAATTTCTACATATTACACAATTTTCATTAGACTAAACTTTATTCTTAGATCAACTCCCAATTTCTTTGCCCCAGCAATAAAAAACACCCCTAACCGTTAGGTTAGGGGTGTTTATATTTAAAAGCTGGCGATGACTTACTCTCACATGGCAAGTGCCACACTACCATCAGCGCTAAGAGGTTTCACTTCTGAGTTCGGGAAGGGATCAGGTGGTTCACTCTTGCTATTGTCGCCAGCAAACTGTTGTGGTGTTTTGGGGTCTTATTGATCATGTTGTGTTTTCACTTCATGTCTGCCTTACTTACGAACCAAAGAGTTATTAACGGATTAGATATTGAGTCTAACTTTGTGTTCAGCATTTTAACTAGTTTTCACACTAAATCAAGTTGTGTATTGAATTTATCTTGAATACAACAACTGTTTGGGTGTTGTATAGTCAAGCCTCACGAGCAATTAGTATTGGTCAGCTTCACATATCACTATGCTTCCACATCCAACCTATCAACGTCGTAGTCTTCAACGGCTCTTTAGAGGACATAAAGTCCTAGGGAAATCTTATCTTGAGGTAGGCTTCCCGCTTAGATGCTTTCAGCGGTTATCCCTTCCGAACATAGCTACCCGGCGATGCGACTGGCGTCACAACCGGTACACCAGAGGTTCGTCCACTCTGGTCCTCTCGTACTAGGAGCAGATCCTCTCAAA
>ERZ650300.2223-NODE-2223-length-10527-cov-19.690222_pt1 | contig 10527 bp, 8 predicted proteins | sample MGYA00376236_ERZ650300 | MGnify/ENA primary metagenome ERZ650300 (study PRJEB26733, sample SAMN07839303) | wastewater metagenome | biome: urban; feature: wastewater treatment plant; material: waste water | place: USA: North Carolina | collected 2016-04-28 ... | reverse complement strand
CAGCTTCTTATGCTAATTTTTACATCTCGAACAAGCACGTTATTGTGCCAACTTACAGATGTAGCAAAGACGAAATAGCTTTAGAAATCATCCAAAAATGTTTCCCTGAGAGAAAAGTGGTAAGTATAGATTCTACCGAAATTATCTGGGGATTGGGAAGTTTCCATTGCCTAAGTCAGCAAGAACCTTTCATTTAAAAACATACAATTTTCATCATAAATTGAGTGATGAAATTTTAATTTAAAATCTTCTGTTTGATTAAAAAAAACGGAAGATTTTTTTATGCCTAAAATTATTTTGGGGATTATTTTCCTTCTTAAAAAAAATAAGTTTAACACTCATAATAAAACATTTACAAGTTTTTAAAACAACTTTAGATTCTATGCTAGAGCATACTTGACGAGGAACTGAACATTTACAGAGAAGAGTGCAAATTTATTTTTCAGAAAAAAAATGGAATAAAAGTAGGTTTTGGAGAAGTAAAAAGAAAAATTTTACCCACAATTTAATTAATTTTGAATCTAAAATTTAAAAATGAAACAAATATTACCTAAAAATATCACTCCTTTTGAACTGCAAAGCGTTTTACAACATTCTGTAGCGCCAAGACCTATCGCATTAGCTTCTACAGTAGATAAAGACGGAAATGTAAACGTTTCGCCATTTAGTTTTTTCAATATGTTCAGTACCAATCCTCCAATTTTGATATTTTCACCATTAAGAAAAGCTCGTGGTAATACCATAAAACATACGCTAGAAAATGTGAAAGACGTTCCTGAAGTAGTTATTGGTAATGTGAATTTTGATATGGTGCAACAAGTATCACTTTCTAGTACAGAATATGAAAAAGGCGTAAATGAATTTGTAAAATCTGGACTAACAATGAAAACAGCCGATTTGGTAAAACCACCACTCATTGCAGAATCACCTGTAAATTTTGAATGCAAAGTTCTCGAAATTAAAACCCTCGGAACTGAAGCTGGTGCAGGAAATTTGGTAATTTGTGAAGTATTAAAAATTCATATTCAAGAAAAATTTTTGGATGAAAATGGTAATTTAGACCAAAGAAAACTAAATTTGGTTTCTAGATTAGGCGCCAATTGGTATGGGATAACTTCCGAAGAAACTCTTTTCGAAGTTCCGAAACCCCTACAAAACAAAGGAATTGGCTATGACCAACTTCCTACGGAAATTAAAAATAGTAAAATTTTTACAGGAAACGACCTAGGAATGCTTGCCAATATTGAAGTTTTACCTACAGGAAATTTCTATTCTGATGAAAATAAACATTCAGAAGCACAACAATTTTTAATGCAAAGTAAAATAGAAGAAGCTTGGAAGGTTTTAACTCAATAATTTTATTCATATCAATCTACAAGAATCATAAGTATAAACTATCAAAAACCTGCAAAATTGCAGGTTTTAATGTGTAATTTTGCAATGAATTTATGGAACAAAACAGCACACAGGATATAAACAATACCAAAAAAATTTTACCACTTATTTTAGCAACTGCCATTTTTATGCAAATGCTAGATTCTACAGTGCTTAACACTTCTCTGCCTTCTATTGCAAAAGATTTGAATGAGTCTCCACTTAATATGCAAAATGCCATCATTAGTTATGTACTAACATTGGCACTATTTATGCCTGCAAGTGGTTTTTTGGCAGATAAATTTGGTACTAAAAAAGTGTTTATTTTTTCATTAATTTTGTTCAGTTTAGGCTCATTACTTTGTTCACTTTCTCCTAATTTATCATTTTTAGTGGTGGCAAGAGTAGTGCAAGGAATTGGCGGAAGTTTAATGACACCTGTCGGAAAACTAGCATTAATTAAAACTTTTGACAAAAACGAGTTGCTAAAAGCGATGAATTTTGCTATTATTCCCGCTTTAATAGGACCTGTTTTAGGACCATTGGTTGGTGGTTATATGGTAGATTATCTTTCTTGGCATTGGATTTTCCTCATCAATATTCCTATAGGATTACTTGGTATCATTTTAGGAATAAAATATATGCCGAACTATAGTTCTAAAATTATTGATTTTGATTTCAAAGGATTTTTGATTTTTGCTTCAGCATCTTTGCTACTCTCCATATCATTAGAATGGCTAGGAAACGCTAAAAACATCACTCCTGTTTTGATGGTATTTTTTGCAGGTTTTGTTTTTCTTTATCTTTATTACAGACATGCTAAAAAAGACAATAACCCTATTTTCCCGTTAGATTTATTTTTGGTAAGAACTTTCCGAGTAGGAATTTTAGGAAACTTAGCCACAAGATTGGGCATCAGTTCTATTCCACTTTTAATACCATTAATGATACAAATTGCATACGGACAATCTGCGGTAATTTCTGGTTGGATTATTGCACCTATGGCCATTACGGCGATGTTTGGAAAATCTGCCGTGATCAAAATCCTAAATCAATTGGGGTATCGGAAAACATTAATGATTAATACCATAACCATCGGGGTTTTAATTTGTGTAATGGCAATTCCTGGTATTCACACTTCTATTTACTGGTTTATTCCGTTAATTTCTATTTTAGGATTTTTCAATTCTATACAGTTTACGGCTATGAATACCATTTCTATTGCAGATTTGCGTGATAACCAAACCAGCAGCGGAAACTCTTTAATATCTGTAAATCAACAAATTGCTATTGGATTTGGAATTGCATTTGGGTTGATTGTTCTTAAAATTTTTGAAGGTAACACTACACTAATCAAAGGAAATATGCACAATGCATTTCGATATACATTTTTGGTGATTGGTTTTCTTACGATTCTTTCGGGTTTTGTTTTTAGAAGATTACATTTCAGAGATGGTGAAAACATGAAGTCTTAAAAACTTTGCATTAAATAAGTTTCAGAAAACGCTAAAAAAACTATATTTGTGAAACTTAAATTTAACGCGGATGGAGCCAGCAAAAATATTGCTAATATTTGTATTTGTATATTTTATAGGACTTTTAGTCATTTCATATTTCACGAGTAGAAACTCAGATAATCAATCTTTTTTCATAGGGAACAAAAAAAGCAAATGGTGGTTGGTAGCTTTCGGAATGATTGGCACCAGCCTAAGTGGTGTTACTTTTATTTCAGTTCCTGGAACTGTAGGTAAAATGACTGCTGGTAATTATCCTTTCGGCGGTTTTGAATATTATATGATGGTCATTGGTTTTTTCATTGGCTATTTTATCGTTGCAGGAATTTTGCTTCCGCTCTATTATAGAATGAATCTCACTTCTATTTATACGTATTTAGGGAAAAGATTTAATGTAGAAGCCCATAAAATAGGTTCTTTATTTTTCATCATTTCTAGGGCAATTGGCGCTACTGCAAGACTCTATTTGGTGGTAAATGTTTTACAAATTTTCTTGTTAGAAGGATTGGGCGTTCCGTTTTGGCTAACTGCTTTGGTGATACTTTTAATGGTATTGCTTTACACTTTTGAAGGAGGTGTAAAAACCATTGTGATTACAGATACGCTACAGACTTCTTTTATGATTATCAGTTTGGTAGGCTGTATTGTTTATATTTTATCTCATCTTAATTTATCTGCACCAGAAGCTTTTGATATTTTGGCGAGTAAAAATTACACGCATTTCATTAATACCGATATTAATTCTAAAACATTTTTCTTAAAAACCATTTTGGGCGGAATGTTTATTACGATTGCAATGACGGGTTTAGACCAAGAAATGATGCAAAAAAACATTTCTGTGGACAATCTTAAAAATTCTAAAAAAAACATGCTCACTTTTGCGGGAACATTGTTGGTGGTGAATTTGGCATTTCTATTTTTAGGAGGTCTGCTTTATCTTTTTGCCATGCAAAACGGCGCAGAATATTCTCAATTAATAGACGTAGTAAATGGTAAAGAAAGCATTACCAATATTTTCGGGTTTAAAGATGCCGCTGGAAACGTAAAAAATATAATGGGAGACGATCTATTCCCTGCACTTTCTTTGCAAGGTTATTTCCCAATGTTTATTTCTGTAATTTTTATCATCGGATTAATTTCTGCACTTTTTCCTTCGGCAGATGGTGCTCTTACGGCGGTTACCAGTTCGTACTGCGTAGATTTACTGAATCTAAACGAAGACCAAACCAAAACCGAAAAACAGAAGAAAACTCTTCGAATGAAAATTCATTTGATTTTTACGGTGATTTTCTTTGTTTTGATTATGATTTTTAAGGCAATAAATGATAAATCTATCGTTTACCTGATTATGGAAGTTGCGGGTTATACTTATGGGCCTCTTCTTGGTTTATTTGCCTTCGGAATTTTTACTAAACATCAAATTTCTAAGAAATATTCTATCCTTATTGTTACGCTTTTAGCACCAATAGTTACTTACCTCATCAATTACATAGTAACCAATTTCACTGATTATAAAATCGGGGTAGAACTTATAATTCTGAACGGATTACTAACTTTCTTTGGGCTTTGGCTGGTGAAAGACAAAAAATAAGTTTTATGAAAAAATATTTTAAAATCCAACTGAGTTTTCGGTTGGATTTTTTTTGTGTTTTTCAAAATATTGGTTCTTCGTCAAAAAGTATGGAATTGAATTTTCACATCTTTATATTAACTTAAACCCAATTATGCATTAGAAAGTTTAGCTCATCAATTTAACCTTTTTTTTGATAGAACTTTTATCCTATCCTTTTATTAAATCCTCTAATTGGGACTTTCTAAGTTCCTATGTGTATTTGGGTTTAAGCGATTGATAGGGCTTGGATATTTCATTCTTTGATAATGCTTTTAACAAATTAAAAAAAGACTGCCCTTGTGAGACAGTCTCTTAATTTATCTACTTTTTCTAGATTACTTTTTAACGAATTTATCAGATTTTAATAGACTACCTTTGCTATAAAGTCTTACGTAATATAATCCCACCGATAAGCTTCTAACATCAATCTGATCATTTGTTTTTAAATTTTTCTTAGAAACAACAAGCTTTCCACTAGTGTCAAAAATTTCAATTTCATCTACAATAATTAGCGGCGATGCCACAGAGACAAACTGAGACGCTGGATTAGGGTATAGGTTAATTTTTTTAATTTTTTCAGCCTCGGTTACATTTAGATTTGCACACGAATTAGAATTTAATAATGAAGCTCTTAGACTTGTTATTGTATTTTGAGTAATTATTTTCTGGTCATTGCTAAACATTGCCATCGAGGAATCATATACATAATCCATAAAATTCATAAACATTGCACCTTTAGTAGTAGATGTACAAGTATATGTATTATCTGGAAAAGTTGGTGTTCCAGAATAAGGGTAATAGGTAGCAGGAGTGTCTGCACAAAAATCATCCCAACCAGTGGTACCGCAAACATTGCTATTAGGACTATTACCATATTTAGCTTTTCCCCAAGGATGATTCAACCCAAAATAATGCCCAATTTCATGAGTAGCAGTTCTACCCTTATTAAATGGTGCTGATGCTGTTCCTATTGTTCCAAAAGCATCATAAGATATCACCACCCCATCAAAAGCCTGCCCCGCTGAATCTGGCAAATAAGCAAATCCTAGAGTTCCAACCCAAGACTCTCCATTGGCATCTATTCCATCCATAACTCCAACCCATATATTGAGATATTTTGTAGTGTCCCAAGCAACTAAACCTGAAGAAGTAAAATAATCATTACCTAAGGTAAATCCTGATGATACAGATTTTCTTTCTATCCCAGTAGTAGCATTTCCATTGGGATCTTTAGTGGCAAGACAAAATGCTAATTCTAAATCTGCTGCATCTGATTGAAATTCTAGAGGGACTACAGAAGAAAAATCAGCATTCTGTTTTCTGAAATCTTTATTTAGTACCTCAATCTGAGATAAAATCTGACTATTAGAAATATTCTGAGTAGCATCTTTATACAAAACATGTACTACCACAGGAATAGTAATTACAGAAGAAATCCTTGAGCTTTTTCTTAAATTTTTGGCATCCGAAAGGTATTTTCTAAGCTCTTGAGAATATGCTTTTTTTTCTGGAAACTGCTTATAATAATTATTCATCACATTGTCTGTACCACAACTTCTTTGAGCAAAAGCTACAAACACTATAAATATTGTAAGCAACAATAAAATTTTTTTCATATCATAAATTCTTTAAGCGCAAAATTAAAAAGAATTATTAATAATTGTTCATATTAAAAAAACATTCAGAAAAAGTTTATGTTTTTTATTAAATTTGAAGGAAACTTCTATATTTTATGCCACAATTTAATCCTAGAGATATTACCTGGCTCGGTTTTAACGCCAGAGTTTTACAAGAAGCGATGGACGAGACCGTTCCTTTACATTTAAGAATCAGATTTTTAGGAATTTTTTCTAATAATCTAGACGAATTCTTCCGAGTGCGTGTTGCTGGTCTTAAACGGGCTTTAGAGCTCAAAGAAAAATTGGCAGTAGATACTTTCTTTGAAAGACCTCAGAAGATTCTCGACAAAATCAATAAAATTGTAATTGCTCAACAAGAAGATTTCGATAAAACCTGGAAAAAAATTCAGGAAGAAATGGCAGAGCAGAAAATCTTCATCAAAACTCCAAAAAAACTTACCGAAAAACAAAAAGATTTTGCAAGAAAATATTTTGACGAAGAAGTAGAGAGCAATGTGATTCCTATTCTGCTTCACGACAATGTTCCGCTTCCTTACCTCAGAGAAAAAAGTCTTTATCTAGGAATTGCCATGCGCAGAAAAGACTGGCAATACACCACCAAATTTGCCATAATAGAAGTACCTGCAAAGTCTAATGGTAGATTTGTAATTCTGCCAACAGAAAATAATGACGAGACAGATATTATGCTTCTAGAAGATGTAATTGCGTTTAACCTTCCTCATATTTTTTCGTATTTTGGGTATGATGAATTTAAAGCCAATGCTTTTAAAGTAACCAAAGATGCAGAATTTGACCTAGATAATGACATCAGAACCTCCTATGCAGAAAAAATAGAAAAAGGCATCAAATCTAGACGAAAAGGTAAACCTACAAGATTTGTTTTTGATAAAGATATGGACAAATCTTTGGTAGAATTTCTCATCAAAAAATTAGATTTAAGCAAAAAAGATAGCATTATTCCGGGACAAAAAATTCATAATTTCAGACATTTTATGGATTTTCCAGATGTTTTTAAAGAATATAAAAAACCAATAGAACGAACTTCTTTTCCGCATCCCGAGTTTGACAATCAAGATAGAATTACCGATGTAATTACTAAAAAAGACGTTTTGCTTACTTTTCCGTATCATACGTTTAACCACGTGATCGATCTTTTGCGAGAAGCAGCAATGGATCCTGATGTGAAATCGATACAATTAACTGCATATAGATTGGCAAGCAATTCTAAAATTGTAAATGCCTTAATTAATGCCGTAAGAAATGGAAAAGAAGTAACCGTAATGCTAGAATTACGAGCCAGATTTGATGAAGAAGCCAACCTAGAATGGAAAGAACGCCTAGAATTAGAAGGGGTGAAGGTTTTGGTAGGTTTACCTAACAAAAAAGTACACGCCAAACTCTGTGTCATCAAAAAACGAGTGAACAACAAAACCATTCAGTATGGCTTTGTAAGCACAGGAAACCTGAACGAAAAAACAGCAAAAATCTATGTAGATCATCTGCTAATGACTTCAAACAGAGCAATAATGGCAGATATTAATAAAGTTTTCAACCTTTTTAGAAAACCAAAATTAGATCCAGTAGTTGAGTTGAAATCTTGTAAAAATCTATTGACTTGTCCACAATTTATGAGAGACAAAATTGTCTGGCATATTGACAAAGAAATAGAAGAGGCAAAAGCTGGCAGAAAATCTGAAATCATCATCAAAGTAAACTCTCTTTCAGATAAAGGTTTAATCAAAAAACTTTATGATGCAGCCGAAGCTGGTGTTACCATAAAAATGATTGTAAGAGGGATTTATTGTGCTGTAGAACAGAAAACCTTCAAAAAGAAAATACACGCGATAAGTATTGTTGATGAATATCTGGAACACGCCAGAGTAATGTATTTCTACAACAAAGGTAGCGAAGATATTTATATTTCTTCTGCCGATTGGATGACCAGAAATCTAGATTACAGAATAGAAGCAGCAGCAAAAATCACCAATAAATCTTTAAAAAAGGAGTTGAAAGATTTGTTAGAACTTCAACTAAAAGGTAATGTAAAAGCCAGAATTCTAGACGAGAATCTAAGTAATAAATATGTGAAAAATGACAAAAAACCATTCCGAAGCCAGATAGAAACCTATAATTTCTTAAAAAAGAAAGCTGCGGAAAGTTAAACCCTTCTATGAAGAAGTTTTGTTTCTATAAAATTCCCCTTCTCTGAAGGGGTGGCAAAATTTTCATATGAAAATTTTGACGGGGTAGTTATATTAGCAGTCTAAAATAAATTGAATGAAAAACATAATTTTAAGTTTTATTGTACTCTCACAGTTCTTCTTTTCACAAAAAAAAGATAGCTTAAAATTTGTAGAAAAACCAAAATTCGAAACTAAAAAACTTATCGTTCCACTATCATTAATGGCAATAGGAACTGCCGTTCTTTTAACAGAAAAAAGAGATGTACCCGTTGTAGAAAACAAAAATTTTCTAGCTTTTGGAGGTTATTTCGAGGATTATGCACAGTTTTCGACTCACCTTTCTGTTTACGCTTTTGAATTAGCCGGAATGAAACCTAAAACCGATTTTTGGAACAGAACCGCCATATTAGCAAAATCAGAAATCATCACTTTTGGGAGTGTTTACTTATTGAAAAAAATCATCAAAGAACCGAGACCAGACGGAAGCAATGAATTTGGATTTCCGAGCGGTCATGCTGCCAATGCATTTGCAGGTGCTACCCTACTTTCTATAGAATATGGCGAAAATTATCCTTGGGTTCCTTACGCTGCATACTCTGTAGCAAGTGGAGTTGGTGCTTTAAGAATTGCTCACAACAAACATTATTGGAGCGATGTAATTTTCGGAGCAGGATTAGGAATTCTTTCTACCAAAATTGCCTATTGGACACATCAATATCAATGGAATAAAAAATCTAAAAAAGACCAATTTACCATTTTGTATAAAGAACATTTGTAATTATTTGATAAAATTTTGACTTTGAAAGTATTAAGAAATATATTGTTTTTGAGTTTAATTTTCTTTCTTCATTGTAAAGATAATGATGATTTTGTAATATATACTATAGATCCTACAAGTAAAAATATTAGATTCTATTGGAAAAAAGAAAATGGAGAAATTTTTAAAAATATCAAAAATCTAAAAGATGATTTGAGTTTAAAAAATGAAAAATTAATCTTTGCGATGAACGGAGGAATGTACGAAAAAAATAATATTCCTAAAGGACTTTATATTGAGTATTTTAAACATTACAGGAAAATAGACACCTTAAAAGGTAACGGTAATTTTTATCTTCAACCCAATGGAATTTTTTATTTGACCCGAAATAATGAAGCTCAAATTGTAGAGACTAAAAAATTTAAAAACAATTTGGCAATAAAATTTGCTACTCAATCTGGACCAATGCTTCTTCTAAATGGAACAATAAACCCTATTTTTCAAAAAAAATCAAAAAATTTAAACATCAGAAATGGAGTTGGGATTTTAAATGATGGAACTTTAGTCTTCTTAATGTCTAAAAAGGAAATCAATTTCTACGATTTTGCATTAATGTTCAAAAAGATGAATTGCCAAAATGCACTTTTTCTAGATGGTTCTGTTTCTAGAGCATATTTGCCCGAAAAAAATTGGGTGCAAGAGGATGGCGACTTCGGCGTTATAATTGCTGTGAGCGAGAAGAAATAAAACTCAAGAAGTAATTTTTCCCGATTTTTATTATTTAGTAAATCTATATATTATTCTTCCGTCTGAGTAGTTAGTTAAAATTAAAATTTGAACATTATTACTTTCTGCAACTTCAATAACAAATTTTTGATTGTTAAATTTTAAAATATTGCTTTTGGGCTCACTCAAATCACTATTAAAATAATTTTCATTTTTTACTTCATAAGAAAATACTCCTGAGCTAGACAAAATGGTATTTCCAGAAATTTTTAATTGACTCGGTGAAAACTCAAATAATGCGCCACCATTCTGAAGATTAATAATTGCTGCATCTTTTCTCTGCGAAATATTATCTAATTGCCAAGTTCCTAATATTTGTTCTTGTATTGAAGGACTATCTTCTCTATTACAAGAAACAATGCTAAAAAAGGAAACAAAAAGTATAAATAAATTTTTCATAATTATTAAATTTTGCCTTTCAAATATAAATCAAATTATTAATTATATAAAATATTTTTAACAAAAACTAAACCAAAAACAATCTATTCAACTTTCTTCAAATCCAAATCTCCAAAATCAAAAGAAAAATCGGTAACATCTGAAATAGGTTTCATTTTGGCAGAAACTGTTTTTCCGTTTTCGTCAAAAGTAAGGGTAAAAAATGCATCTGCATCATAACTTCTATCGTCCCATTTTATTACGAAAGTATCTCTAGAATAAG
>ERZ650300.2220-NODE-2220-length-10537-cov-3.894963_pt1 | contig 10537 bp, 10 predicted proteins | sample MGYA00376236_ERZ650300 | MGnify/ENA primary metagenome ERZ650300 (study PRJEB26733, sample SAMN07839303) | wastewater metagenome | biome: urban; feature: wastewater treatment plant; material: waste water | place: USA: North Carolina | collected 2016-04-28 ... | reverse complement strand
CAATCCAACCGTTGTAACCGATTGGTTCGTCAAATTGCGAAATTTGGTAGGCCTTTGGATTATCAGGGTAGAAATAGTTCTTACGGTCAAAGTGCATGTGCTGGTGGATATCCATATTCAGCGCCAAAGCAGCCTTGATACCAGCATCCACAACACCCTTGTTAAGAACTGGAAGGACGCCTGGGAAAGACCAGTCAATCACGTTGGTATTGGCATTTGGATCCTCACCAAAATGAGCAGATGAAGGCGAGAAAATTTTCGAGTTGGTATTCAACTCCACATGGACTTCTAGACCAATAATCGTTTCAAAGTTCATTAGTTAGCACCTCCAAAAATCAATGGTTGTTGCTTGTGATAGTCTGTTGTCGCTTCAAAGGCAGCAGCTACTTGGTAAATGGTCTCTTCTGAGTATTTTGGACCAATCAACTGCAAACCAACTGGCAAGCCTTCTACAAAACCAGCAGGAATAGAGAGCCCTGGTAAACCTGCCAAGTTTACAGGAATTGTTAACAAGTCCGCCAAGTACATGGCCACAGGGTCATGGTTAAGCGTGTCCAAATCAAAGGCAACTGTCGGAGCTGTCGGACCCAAAATCAAGTCATAGTCCGCAAAGACTTTTTCAAAATCCTGGATAATCAAAGTCCGCACCTGGCCAGCCTTCTTGAAGTAGGCATCGTAGTAACCAGATGACAAGCTAAATGTACCTAACATAATACGACGTTTGACTTCCTCACCAAAACCTTGGCTACGGGTTTTCACGTAAATCTCATCCAAGTTTGTCGCATCTTCTGCACGGAAACCATAACGGATACCATCAAAACGTTGCAAGTTAGAAGATGCCTCTGATGATGCGATAATGTAGTAAACAGCAACCCCATACTTAGAATGTGGCAGGCTGACTTCCTCGATAATCGCCCCCAAACTTTCCAAGTGCTTAGCAGCCTTAAGAATGGTTTCCTTGACCTGTGGATCAATCCCTTCGCCCATGTATTCTTTTGGCAAAGCAATTTTCATGCCTTTAATGTCTTGACCTATCTTGCTAGTAAAGTCTGCAATCTCATTAATAGTAGATGTAGCATCCTTAACATCATGACCAGAAACAACATTCAATAATTGGGCATTTTCCTTAACAGTCTGTGCAAATGGACCTATTTGATCAAGTGATGAGCCAAAGGCAATCAAGCCAAAACGTGACACTGTACCATAAGTAGGCTTCATCCCGACAATCCCATTAAAGGATGCTGGCTGACGAATCGAACCACCAGTGTCGGAACCCAATGACAAACGGACTTGACCGGACGCAACTGCAGCGGCTGAACCACCTGAAGAACCACCAGGAACTTTTGTTTGATCCCAAGCATTTTTCGTTGGTTTGAAGGCAGAGTTCTCATTCGAACCACCCATTGCAAATTCGTCCATATTGGTCTTACCGACAATAATCATATCCTTTGCGTATGCCTGAGCAACCGATGTCGCATCGAAAATCGGCTCGTAGTTATAGAGCATTTTTGAAGCGGCCGTGGTCAAAATCCCCTTAGTAGAGATATTATCCTTGACTGCCAAAGGAATCCCTGCCATAACATTGTCCGCATCAATCCCCTTTTCGTCCAAGGCGGCAGCTTGAGCCAAAGCCTTGTCTTCCGTAATAGTCAAGAAAGCATCCACTGCTCCCTCACGGCTTTTAATGTCTTCCAAGGTTGCCTTGGTCAACTCAAGAGCAGAAATCTCCTTTTTGACAAGGAGGTCATGCAATTCATCAATGGTTTTATTGTTAAAAGTCATTAGGCATCTCCTCCCCCATCTAAAATTGCTGGTACCTTGATATAATGATCTTGAGATTCAGGTACATTTTTAAAGAGTTCTTCACGACTCTCACCCTGTAGAGCAACATCTGCTCGCAAAACATTCTTACGATCAGCCATAGTTGTTGTTACTGCAACACCAGTTGTATCTACTTCATTGAGCAATTCAACCATATCAACAATTTTACTCAAAGTAGTCGCGAATTCCGCAGTTTCTTGATCCGAAAACTCTAGCTTAGACAGCTTGGCAACATGACGGACTTCAGCTTCAGAAATCTTCATTCTAACTTTCCTCCTAATGGAAATCTATCTTCTCATTATATCATATTTCTAACCCACCACAAAGGTTGAAATAACTGAGTATGTAAGATTATTCAGCAAAAAAACCAGTCCACAGACTGGTTCCTAAACATTATTCAATAACCGTCGCACCGAGTACATGACGTAGGTGATTCAGTGCAAATTGATGACTCTCCACCGTCAATGCAGCAATTGCTGACGCAACTACTTCAATCCGATACCCCTTATTATAGGCATCGATAGCCGTATGGAGGACACAGATATCAGACAATACACCTGTTAAAACAACCGTATCCACACCACGTTCCCGCAAACGAATATCTAAATCTGTTCCAGAAAAGGCCGAATAATGCCGTTTGTCCATCCAACGGACACGCTCATGATCCTTATTTTCCAGATAAAAGTCTGCTAATGGACCATACAAATTCCGACCTGACGTACCGATGATATTATGAGGCGGAAAGAGCTTACTTTCAGGGTGAAACTCATCCCCTGTTTCATGCCCATCAATCGCAAAGAAAATATAATCTCCATTTTCAAATGCTTCAGATGTAACCTGAGCAATCCGTTCTGAGATGGCTTGTGCAGGCTTACCTGCAGTTAAGTTTCCCTCATCTGCGACAAAATCTATCGTATAATCTATTGAAATCAGTGCTTTTGTCATCTTAGTAATCACGTTTCTTTATTTCATCAAAAATTGCTGGAATCAGTACTTTCAAATAAGTACCTTTCATTCCTAAGGAACGACTTTCAATAATCCCTGCACTCTCTAATTTACGTAGCGCATTCACAATAACAGAGCGTGTAATACCGATACGATCTGCAATAACAGATGCTGTCAACTGACCTTCATTGCCATTTAACTCACCCAAGATAGCTGCAACAGCTTTCATCTCTGAATATGAAAGTGTATTAACCGCCATATTCACAGCGGCGCGTCGACGAATATTTTTTTCATCTTCTTCTCTTTGGAAGTTCAACAATTGAATTCCCACCACAGTCGCAGCAATCTCAACCAAGATTAAATCATCATCAAGAAACTGACGATCATTCCGCCAAATAATAAGTGATCCAAAACGAATCCCTGTCACATGAATAGGGGCAATCGTAGTCAGACCATTTGGATACGCCGAACGTGACTCAACAGGGATAGCCGTCAATTCACTTTCTACTGGCAAGTTCACTTGTGTATCATAAACCTGTGCAACTGCTTTAACATAACTTTCTGGAAATTGTTTGTTTTGGAAAAATTCTTCCACACGATCATTATTTGTCTCATAATTCATGTGGTAACCCAATACTTCACCTTCGCTGTTAATGATGCAAGAGTTACAATCGATGATAGCAGACAAATGATCCGCTATTGCATTGTAAGGCAATTCTTCTGCCAATTTCTCCTCGGAACGTTTCAAAATCGATGTAATGTTCCGTGTTTTTTCTAATAATGTTGTCATAAATTCCTCTTTACACTGTAATTGCTTTCAGTATAGCAAAAATTGAGTTAAATTTCAATAATTATCAGAAAATTTACTATTGTTGGTAAAATATTGACAATTTCTCACTCTGACATCAAAAAAGTCGGAGAACCCCCGACTTTCCTTCACTCCTAACGTCGATATTGCGCTAAGAATCGTGTCATTTTTTCTTGGATTTCTGCTAGTTCGTCAACACGTGGTAAATAGACAATACGGAAATGATCTGGCTCTTTCCAGTTGAAACCTCGTCCATGAACCAACAATACTTTTTCTTGCTTCAAAAAATCAAGAACAAACTGCTCGTCATCATCAATTCGATACATTTCTCGATCAATTTTAGGGAAAATATACAGACCTGCTTTGGGTTTAACAGCAGACAGTCCAGGTATATCTTGAATCGCCCTTGTAATGAACTCACGTTGTTCATAAAGTCGCCCACCTGGAGTCAACAATTTATCAACAGATTGTACGCCACCTAATGATGTCTGCACCACCTGCTGGGCTAATACGTTGGAACATAGACGCATATTGGACAGCATGTTTAAGCCTTCGATATACCCTTTCACATGATGTTTAGGGCCTGATAACACCATCCAACCAACACGGAAACCACAGATACGATGTGATTTTGATAGACCATTCATCGTTACAACAAATAAATCCGGTGCCAAGGTCGCAATTGGAATATGAACCGCTCCATCAAATACCATACGGTCATAAATCTCATCAGAAAAAATAATGAGCTCATGTTTCCGAGCAATCTCAACGATTCCTTCCAACACTTCTTTTGGATATAAAGCACCCGTTGGATTATTAGGATTGATAAGAACAATAGCCTTAGTCCGTGATGTCACCTTGGATTCCATATCCGCTAAGTCAGGATACCAGTCTGCAGACTCATCACAAACATAGTGAACTGCATGTCCACCAGCTAAGCTTACCGCTGCTGTCCACAAAGGATAGTCAGGCATCGGTACCAACACCTCATCACCATTGTCCAACAAGCCCTGCATAGACATGGCAATCAACTCACTTACACCATTACCAAGATAAATATCATCAATATCAACATTTGGAAATTTCTTGAGTTGACAGTATTGCATAATCGCCTTACGAGCTGAGAAAATCCCCCGACTGTCCGAATAACCTTCTGATTTACGAGCGTTATGGATTAAATCACGAATGACCTCGTCTGGCGCAGTAAAACCAAATTCAGCAGGATTTCCGGTATTCAACCTTAAAATCTGCTCACCATTAGCACGCATCCGCATAGCCTCTTCCAAGACAGGACCACGAATATCGTACGCAACGTCATCTAATTTCATTGACTTCTCAAATTTTCTCATAAGTCACCTCGACTTTCTTATGGTTTATATTGTACTGTAAAAGTAAAAAAATCACAAGAATACTTTACATTTTTTCAAAAAAGACTTATAATAAAAATGTAAGCAAGTACACTGTTTATTTGTGTTCTCCACTTGAAAGGAGTGATTGGTATGTCTCAATCTTATAAAACAATTCTAGTCGCTGTTGATGGTTCAGCCGGTGCTGAACTAGCACTACACAAGGCTATCCACGTCGCAAAACGAAATCAAGCACGACTGATAATTGCCCATGTCATTGATACACGAGCGTTACATAACGTTGTTGCTTTTGATGCAACAGTCTATGAGTCTTTAGAACGTGAAGCTGAACTATTACTAGAAGATTATAAACAGGAAGCACTGAATGCCGGTATAGAAGATGTTCAAATCCGTATAGAATTTGGTAACCCAAAAACACTCTTGGCGATAGATATTCCAAAGGAAACCGGTGCTGACCTAATGCTACTTGGTGCAACTGGGTTAAATGCTTTTGAAAGATTGCTCATTGGTTCCTCTTCAGAGTATATCATGCGTCATGCAACGATTGACTTATTGATTGTACGAGAAGGCGAGAAAATTTTATAAAATCATAAAGGACTTGATTTTAGTGATCAAGTCCTTTCATCTGTCTCTTTAGCTCTACTTCAATTTTTCTTTCGGGAGCAAAACGTTCCTCCCAATCATTTGGCTTTAAAATTTTATGAGTGACTGGGTCAAAATGAGCACGTCCATCCGGAAATCTTTTGCCCATATTAGCTTCATGGACTAGCTGAAATATCGGTTCTGGATCCACTCCCATTAATACAAAAGAACCATAGGTAAAATACAAAAGGTCCAATAAAGCATCCACTTGGTCATGCAAAGAAACCTTTGCCTCTTTTTTACCTTCTACCTTGGCGGCTGCCTTATCTAATTCAGAGTGCAGCCGCTCAATCCCTTCTCTAAAACCACTCTCACTCTGTGAGGAAGCATGAACAAATTCAACAATTTCTTCAATCTTAAACCCTGCCCTGAAAACGGCTGTCTCAGAATCATACTCCTTTGGAAATTCTTGAGTTTGACCATCCATCAGGTGGTGAAACTCTTTTACACGATTAAAATGTTGATCCTTACTTTTAAACATTTTGTTCCTCTACTAGATTAAAATGACGTAAGCCTTTATAGATACCATCCTTATTGTTCGTATCAGTTATATAAGAAGCCACTTGTTTTGCTTGCTTTGTCCCATTTTTCATGGCAACAGAATAACGAACCTCCCCCAACATCTCAATATCATTATTTGAGTCTCCAAAAACCATCACTTCATCGGTCGAAAAATGATAAAAATCTCCTAACCGTTTGATACCAATCAGTTTTGAATTCCCCTTACAAATAATATCCGTCGCATAAGGACTTGAACGAGTAAAAGTTAATTGTGGAAAATGCTCCGCTAATCGCTGCGCCTCTTTTTCCATCGTTAATAGCATCATTTGGTAAATGGGTTGAGTAATCAAATGATTGAAGCTCCCCTTATTTTGCGGTCTCACAATACGGATAATATGGTTAAAAATAAAGTTTACAAAGCCCGCACAAACTTCAGGGACCATACGTGAAAATCGATAAGCAAAATTCCCAGTCCCCATACTCATAATGCCACTACCAACTACCCCTAATGCAGTACCAAATGAAAGATCACGTTGGAATTTTTCGGCATACGCAATCATTTTATCGATGTCCTCTTTTTCAATTGGCTGGCTGAAAACCACTTCATCTCTTGTAAAAACATATTGTCCATTGTAAGCAACTGCCATATCAAGTCCCAGACTAGCCATATATTGTAAGATAAAGCGCGGATCTCGACCAGTTGCCAAACCAACCAAGATTCCTCTTGCTTTCAACTGGTTAATGGCAAGAATAGTTGACTTACTCACAGTTCGGTGGTCCGTCAATAAGGTTCCGTCGATATCAAAAAAAACTGCCTTCACTGTCAACCATCTCGCCTACTTTCATTAGAATTGTGTTACAATTAAGTATAGCATATTTTGAAAGAATCAGGAAAATTTATGAAAAAAATTCTCGTTCTCCATACTGGGGGAACAATTTCCATGCAAGCAGATCAAAACGGCGCTGTCGAATCAAGTCCCATTAATCCAATGACGCAAGTCACTTCACCACTAGAGAACATTGAAGTAGTGTCCGTTGATTTTTTCAATCTTCCAAGTCCTCATATTCAAATTGACCACATGATGATGATTTATAAAAAAATTAGAGAAGAAGCCTCCCATTTTGACGGGTTTGTCATCACACATGGAACTGATACCCTAGAGGAAACAGCATATTTTTTGGACACAATGTCTATTCCACAAATGCCAATAGTCATGACAGGTGCTATGCGCTCTTCTAACGAATTAGGAAGCGATGGAATCTATAATTATAGAACTGCACTTCGTGTTGCTGCTGATGAAAAATCTGCTGACAAAGGTGTTCTTGTGGTCATGAACGATGAAATTCATGCTGCGAAGTATGTAACAAAAACACATACAACAAATGTTTCAACCTTTCAAACACCAACTCATGGACCCTTGGGCCTTGTAACAAAACGAGAAATACTCTTTTTCAAGGCAGCCGACAAACGTGTCCGCTTTGATTTACAGGCCATCAATGGTGTTGTCCCAATCATCAAATCATACGCAGATATGGATACTATCTTACTGGATGCACTTGTAGAGGCCCCCATTTCTGGCTTAGTAATTGAAGCCTTAGGAGCTGGAAACCTACCACCAGCAAGTATTGCAGCCATTAAAAAACTTATCAATAAGCAACTTCCTATCGTGCTCGTGTCACGTTGCTTCAATGGTATTGCAGAACCAGTATATGCCTACGATGGTGGCGGAATACAATTGGAAGAATTAGGTGTCTTATTTGTAAAAGAACTGAATTCCCAAAAAGCACGTATCAAATTACTGATTGCCGTAAATGCTGGCTTGAACGGGCAGGATTTAGCTGATTATATTCAAGGATAAAACAATAGGTGCACGTTTTTTCATGCACCTATTGTTTTTTGTTAAAAATAGATATTCTTAAAAATCAACTATTTTCATGGTAAGCCTCATGAAAAAGGTACGGCTCCAACAAACTACTTTCAGTCAATGGCTATATAACAAAAGACTAATAAGGTTTTATCTTCAGATTGAGAAAGAGAACATATTTGCACTATATATAACCCCTAAGGTTCCTCAAACATTTAATCCAATATCGATTGATGTTCTAAATTTTCCAGTAAACAGAACCACATTGGATTGTTCCGCCAATTTTCTTCCGTGACAATCCGCTGAGCCACACGCCTAGCCTCTTCTAAAATAGGATAATCCTCAATAATATTAGCAACTTGAAATTCCGGTAAGCCCGATTGTCGTGTTCCGAAAATTTCACCTGAACCCCGCATTTTTAAATCAACTTCTGCCAGAACAAAACCATCCGTTGTCTCGGTCATTGTGGCCATACGCTCTTTACCAGATTCTGTTTTAGGATCCGCGACCAAGATGGCGTAAGATTGCTTCACTCCACGACCTACACGACCCCGCAACTGGTGTAATTGACTCAGCCCGAAACGATCCGCATCCATAATGATCATTATCGTAGCATTCGGTACATTGACACCAACTTCTATAACTGTAGTTGAAACCAATATGTCCACATTGCCATGCTTAAACTCCTGCATGATTGCTTCTTTTTCATCATTTTTCATTTTTCCATGCAATAATTCAATCGATGCTTTTGAGCCAAAATGGTGTTCCAACTCCACTTTTAGATCAATGGCATTTTTTAAATCGAGCATCTCGGATTCTTCAATCAAAGGTGAAATAAAGTAAATCTGAGCCCCTTTTATCAATTCCTTATCAAGCCATGACAATAAAACTGGCAATTGAGCATGCTTCACCCATCTTGTTACAATTGGTTTCCTTCCTGCTGGTAATTGATCAATAATGGAAACATCCATATCTCCAAAAGCAGTGATCGCCAATGTTCGAGGAATTGGAGTAGCCGTCATCATTAGCACATCAGGGTTTTCACCCTTTTCACGAAACAACTTCCGTTGTTTGACCCCAAAACGATGTTGTTCATCCGTAATAACTAATCCCAATTTGTGATAAGTAACACCTTCTTGAATTAAAGCATGTGTCCCAACAATCATATGGGCCTCCCCACTAGCAATATGCTCTAACGCCTCTCTTTTCTCTCCAACTTTCATACTACCAGTTAATAATGAAATTTTACATTCAGGAAATAAAGAACTAAGAGTTTCATAATGCTGCTCTGCCAAGATTTCTGTCGGAACCATTATTGCAGCCTGCATACCGGCAGTTACCGTAGCGTACATGGCTAAACCAGCAACAACCGTCTTACCAGAACCAACATCACCTTGTAATAAACGATTCATATGACCTGGATGCTTCATATCTTGTAAAATTTCATTTAAAGCATTCTCTTGCGCATCTGTCAGTGAAAAAGGCAAGGTTTCTATTTTTCTTTGAAGAGAGTCCTCAACATACTGAATTTCTAATCCATTTGAAATATTCCGATTTTCATGCTTTAACAGTTGTAGCTGCAATTGGAAATATAATAATTCCTCGAATTTAACTCTTCTGAGGGCTTGGCGATATTCTTCCAAATCATTCGGAAAATGCATAGCATAAATAGCTCGTTTTCTATCCATTAATTGATAATGGCATAATAGAATCTCTGGAATATTTTCAGAAACCAAATCCAAATAACCCGTATCTACAGCAGAACGAATTAATTTCACAATACTGGCCTGAGAAATACCTTGTGAGACATGATAAACTGGCTGTAAGTCCTCGCTTTGATGTGATAAAATCTTAAGCCCAGTCAAACTAGCCTTCGCCTTATCCCATTTTCCCCAAACGACCAGTTCTTGTCCAGGAGCAACCTTATCTGCCAAATATGATTGATTAAAAAAAGAGACAGAAACAACAATTTCTCCCTGCTTAATAGAAAATCTTAACCGATTTCGCTTCCCATAATATTGGAGCGTCGCCGGACTTACAACCTGACCCTTTAAAACAGCTTTTTCCCCATCCTGCAAATCAAATACAGATTTAACTTCAAAATCTTCATAACGAAAAGGGAAATAAAGTAAGGCATCCTCAATTGAATCAATCCCAAGCTTACTAAACTTTTCAGCTGATTTTGGACCTTGGCCAGCGTCTGCATGACGTTCTTGACTGTTTCAGCCGTTTCCTTGATGCTGTCCGCAAAGCGCTTGGCATCAAAGACATGATCGCCTGGATGTATCCAGTACCAGCTGGCCTCGGCTGCCTCCGGTGCGCTAAGGAACAACAGGCACGCACAGCAAAATGCCCCCAATGTTTTTTTCTTCATGGTCCTCACCATCCTTCCCACGATACGGCCAGCCAGACCGGCTGCACGATCAGCTCTTGATTGACCGGGCCCAGGTATCTTGAATCAAAAGAATCCGCCGGAGAATTGAGCAGCAGGACTTCCCCCTTCGGTATTTCATAGCTTCCCGGCTGCAGCTGCGGCAGCTTTGCTGTACGCTGAATCGGATACGATGCGCCATCCATGCTCAGTTCCG
>ERZ650300.2215-NODE-2215-length-10548-cov-4.836176_pt1 | contig 10548 bp, 14 predicted proteins | sample MGYA00376236_ERZ650300 | MGnify/ENA primary metagenome ERZ650300 (study PRJEB26733, sample SAMN07839303) | wastewater metagenome | biome: urban; feature: wastewater treatment plant; material: waste water | place: USA: North Carolina | collected 2016-04-28 ... | reverse complement strand
TGAGCTTGGCGAACTTTAATTTCAGTAAGACTCATGGAATTTAAATGAAACCTAACAAGGGGTTGATTGGATCAATTATATCAAAATAGAACGCTTTATATATGATGCGTATGTTACGCATCATATATATTTGTAATATATTGTTTTATATGTTTATTATTGAAAATATTTTAGTTTTAGTAACCATCATGAGTACCACCTCTAATTTAATTTCCCAACAACTTACTTATCTGTGATCAATGTTAAATAAGTCTTATACTGATCCTAGCCCAGCCCATATGGACAATGCTTACTTCTAAAGATAACGTAACGTTAACTTTATAGATGTAAAAATGGCTAAAGGCTTTAGTCCAGAATTTAAAAAGCAAGCAATTGATTATGCACTTTCAACCTCACACAAGTCTGTAGCTGCAATCGCCCTGAAATTAGGTGTCTAGGATCATAGGAAGGGTTTGAACAATTAAAAAAAGCACCCAACGGCGCTTTTTTCTTTCAGATTTTTGCATGAATTTAATCATTAAATCCTAAGTATTTTGGCAATTCATTTTTGAAAAACCAACGTGAGCGACTAGCACCCACATCACGATACTTAATATTATGAATAGATTTGCAATGGATACACTCAAATTGCTTCCATTCCGTACCGCCACTTAGATCGTCAACCCAATCTTCTTTTACTATTGTATTCCAGCCTAACGGCATACTATCTATAGATAAAACAGTACATTTTTCACAATTATTGTTCATACAATCTTCTATAAGTAATTTCAAAAAAAAATTCTAAAATTGTGAAACGACATCAATGAAAATAAACTCTCTAGAATGTTTAGTTGGCATTCCTACGAATGTAAATTCAACATTCCTTTCTACATCATTTCTTCGTGTTTCCGCATGAACAGAAGAAACATGACTGACATCAAAGAATCGTACCATGTTGTTTAGGCCAATGATCTCATCATCCTCATTGGCAATTAAAACCTCTAATTCAGGATCAAACTTTTCTAATTTTTCAATTAAATCTTTAACTTTCATTCCTAACCTACTTATATATAACAGTATATTCTTTTTTATCCAATGGATGGACTATAGTCTTTTTCCCCCACTCAAATCTTTGAGGAGTCGGAAAATCTATAAACCTTATAAGATCATAAGTCCAATAATCTTTGCTTTTTTCAATTGCTTGCTCTGGCGTATATTTCGAAAAAAAATGGATTTCGATTATATTTCCTTCAAGATCTCTAGCATGCAATAAACATGAATAATTAGGTATGAATCCTTCAAACATGTTAATACTCAACCTATAAATTATTTAAAAAAAATTGCAGAATATAGCTTGCGAGAAAAAGGTATTTTCACAGATTTTTTTTGTTGAGAAATACATAACAAGAAAGAAAATAGCACCTGCAATCATCAGGAATATGCCTGTAAATTTCCAATTTACGACATCCTGATTCCCACAACGGCCACAGTAATAATAATAACCTTTGATACGCCCACCACATTCAGGGCAATTTTTGTGATTGATTAAGTAATTAGACATATTTAATACTCCATTGTTAATTTTAGAAAGCACACAAGCACGAATGCCTGTGCACCAGATCACTTAAGTTGCACATGGAACTAAAAAAGCCCATGCCTCATAACCATACTCATGCGCATCTAACACCTTGCCAGAATTGCCTCGTACTTTACGGAATCTACAAAAGATCCATTTCATGCCTTTCGGCGGTTCTTGAGTACCTAATTTCTTAAGCACATAGCTCACCTCCTCTCCCAAGGAGATTTGAAAAGCTGACTTAAATGATCTACAATGAAGTTCTCACGCTTTATAGTAGTCATCTGAGTAAGCCGAATAGCCCTTGGGTGTACTATCCGAAACTGATATGAAAGATAGCTTTCATATCAGTTTTTTCATTTTAAAGAACTAAATTTATTTCTAGCCGCTTTATAACCAACTTTGAATTTTTCTTGAATGTCTTCAATAGACAAATTAATACATGCTTGTGTTGGCATCAGTAACTCTGCCGCAAACGTATCAGCTTGCCATTCAGAATCTTCATAATGTTTATGCCTGACTGCACCACGTGCTAAGGCAAAACCCTCATGAAGAATTAAGTGCCCTATTTCATGTGCTACAGTAAATCGCGCACGGCAATGTTTTGGATCAGATACATCGCATAAAGCATCATAAGTATCTGCACGAAGAATAATAGTCATAGCATCTGGATTAGTTAAAGCCTCAACATCAGGCATATCCTCAATTTCCCAGACTTCTAAAATGACACCTAATTCATGCAATCGATGTTCTAAGCCTCGACTTAAATCTATTGACTGATTTAGTGACAGTTTAAAAATCTTGTCACGAATAATGAGTGCTTTTTGTTTTATGCTTTGTTTACTTAAAGGCGCGACTTTAACACCTCTAGGCATACATCCAGATGTCATATATCAATTCTCCTCAAGAATTTTTCTAAGTTGCGCCATATTCAAAGTATCGTCTTGAATTCGTCTAGCAAACATCAAAGCAATTTCTGCTTCTTCTGGGCTATTTGTTCGAACAGTAACATTATCAACACTTTGACTAGCAGCATGTGTAAGCAAATTTTCCTCTGCTTTACTTAAACCTAATGCGTTTGTAATTTTTGTAATTAATTCAGCACTTATTGGCTTTTTTCCTGTTTCCACAGCTGATAAGAAAGCTGAACTAACGCCAATTGAAGTCGCTAGTTCATTAAGATTGGTATCATAATCAATCCTAAGTTTCCTAATCGCTTTTCCAAAATCTGTTAGTTTAGACATTTTCGTAACCCTATTGCGTTACTCATTCATTATTGAAAGAGTAAATACTTTTTACAGTATTAACCAATCTTATATTAACTTTATCTTTTATTCAACATATAGGATTAAATATTCAACCTAAAGGTTAATTTTTTAATATTACTACTAAGAATAGATACTGTGCCATGAAATCCAACTATCTGTGATTCATAGACATCCTTGTCAGCAGATTGGAGATGAAAATTGCTTTGTCCATGGAGTCGTCGATTCAGTCAAGAACTGCTGTTACGCAGCCAGTGCCTCCCTTAAATCATTGCCTAAATCGTGGTGCCCCTGACTCAATAGTTCTGCCATCACGCACTCGGCGATTTGCGAACCCCGAGGGAACGCCAAAAGCGAACCTTCGCCCAGTACAGGTGGGAACTCCATGTTCGAACCAGAACCTACCAAGCTCTTCACAGTCCATAGCATCTGTCCATCCAAATACCTGGGGAGCAATACCAGATGAAATCCATCGAGCAGCCATTGCACAGTCAAATGGTTGAGCTGGTAGAGATAGAGTTTCGAGGCGTGGTGAATGCTCGCGCCAATGCGCGTGGCGACATGCACGGCGCCCGCAAGATGGTGAGATCCGCCACTGTTATCAAGGAAAAACGGCCATCCCAAGCTCGCACGCTAAACGTGTCGGAGCCACGTCCGTGCATTAGCCGGATTTCGCCATGTGAACAAAGCTCTTTTAAGCTCGCATCATCCAGTCAGAGCGAGGGCTTTCCTTTTCTGGCATATCGATTCTGCTCATCAATATAGTAGGCACCAAAGACATCCACATTTTCGTGCGGCATGCCTGCTGACTTACTTGAGGAGATGCCCTCTATATCGCTTGCGTCGCATTCAAAGTGAGGCGCCATCGTCACTTGCACTAGCGATCCATGTGGACTTTGGAAAATCCTCCTTAGCGCCCCAGGCTGAGACCGGAAAGCGACTCCGCAAAGTAAAGTTGCCACGGTCGAGTTTATCCAGGATGCTCCATCGACGGCGTGAGTCATCAAAAATCTTCGATTTTGGGGTGTTGAGGCGCACGCCTTTTCCTGCCGCCTCCCTAAGCTCCAATAGTTCACACCAAGCTTCACACCGCTTCCGAACCAGTTCCGGCGGTCGATTCCAATATCTTCGCCACCACGGCCATGTGTGGAGTTCGAGCACTGAAGTTGGTAACTCAGAGAGCGACATCGCATTCATAGACTCAACTCTCTTGTTCTTCGGGGTACTCCGCTTGAGGAATTGATACCCAACCATCGCGGGTAATGCCCGCCCCGATGCGGAGATTCTTGCTTTCGGTTGCCGCCCAGTGCCCACCCCGGTGTAATACAGCGCGAATTACGGACTTCCGCGGGTGATCCTCATCGGCTTTGGCAGAACTGCAAATGGCATTCCAGGTATGCTGGATCGGCATACTGTCCAACCGTGAACCAACCAGTTGGTCCAGAATTTCAGTCGAGACATTGTGCCGCCCGCCATGGTGGGGCACCTGAAAATACCGAATGCCTGGCAACGCGAGTCCGGCAAATGGCGCGTAGTCAATAACCTCTTGCAGCGCCTCACGCCCGGCATCGCCAGTAAGCATGACACGATGACCGTTCAGGACAGCCGACTGGACCACACTCATTTCATTTTCACGACTGGTAGGCTCAGGCGGAAAATACTCCTCGCCCCACAGGGATTTGATGTAGGCGGTCGCGGCCTTCATTGCCCGGAATATGCCGCTCAACGCGCTGTCCAAAGCACTTTCTTCAACAGCCTCCGGTGTCTTCGTGGAGTCCACAATCAGGTCGAAATAGCGCCCCAGGGTTGGTGCCATCACAGTGAAGGGGCCGATGCTCTGCCCCTGAAGGGGGGCATGGATTGGAATTCCCTTTTCTACCGCCAGATCCTCAAGAATTGCCGTGGCATCGTAGATGGAGCGCAACTTTCGCCGCAGTGCTTCAACTGATTCATAGGTCTCGAATCGATCAATCAACTGATCTGCATAGATCCACGGCCTGTTGATCCAAAGATTTCTGACCGTGCACTGCTCTAGAACTTTTCGCAAACCATTTGCGTGATCGCGATCAGGGTGCGTGAGAATCACATGGTCGATGACTGTTGTTCCGTAGTAGGTCTTCAGGTGCTCGACAATCTGATCTCCCGTATCCAGATATCCTCCGTCAACGACGTGCACGCCCTCAGTGCCATTCACAGAATAGCGAAGCGTGATCGCATCTCCGCTTTTTGCTGTTTCGACGCCAAGAAAATCGATCTCGAAGTAGTCAGCCATACATCCCTCTTGTTTTATGCCAATAAAGTGCTGGTGGCTTTACCCCTACCAGCGATCCACCGCACATGTGGGTCCTGTCGGAGTCCATACCAACGACACGGCGGGAAGACCACCAGCATCCTCGGCGATGTTGCGCAATGTGTTTCGGTCTATGCCCGAGTGTGGGCCGCCTTTCGGGTGGCTGTGCCAAGTTCCGATGAAGGTGAGATACCCTAAAGAGGCTCCATTTGCCGCACGCAAATTCTGAACAAGTCCATCCGTTCCGAGGACGAAGCAGGCGGCCTCTCGAATGCTGTCAGGCGGCGCGTCCACGATGCCCGCAATGGTGATGGTTCGATTTTCAAACGAGATGCGGCCGACCAAGGCTCCGCCTGTTTCCAGAGCTCCCCAGCGCAGCGCATCAGCGTGGATCGCTTGCGCAACCGGGTGCAGAATCCGAATGCTCCAGCCACCATCGTCTGCTACGTCGAGCACAGTGGTCGGGCCAAGACTGGCGCGGGTCCATGCCATGCCGAGGCCTTCGGCATCCGAGATCCCGGTGCAAAGCATCGCCTCCTTCGGAAGCCCGCCAACGAGCCAGCGTTCCAGTTGCAGACCGGCCAGTGACGAAGAACGCGAAACAACGGCATCAGACATTGGCATCGTCAGTGAACGGCAGTTGTCGCCCACAAAAATGCGCGTCGGCTCCGACGTATCCCCAGCAATCGATGCCCGCAGTTCCGGCACAAACCGACAGCACTCGAACAAGAATGCCGTGAGGTCGTCAACCCGACCGGCGCGACTAGGTCCTTCAAGCAAAACCGCGACACAGCGGCCCTGACCATACATCGCGATCCGTACCAGGCGGGCAGGAGACTGGTTCAGTACTGCTGATTGTGTTTCTGCGGCCAGCACCTGAAGTGAGGCCGTCGCATCCACGATGAGAGCCGCATCCTGCGGAATGACTGTGGCGAACTGTGCCGGATCGACCAGAAGGGTCACGGCGTCGGTGTCGAACGCGCGCGATTGAAGATGCGACAGCTCCTCAAAGGCCGTCTTCATCCGCGCCGACTTCCGAGGTGGGACCAGTACCGATGTCCGCTCAATGAGTGCATGCCGTGCCGCGTTATGAGGTGACATGGACTCGTTGTCGACGAAAGTCATTGAGCCGAAACCTGCTCGCCCCAGTTGCATCGCGATTTTCGATCCCACACTTCCGCAGCCGAGTATGACTAGCGGCTGCGATGTGGCTGCTGGTGGAATGCCGGATGTCCTTGCTAGCAACTCAGGAGACAACGCATGCGCGTGAAAGGCTGGGTGAACCGTGGCGTTTCGCTCCAGGAGCGATTGAGCGTTGAGTTCATAGCGCACCACGTAGGGCAATACCTCGACACTTCTCCCTGGTGAACCCACAAGCGACGCTGGCCTTTGCACAGCCAGAATCACAATCGCGTACAAGCCATGCACCCAGCCGCGCGAGTCCTGCTGCATATCCAGGATCGAGCGTCCGTAATAACCATCCAAGCCTTGGGCCAACGCGTCGCGATCAATGCCAAGTTCCGCTGCTAGATCAAGCAGCGTCGCGAGATCGACAACCGTCTCCGGTTGGTAGCGTCCGACCATGTGCGGGTGGCCGTCGGTCATTGGAGCCCGCGCAATGAAGGCCGCAGTATGGCCATTTCCCCACTTGCCCAATTTGTCGTTGTGAACATCATGGACGAACACTGCATCGATTTGTGCGGTCAGTTCGGCATTGAGGATGGCGTATAGCCCGCCATCAATCGTCACGTAGCCTGCGGGAACTACCAGAATCGTGCCGTCAGCGGGTGCGGCGGCCGCGACCTTCTCGGCACTGAATACAATGGTCGAAGGACAACTGTCTCGGCGCGTCGGCTCCCACCCCTGTTCCAAGTCCAGCAATGTTCCGGCCGCAGCCTTGTGCAGCCAATCGACCAACTGATCGACAATGGCGTCTAGACCAAACCGATGCAGCAGTTCGTCCAAGGACCCCTCGAACAGGCAAGGCGAGACCAGCTCACCTTCGCGATGGGGGTTGATGTGCGGCAAATTGAGCGGAAAGTCCGCACGCAAGAAAGGCTTGGGCGCGGACAGGGGCCAATCACTGCCGAATACCAGCACGCATGTCTCGACAGCGCGCACTCCGGTTTCGGAGACGCCGTTACGCCGTGACCTGTTTGGCAGTTGGACGGCAACATCGACTTCTATTTGCGTCGATGCACCGCTTGCCTTGGGCTCGCCAACGCGAATCAGGCCCCGATGCCGCTGAAGTTGATGTAGTGCGTCAGCGATGGCGCCCGTCATGATGCCCCGTGCGGCATCGGAGTGCGCGCGGAGGTGATCACGGCAGCGGCCTTCGATCCGGACTCCTTCTTCGAGGGCGGCTGCACTCCCTGAGCGGTGACGGTGAAAACGAGGGGCTCCAAGGATTTCTCGCTCGGGTACTCGCCCGTGCAATAGAACTCGCCCTTTGCTTCGTCTACGATCGCCACGTACTCACGCTTTGCGCGGATGCAGGGTGGATCACTGTCGTCGTCTGCAATCGGCTTGCAACTGGCGACGATGACGGCGCCGTCACGGGTCTGCGAAAGCGCCTTGCGGGCATCGGCATCGAGTTTGGCCTTCTCGCCGTAGTCGGACCAACTGTCATAGGACAGCGAATGCCAAGAACAGTGATGCGGTGCCTGCATGATGTCGTACTCAAGTACATCGGCTTCGGTCTCGTGGCGCTGCCACTGGCGGTTCCAGATGAACACCTCAGCATCGCCACCAGTAAGGAATTTCGCACCATCCGGCGTCTGCGCGTCAGCCGCCAACGTGATGTTCAGAATAACGCTGGACTGGTTCTTGACCAGGCACTCTTCCTCTTCCTCGTCATCCTGGGCGTCCAGTGGAGCCAAAAGAAACGCAGAAAAGAATGCGGAACTCTTGCCATTGATCGTTGAAAAGCGCGTGTCCACCTTCCGCACAATCGAGGTGAGATCATCGGTTTTTCCGTCGATGTCCTCGCCCATGATCTGAATGCGGTCGCCGTTCCCGACGACGAAATTCTTGTCGCGGTTCAGCTGTACGCGCCGACGCGCCTCCGTGTTGAATGCCTTGGCGTCGTCGCTCAAGGTGTGCGTCTTGCTGGCGCGTCGAAACACGATCGGGGACGACCACATCTCGCGGATCACGATTTTCTTGTCCTTGTCGTCCTTCTTGTCATCCGGGTACTTGTCCAGCGGTCCCAGGTAGAAATGCCGCGTCAGCCCACGGCAATGATCCTGGTCCGGGTGGCTCAACAAAAAGGCATCGACATATGGCCTGCCGTTCTCGTCTTTTTTCAGTCGTTCGCGCAGATCCTTGGCGACATCGCGCACGTCCTTCCCAGGATCATCGGCATCTTGTCTGATGTTTACGTCGATCAGCAGGGTCGTCGCGTCAAGATCGCCGAACTTGATGAGTGTCATGTCCCCGTTGTCGACGGGGAAAAAGGTGATGGTTGTGGGCATTGAGGTCTCCGGGTAGACGACCGAAGGATGATCGCGTATAGTTAATGTACGACTATTTTTTATATCCGTCTACTTATTAGGCGCAAATAATGCAAGAGCCTCCTGTAACTGCCGCCGATCCCGCTGAGCCCAAAGGGCTAAGCTGGGGGTTAGAGAGCAGACTTCAATTCATCGATTTCCGTTTGCGCTGGGAGCGGCGCATCAATCGAATGGATCTCACCGAGCACTTCGGCATATCGATTCCCCAGGCCTCACTGGACATTGCCAAGTACACGGAGTTAGCGCCGAACAACCTGATTTATGACCGCAGTTCCAAGACTTACACGGCAGCACCGAGTTTTCACCCGCTTTACCAGCGAAGTTCGGTGCAACACTATCTAGCGGAGCTGCTGGCCACCAAGATGGGCGTCATCGAACCAGCGTCCAGCTTTATTGGCTCAGCGCCTGAGGCAGATTGGGCACCGTCCCCTTGGCGCACCATCAATGAACAAACCGTCGAAGCAGTGGTCCGGGCAATTCGGCAGCAGGAAGCCATTTGGGTGAGCTACCAGTCCATGACGTCCTTGGACGAATCGGTTCGTCTGCTGTCGCCGCACGCTCTGGGCAACGACGGTTTTCGCTGGCACATGCGCGCGTTTTGCCATAAGCGCCAGCGCTTCAGCGATTTCGTCCTCGCCCGAATCCTGCGCATCGATGGCTTCGAGGCGAGCCAAGTGGACGCCAGCCAGGATTCGCATTGGCAAACTGTATTGACGCTGGTGCTTGCACCGCATCCCGATTTACCCGCTGCCAAGAAACGAGTCCTGGAGTTGGACTATGGAATGGAGGGTGGACAGGTCAAACTTCCATGCCGCCAAGCGTTTCTGTACTACACACTGAGGCGTTTGGGCTTGCATACCAAGGAAGCACCCGACCCCCTCGCGCAGCAGATCACTTTGAAAAACCGCGATGAAATTCAACCCTATATTGATGCCTTGTCGGCCCAAAGCTAAGCACCTATGACGAATATTTTTGAACTGGTCAAAGACCCCTACGAGCGCAAGGCGCGCGTAATTCCAGGACTTCTTGTAGCTTTGCCGCTGCTCGTTCCCTTGTTGTGTGTCTACGGCGCAAAGCACCCGGTACTTACAGGCGTGATTGGACTGCTGGGTGGCTGCGGTGCCATTTATGCACTCGCAAGCGTAGCCCGTGGGCGGGGAAAAAAGTTGGAAGAATCCCTAGTGAAAAAATGGGGCGGAATGCCAACAACCATAGCCCTGCGCCATCGCGACAAATTTCTGGATAGCGTCAGCAAGCAGCGATATCACACCGCGATTACAGCTAAGCTGGGTATTGCCATGCCGAACGCAGAGGAGGAATCAGCAGATCAGGACAAGGCGGACGATACCTACATTGGGGCAACCAAGCGACTTCGTGAACTCACCCGTTCCAACAAGCAGCTCCTACTCAAAGAGAATATTGCATACGGATTCCATCGCAATATGTTAGCGATGAAACCTGTTGGCATTTTGTCGTGCCTCTTGGGTATCCTTTATGGATTGCTGATTGCAAAAATCTTGCAGGTTGCGCCTCCACATTTTGACCCTGTGCATTTTGCTGATCCGGGGCTGGCTGCTGGCCTAACGCTGCTCATTTCGCTGGCGTTACTGGCCGCTTGGCTACTGTATTTCGATCAGAGCGCAGTCAGGCGGATGGGGTTCGTCTATGCAGAACGCCTATTCGAGTGCTTGCCGTCTTTGCCTTCTTCGGCTCCGCGGAAAAGAGCACCAAAACCGACGACGGACTGAGAACTGTCCAACAAGCAAACAGGCGCCTGGCTCCGTTGTAGTGTTTGCCCGCAAGGTGACTCCGGCAATACGCGGTGCCGGGTATGGGTTTTCAGGTCGGCAATCCAGCGATGCGCCACCCACACGTCTTCTTCGGGGTGGTTGTTGTCCACGCAGTTGCAGTATTTGTAGCTAACGT
>ERZ650300.2207-NODE-2207-length-10566-cov-9.730092_pt1 | contig 10566 bp, 7 predicted proteins | sample MGYA00376236_ERZ650300 | MGnify/ENA primary metagenome ERZ650300 (study PRJEB26733, sample SAMN07839303) | wastewater metagenome | biome: urban; feature: wastewater treatment plant; material: waste water | place: USA: North Carolina | collected 2016-04-28 ... | reverse complement strand
CTTCGGCCAGTGTTTTCTGAGCTGCCTATGCGGCAGTGAACGGGGTGGGCTGCTCTTGTGCCGCCTTGTCCTTTTTCTGAGCTGCCTATGCGGCAGTGAACTTGAAGTCTACCCTCCCAACCACTTGATTTTTAAAGAACATTCCCCATCCGAGCCAGAACACCCCAATTCCTGGAGTGTTCCGTAAGTGCTTGATTTGCAAGGCCCTGCTCCAGGCCTCGCAAAAAAGGGGCAAACCGACTTAAAACCAGGGCACGGTTGCCTGGTGCCCCAGGCCATAGGCGTTGAAGGCTCCGGCCGCAGGCTGCAGTTGAAGTGGGCCGTGCTCCACGCACAGGCAAAACGGCTGGCCTGTGCTGCTGCTGCGCAGTTGCACAAACGGCAGATCGGGGCGGCGCTCTACCGCATCGGGGATGGCGGCTGCGGCCTGTTCGGCAGTTTCGCCCTTGCGTTGCATTCGGCGGCGGCGCAGGCGGTCTGCGTTGGTCTTGAACTGGCGGCGGCTCACGGTGCGGTGCTGTGCGTGAGCGGGCACCGGCAGCAGTTCGCCCGCCTGCGTGTGGTCGCGCATGCCTTTGAGCCAGTCTTGCTCCATCAGGCGCTGCAGCGCCTCGGGCGTGCCGTGCAGGCGCAGCACCGCGCCCAGGCTGCGCTTTGTCAGCGGCTGGCTAACGTGCTGCGGGTAGCTCACCCCAATGTCGGTAGTCTGCCCCTGCACCAGCGCCCGGTGCAGTTTGGCCACCAGCGCGCCCAGCAGGTGCGCGTGGCTGAACTCCGGGTCGGGCAGCAGGGTGATGTTGATGTAGTGTGAGGTCATGGAGAGCGCCTCGCGCATCAGCTGGCGTCACCAAACACGCCGCCACGGATCAGCACTGCCATCACAAAGTGCTGTTGCTCCACGGGCGGCACCTGGTCCTTCAGCAGCCAGTTGTCCAGCAGGGTGTAGAAGTCCAGCTTTTGCTTGGGCTGACGGTAGGCCTTGCCCTGGGTGGTGACGGAGCCATAGGGCTCCACCGCGATGGGGCCCAGTTCTTCAGCGCCTTCGTACCAGGTGTCGATGGTGCGGATGGCGTTGCCGATCTTTTGCGAGTGGATGGCCGCCACGCCGTCCACGTGGTACAGCGTCTTGCTCTTGCCAGCACTGTCCTTGTCCAGAATCAGCTCTTGCGATGGGAACACCTCTTGCCCCGCACCCTGGCGCACAAAGGCCGTGATACGCAGCAGCACATGCTGCGACCCGGTCAGCCCGGCAGCCATCGCCTGGCCCAGCTCGTCGAGGCCTTTTGCTTCTGTATTGATAGCGCCTACCGCCCGTGTATTAAGCGCCAGGGCATCAAAAGACCATGTATGCGCAGCCTGCCCGTTCTTCATCTGCTCCACCGTCACTTCTACCTGCTCGGCCCCGGCGCGGTTGCGCCACAAGAAGCGGCCATTGGCCAGGTTGGCCGCGTAGCGCCGGGCCAGCTCGCCAAAGCCGTGCTGCTGCACATAGCCCTGCACGGTGGCCAGCAGCTTGGCCTGGTAGGCCGCGCTGTTGCAGGCCGATGGCGTGCCCGCGCCGCCCAGCACGCGCAGCGTGAACTGCACTTTGAGCGTGTCAGCCTCAGCGGGCAGGGCGGCCACGTCCACGGTTTGCAGGTTGGGGTTCTCGATGGCGGCGTCCAGCTTGGCGGGGTCTTGGTCTTTGGCCTTGAGGCGATTGCTGATGGTGCCGCGCACAGACTTTGCGCGGACAGTGACGGGCTGCCAGGCGTGCGACTGTGCGCGGTCGTCCCAGCGGCCTGCGTGGAACACGGCGTCAGACGGGTCCAGCTTGCGTTCAAAGGCCAGGACGGATGCGGTGGTGAGTTTGTCGGTCATGGTGTCAATCTTTCAAAAACAGGTGTGTTGAATGCGAAGGGGCAGATATGCGGGGCTCAGGTGTAGGCATAGGCCTCGTCGTCATCCCATTCGTCCAATTCGTCCAGCGTGTCGGTGGTGGGGTTGCCGTCTGGGCCAGCTTCAGCGCCTTCCGACTTGGCGGGGTGGTAGCCATTGCGGCAGCGGTACAGACCCTGCGCTTCGTCGGCTTCGGCACGCCACAGCAGTTGGGCCAGATGCGTCAAACGGTGCGGGCTGATCCACTCGCCCAGGGAGTAGACCGATTCCACAAACCGCATGGGTACGCTGGCATCGCGTGCATTGCGCACGGTGCCGGGGGCGTGGCTGGGCGTGAGCGCCGCATAGCCCACGGGGATGGGCACGACCCAGCCGCTGCCTTTGCGGCGCTGCGGGTCTGCCCACTTCACCTGCCCATCGGCTGCGGGGGCTTCCCCGTCAGGTACGACTGGCGCGTAGTTGAAGCGGGCCGCATGCAGCCAGGCGTCCAGCAGCGTGGCGTCGGGCTGGGTGGTGCGCAGCGCTTGCAGGCGCTCGGCCAACAGGTCGTCGCGCCCCACCAGGGCAAAGCCCGGCAGCCACTGCCGTCGCCATTGGCGGAACTCCTTCTCTGCCGCCGCAGGGTCCTCAGGCACGACGGCCATCCAGGGCCGCACGCGCTTGCCTGGCACCGGGCGCGATGGCAGCACGCTGCCGCCCGCCACGCGCATGCCGGCCAGGATGTGACCCGCTTGCGCAGCCCATTCGTCCAGCTGTGCCTGGTTGCCTTGCACCAGTGCCGCCGGGGTGCCAGGCGTGCGCTTTTCTGACACGGCCAGCACCAGCGTGATCTGCAGGTGCATGCGGCCTTCTTCCACGATGGCGGCGGTGCTGCCGTCTTTGTCCACCGGGTTGCGCGTGAGGTTGAAGTTGCGCACGTAGCCCTGTGTGACCTGCTCCTGATGGTGGTGGCACACCACGCCCGCGCCCTGCAGTTGCAGGGGCATACCGGCCTGCGCCAGCTTGCGCTCCAGCGCCCACATTACGCCCGTGAAGGCGGTGACAGACGGGAAGCCGTGCGTAAGCGGGCTGCCAATGGCGTTGGCGTTTTGAATGCGCAGGTGGGGCAGGACGAGGATGGCTTGGGGTTGGTTCATGGTTGTCCTCCTTTGCGCGCTCCGCGTATGCGCTTTCGGCGCTCACGCAATTGCTGGGAAAAGCCATCTTCGTCCGTCAGCAGTTCTTTCTTCCATGCACGGAATTCAATATCGCTGAAGCTCAGCTTTCCCTCCAGTCGTGCATTGAGCCAGTTGCCAAAGCGTGTGCCAATGGCGTCAGGCCACTCCATGGCCAGCCAACGGTTGGCAAAGTCATCTTCTTCTGGCAGCTCGGCGCGCAAGGCATCAAGCCATGTCTGCTCGTCTTCGTTGAGTGCTGAAAAACGCGGATCGTCTAATGTCCAGCCAGGCGGCAGAGCGTGCTGTAACTCTGCAGCCATGTTCACCATTTCATCGACCAGCACATCTACCAGTTCTTTGCGGTGGTCACGCGTGTCCTTGACTGGATTGGGGTTGGACTCCAAATAACGCCGCAGCGTTTTTACTGTTTGGCGCACCAGCGGACGCGAGTCAAAGTAACGGGTGAAAACAGAGTCCGCATGGGTGGGAAAACGCTGCGCGTTGACTTTCCATTTCGGCGGCAGCGACGAAAGCAGGTAGTTCATGCCCCGACGCTCGCTGTTGAGCTGGCTGATGTTCTGCGGCTTGGTGCCGCCCATGTTCTGCACGGCCAGGCCGGGGTAGTCGTGGAACACGCCGTCATGCACCTTGCGCTCGCGCCGTGCTTGGCGGGCGGCCTTGTTGGCCTCGCCAAAGCGGTCTTCCTGCACCTGGGCATGGACTGCATGCGCCAGCGATGTGGCGTACAGCGGGGCCAGCAGGGTGTAGTGGGCGTCGTCGCAGGCGTCAGTGCCGGTGAGCCAGTAGAGCTGCTTGGCCAGCGTGTGACTGCTGGGGCCTTCGGCGCGGGGCTGGGTGAGCGACACGAAGGCATCGCGCAGCGCCTGCGCTTGTGCCGGGTCGGTGTGCAGCGCAGCCAGTGCATCGGCATCCTGCGCCAGCAGGGCGGTGAGCAGGCTGCGCCCGTTCACCTCCAGCTTGAGCATTTTGTACACATCCAGCGCCGCAGCGTTGCCCACTACATCGCCCACAAAGCGCTCACCCAATGCGTGGCTGCCCAACTCGGCCAATGGGGGCAGGGTGCGGGGCTCCACATACAGGTTGGTGCCCCGCGCGTCGGGGTGGATGGGTTTGAGGGAGTGAGTGACGGCCTGGATTTGCTCCACGCGCTTGGCAGCGCTGGTCAGCCACACATCATGGGCGAACGAGGCAATCACCGCATCGCGTTGGGGATCGTCAGGCTTGAGCTTGTCGAGCTTGGCTTGCAATCGTTCTTGCAAGAAGGCGCTGATGGCTGCTCGGTAGCCTGCCTTGCCACCTGTGTCAGGGGCTTCAGACATGGGAATACCTTTCCAAAAGGGTTGGAAGCTAAAATTCCCCGGTCAGCACAGAACCAACCGGGGATGTGAAAACGGCTAGGTAGCCGACAAAGCCCTTCTGAGGGCGTGAACGCTATCCACTGTGACCTCACTTTCTTGTTGGTGCCGCGAAGCACGTTGTTGATAAAACCCGAATGCAGGTTCCAGCTGCATTCGGGTTTTTATTATGCTCAAAAAATCATACCAGTCAATGACCAGCTGAAATTTTAAGATGTAGCCTGAAATTTTTGCAGTCGATGAAGATGTACCATCCCCTTACTGTCGACTAGACAGCTCAGAAAAGTCACTGACCTGCTGACATTCACTGCCGCATAGGCAGCTCAGGCTTTCTTGCTAAAGCCCAAACGCTCATTCCACCGCCAGCCCGCTTGAGATTCAGGCAGGCTGGCTGTGGCATAGCGTTCTGCGCAGTGCTCCAGCGACAGGCCCTGCGCTTGCGCCAGTGCAGCCAGTTCCTCCATCAAGCCCACCTGCGGCCAGGGCGATACGCTGGGTGATGCCAGTTGCGCTGCGGGCACCGGGTGGCACAGGCTTTGGTGGATGGGTACATAGAGCTTCTCGTAACGCCGTTCCCCGTCTTGCACGCGGTGCAGCAACAGCGTTTCTTCCTCTTCGTCCGGCAACAGTGCCACGTCGTCGCGTTTTTGATCGTCCTGGCGGAACCGCTGGAACTGCGGCAGCAGGCCGGTCAGCCATAGGGACCGGGGCGTGTCGGGCTGGGGCTCGTGCCAGTGCAGGCAGGCCGCATGCGTGGGCGTTGCGGTGCCTTGGGGCTTGGGCAGCAGGCTGTCGTGCATGCGGGCGTGCTCCAGGTCGGTCCACCGGCGGCTGGGCAGCAGCTTGTTGTCGGCTGGCACGGCAATGCGTGGCTGTGCGTCTACCGCCCAGGCTGCGTTTGTGCCGATCGCTCGCGCCAAAAGGTCGTGCAAATGGTGGGACTTGAGCTGGAAGGGCGCATGCTCTGTCTCAAACCCCGGTTTCTCGTAGGCAGGCTTGTCAGGCATTTTGTAGTGGCGCAGGTTACTGTCCAGCACCACCATGTTCACCCCGCCCACGGCCCCAGGCCGGTGCCGCCGCACGCGTCCGGCCAGCTGGATGAGCGAGCGCATGGACGAGGGTTCGACCACGGCCCAGTCGTAGTCGTGGTCTCGGCCCACTTCGGTCACGGGGCTGCCCAGCACGATGAACAGGTGGTGGGGCTCGGGGTGGCTGTCAATGAGGGCGCGCAGGGCCGGGCGGTGCAGCGCAGGGTCGTGGTCGACTCTGGCGCCTCGGCGGTTGAGCAAGGTGTCCAGCTGCTGTTCGATGGCCGAGCGCAGCAGCAGCGGGAACTGCGAGTGGTACACGCACAGGTGAATGCGGACCTGGCCTTGCAGTTCTGGCGGCAGTGCGTCTGGCGCGTACATGGCGAGGGCCACGTCGTACAGCGGGGCAATGTTGGCCATGCGGATAAGGCCCAGACTCACGCGCTTGCCGCTGGCCGTGTCGGTGCTGTGGTTGTGGGGCTGCTGGTGCAGTTGCCACGCTTGTTCCAGAACCAGGCGGGCAAAGTCTTTGCGGCGTTCGGCTTCTTGCATGCCGTGCCAGGTGTCGGGCAGGGGCGCAATCTGCGCGAGCCGCCGCACCTCGGCCTGCTGCAGCTTGGCAACACGCTTGTGCACGTACCGGGTGTGCGCTTCGCGGAAGGCAGCTCCGTCCGCGCATCCTTGCGTGGCTTGGTGGAACTCGTCGATCCACAGGCAGCAGATGTTCACAGGCTCGCTGGGCCGTTCGCTGCGGTGGCGCTGGTACACGGACCGCCCGGCGCGGTAGGCCAGAAACAGCCCTTCCACCAGCGCGGGCGGCAGCGTGGCCGATGACAGCAGCACGCGGCTGCCCAGCAGGCCCGCCCAGTGCACCAGGCGGGTGAGGGCGGGCAGGTCGGCCATGTCAAAGTCGTCGGGCTCGTCCAGCACCAGGTCGCCGGTCAGCAGGCGCAGCATGGGCGCAATCTGGCGGCCACCGCGCAGGCTTTCGGTGGCGGGGGTGAGGTGGTCTACGGTGCAGACCAGCAGGGGCGCGGCAATGAGGGCGTGGGCTTTGGCGTCGTCGGTCAGGCGCTGCAGCAGCGGGTGCTGGTCGTTGCCTTCGTAGAGCACGGTGCCCGCTTCGTCCAGCAGTGCTTGGCCGGATGCGGAGCCGGTGGCTTCGGCCTGCTGCTCCCAGTATTCAAACAGCGCCCGGCTGGCCGCACCGCCGACCTGGATGGCCAGTTGCTCGTCGCTCAGTTGCAGGTCGTTCTGGAACACGCGCCCGGTTTGCAGCGTGAGCGTGCGCAGCCCCATGGCAAAGGCGCAGCGCAGGCCGGTGCCCGGGTCGGCCAGCGCATTCATGATGCGGGCATTGCCCAGTGTTTTGCCACAGCCGGTGGAGGCCATGTTGACGATGAATGCGCCACCGTGCGCTGCGCGGGCGCTCACGCTGGCGGCCAGGTCGGCGGCTTTGTCTTGCCAGGCAAAGCGCGGGTCGGCGCTTCGTTTTTTGAGGGGCTTGTGGTTTTTGAGCGCGGGCAGGCTGCGGGTGAGGCTGGGCAGGGAGCGCGCCACCAGCGTGGCATGGGCCTGTACGCCCAGCAGGTGCTCGTCCAGCGTTTGATTGAGAAGTGGGCTCTGGCGCTTATCCATCAAGCGAGAGCAGCTATTATTTTGATAGTAATTGCTGCGCGTGTTGGCGTACAGCGGGTAGTCTTTGCTGAGGTGCGGGGCGCGTGCTGCCGGGTCGGTGAGGCTGGAGTAGTGGTGGTCGGCCAGCATGAGGCACAGGCGCGCAACGTGCATGGCAAAGGGGTCGTGCAGCACCGTGCCTTGTCCAGCGGTTTGCGACAGCTCCAGCAGTTTGCGTGCGTAGCGGCCGGCCTGTTTGCGCCAGGCAGGTTGGGTGACGGGCAGCCCGTGCGGGAAGTGCCAGTGGGCTTGCACAGTGGAGGGCTCGGTGCGCTCGCGTGGCTCGTTCCAGTCGGCGCTGATACGCAGCAGCATGTCGTCCACGACGTTTGAATTTAGGAAGCGGGGGCGCGCCCCAAAGCGGTGGTGAATGCGCCTTTCGTCTTCCGTGTCATGTGGATCTACGTCTTGTGACTTCTCTACCGGCAGGCAGGGCAGGCGGTGGTGGGTGAACACCAGCCACGCCACCGCCTGGGCCAGCGGCGGCAGGCGGGCGAACGGCAAATGCTGCTGGGCCTGGGGCTCATCCAGCCCATCGCGCAGCAGCCGTCCGCCTGCATGGTCCAGCCACTCAGCCTCCAAAGCCTGCGCATCGGCGTCCGCGTCGGCATGGGCCGCCAGCCGTTGCAACCAGCCCGCGTCATCGTCCTGCCCCACAAAGGCCTGGAAGAGCCGTACCGACACCCATTCATGGCGGTAGTGGTTGCGCTCGCGCGGACCGGGGTTTTTGAGCTTGTCTTGAAACGCCTGTGTGGCCTTGCCCAAGTCGTGCAGCAGGGCGGCGAGTGCGGCCAGGGCGGTCATCAGCGGCAGCTGGTGCCAGGCGTTTTCGTCGTCCGCGCGCAGCACGTTGCTGGCTGTGGTGTTGGTGGGCACCGCGCCCTGGTCGTTGAACTGGCTCGCATCGCCCACCACCCACAGCAGCTCACTGTGGTCGCGCCCACGAATCCAGTGGCAGGCTACGGCGGTGTTCTTGCGGGCCGTTTGGCGCAGCAGCTTGCGCACGGTGTCCAACCCGGCCTGGGTGATGGGCGTTTGCCAGGTGCGTTCGCCGCGCCGCTCGGCAAACTGGTCGAGGATGCGGCGGGTTTCTGTCAGTGCGCGCTTGTTGCACTGGGCAATGAAGAGCACATTCATGGTGCGGGGCGGGCAGTCGCGTGTTGCGCGGTGGTGATAGCGATGGTCTTGAGGGTATCGATCATGAAATCCAGCGATTCGCTTTGCGTCAATGTTTCGATGCACCGCCGCCGGAACTGTTGTTCATCGTCGCCCTGCATGGCCGACAGAAATGCCTGGGGCAGTATGACTGCGTCCTTCACCAGATCTGCCGCATCAAAAACCAGACCGCCTCTTCGTGTTTTGCCATGCAGCACGGCCAAGCCATGCGGCAAACCCAGTACCCAGGTGGCCGTGGCGCCGAGGCCGTAGGCCAGGTAGTTGCCGTGGTCCAGAAAGCGGTTGGCGGCGTCCGTGCCGCTGCCACGCTTGGCCCTTGTGAATTCACCGTACTGTGTGGCATCGACCGCCAGCTTGAAAAGGGCCTTGGTGAGCTGGGCTTCGTCCGTGAGCAGGGCGGTCACATCGGGGGCGGTGGCAATTCGTTGTCCGAACTGCGCCGTGAGTGCCTCCAGTCGCCCAGCGTCCACCGCAAACCCGACCTCCTGCAGGGGGCGTTTCCGCCATTGCTCCCGCAGGCGCCGCAAGCGGGCTGTCTGCAGGGCCTTGGCGGCCATCAGGCGCAGCTCGTCGTCAAACCAGAACTTGACCCAGGCCTGCAAATACTCAGTGGGCCGGTATTCCGACTGGGGTGCGAACCACGCCACCTCAATACCAATCTCGTTGGCGCTGAATAGTGGCGTACCGCCCCCACCCGCGAAACCCACCAGCACGCCGGCCTTGGCCAGCTCGCGCATGGCCGCTTGGGTGATGGATGTGCCTGTGCCCAGCAGGATGCTGGTGGTGTTGGCAATGGGAATGTTCCAGTAAAGGCTGCGCTTGCCCGTGTCGGTGACATATTCCACGCGGCCACCTTTGACCAAGACCCGGCAATGCTCCAGGTAGTAGAGGTTGGCCCGCTTGGAGTGCAGGATGGTTTTCAGGTCGGAGGATGCAATGGATTCCATGGCATCAGTTTTGACCAAAACATCCGGCAAATCACGGAATATCTGGCCGGGCCGTGTCAGGCCTACTGGGACGCAGCTGATCGCTCAGGTCAGCGCTCCCCGCGCATCCACGCGGATGATCCGCTCCACCACCCCGTCCATCAGCCCGCCGCGCACGCCGATCAAAAAGTCGTACAGATTGACTGTGGGATCGCAATGACCCGGGATGAGCCACAGCATGTGCCCCAGGCTGGGCAGGCGGGCATCGGGCGCGTCCGCGTAGAGCAAGCCATGCTCGTCGCCCCCATTGGCATAGCGCAGGGTGCGGTCGGCGGGCAGCAGGGCCACGGTGGGCAGGCCCGAGTCGATGGCATGGCTTTTGTGGCCTGCGTCGCACACCGCGTGGGTGTCGCGCACCGAAACCACCTGGGTCTTGACGTACAGCGCGTGTTCAAACGCGGGCTGGGCCGGGTCGCGCTCGTTGCGGGCGTAGTCGGCGTCCATGAACAGGAACGAGCCCGCCTGCAACTCGCCAAATACACCGCTGGCTGCCTCATGCACCAGGGTGCCAGTGCCGGAGCCGGTGATCAGGGGCACGGCAAGGCCCTCGGCCTCGATGAGTTGGCGCGTGTGATAGGCCGCCTCCACCACCTTGGTGATGGCCTCGCGGCGGCCCACGCTGCTGGACAGGTGCTGGGCTCGGCCATGGTGGGCCTGCAGGCCCGCAAAGCGCAGCCGGGGGCTGCGCGACACGGCCAGTGCAAGGGGCACGGCGGCCTCGCCCGGCGGCACGCCGCAGCGGCCCTGGCCCACGTCGATTTCCACCAGCACATCGATGCCCGCGTCGCTGCCGGATTGCGCCATGGCTTCGGCCAGGCGGGCGATGCCGTCGATGTGGTCCACGGCCACCCCCAGGCGCCCGCCGCGTGCCGCCAGCTGCGCGGCCAGCGTCAGGCCGGCAGGGCCGCAGCCCACGATCAGCACGTCGACCTGCGAGGGCACGGCCTCGGTATGGGCATGGGCCAGCGGCGAAGCCGGAGCGATCAAGGGGTTGCCGGGACGAAAACCGTTCAAATGAAACTGCATGGAGGCCTCAAGTTCTTCAAGTGCGCAGACGCCAGTGTCTGCCCAATCAGTATGTACACAGATAGTATGTATACATACCAAACGCATGCATCGTATTATCCGAACCTTGAAATGCCAACCCCACCTAGGGAAAACCATGATTAACTCTGCACTGCCAAACGCTGCCTCAGACAGCGCCAGCAGCCCCTCCTTGTTTCCACGCCTGGAGGTCGAGACCTTTCCCGGCCACGGCATACGCCGCCTGCAGCAAGTGGCAGTGGCC
>ERZ650300.2202-NODE-2202-length-10577-cov-10.258411_pt1 | contig 10577 bp, 12 predicted proteins | sample MGYA00376236_ERZ650300 | MGnify/ENA primary metagenome ERZ650300 (study PRJEB26733, sample SAMN07839303) | wastewater metagenome | biome: urban; feature: wastewater treatment plant; material: waste water | place: USA: North Carolina | collected 2016-04-28 ... | reverse complement strand
TACATCCACTTAATAAAACAGCAAATAAAAGCCCTGATAATATTTTTATTTTCATCTTAAACTCCTAAAAAACTCTCTATTTTTTTTGTAATCTCAATTTTTGATAAACCATTAATTGTTCCATAACACAATGCTCCACCACAACCAACACCCTCTTTTGCTTCACCTTCATCATAAAGTTTTAAAGCTGGATGTGAAGATTCACTAAAATCAAAATCACTTGCATAAGCATTTATAGGAAAATCCAATTGTTCTAAAAGTGCTTTAATATCTGAATTTGTATCTTTTGCTATCCATTTTGTAGTAGCTAAAGCAAGATTTGAAGAATCAATTTGTCCATCCATACTTCTTAAAATAGAATTTACAACCAGTAAAACAGCAGCCATTTGAGTTCCACCTGCAAGAAGAATTTTAAGATTATTTGCCCTACTTCCAAGTATAAATCCAGCATTAAAAATAATCATATTATCGCTAATATCAGACAACTTTTCAAATAAATCAGCTTTTGAATCTAAGTTTTGCAAAGCTTTTTGGATTGTTTCATTTTTTATATCACTTGGATTGTTTTTGTATGAACTTGAAAAATATCCTTCACATTCATATCCCAAAGCCAAAGCTGTTGCATTTGCAGTTGTAGTTCCAGCAGGAATTGTTTCAGCCAAAATTACATAATCATCATTTGTTTGGAAATTTTGACCAAATTCTAAAGCTTTTTGGAAAATCTCCATCGCTGGAATTTTTGCACCTTCATCAATTCTATTACTTGATTTTATATCAAAATTATGAACTTTGAAATAATCAATTTGAGGTAAAACATCCATTCCTAAATTTAATATTTCAATATTTGAAAAAGCTTTTAATTCATGTATTGCTCTTGTAATCAAAGCAGGTGTAGGAACACCTTTTGGAGTTTTTGCAATATCTTCCAAAGAACGAACTTCTTTTACACATAAAAACTCCGCATCTAAAGTTGGAGTTAAATATAACTTTCCAGGAATCCCAGCTTGAGAAATTTGTGGAATTTCGCAAGTTTTTGTAACACTTGCACTTAATAAAAATGTAGCTTTTTTACCTCTTAAGAATTCTAAAAAATCAACACTTCCCAAAATTGTTTCAAAGTTCATTTGAACCCTTTTTTATAATTTTTAGGAAGTATATCAAATGTTAGATAAATGCCTATTTTACATTAGAAATCAAAGTCAAATATTTCTGATAAGAAACCTTCTTTTTTCTTTTTTGGATAACCATTATGATGTGAATTTTGATAAGCACTATGATGTGAATTGTTATGTGATTCATTATTATAATTTTGTTTTGGATAATTTTGAGATGCATTCTGATATGGATTAGGTTTAGTTTGATTATGAGAATTTTGACTTGTAAAAGATGAAGCTTTCTCAATTATTTTATCAAGTTCACCTCTATCTAACCAAACGCCTCTACATGATGGACAATAATCTATTTCAACACCTTGTCTTTCACTCATAACTAATTCAACATCTTTACATACTGGACATTTCATGTTTAATTCCTTTAATTTTTTTGATTATAAAACCAAATTGTAACAATAAATAATTAATGAATAATTATTCAATTCTAATTCTTTTAAACCTTATTGTAACCTAAAAGTTATATAATAGTTAAAATTTATTAGGAGGATTCTATGTCTATAAAAACATTAAAACTGTTTTCCCCTTTACTTGTATTAGCAATACTTTGGTTTATTCCAGCCCCTGAGGGTTTAACTCCAAATGCTTGGCATTTTTTAGCAATATTTTTTGCTGTTGTTGTAGGTTTAATTATTGAGCCAGTTCCAGCTGCACTTGTGGGATTCTCAGCTATTTCATTGGTTGCTGTTTTAGGACTTATGGGAAATGCAAAAGATAGTATTACTTGGGCATTGTCAGGATTTTCAAATAGTGTTATTTGGTTAATTTTTGCAGCATTTATGTTTGCATTAGGATACAAAAAAACTGGTCTGGGAAGAAGAGTTTCACTTATTATGATTAAATATATGGGAAAAAGCTCTTTAGGTTTAGGATATGCTGTTGCGTTTTCAGATTTAGTTTTAGCTCCATTTATGCCATCAAACACCGCAAGAAGTGGTGGTTCTATTTATCCTGTTGCTATTAATATTCCACATATTTTTGACTCATATCCAGATAAAGAGCCTAGAAAATTAGGAGCTTATATTTCATGGGTTGCAATGGCAACTACTTGTATTACAAGTTCTATGTTTTTAACCGCTCTTGCTCCAAACTTATTAGCAGTTGATTTAATCGCTAAAAGTTCAGGACATGTTATAACTTGGACTGAATGGGCAAGTGTTATGTTACCACTTATGGTTCCATTATTTTTAATTACTCCATGGTTAATTTATGTAATCTACCCGCCAACTCAGAAAAAATCACCAGAAGCTCCTGCTTGGGCTGCTGAAGAACTTAAAACTTTAGGTGCAATTACTTTCAAAGAATATCTTATGGCAGGACTAGCAACTGTTGCTTTGATTTTATGGATATTTAACCAAGAGTTTGGACTTGATTCAACTACTGTTGCAATTACTATTGTATCTATTATGGTTTTATCAAATATTATTACTTGGGATGATTTAATTTCAAACAAAGCAGCATTTAATATTCTTATTTGGTTTGCTTCACTTGTTGCTATGGCTTCAGGTCTTCAAAAAGTAGGCATTTTAACTTGGATTGGAACAAATACACAAGCGATGTTATCAGGAATGAGTCCAACTGCTCTTATTCTTTCATTACTTGTTTTATTTTTCATTTTACACTACTTTTTTGCAAGTGTAACAGCACACATAACTGCACTAATTCCAATATTTATGGCAATTGCAATAAATCTTTTAACACCTGAACAAATAATTCCATTTAGTATTATTCTTGCAGGAAGTTTAGGAGTTATGGGAATCATCACACCTTATGCTACAGGACCTTCACCTATTTGGTATGGAGCTGGATATATTTCTCAAGGAAAATGGTGGGCATTAGGTGCTATGTTTGGTGCTTTATACCTTGCAGTTATGATACTAGGTGCATTTATATTCATTTAGTTCATCTACAAATTAAAAGAGAGAAACTTATCTCTCTTTTAAGAAATCGTTTGATAAATTAATGCTACTGCCATTAAAAATAAAAAAGCTTTTATGATTTTATTATAATTATCTTGAGGTATTTTATTTTTTATTTTTATTCCAATAATCACAGCAATTCCCACAACAATTAAACTAAAAAATGAAATATTTAATAACTCTTGGGTAAATGAGCCATGTAGTGCAAAAAGTATAATTTGAACTATTTTTCCAAATAAAAAACAAAGATTAGATGACTGAATCACCTCTTTTCTTGTATGTTTTGATTCCAATGAATAAATTATTAAAACCAATGCCATTACATTTGTTAAGCCACCAATAATTCCTGCGATAAAACCAAAAACAATTATTGAAAGTGTTGGTTTTTTATTTACCCATTTCATTTCAAACTTAAATTTCTGGATAAACAAATAAAAAAGAATCAATAATGCTAATAAAAGTTTGAAAAACTCCGAACTACTATGAATAAGTATTTGTGTACCAATGGCACTTCCAATCATAGCCATTATTGCCAATGGATAAAATCGTTTTAGTGCCTGTAAAAAATTACCCTCACTAAAAATTGAGATTATGTTTATCAGTAAAGTTGATATAAGCACATATAAAACTGCTGTTTTCATATCTGTAGCCATTGCCAACAAAGGAGTAGAAATCAGTGGGAAACCAAATCCTATACTTCCTTGTACTAATGCAGAGAAAAAAAGAACAAATCCAAAAATAATAAAAAATTCAGTACCTAACTCCATAATGAATCTTTAAAAACTTTTATTAACTATTTCCAAAAATTCCTTTGGATTTTTATAACCAACAATTTTAATATTTGGTACCTCTTGCTTTTTTATATTCCAAAAAATAAGTGTTGGCGGTCCAATAATTTCAAACATTCTTTGTAATGCTTTATCTTCTTCACTATTTTGAGTTACATCAATTTTTATTAAAGTAAAATTTTGAAGTTTTTTCATAACTTCTTCGTCTTTAAAAGTTATATCTTCAAGCTCTTTACAAGCAACACACCATGAAGCCCAAAAATCTATCATTACAGGTTTTTTTGAATTTTTCATTACCTCTTTTAATTCATCTATGTTTTTCACTTTTATAAATACTAATTGTTCCTCACTCTTTTTAGTACTATTTAAATATGAAATTTTTTCAAAAGGTTTTAATGGATTTGTAGCGCCACTTATGGCTCCCACCAATAAAATTACTGCTAAAATAAATAAAACTGGACTTAAAATTTCACTATAGGCATTAGCACGGGCTTTTAAATATATTGCAATTACAAGTAATAATAATGCCCATAAAGAGATAATCACTGTTGGATGAAGAACTCTTCCTAATAACCAAATAGCAACTCCTAACATCACTATTCCAAAAATCTTTGTAATGTTTTCCATCCAACCGCCTGGTTTTGGCATAAACTTCCCAGCACCTAAACCAATAAGTAAAAGGGGAACTCCCATTCCTAAACTCATCACAAACAAAGCAATTCCACCAAGAAATGCATCACCAGTTTGTCCAATATAAACCAATGCACCTGCCAGTGGTGGAGCAACACAAGGACCTACAATTAAAGCTGATAAGAATCCCATAATTGCAATTCCAACTATTCCTTGTTTCTCTTTTCCATCTGTAGTTTTATTTAATTTTGTTTGTAAAGATTCAGGAAGTTTTATCTCAAAATATCCAAACATTGAAAAAGCAAGTGCAACAAAAATTAAAGCAAAAGTAACTAAGACATAAGGATTTTGTAATGTAGCTTGTAAATTTGCTCCAAATAATCCAGCAATAATCCCAGCGATTGTATAAGCAACACTCATAGAAAGAACATAAACTAAAGATAAAAAGAAGCCACGACTTGCTGTCATATTCTCATTTTTTGAAGCACCTACAATGATTGAAGATAAAATTGGAATCATTGGAAAAACACATGGAGTTAAAGATAGTAATAATCCAAAACCAAAGAATGTAACAAGAATTAAAAATAAATTTCCATCTTTTAAACTAGAAGCAATAGAATCTGTTTCATTTACATCAGGTGTTTCTTTTTGAATTTCTGGTTTAGTACTTTTTTCTTCTAACATTACTAAATATTTTTCACTCATTGGGGCATAACAAAGACCTAATTTTGAACATCCTTGATATTTAACTTCTATTTCAAAATCTTTTGCATCAACTTTTGTTTTTAATAATTCAAAGGGAATAACTAAATTTAAATTATCAAAATGTACAATATATTCTTCATATGCAACTGCTTTTGGAATATTTATCTCTTTTGTAATTTCTATCTCTTGTGGTTTTTTAATAAGAATTTTTAGCTTATCATTATAAAGATAAATATCTTTACCTAAGTCTAATTTAAAATTTAAACTCTCATTTTGTTTTGTAAATAAAGGTTTAAATGCCTCATTTGGCTCTAAAAATCCCTGATTAAATCCTATGGAAAAAGAATAAATATAAAGACATAGTAATAATAAAAATTTTCTCATCAACTATCTTTATTTAAAATTTTCTTTTGATGCTTCAAGTAACTCTTCTGTACTCAAAACTCCAACATAATTCTTTTTTACTTTACCATCTTTAAAATATACAAGAGTAGGAAGCGCTGCTACTCCATACTTTTTTGCAAGATTTAATTCATCATCAACATTTACTTTATATACTTCAACATTTTTAGGTTTCTTAGTAGAAAAATCTTCTAAATTACCTGCAATTATTTTACATGGGGGACACCACGGAGCATAAAAATCTACAATTACATTTTTACCTTTTATCTTATCTTCGAAATTAGATATATTCAACTCTTCATATGCATAAACACTTACAACACTAAACAAGAATAAAAAAATCATTTTTTTCATTAATTTACCTTTTAATTTTCTTTATTATATTTAATCTTTGTAAATAGTTTATTAATGTAAGAATTTATACTCCTAAATATACTCACTTGCATAAGTATTTATTATACTAATTATGTTAAAATTTATCTTTATAATAAGGAATTTTATGAGTACTTTAGTAGATTTACAGCCAAAAATAGTTCAAAAAATAATTAATGATAATGTTGTTATGATTGATGTTAGAAGAGAAGAAGAATGGAAAAGAACAGGAATTATAAGAAACTCACATCTTATAACTTTTTTTGATGATTTTGGTGATTATGATATAAATGCATGGATGAAAGAATTTGAAAAACTTGTTACTTCAAAAGAACAAACTTTTGTTTTAATTTGTGCCCATGCAAATAGAACAAGAAATATTGGTAATTTTTTAATAGAACAAGGATATAAAAATACTGCTCATTTATATGGTGGAATAGCTTTATGGATGGAAGAATTAAGAGAAACTATTCCGTATAAGTAATTATTGATAGAATCTATAATTTCAACTGCCATATATCAAATTAGTTTGTTATTTTAATTAACTTTCATTATAATCATTATCAAATTTATTAAAGGAAAGATAATGTTAAAAAAATTAATTTTAATCGGATTTATGGGTGCGTCACTTTTCGCAAGTAATAGTAGTTCTATTCCTGCAAGTGAAGCATTACAAATGTTAAAAGATGGAAATCAAAGATTTATAGATGGAAAATCTATTCATCCTCATAGTGATTTTGAAAGAATTAAAGAAGTTTCAGCGGGTCAAAAACCATTTGTAACAATAAATGGATGTTCTGATAGTAGAGTTCCACCTGAATTGATTTTTGACCAAGGTTTTGGTGATGTTTTTGTTGTAAGAAATGCCGGAAATGTTTCAGACACTGATGAAGTTGGTACAATTGAATATGGAACTGAACATTTAGGTACAAACCTTGTTGTTGTAATGGGACATACAAAATGTGGTGCAGTTACTGCTGTGGCAAAAGGTGATCATGTTGAAGGAAGTATTCCAAAACTTGTAGATAATATTGTTCCTGCTGTTCAAAAAGTTAAACATTCACACAAAGATGAAGAATATACAAAATGGATAAATGAAGCAATTTCAGAAAATGTTAATCAATCAATAAAAGATATTCTATCAAAAAGTGAAATAGTATCAAAACTTGTAAAAGAAGGAAAAGTTAAAGTTGTTGGTGCTGTTTATGATGTAGATACAGGAAAAGTGACTTTTATAGATAATAAATAAATTAAGAGACGAATTGTCTCTTAATTTTATACTCTACTCAAACTTAAAGTTGTTAAGTGCATTAAGCACCTATTTTGTCTTTTTTTAGTTTTCTTTTTTGTGGATTTATTGAACATTTTGGTTTTACACTTTTTTCAATAAAGTCCATTACTTTAGCCGCAATATTTATATTTGTAGATTTTTCAATTCCTTCAAGTCCCGGACTTGAATTTACTTCCATTACAAGTGGTCCTCTTTTTGAAGAGATCATATCAACACCACAAACACCTAGTCCCATTGCTTTTGCTGCTGCTATTGCCGTTGTTTTTTCTTTTCTATTTAATTTATATGCTGTTGCACTTCCACCTTGATGTAAGTTTGATCTAAAATCTCCCTCGGCACCTTGTCTTTTCATGGCACCAACAACTTCATTATTCACAACAAAAGCTCTAATATCAGCGCCTCCTGCTTCTTCAATAAACTCTTGAACAAGTAGATTTACATCCATTCCATAAAAAGCATCAAGAACTGATTTAGCAGCTTTTTCACTATCTACTAAAACAACTCCTACACCTTGAGTACCTTCAAGAATTTTTAGAACCAAAGGTGCTCCACCACTTAAAGCAATTACATCTTTTGCATTAGATTTATTTGAAGCAAAAACTGTTCTTGGCATATCTACACCATTTTTTGATAAAACTTGTAAACTTCGTAATTTATCTCTACTTCTTGTTAATGCTAAATTCCCTGTAGTACTAAATACATCCATCATTTCAAAGTGTCGTACCATTGCTGCACCATAAAAGGTTCTACTTGCACCAACTCTTGGAATAATTGCATCTGGAGTGGGTAATACTTTCCCCTCATAATTTATAACTAATTCATTTTTCATAATTTCAATAGTACATTTTAAATAATCTATTACTTTTACTTCCCAGCCCTTAGTATTAGCTTCTTCAACTAATCTTCTAGTTGAATATAATTCTTCATTTCTTGATAAAATATAAATTCTCATTTTGACCTCTTCTATTTGGCTTTTGTAAGATATTCTTGAGAAACATCAACTAAAAAACGCTCAGCTAAAAATTTTCTTCCTATTAACATTGGATACTTCATATCAGAACGATTTGTTAGGGAAACTACAGTTTTGTATTTTTTACCAAAGAACAGTGTATCGACTTTTATAGAAGCTCTTAACTGAACTGTTCCATTTGAACTTTTTACTCTTTTGAGTTTATAAAGTGGCATCTTAATTTTTTTGCCATGATAAGCAGGATGAATTTCATCTAATAATGTAAAATGTACAAATTTTTCATCATCTATAAAAATATCATCACAATGCAGTGAATTAGAATCTGCTCCAGTATCAACCTTTGCATCTAAATCAAACAATTCTAAATCTAAAATAGATATTATTTCTCTTCTACCTACAATTCTTTTTTGCGACATAGTAAAACCTCTCTAAAAAGGGTATTGTATCACAAAATAATTTCAAAAAAATATCAAACCTATTTTTTTAATTCTAAAGCTTTTTGTAAAATAGTGATTACATCTTCTAAATTCTCATAAGGTATATGTGATTTCCACTGAATATCTTGACCATTTAATGAAATACCAATACTTACTATATCTGCTGTATCTTTTCCATAAGGTTCTGTTACATTTGAAATAGAAATTTTACCTTTTTTCGTACCAGCTAAATCCAATGTTCCTAATTCTGTAATAGTTGACATAAACTAATCCTTTTTCTTTTTTTTAATTCTACTACAATAAACTTTTGTTTAATTAAAATCAAAATATATTAGGAAGCGGTTCTGCTAAATAAAATCCTTGGAACTCTTCAACACCCAATTCTATTAGTAGATCAAATACTTCTTGAGAATGGACAAATTCGGCAATTGTTTTAATATTTAAAGCTTTGCTAAAATCAATAATTGATTTTACCATTTCATAAGAGTTCTTATCTGAATTAATATTTTTAATTAAAGACCCATCAATTTTTATATAATTTGGTCTAATTTTTAGAATGTGAGCAAAATTTGAATATCCTGTTCCAAAATCATCAATCGCAATCTTTATACCTTGACTTCTATATTTAATAATGAACACTTCTAATACACTATAATCAGAGATATAATCACTTTCTAATATCTCAAAAATTATTCTTGATTTATCTTTCTCTTCTATTTTATTTAGATTAATATCTAATGAATCAATAAAATCAGCATCTAATATGTCTTTAAAACCTAAATTTATAGATATTTGTTTATCTGTTTTTGTTAAATCATTTAATGCTTTTGATATTACTTGATTTGATAATTGTAAATATTGTTTAGTTTTAATTGAAACATCTAAAAATAAATGTGGACTTATATAAACTGTTTCACCATTTTCATCTGTATCTTTTATTCGCATTAAGGTTTCATACTTAATAATATTTTTATTTTTATCAAAAATAGCCTGATAAAAAGGTACTACAGTATCATCTTCAATTGCTTTTTTAATTTTCTCTCGCCAATGCATTGATTTTTCAATAATATCTTTTGTATCAATCTCATTGTTATACACAAAAAATGGTCTATTACTTTTTTTAGCTTTTTTAAGTGCTATACTCGCTGTTTTTATAGGATTTTCTTGTGCAATAGAAATACCTAATGTTACATTAATAAAAATATCTATGTCCAATTGTTCAATATATATAACTCTATTTTTAAAAAGTTTTACTAAGTCTTCTAAAAATTCATTATATTTTGAAAATCCCATCATTTTATTATCAGCTAAACAATAAACATTTCCGTGAATTCTATAAACTGAAAGATTATATTTTAATGAAAAATCATTCAATATTTTTGAAACTTCTATTAAAACTAAATTTCCTATTGAAAATCCATAAAGCTCATTTATATCATCAAATGCATCAATATCAACCAAAGTAATTGATACAAAATCTGCATCTTTTATATCATCTTCAAGGGCGTATCTATTTTTTAGATTTGTTAATTCATCATAATATAATTTATTTTGAATTTGTTGAGTTTTTAATTGTATTTGCTCTTCAAAAGTTTTTCTATTTGTTTCAACTTGTTCAAGTAAAAAATGAAACTGTGCTGATAGAAAACCTATTTTATCTTTTGATTCAAGTTCTTTATTTAAACCATTATTTGAAGTTATATTTGCTTTTTTAACTTCAAGAAAAATTTTATTAAGAGGAATAATAATCTTTATTACAAAAAATATTCCGATTATTACGAATATACTAATTATAAGTATTAAAATATTCACTTATTCCTACCTTCTTTTAGATTATAAAGATTTTGCTATTTTTTGACCAAATCTTACATTTTTATCTAATAAGTCTTCAAGG
>ERZ650300.2201-NODE-2201-length-10577-cov-23.233891_pt1 | contig 10577 bp, 7 predicted proteins | sample MGYA00376236_ERZ650300 | MGnify/ENA primary metagenome ERZ650300 (study PRJEB26733, sample SAMN07839303) | wastewater metagenome | biome: urban; feature: wastewater treatment plant; material: waste water | place: USA: North Carolina | collected 2016-04-28 ... | reverse complement strand
GAGATGTAACCATCGGCAAGAGCGTTTTCATCGGCATCTTTTCCTTCGTCTTGGTTGTTAAAATAACCAGTGAGCCAATAGTATTTTTTGCCGTGAGGATTTACACGTTCGTCAAAGCTTTCTTCCCATTTTGCTTGGGCTTGTCTGCAAACTTTGATGCCTTTTATTTCTTCTTTTTTCAGTTTCGGGATGTTCACATTCAGCACAATTCCTTTTGGCAATGGATTTTCTAAAACCTTTTTCACAATATTCTGGATATAGTCTTTGCATTGTGAGAAATCTGCATCCCACGCAAAATCCAGCAGAGAAAATCCTATAGACTGTAAACCTTCTACACCTGCTTCTACTGCGGCAGACATGGTACCAGAATAAATGACATTAATCGAAGAATTGGCACCGTGATTAATTCCCGAAACCACTAAATCTGGTTTTCTGGTCAAGACTTTATCTAGAGCAAATTTTACGCAATCTACAGGAGTTCCGCTCAGTGAATAATCACGCTGAGGTCCTTCTAAATTGATTTCTTCGAAAGTAAGGGTAGAATTGATGGTAATGGCATGTCCTTTTCCAGATTGTGGAGAATTGGGTGCTACAACCACAACTTCGCCTATTTCGTTCATAAAGTTTACCAGATTTCTAATTCCTGGTGCGGTAATTCCGTCATCATTGGTAACTAATATCAAAGGTTTTTTCATTCTAAAAATTATTTTTATTGATTTTTGTAGTTTCGCAAACTTTTTTGGGGATTGATTATCAATTTAATTAGTGCGATTTTCTTCTTAAAATTAGATTTCAGACAAAATTAATTTATTAAAAACAGATTTTTACTATAAAATGGTAAGATTATTGCTTTTTTAATCCGATTAATTTTTTCGTAATTTTTGAAGAATATTTTGTTTGTCATACAAAACACAGGCCTAATTGTTTTCTGAAGTGCGAAAACACAGTTTTCAGAATAAAAACGAAAGTTTTTTCGTTTAATGATTGTATTTATAAATTTTAAATATAATGAATAATGAAATTTTGGTTACAAAAATAAATCAAAATTAATATTAATTTGCGCCCTTGTTTATTAACAAAAATTGAAAGGATATTTAATACCGAAGAATATGAACTATTTTAAACTACTTTTAGTCTTTACTTTTCTTATACCAATTGTAGCTTTTTCTCAGATTAAAGAGAAAAATATTGATGCAGTAGTTATAAAATCTTCAAAAAAGAAATTGAAGAAAAAAGACAATCCTGCATACGAAATCTTGCAACAAGTGTGGAAACACAAGAAAAACAATGGTCTTTCTCAGTTTCAAGACTATCAGTATAATGAGTACGAAAAAATACAGGTAGATGTTATTAATTTAGACAGTACTTTTACGCAAAAGAAAATTTTCAACAAAGTAGATTTTATTTTTAAATATGCGGATACTGTTGATAATAAATTGTCTTTACCTATTTATTTTAATGAAACGGTCTATAAAAATTGGGGTAAAAAAGAACCTGTAAAAAAAGAGAAAAAAGAAGTTTTAGCCAATAAAGCTTCAGGATTTTCTAGTAACGAAGTAGTCGCCAATACTGCTAAAAACCTTTATAAAGACATTAATATTTATGATAATATTCTGAATTTCTTTAACATAGGCTTTACAAGTCCTGTTGCGAAGGATGGTTTTATGAGTTATGATTATGAACTTTTATCAGACCAAAATTACAATAGTGTAGATTGTTATAGAATAAAATATACTCCAAAAAGAAAAGATGTTTTGTCTATTTATGGGATGTTGTATATTTCTAAAGAAAATTATGCGGTTGTAAGAGCTACTTTGAAATCTAGCAAAAACCTAAACGTAAATTTTGTGAACAATTTTTATAATGAGTTGGATTTTGATAACCCAAATGATAGTATTTTCTTGCCAAAGAAAAATTATCAGGAAATACAAATGTCTATCTTAAGTAAAAAAGACAAGTCTAAAAGCTTGGTAATCAAAAAGAATACTACTTTTTCTGATTATTTATTCAATCAAAATTTAAAAGATGAGGTATTTGAACAGAAAACGGAATTTCTAAGCGATGAACAGTTGCAAAAAGACGAAAATTTTTGGGAAGAAAACAGAAAAACACCACTTTCTGAATCAGAAAAGAACATTTATGTAATGATGGATGAGCTTAATAATGTTCCGAAATTTAAAAGAGCTGTAAAGCTTTATGAAACGCTTGCATCTGGCTATTACAACGTTGGGAACGCTATTGATATTGGCGATTTGTATTCTACCATTGGTTTTAATGATGTTGAAGGCTTTAGGGTGAGGGTTGGCGCAAGAACCTTTTTTTCGCCAAATGATATGTGGAGGGCTGCATTTTATACCGCCTACGGATTTAAAGACGGGCAGATAAAATACGGTTTCGAGGCCAGAAAAATGTTCAACCGAGATAATAGATTTACCATAGGAATTGGCACCAGAAGAGATGTAATGCAATTAGGCGCGCAACTTACTACAGATGAGGGAATTATGACGCGTTCTTTTGCCTCTTCAGGAGTTCTTAATTCAGGGAATAATTTTAATTTAAGTTCTGTAAATCAGACCAGTGCATTTGCAGCTATAGACCCTTTTAAAAATTTTACGGTAAGATTAGACGCAACATATCAAACCATAAAATCTGCCAATCCGACTAAATTTTCGCTGGATTTTTATCAAAATAACCAACTTTTTTCAGAACTTAAAGATAGTAAACTAGCACTGAGCATTACCGCAAGACCTGGCGCAAAATTCTCACGATATGGTGTAGATCGTTACGAACATAGTACTTTGGCGCCAACATTTGTTTTGAAATATACCAGAGGTTTAGAAGGTGTTTTCAATGCAGATTTTAATTACAATAAATTGCAGTTTTACTATTATCAGCCATTTTTATTGAAGAGTTTCGGAAGATTAATTCTGAATGTAGAAGCGGGTAAAAACTTCAATACGGTTCCTTTGGCTTTGCAAAATGTAATCCCAGGCAATCAATCTTACGGGCTTACGCCCAACACGTTTTCATTACTCAATTATTATGAATTTGTTACGGATGAGTACCTTAGTTTTCAGGCCGAACATCATTTTAATGGAAAATTACTTTCTTATATTCCCTTAATTAAAAAACTGAAATTGAGAGAAGTAGCATTTTACAGAACCGCAATCGGTAGTTTAAGCGATGCGTCTAAAAATATTAATTCTACCAATATCTTGCTTTCTGCGCCACATCAAAAACCTTATTACGAGTATGGCTTTGGGATTGAAAATATTGGTTTCGGGAACATCAGAATGCTGAGAATAGATTTCAATTGGAGAGGCAATTATTTAGAAAATCCAGGTGCACAAAAATTTGGGATTAAATTCGGATTACAGTATAATTATTAAGAAAAATACATTCTTGTTTCTGTAAATTTTTAAAATCGAAGAAAAAAATCAAAAAAATATATCATATTTTTAAATAAGACATTAAATTTGAGCTTTATTTAAAAATGTATTCTGTAACAAAGCAATAGTTAACCCAACTTATTGTAAATAATTTTATTAAAAAATATGTTCAAAAATTTCAAACTCAATAAATTATTATTTTTCGCACCGTTAATCACGCTCATGTTCTGTTTTAATGCACCACAGAATGATGAAGAGAAGATGCAAACGATTATGATAAGTGTAAAAAACACACTTTCTTATCTGCATTATTCGCCTAAGCCGATTAATGATGCTTATTCTGCTGATGTTTATGATAAATACATGGAAATGATAGACCCAGGAAAAAGATTTTTCTTGCAGTCAGAAGTAGATGAATTCAGTAAACACAGAACCAAATTAGATGATTATCTGAACAGAGGTGATTTAACTTTTTATAAGTTGACGGTTGATAAATTGTACGACAGAACCGCAGAAATTGAAAAATATTCTCAGGAAATCTTGAGCAAACCGATTAATTTTGAAGAAAATGATGAATTAATTCTGGAACCAAAACTGAAGAAATATCCTCAGAATCAAGAAGAATTAAAAAACGAGTGGAAAAAATTCATCAAGTACAATATTCTTCAAGAAATAGAAACGCTCAATGCGAAAGAAGAAACGCAACGTGAGAAGAAAGACAGTGTAAACCGTCTGAAACTGAAAGATACCATTAAGTTAGAAATTCTTACACCTGCGCAGAAACAAGTAAAAGCGACGGAAGAAGTAAAAGATTTAATGACTTCTATGTTTAAGAGATTCCAAAAACGTAAAAAAATGGATTGGTTCTCTGTTTACATGAACGCTTACACAGAAGTTTTTGATCCGCATACCAATTATTTTTCACCTCAAGACAAAGAAGATTTTGATGTGAATTTCGCAGGAAAAGTCATTGGAATTGGGGCAACGATTCAAGAAAGCAAAGGAAAAATAAAAATCGGAACATTGGTAGTTGGCGCTCCAGCTTGGAAATCGAAACAGATTTCAGAAGGAGACGAAATTCTAAAAGTTCAGTCTAAAAAAGGAGAAGAACCGATTAATGTAACGGGAATGTTGGTAGATGAAGCGGTGCGTTTTATCCGTGGCGAAAAAGGAACAGAAGTAGTTCTTACGCTCAAGAAAAAAGACGGAACCATCAAAGAAGTGAAAATGATTCGTGAAGAAGTAGCGATAGAAGACACTTTTGCGAGAAGTATCATCATCAATGGAGCGAATGGTAAAAAATATGGATTCATCAATTTGCCAAGTTTCAATGCAGATTTTGAAGATGCTAAAGGAAGAAATGCTTCAGATGACATAAAAGCAGAACTCATTAAACTAAAAGCTCAAAATGTAGAAGGAATTATCCTTGATTTAAGAAATAACGGAGGAGGTTCTCTTACCGAAGTGGTAGATATTATGGGACTTTTCATGAATAACGGACCTGTTGTTCAAGTAAAAGACGGAAACGGTAGAGTTCAGGTGATGAGAAACAAACAAAATGACCCAATTTGGACTGGGCCGTTGGTAATCATGCAAAATGAACTTTCGGCTTCTGCTTCTGAAATTTTAGCAGGTGCTATGCAAGATTATGGTAGAGCGGTAATTGTAGGTTCACCTCAATCTTTTGGTAAAGGAACGGTTCAGACTTTTGTAGAACTTAATAGATTCTTAAATACGAGCGATGATTTTGGAGCTTTGAAATTAACCATTCAAAAATTTTATAGAGTAAACGGTAAATCTACTCAGCTAAAAGGTGTAGAGTCTGATATCCCGATGAAAGATGTATTCTCTTATGAAGAAATCGGCGAAAGATTTGATAATTATGCTTTACCTTGGGATCAAGTAAATTCTAGTAGTTTTACGGTTAACAACTCAATAAATGTTGCAGAGTTGGCGAAAAACAGTCAGTCAAGAATGGCTCAAAATAAATTTTATCAATTATTGTTAGAATCTGCACAATGGAGAGAAAAACTAGACAAAGAAGAAAAGATTTCTCTTAATCTAAAAGAATTTGAAGCAGTAATGAAAACTAGAAAAGCACAGATTGATAAATTCAAACCATTGATTAAATACAATAACGGATTGAACTTCGCGCTTCACGCGGACGAACTTGCAAGAGGAAAAACCGATGAGGTTTTTGCTAAAAAATCTGAAAACTGGATGAAAAATCTGAAAAGAGATATTTACTTACAAGAAACTGTAAATATTATCTCTGAACTGAAATAAACATCTTTGATGTATTTATAACTCCTCCAAATTTTTGGAGGAGTTTTTTATTTAGAACGTCATTTCTATTCCTTCAAGTTTTAAAAGCGCCGCTTTTCTATCGACACCACCAGCATAACCCGTTAATGAAAGATTTTTGCCAATTACTCGGTGACAAGGAACCACCAAGCATAATTTATTTCTAGAATTGGCATTGGCAACTGCTCTTACCGATTTTGGGCGTTTCATAGCATCGGCTTGAGATTGATAACTTCTGTACTCTCCAAAACTGATGTTCTGTAACTCTTCCCAAACCTTTTTCTGAAAATCTGTACCCGTAAATTCTACAGGAACGGTAAATTTTGTCAATTTTCCTTTGAAATATTGGCTCAATTCCTTTTCCAGAAGTTTTAAAACTCTGTTATTGGATGTTTTGATGACGCCATAACCTTGCGAAATTTCTTCCATGTGCTTTTCAAAATATTTAGAATCTTCAAAATCGAGAAGAAGCAAGGCATTTTGATTGGCAAAAGCCACCATTTTACCTAGAGGAGTTTCGTATGATTTGGTGTACAGCATATTCATAATGAATGAGTTTTCAACAAATTTAGGAAGAATTTTTACGAAAAGACGGTTTAATTTTTAAAATACTTTTTCATTTCATCAATTTGAGAATCGTTTTTCGTGAGAATATGTTTTTAATCAGCAATTCTTTTGAAAAAAACTATGGAAGTCTTATTTAGAATTAAAATAAATAAAGTATATTTGCTCCTCAATTAATTATAGAAATCTTGCAGACAAATATTTCAAATAAATTGTGCTGTTTTCCTCGAAATAAAAAGGGGAAAATCAAAGGTTATGATAACGAAAACTTGCAGATGCCCAATAAGATTATCGAAATGGGATTATTGCCAGAAACATCATTCGTCATCTTACATCAAGCGCCTTTTAGCGGTCCTCTGTACATAGAATACGGAGAAGAAAAAACGAGAGTTGCCCTTCGTGAAGAAGAAGCGAGATTTATTTTCGTAGAACCAGAAAATTAAACCAAAATTTCTACTGAAATTTGGAAAATTATATGCCGAACTCAGCAAAAAAACAAAAACATATTCTTTTGGTAGGAAATCCCAATGTAGGAAAATCTACCATCTTCAATTTGCTTTGTAACAAAAACCAAAAAACCGGCAATTACGCTGGAGTTACCGTTGCTTCACACGAAGGAACTTACCTATACAAAGACGAAGAAGTAGAAATTGTAGATTTGCCAGGTTCTTACAGCATTTATCCCACTTCTGAAGACGAAGCTATTTTCACCAAATATCTAATTGAAGAACAAGATAAATACAGCGGTGTAATTTACATTGCAGACGCGCTGAATCTCAAAAGAAGCTTACTGCTTTATCAACAAATTAAAGATTTGGGAATTCCTGTTTTGATGGTGATTAACCAAGTAGATTTGGCGGAAAAAAGAGGTTTACACATCGATTCTAAAAAACTGAGCGAACTTCTTGGTCAAAATATTCTAGAAACCAATGCCAAAAAAAATATCGGTATTGAGGAAATAAGAGAATCTATTTTTAAAGATGAATTTTCGGTTTCGGATAAGCCTTATTTTGATATTCCTTCAGAAAATTTAGGATTGGTTTTCAAGATTTCAAGACAAATCGAAGAGAAAAATTTCTATAAAGTTTGGACGCTTATTGCTGCAGATACTTATCTCGGCAAATTAGAAAGTGTAAAAACACAACTGAATCAAGAAGACAGAAAATGTATGGTTCCGAAGCGTTTACAAGTGCAGGAAACCATCAGAAGATACCAACAAATTGACGGAATTATCTCTCAAACGATTTCTAAAAAACCTCAGTTCAAGGAACTTCTCACCGAAAAATTAGACAAAGTTTTAGTACATCCTGTTTTAGGATATTTGGTTTTTGGGATTATTTTACTCACCATTTTCCAAAGTGTATTTTTCATTGCAGAATATCCTATGAATTGGATTGATGCCGCTTTTGCTTGGCTATCAGAAACTTCCAGAACTTGGCTTCCAGAAGGTCCATTGAATTCATTAATTTCAGACGGAATTATTCCAGGAATTGGCGGAATTGTGATTTTTGCTCCACAAATCGGGATTCTTTTATATTTCTTGTATTTATTAGAAGATTCTGGTTACATGGCAAGAGTTATTTTCTTGATGGACAGATTCTTACGACCGTTTGGTTTAAACGGAAAAAGTATTGTTCCGCTCGTTTCGGGAACAGCTTGTGCCATTCCTGCAATTATGAGTACCAGAAACATCGAAAACGTAAAAGAGCGACTCATCACGATTCTCATTACGCCTTTTATGACGTGTTCTGCAAGACTTCCGGTTTACAGTATCATTATTGCGCTTATCTTTACTGATGGAACTTTCTTTGGTGTAAAATATAAAGCGATTGCGCTTCTGGGAATGTATTTCTTAGGATTTGCGACTTCGCTTTTAGCCGCATTTATTTTAAAATATTTCATTAAAAATAAAGGAAAAACCTTCTTGGTAATGGATTTGCCGACTTATAAAATGCCACTTTGGAAATATGATTTCAAATTGGTTTTAGGTAAAGTTTGGGAATTTATTACAGGTGCTGGAAAAATCATTTTGGCGGTAAGTGTAATTCTTTGGTTTTTAAGTTATTTCGGACCGAAAGATGATTTCCATATTTTAGAACATCATTCAGATGTGAAATTAGAAAATTCTTATTTGGCTAAAATCGGGAAGCAAATGGAACCTGTGATTTCACCATTGGGTTACGATTGGAAAATGGGAGTGGGAATTCTTACCAGTTTTGCAGCGAGAGAAGTGTTTGTTGGCACAATGTCAACGCTTTACAGTCTTGATGATGATGCTCCAGAAAAATCGGTCATCGAAAAAATGAGAAGTGATGTAAAACCGAATGGCGAAAAAGTCTTCAGTTTTGCAACAGGACTTTCCATACTTATATTCTACGCTTTTGCGATGCAATGTATTTCTACGATTGCTGTAGTCTACAGAGAAACAAAATCTTGGAAATGGACGGCGATTCAGTTGGTTTTCATGTCTGGTTTAGCTTATCTAGCTTCCATGTTGGTTTACCAATTTTTCAAATAAAAAAAACTGCTTTTAAAAGCAGTTTTTCATTTTATTCAGCTACGAAAACGCGTTTCGCCAGTTCTTGATCAAAAAGATACAAAGCAGAAGGATTGTCTTTCACCATTTTAATTTTCGAAATCAATTGAGAAGCATTGGCTTCTTCTTCTACCTGTTCATTCACAAACCATTGTAAGAAAGCAGCAGTAGAGTAGTCTCCTGCATCATTAGCAGCTTTTACAATGTCAAAAATACTTTTGGTTACTAATTTTTCGTGCTCTAAAGCTTTTTCAAAAATTTCTAAAGCATCTTTGAAATCATGAGGAGGTTGTTTTACTTCTTGTAGCACAATTTTTCCACCGATATCGTTCAAATAATCAAAGAATTTTTCTGAATGCATCAGTTCTTCTTTAGACTGAACTCTGAAATAATTGGCAATTCCGTCTAAATCTTGTTCTAAAAACCAAGCGCTCATGGATAGGTACAATTGCGCTGCATATTGTTCTTTTGCAATTTGCTGATTCAGCAAATCAAATATATAATCTCTGTTCATGATAAATGAATTTATTCAAAGATAAGAAATAAATGTGATTTAGTTTTAAGAAATTTTATCTCTTCCTGGGCATTTTTTACATCTTTTCCCTTTCTTAAATTTCTTGCAACATTTCTTTTTACCACAATATTGTTCGTAGTTTTTGCTCTCCAAAGTTGGAACAACAAGATTGAAATAGGGGTTAGTTCTGAAATCCATGAGACAAAATTAATCTTTATTTAGAATAGTTCAAAATAATTATGTAATTTTGTAATAAGATTTTTGTCATGGAAAGTTTAGTCCTTCAATACGTTATCATTTTTGCAGCTTTATTAGCGGCATCTTATTCTATTTATAACATCATTAAAAAAACTTTTTCTCCAAAAAAATTCGATAGTAAAAGAACGCATTGCGACAAAGATTGTGGCTGTTCATGATTTTTAAAACATTGAAAACCTTTTTCTAACATTAAGAGTTTATTAAGGAATTAAGAAAAATAAGTTTTAATTCTTCGAGTTTTTTCTTAATAAACTTAATCTCTTAATTCTTGCTTAATGGTTTAAAAATCTATTTTTAAATTACCGAATTCTATAAATAGGATATTGATTTACAGTACCTTCGTAATATTCTGAATTTTTATACACCCAATCTAATTGCGCTGCTCCATCTTCTGCAAATTTAGCATCTGAAGCTTTTTTCAGTTCAAAGGCTGTTTTTAACGCTTTGTTGGTTTTTAATAATTCGGCAGCAGTATCTTCGAAAACGTAGTCAGAAAAATACTCTTTTTGTCCCAAAATTCCATCGAAAAAATTCCAGTTAAAGTAAGAGTCAACTGCTTCTGGTTCTAAAGTTTCTAGTAAGAATTTCACGCCAGATTGTTTTGTAGAAACCAAATAATCTCCTTTTCTGAATTTTTTAGTCTTTAATTCTGATGAAACTTGAGTATCGAAATGCAAGTAATGACCTTCGTAAGGATTTTTTACGGTTTTAAAATCTACGATTTTATAAGATTCAACTGTTATCAAAGAATCTGATTGTAATTCTTTGAATTTGATTTGATTGCGTTTTAAATTTTCTATGATTTTCCCTTCAGATTTTGGAATCACATAGTAACTTGGGATTACAATTTCTTTGTCAGCTTTGTAAGTGTCAAAGAATTTTACTTTTCTGGTGAAAGGTTTATTTCTGTCGTAGAAAAGTCTTGGTTTTCCTGAAATTTCACTTGGTTTTTTCCCAGCTTCATAACCTTTGAAATCAATAAAACTGTATTTGGTGCTGTCTAATTTCCAAC
>ERZ650300.2200-NODE-2200-length-10580-cov-40.144988_pt1 | contig 10580 bp, 10 predicted proteins | sample MGYA00376236_ERZ650300 | MGnify/ENA primary metagenome ERZ650300 (study PRJEB26733, sample SAMN07839303) | wastewater metagenome | biome: urban; feature: wastewater treatment plant; material: waste water | place: USA: North Carolina | collected 2016-04-28 ... | reverse complement strand
AGACCTTTAGTCCTTGTCTGCATAGTCAGCAAAACTATGTGCGGATACGACCGATGCGTGGCTCCGTCAGCCCGACAGGTAAATCGGCAATACTTAAGGGATGTGTCATTTTTTTAAGTGATAGCCCTTAGGGAGAGTATTGCCGAAACTCACTCAACGTTCACCATCAGCCCGAGCAAAGCGAGGGGTGTGGTGATCTTGAGTGAGTGAGAGCACTTAGTAGAATGCTTTTATTTATCTTAGACTTGTCGAGAATACTGTTTAAACGCAAAAAATAGAGTGTTACAGCTCGGTTAAGGTAATTTTGGTATTAATCCATATGGTTGTGTTTATAGTTGCTTAAAACGCAAAATAGAGCGTTTTAAAGATGAACGACTAAGCCTTTTCAGGCTTAGTCGTCATTTTTAAAAATGAATGCATGTGATTAATCTGCACCGACACCATTAAACAGAGCTATTTCTGTTTAATTCTCAGTTAAATTTCATAACATACAAAAATTTTTCCACGGATTACCAGTCCGCTTGCAGTCACCACAACTGCTATTTTTTTCACTAAATCAAACCTATAATCGGCTCAACCTTTCATTACTCATGTATACGCTTACGTTTTTATTCGCTCGAATATGCATGCTACCGACCTAAAAGCCGCTTTACTCAATTGATCTCCCATCCTCTAAAACATCATTTTAATTTAACAGTCACCAACTAATAAAATTTAAAAAACAATATCTTAGCGAACTTCCCGTATTAGTCTTAATTGTCAATCTGATGCCCGACTTCTCGCTTTCGCTCAAGTCTTACTCGTTGCACTCGTCTCTTCCTTTGGCTCTTCATGGGGAGTTGTTCCAAGACCCCACTTACAGCCGACTAAAGACTCTTTAGAGTTATCGTGCTATCAAAATTTTCAGCAAAGCATCTATCAGGTTCTACTGTAGATGCCGTTACAGGCTTAAGCTATCCGACGAATCTTGCTTATGTATTTACAAGTACCCGATGTCCATGACCCTTTTAGAATCTGACATCTGACAGTTTTTCTCTGTCTTGATCGCCTTTCGGCTCACTTTTAATCGCCCACCTGTGCTGTGCCCATCCCAAAATCACTCATGAAAAAGGCAGTCATCTTAACGTCGAAATATTCCATTATTTCAACTCTGACTTCAATTAAAACAGGGTTGTGCTTTGTCACCAAAGCGCCCGTGTCTACGTCGCCCAACAACTTTAATCTTGTTCAATTTCTTGATTGGGTAGAAAAAGAGAATTTCACTCTTTAGCCCCCGTTGTAGCCGCACCAGCGAGGTTTCCCCAGCATGCAGCTTCACCGATCAAGAACTGGTTAGGTTCTCTCTTGGTTTGAAATAGTGAAAAAACGTCTCGGCAGCGGTAACTTGCCGAACATTTGGAACGCCAAAAAATAGGCGCAAAAATGGACAAACTACGCTAGACGTAATTTTTGAACGTTAGAGGGATCTAACAAAGACAATATGCGAGTAGCCAAAAAAATATGTGCTATCGCTGATCATGAAAGGACTCCGTTGGCGTACGGATAACGACCTGATGGTTCACTTTAAAATTCCTACTTATGGTCTCTGCTGACTTAAAAGATGGTTTTTCTTTTATGCGCTACACGTTCAGAATCAGAAAAGCTTTAGAAGCAATCAGATGCGTTCACTATACCTGAAACTGCCATAAAATCAAATTCCGTCGGAACAACCATTTATAAACCTACATCTGCACCTAAAAAGGGACTGCTAAACGCAGTCCAAATCATTACAAAATAAGAACTCCGATAGAATTACTAAAAAAACATAAAAGTGTTAGAATTTTTCCGATAGAATTACCAAAAAACTGGACTTTATAATGATCTATTACTGTGTCAAAACGAGCGAGTATTTAGCCGATATTTTGGATAAAGTCAGCCGCGAAACGCAGTATTATTTTCAGCTTGATGTGCCGCTTGATCGTGCTGAAAGCATCATTGAGAAGTTTCAAAAAAGGTATGATTTGAATCAAACTGCCAGACAAAGAAATTACCGTTTAAAGCAGAAACCAGTGGTGGATCTGATTGTTTTACTCAATCAAAGTCTGCTCAAAATTGAGAAGGTTCGACTCTGTTTATTGTGTACGGTTCCCGAGGAACTTCGAGAAAAAAAGCAAGATTGTTCGGATTTGTTGAGAGTTGCCTACGGACTCGATAAGTCCGATTTAGAACAGTTTGAATCGATTCAAGATCGTCAGAACCGGCTAATCTATCGTACCGCCATTCAGGTTGGAGAGAATAAGCAGTCTGCTCCAGTCTATGAGCTGGTTAACCTACCGTTTACGGTTGAACAGCGCAAACAGAAAGAAATTGATAGAACCACGGGTTGGACGTGGCGCATTCACAAGAAGTTTCTGGAACTTAAGAGTGAGCAACTGGTCGCTACCTTTAAGAAAGCCCAACAGATCAAGAGTCCTGATAAACAGGACAGTATGGTCATGGCTGAGTTGTCTCGGGTGGCGAAATTGGCGGGGTTTAGGGGCGTTCGGGAGGATGTGTTTAAGTTCAATAAGCAAGTTTTTCCGCTGTACTTCAAGTATCTGAACCGAAAGTCCAAGGTAGAACTGTCGGTGCCTTCGTATGAGCGGAAATCTAAGCGTCTGGTCAGTAATTTTCATGAAATGACAGCTTTTTTTGCGGATCTGCAAAAGTAGCTTTAAACCACAAAGATGGCCGTGATGGCGATCAATAACAGTGGGCATGCACTCAGCATGAATCTTTGGGTTTTGAGGTTGAGGTCCGTGTCATATTTTTTTGAATATTGCTTATATTTCAAGGTGAAGCTGAGGCTTGAGACAAAGCACCCGATCAGGAAACTCAGCATTAACGCTATGCGGTAAAAATCTATGCTGAGGTCCGTGCCTGCTGTAAATTTCTGGAATTGGTAGTAGTTGCTGCCCATGAGGAAAATCAGGCACAACAGCCCAAGCCCCATGGCGTTGTATTCCGGTTTTTTATTGCGATCTTGGTATAAAAATTTGCTGATGAGCATGCTTAAAGTAAGGAACAGTGGGATCAAAATGACCGTAATGCTGATCAATAAATTGCTGAATAGCCATGATTTAAGGTTTGGATTGTTTCTAAACTGATAGATATTCAAAAATGGGAAAAACACCGAGGGAAAGAAGTACATATAGGACAGCTTAAACGAGTTCATATTTTTAATTTTCATCATGTGGGATCAGAGTCCTGACTGTAACTAAGGTAGTTAGGTAGGTATTATGTGTGCTGTTAAGCTCTCAATTTTTCACATGATATAAGTACTTGATTTTAAATATTATTACATTTATGTATAAAAATAAAACTCAGACATTAACTTTTTTAAGTTATTGAAATTAAATAAAAAATCAAGAACACACATCATAGCTACCTTGTAAGGTAGCTATGATGTGTGTTGAACAATACCTTATATGTAAAAAAGCCTTTATTTCCTGTGCTGTATAGCCCGACTTAGAATATGATTTATATGTAAGCTTTACTCAGGATTACGTCAATGTCAGCAGTAAATCTAATTAATGAAAATGACGATGAGAGAGAAATTGCTTCTCAGGCAGCTTGTACACTTCGAGAAAGCTTTGTTACCGCAGCTCAAAGTGGACCAGTTATGTATGTTGAAAACGATACTGTACTGCTTAAGGAACTAAATGGTCCCCCAATTGTGATTAAACAACTATCTGGGCGTAATCCTGAACTTGCTCAACGAGTAGCGAGTCGTGGAACTTTTAAAATTAAAAAACGTAAAGTAAGCCAGGATTGAAGCTCACGGGGACTTACAATTCAATCAAATTTCGTATAAGAGATTTTATGTTAAATGAGAGCTAAAAAAATGCCTAAATTATAGGCATTTTTTATAGTTTATATATTTTAAGTTGCATTATTTCTTTGAATAATTTCATGAACAGTTTTTAGAATTTGTAATGAGATTCCTATTGATGAACCTGATGGGACTTTTAATATAGAGTCCTCTGATTGATGTGCTGGCGTTATTGCACGTTGTGTTAATACTCCTAAAGCAACCCCTTCTTCATTGACAATAGGCCCTCCACTTGCACCACTATGCATCCCATTATCTATGTAAAAAACGTCAGTTTCTATTCTTATATTTTGGGAGTTATCATCAGCAAAAATACGACGAATATTTCCAATATAACCATGTTTAATTATTGGACCTGTCATATCTGCTAAGTATCCTTCCTCTCTAATTGCTTTAATAAACTTATCTGCACCAAATGATTCTGGATCAATAATTTTCTCAATCGAAAATGGGATATTAAGTTCATCTGAGTAGCCTGCAACAAATACTCTTTTTCCTAGATTTACTGAATTAATACTTGCAGGTAGAAAGGGGAATTTGAAAGGTTGCTCTTCTTTTGGTCGTAATACAGCTATATCTAGCTGTATTATTTCTTTAAAAGATGGGACGTTAATTTCAAATGAGCAAAAAGATACTGCATATTCAACTAAAGGTAACTCGGGAAACTTTATCAAAATTCTTTGCTGTGGATGAGTGTAATCTTCTTTTTTTATAGGCATCCTACCAGTCACTACATGTGCAGCAGTAATAACTTCACCTGTATCCGTAAAGCTAAAACAAGTACCTTCACTTATAACTTCATCACCTTCAAAAACTGTCACATATCCACAACAGCGTTGGATTTTTTCATACAAGTTTTTAAACATAAAATTTCTCAGTTTTTAATATCATTTGAATTTTTTTATTATATTTTCGATAATCGATATAGCTTGCTCATAAGCGATAATATTACCTTTTAGGCAAAAATTACTTACATAGCTGTGATAACTGTCCTTCCAAAGAGTAGAATCTTTTAGAGTAGCTATAGTTCTTAAACCGTATTCTTGCGCAGATATCGTTATTTCAGTACCACTTCTATCCCTAGTCATATCATTAGATATTTTGCTTTCAATTAGAGTAATTAATTCTGGTGAGTCAATTGATAGAGCCTCTGCCAGTTTGCATATATCATATAAATGCCTAATGATGGTGTTATCTAGTTTTTGACTATCTGAGTCGGCAATAGTTCGATTACAGTCAGGGATTCTCCAAATTAATGCACTGATTTTATCGGCAAATATCTGTCGTGGGTCAGTACATGTAATTCTTTTAATTTCTAATTCTCTCTGAGAATAGATGTGTAATAGAGATCCAGCATCTCTGTAAACAGGTTCAAAATCTTGCGATTCTTTAAAACAAATTTCTATTAGAATATGGGGTCTGATATAGTCGGGAGTAGCTTGAGTAATTTGATATTCGATTGTTAATTCATATTTTCGACCACTGTCAAAAGTTTTTTTATCAATTACATTAAAACCATTCTCTATTAAAGTTTGAATAATTCTATTGCGGATTTCTTTACGCTTTGCAGGCTTAAAATCGCCAATAACCAAGAAATCGATATCTTCAGAAAAGCGTTCAATTAGTCTATGAGCTTTAAAAAGTGAAGTACCACCTGAAAAAACTAAATTAGGATCATCAGCGAGTAACGTCAGGACTTTAGTGATGAACCAGTCTTTTTCTACAAAGCTATATTCAACAAGTAATTCTTCTGAGAGTTCAGTTAGATCTTTTAAAGGATAAGAATTCATTTAAATTAATAATATACGAGGAATATCTCTATATTATCGTATCTAAACTTTCTTTTTGAACATTTATTAATAGCAATAGTTCTACCAGTTGGAACTTGTGTTGATATCTTCGAATTGTAGTTTTTAATAGATTGAGATTCTTTGATTTGATAGCCTAAACGATTTATGGCCTCTTTTACGGTTTCTAATCCGTTTACAGGAACAACCTTACCTGTAAGGCGACTTTCTTTAGCCCTTACATATACACCTTTACTGATCCTCAGAACTCTTTTTTCACAGATAAGTTCTTGCAAACCCATTCTAACTTGGCTTTCAGATCCCATTTTCATGAAATCTTTTGATAAAAAGACGTTATTTCTACTGTTAGCCACGGAAATTTTCATTCTTGTAGCAATGTTCATATTGATTCCTACTTTACAAAGAAAAGATTTGGCAAAAGAGAGACTATATGTAGAAGTATATACTAATAGCTAAATTTAAAAAAACTGTTGGTGAGTGACTAATTTAATGTCTATATTTGTGAGAGATCTTATTTTGTTGATAAATATATGAAAAAAGGTATTTTGATTACATCTCCCAAAGAAATCGCAATTGGTGGTGGAATTTCTTTCTCTTCACTTGATCGGCGTGACTTGCGTAAAGCTTTAACCTATTGGGATGAGATAGCATATCTAACAAATAATTTGGTTTATCAATCAGATGATGAGCTAGATAAGTTAAAGGAATTTGGTGCTGCGAGTGAATTAAATACTCCTTTAATAGGAAGCATTAGAGGTAATCAAGAATTTATCAAGTTTATAAAATTATCAGAGATAAATACAATAAATTCAAAACTTAAGGAAAATCCTGCATATTGGTCTGTAGCAAATAATTCTTATCTTGATAGAAACGAAGAGTATTTAGCTAATGATAAAGAATTAAGCTTAGAAATTGAGTTATATCAGACTTTGCCTGTTCCATCTGCTGATACACCTCTAGAAAAAATTATTGAGTTCAAAGAAAAAAGAGGAACAGAATTAATAGCATTTCGAGAGTACTTTGAAGGTTTGGTCATCGATATATGCGATTCAAACTCCTATGATAGGAAGAAAAACCTAGAAATAGAAAGGGTTAAAAGATCTTTATCTGATATAGATAGAGTAATGAGAGAAGGTAAAATTAAGATTATCTATGACAATTTAAGAAATATTGTTAAAAAGGACTTTTTAGATATATCTGCTTATACTGCTACAACATCAGGGCTTACTGCTTATGGTGTCTATTCTACACCTCAATTACATGCATTTAGTCCCATGCTGGCAGGTATTGCTGCTTGTGGTATAGCTATAGGATATAAGTATATTAATAAACCACAAACTCACACCCAATTTAATTACATACGAAGTATTCGTAAGAACTTTCAGGATAGTTAGGTTTAGTTTTCCTAAAATTAGCATAACGGCTGTTATACCAGATTCGTTAGACAATAAAAAAGCCCAACATCCTGTTGGGCTTTTTTACATATTTGATGCGTTTGGTATAACTCCTGTCGTACCTGCATTCTCCGTTGCTGTCTTTTCTTATTCTTATCTGGAGCATCCTGCTCTCTATGTCCCCATGATAGGAAATTGATGAAGAATGGCATAGACGCAAAGCACCTGAATGAATGTGCGCCAAAACGTACAAGTCTGGCCACTTTTTATCCCAAGAGTTGTCCGCAGAAATTGGGGATTGTTTCGGCCGTGGATGGCTTGATAAAGCACAACAATGCGTCATTTTGATTAAACATTGATCGATTTTATTGGCAAGAAGTATCAAACCTGATCATAAAAAAGCCGACTTGTTTCTAAGTCGGCTTTTTGCAGTTTTTTAGGTAGGTCATTTTTTTTAACTATCTGAAAAACAAAGGCTTTATAGATAGCGTTTCGTATAAGCTCTATTATGTTAAATAATTAAGGATAAAAGCTTTATTACTAAATAGAACAGTTGCTTAAAGCAGTATAGAGTTAAGTTTGCATTTTAATATCAAGTTGTCTTTCAGCACCGATAATCACCATACGAATCCCATTTTCAAAAATGTCATCCGCATTCATATTTTGTAAGGTATTCACTCCTTGGAGCATGAGTGGATATATAGTTGGATCGGCTTCGAATGGTGGGTCTGATCTTATTTCTTCTTGCTGCTCCTCAAGGACCCACCCAACAATAAACCTTCCTAATGTCATAAGTAATGCAACTGCTTCAACAGGAGAAAACCCAGCATGAGATAACAGCGCAACTTGGGCCTCAATCGTGTTGAAATGTCCTTGACTGGGGCTAGTTCTTGCATGTAGACGAGCACCATCACGGTAAGCTAGTAGTGCTCGACGAAAGCTTACAGAATTAGCGAGCAACCAATCTTGCCATGTCATCCCATCGATGGGTAAAGAAACTAAATGGTGTTCATTTATAATGGTTTCCGCCATTGCTTCCATTAACAAGGATTTATTCTTGAAATGCCAATATAGAGTTGGAGATTTAATACCCAATCGTTGAGCTAGCTTGCGTGTGGTTATTGAATCTATGCCTTCTTCATTCAACATATCCAATGCGGTACGCAGGACTATTTCACGTGTCAGACGTTGAGGTGCAATATCTTTTTTACTCATAAATCTATCACTGATAGGGAGTGTGTGAGAGAATATTAATTCTATCATTGCTAGAGAAGGCATTTGTGAAGAAATCATTGAGCGTGATTTTAATCACTATATTTCTGGATGCTGTTGGGATTGGTTTAATTATGCCGATCTTGCCTGAATTATTACGGTCATTGGCTGGAGCTGAAGCAGGCGGTGTTCACTATGGTGCTTTATTAGCTGTGTATGCTCTGATGCAGTTCATTTTTGCACCTATCCTTGGAGCGTTGAGTGACCGATTTGGACGTCGACCTGTATTAATTATTTCAATTGCTGGTGCAACGGCTGATTATCTCCTAATGGCTGCTGCTCCTTCTCTATTGTGGCTATATATTGGTCGTATTTTTGCGGGAATTACAGGTGCCAACATGGCTGTTGCAACAGCTTATGTTTCAGATATTACTCCAGCCCATGAGCGTGCAAAAAGGTTTGGTCTCCTTGGAGCTGTCTTTGGTATTGGGTTTATAGCGGGTCCGGTAATAGGTGGAGTTTTGGGTGAATGGAACTTACATGCACCGTTCTTTGCTGCTGCTTTTATGAATGGGATTAATTTAATAATGACAGCAGTCTTATTAAAAGAATCAAAACACAGCAATAAAATGACTGAGAAGGTTCAGGAGCAATCAATATTAAAGAAATTATCCTATTTGATCACTCAACCTAATATGGCTCCATTGCTTGGTATCTTTTTAATTATCACATTGGTTTCACAAGTCCCCGCAACTTTATGGGTTATCTATGGGCAGGATCGTTATGGCTGGAGTATATTTATTGCAGGTGTTTCCCTTGCTAGTTATGGAATATGCCATTCTATTGCACAGGCTTTTGCTATCGCCCCTATGGTAAAGAGGTTTGGAGAGAAAAATACGTTGTTATGTGGAATAGCTTGCGATGCAATTGGTTTACTTCTTTTATCTATTGCTGTTGAAGAATGGGTGCCTTTTGCGTTGTTACCATTGTTTGCCCTTGGTGGAGTAGCCGTTCCTGCTTTGCAAGCAATGATGTCCAGAGGTATTAGTGATGAAAGACAAGGTGAATTACAAGGGCTATTAAGCAGTTTTAATAGTCTGGGGGCTATAATTGGTCCTGTATTAGTTACTAGCCTCTATTTTATGACTCAGGCATCAGCTCCTGGAATGGTATGGGCATTAGCTGCAATACTTTATGTAATCACCCTACCCTTATTGCTTAAGTATCGCCTGAATAAATATTCTGGAGTTCCATAAAATATTTAATTTATTGGTTTAAAAACTAATGGATTCTATAGTTTATCTAAAATTAACATAATACACGTTATACGAATTCCCAAGGCATGGCTTTTAGTCATGCTTTTTTTATCAAAAGACTATACCTGAATGATAGCGAGCCAAATCGCATACAATATCTATCATTAGACTTAATGCAATAATTAAATGATAGTATTATCATTAATCTAATAGAATTAAGATTAAATGATAGAAATGAATACACGTATTTATCTACGAGCTTCAACTAAAGATCAAGATGCAGAAAGGGCTTTGCAGATTCTTCAGGATCTAAACCAAAACTTGAATTTGGGTGAAACCATTGTGTACGTGGAAAACTATAGTGGTACGAAGTTAGACCGACCTGAATTGAATAAGCTACTGTCAGAAGCAAATCAAGGTGACACATTGTTAGTTGAAAGTATTGACCGCTTATCACGCCTAACCCAACGAGATTTTCAAGAGCTGAAGCGCAGGATCCAGGAGAAGGGACTTCGTTTAGTCGTAGCAGATCTTCCTACTACCTACCAAATGATTCAAACCAGTGACAGCATTACTCATTCAATCTTGGAACTCATCAACAATATGTTGATTGATCTTCTGGCAACAATGGCCCGCCTAGACAATGAGAAACGTATAGAACGTATTAAGCAGGGCCTGGCACGTTCGGGTTACAAACCAACAGGCAAGAAGGCAAATGAGGCTAAACATAAACGAATAAAAGAATTGCTAGTAGTTGGCAATATGACTAAGGAAGAAATTGCCAAAGCAGTGAATTGTGGAGTTGCAACTGTCTATCGAGTTGCTAAAGTTATCTAAAAGAGGCTTATCTCAACGCGCCCCCAATGGGGCACCGCTGCATTCAGGTTACTTCACATAAGAAATTTTATGTTAAATGATTGTTAGAAATGCCCCTTGATCGAGGCATTTTCTATAAAGAATACTAAAAACTAATTAAAGCCAACCAAGTTTCAAAACAAGGCAGTTCTCAGCAATCATATTTTTAAATTATATAACTCCCAACTGAGCTTTTGCTCCAACG
>ERZ650300.2197-NODE-2197-length-10590-cov-13.334314_pt1 | contig 10590 bp, 9 predicted proteins | sample MGYA00376236_ERZ650300 | MGnify/ENA primary metagenome ERZ650300 (study PRJEB26733, sample SAMN07839303) | wastewater metagenome | biome: urban; feature: wastewater treatment plant; material: waste water | place: USA: North Carolina | collected 2016-04-28 ... | reverse complement strand
GATATATTGCTCACTATACAAATAGAAGATATGGTTATGGATTACTTCCTGATACTTTTGAAGCATTCAAAACTCAAAGACATAGATGGGCTTATGGTGCTATTCAAATTCTAAAAAAACATTGGCATGAATTTAAACCTTCATCTAAAGCTTTAAGTCCTAGACAAAAAAGTAAATTTGTTGCTGGATGGTTCTTTTGGTTAAGTGATGCTATGGGTCCAATTATGGCTGTTATGAATATTATTTGGGTTCCTGTTATTATTTTTGTTGGTGTTACAATTCCAACAATTCCATTAACAATTCCAATTATTACAGCATTTATGGTAAATATCTTACATACATTTATTTTATATAGAATGAAAGTAAGAGCAACTTTAAAAGATACTTTATTAAGTTCTATTGCATCTATGAGTTTACAACTTATTATTTTTAAAGCTGTATATGATGGATTTGTAAAAGATGGTTTACCATTTAAACGAACTCAAAAAGGTGGAAAAGCTAAAAAAAGTGATAACCCAATAAAACATGAAACTATATTAGGTGTTTTATTATTAATTGCTTTCTTTGCTCTAGTTTTTACAAATTTTACTGGAATCACAGAAATTTATGTATTTGCTGCAACTATATTTATTCAAAGTATTCCTTATATCTCAGCTATTATTATGAGATATTTAGAACTTTCTTCTATAAAAAATCAAAAGTCTTAATTAAGACTTTTGATTAAACCGTCACTCAAAAGTAACTAAACTTAAATATAATAACCTCTAATAACATAAAATTATTGGATAAAAATGCAAACTAAAAAATTAATTTCCTATCTTACTTGCGAAAAATTTAAAAAAGATATATTTGAAGTTATAGAAAAAAGATATAAATGTAACACTATAAAAGATGCAATTATAATAGATTTAAAAGAAGAACAACAAATAATTCTTTTTAAATATGGAGTTTTTATTTGTTGGAATGTAGATTTTGAAACTATAAAATTCTTTATGGATTTTATAAAAGATTATCAACTAAATGGTTTCAAAAAACCTATAATTGAAGAGTTTAATTATACTTTAGATGAAGAATTTAAAATAAACCTTGATACTATTTACTTAAATGATTTTTCTTCAACATCAAAAATTGCCATCTCACAAGCCCTATCTCAAAGTGTTAAATTAGAACAATTTGAAGAAGAGCTGCAAACAAGTATTGATGAAAATTCAAATATACCTCTACAACTATCTCTAACAGGAAAGATAAAACTTACTAAAAAAGAAATTTCAAAGAAAATTGGAGAACTATTTTTAGTAAAAAGTAAAATATATTTACACTATGATTTACTCGATACTCCTGAATTTTTTTGGGAATATCCCCAATATGAAAATCAATATGAAAAAATTGTTAAATATTTAGATATAAAATCAAGGGTTGAAGTTTTAAACAAAAAAGTGGAAATCATCCAAGAACTTCTTCATGTTCTAGGAGATGAGCAAAAACATAGATACTCATCTTTTCTAGAGTGGATTATTATCATTTTAATTGCTTTTGAAATAGTAATTAGCCTTAAAGATTATCTTTAATAGATTTTAATTCTGGGAAGTTTGCTCTTAACTTTTCCATAAAACTTTGTTCAGGATCGTGTTTAATAGTTCTGTAATTTGCATCTTTTTCTAAAAATAAAGGATGCTTTTCAAATTTTCTATATTCATAATGTCCAATTAAATACTCAATAGTTTTATATTTATCTTTTAAGTATTTTACTAATTCTATATTTGCTTTTAATTGTTCAGGAGTTAATGACTTTTTATCTCCTCCAACATTTTCAATTCCTATACTTGAAAGATTTAAACCTATTATATGTCTTGCCATAAAAGTTTCAGGCATTAAAGAGTAGATTGTCCCATCAAAATCAACCAAAAATTGAGCAGATACATTAACATTTCCTGCATTTTGTATATCTGTTCTATCTGATAATAGAATTTCAGGATAAAATCTATCAAAAGACTCTTTTAAACTATCACTTGCAGTATGATGAATCACTATAATTTTAGGAACGATATTTATATCTTTAACATCTATTCCATATGATTTTTTGATATATTGTTTTGTAAGTTCTATTCTATTTTTAGTAAATTCTATTGGTTTTTGTTTTATTTCAAGGGCATAAGAATAAAAATTAAAAAGGATTATTGCTATTAGAAATGCTATTTTTTTCATATCTAATTATAACTAATTATCTTTAGAAATTTCTATTTGTAAATTAAATGAATAAAATAATATAATGGTGACATCAATAAAAAGGAAACAAATGCCAGAGATAAAAGAAAAACTAAAAGATTTAGTTGAAACTGTAATGATTCCAGAAGTTGAAGATTATTTAGAAGATTTATATAAACTTTTAGAAACAAATTCACAAACTCAAGATGACAAAGAAGCAATGGAAGAAATGGAATCATTTTTAGTTGAACTTCAAAATGTTTTAGCTGTTATTGAAGAGAATAAAACTGAAGATAGTGAATACCAAAGAATTTATGACTATATTATGAAAAACTTAGAAGAACATGAGCATGGGCACAATGTCGAAGAACAAGAAGATTAAAAATCTACTTGTTTTAAGTTAAAGATTAAAAAATATCTACTAGAGAGCTACTTTCAGATGTAAATCTAACTACTTGATCTCTTCCTTTACTTTTTGCTTCATAAAGTGCAATATCTGCATTTTTTATTACACTATCAAAGTTATTCGAATCATCAGGAAACATAGATAATCCAATACTTATAGTTTTTCTTAATTTACTTCCAGCATATACATCAATTTCATTTTCTTTTACTTTTGTTCTTATTTTATTTGCAACATTTAATGCATCTTCTTCTGTTTTAATGTTAACAAGTAAAACAATAAATTCTTCACCACCATATCTAATTATTACATCTGATTCTCTAACTGTTTCATTTAGTATTCTCGATAATTCTTTTAATACTTTATCACCTATATCATGCCCATATTCATCATTTACCGCTTTAAAATGATCCATATCAAGTAATAAAATACCAATATTAAAATTATCTCTTTTTGCTTGAGATATTAATCTTTTAGAATGTTCTTCTAAATATTTTCTATTATAAAGTCCAGTTAATCCATCTGTAAAAGCTGATTCTTGGAGTGCCTGCATTAAAAGTTTAACTTCAATAGAAGGAATAGATTCATTGATATAACTTTTTATAAATGAAATTTTATCTTTTAAATATTCCAATTCTTCTTTCGTATCTAAAACAAAATTAATAACTAGATTTATATTTCTTGTAATTTCACGACTCAAACAATAATAAAACTTATCATCTTGATTGAAAAAAGGACAACTTGAATGAAAATCAATAGAAATCACATCATTTTTTGTTCTAAGAGCCCTACATGATTCATAATTTTCTTCCAAAGTGCTTTTACAATAAAAACCTGTACCTTCCTCTTTTACTACCTCTATTTTTCTTTTTGTTGTATTATTTTCAGTAAAAGTAAAGTTCTTTATTTTAAATTGATTTTTTAATACTTCTGATAATCTTGTATATATCTCATCCTTAGTACTATCTAACTCAATCTCTTTTTTAAATTGATATAAATTTGTTAAACTTGAAACTATCTGTTTAGAATCTTCTAATGAATTGGTTTCAGCACCTGAAATTTTTCCTATAAAACCTTTTAATTTTCTATCAATATCAGTTGAAGTATCTTTTAAAGATGACATTAATCTATTAAATTTTTCAACTAAATTTACCATTTCTGCTAATAAATCTTTTGGGTAATTTATTTTCTCAAATTTCCCAGATGTTGCAAGGGTTAAGTTCTTTGCTAAATTCTCAAATATGAATGAATATTGAGTCAAAATCTTTTTAGAAATTAGTAATAAAACTAGTAATCCTAATATTAAAATTAAAGGAATAAAATAAAAACTACCTAAACTTGTTTGTTTTAAATCACTTATATCAAATTCCATAGATATTGCACCCAAAGTATCAGCCATGTGAGCTTTATGACATTTTGTACAATCTATTCCACTTTGTAAAGATACATTATATGGAATAGTAATACGCATAGTAGTTTTTATGAAGTTATCATCTAATTGATATTTTACTTTACCTGTTTTTAAAACTTCTTCATCGATAAAGTCTCTTGGCATTCTATTTTCAACTTTCCCAAATTGATTATTTACCAAATCACCTCTTACTAACCATAGTTGATTTATATTTTGTGTATTACTGATTGTATTAATAAATGTATCTACTTGATGCATATTTCCATTAATCATATGAGAAGTTAAGCCACTTCTTACGATATTTGAAATATTTTCAGCATTACTTACAGCAAGTTTTATATTATTATTTCTAAAACTATAGAGTACAAGCAATGTTATTGCTAATACGATAATAAAAGAAACAATTGAAAATTGATAGATTATTTTTTTATTCACACATTTCTCTTTATTAAAATAATTTAATTATACTTTAAATACACTAAATAATAAATTATTTAGTTTCTAAATTTATTAAAGCTTCCTGAACTAACAATCTTCCTACTTCAAAATGAGCATGAATAAATTTCTTAATATTTAAATCTTTTAATTGTAATTTTTCATCAACTGATTCAATTTTTAAAAGTATATTTGCAGCACTATGGAACTTTAATACAGCTTCACAAATCAATCTTTTTTTATGCATATCATTTACAGTAATAATAACACTTGATGCCTCATCAACCTTTAAAGACTCAAGAACTGGAAGTTTATCTAAGTGACCAAAATATGCCATATATCCTAACTTTCTTCCTTGTAATACGTGTCTTAAATCATCTGAAATGATTACAAAAGGAATTTTTCTTTCACTCAAATCTTTTGCAATTACTCTTCCTAAAATTGAAAATCCACAAATAACAACGTGATTTTTTACAGCAATAGGTGTAATTTTATCAGATTCATAGAACTCAACAACAACATAAGATGCTAATTTATAGATATTGTTTACTATAAATGGAGTTAATATCATTGATAAAACAGAAACCAAAATTAAAAAACTTGATGTTTCATGGGAGATAATATTATTACTTGAGGCTAATGCAAAAATAGCAAATGAAAACTCTCCAACTTGACAAAGTGCAAGTGCAGATTTTACAGCTGTACTTTTGTCTGATTTTCTTATAATTATTACATAAACAACTAAAGCTTTTATAAACATTATTGCTATGAAAATTGCCAAAATTATATGAACATTATGTAAAAAATATAAAGCATCTATTTTTGTTCCAACTGAAAAGAAAAATGCTCCTAAAAGTAAATCTTTATAACTTGCAATATCCGATTCAACTTTAACACTATAATTTGTATCTGAAATAATCATTCCAGCTATAAATGCTCCTAAAGAGTATGTAAATCCCATTTCATGGGCTAAAAGTGAAGTTCCAATTACAATTGATAAAACTGCTCCTAAAAATAGTTCTTCTATTCTTGTATTTGAAGCAAATTTTAAAAGCCAAGAGATAAGTCTTTTTCCAATAGTAAACATGAAAAATATAATAATAATTGCAGAGATAAAAGTCTTACCTAAAACTTCTCCAATTGATAAGGTATCATTTGTCAAAAATGTAATAAGTAACAAAATTGGAATAACAGCCAAATCTTGGAATATCAAAATTGCTGTTGATTTTTCACCATAAGGAGTGTGAATATCCTTTGAATGTTTTAAATAAGTTAAAACAATAGCTGTTGAAGATAATGAAAAAGCCAATGCAACAATAAGCGATACTTCTACACTTAATTTAAAAATGAAAAATGCTACTAAATAGATTAAAATAGCACTAACACTTACTTGTAAAAATCCATTTAATAAAAGTATCTCTTTCATCTTTTTGATTTTATCAAAGCTCATTTCAAGCCCAATTGTAAACATCAAAAACACGATACCAAACTCAGCAATAAGCTCTAAAGAACTAAAATCAAGTCCATTAAAATTGAAAATATAACTGATTAAAGTTCCTGTTAGGATATAACCAATAATATGAGAAACTCCAAATCTTTTTAAAATTATATTCAAGATTGTAGCAATCGAAATAGTTAAAAATATTGTAAATAAAACATTATCCATCTGTATTCTTTCTTCATTGTATGTATAAATATTATATCAAAATTTGTTTGTTTATTTTAATTTATTTGTATAAATAATATTCATTAAATAAATCAAGATTTTTTGCTATAATTTCACCAAAGGATTTATATGAAAAAAACATTCCAACTAATAGTTGCAAACAAAAATAAAGATAGACAAGTTGAATCTATCAAAAATGAAGTAAGAAAATATATCAAAAGAGAAAGAACAAAAAGATTACCAGAAAATTGTAATTACTGGAATTTTGATTGTAAATTTGGAAAAACACAAGAAGAAGCTGCTGAAATTAGATTTGTTGATATTACAAAATCTATTGATATCGCTGCAAGTGAAGATTTAGAGAGTTTTTATTTAGAGTTAGTGGCTCGAGCAGAATTTAGAAAACCTAAAGAAAAAGATCAAGATAACAGTGAAGATGAAGAGTTAGAAGATTAATTTTTCTTCTACTTTTCTAAAAATTACCCTTAAATTACCTACAAATAAAAATAAAATCTCAAAAATTACATATCTGTTTAAAATAGCAATTTTTGGATTGTTTAATATTTTTAATTAAGTTATTGTTTTATAAATAAAAAATGGAGGCTTTACAATGAACTATATAACAAACGCAAAACTAAAAGAAGCAGATAAAGAAGTATTCGAAATAATAGAGAAAGAGTTAGAAAGACAAACAAATCATCTTGAGATGATTGCAAGTGAGAACTTTACTAGTCCTGCTGTTATGGAAGCTATGGGTTCTGTTTTTACTAATAAATATGCTGAGGGTTATCCTTATAAAAGATATTATGGTGGTTGTGAGTTTGCTGATGCTGTTGAGCAATTAGCTATTGATAGAGCTTGTAAAATCTTTGGTTGCTCTTATGCTAATGTTCAACCTCATTCTGGTTCTCAAGCTAATGGTGCTGTTTATGCTGCATTAATTAATGCTGGTGATAGAATCTTAGGTATGGATTTATCTCATGGTGGACATTTAACTCATGGTTCTAAACCATCTTTTTCTGGTAAAAACTATTCTGCATTTTATTATGGTGTTGAACTTGATGGAAGAATCAATTATGATAAAGTTATGGAAATTGCAAAAATAGCTCAACCAAAAATTATAGTTTGTGGAGCATCTGCGTATGCTAGAGAAATTGACTTTAAAAAATTCAGAGAAATAGCTGATGCTGTTGGAGCAATTTTATTTGCTGATATTGCTCATATTGCAGGTCTTGTTGCTGCTGGTGAACATATGTCTCCATTCCCATATGCAGATGTTGTAACAACAACTACTCATAAGACTTTAAGAGGTCCAAGAGGAGGAATGATTTTAACAAATGATGAAGAGATTTCTAAAAAAATTAATTCAGCAATTTTCCCAGGAATTCAAGGTGGACCACTTGTACATGTAATAGCTGCAAAAGCAGTAGCATTTAAAGAGATTTTAGATCCAAAATGGAAAGATTACGCAAAACAAGTAAAAGCAAATATAAAAGTATTAGCAGATGTGTTAATAAAAAGAGGATATGATTTAGTTTCAGGTGGAACAGATAATCACTTAGTATTAGTAAGTTTTTTAAATAAACCATTTTCAGGAAAAGATGCAGATGCAGCTTTAGGAAATGCTGGAATTACAGTAAATAAAAATACAGTACCAGGTGAAACAAGAAGCCCATTTGTAACATCAGGGATTAGAATAGGAAGCCCAGCATTAACTGCACGTGGAATGAAAGAAAAAGAGTTTGAAATAATTGCAAATAAAATTTGTGATGTTTTAGACAATATTGAAGATACAGCTTTACATGCTAAAATCAACAAAGAGTTAGAAGATCTTGCTAGTAATTTTGTGATTTACAATCAATCGACTTTTTAAGGGTTTTAATTAAATAAGGATAAGTTATGCAAATAAAAGGTGAAGAGTTTATTAAAAAGGTTCAAATTCAACAAGAAAGAGAAGAATTAGAGCGAAAATTAAATGAACTTGAAGAAGTAGAAATGTCAATTAATACTGACTCTGTTATTTTGGAAAGAAACAACAATATCGAACAAAATGAACATGAGCTTGATAATATTATGCTTGGTTCATCTAATTATTCAAATGAGGACAATAAGAAAAAATACCTAATTTTAGGGATTGTCCTTGTAGTTTTATTTCTATTAACTATAATTATTATACGCCTTTTAACAAATGATTCAGCAGTAAAAGAAGATCAATTCACATCAAATAGTGCAAATTCAACTGAAATGAAAAAATTATCAGAAAGTGATAATATAGAAGAAAATTTCCAAAAAATCATTAATGAAAGAGTGAAAAAAGATACAAATGAACCAATAGTACCAGAGGTTCAAGGACATACATCAAATAATACAAGACCAGAAACTAATACAAAACCAGAATATGGAAATGGATCACCAGCTTTTGAAAATTTACAAAAAGAAGCAGAAAATTATAATTCAAATTCAACTGGTATTTCAGATGAAGCAATTGATCAAACTATAAAAAAAGTAGAAAGAAGTAAATCTGTAGCACAAAAAGAAAAAGTAACAACGACAACTACTTCAACTCCAAAAGAAGAAGTTGTTACAAAAAAAGTAGAAACAAAAAAATCTTCTATTAAAGATTTAGTTGATACTCCAAGTAATACAACAACAGCTTCAAGTGAAATTTCTTCTAATGTTTCAAGTGGTTATTTTATTCAAATTGGTGCATTTACTAAAAAACCAACTGATGGTTATGTAAGTACAATTAGAAATGCAAAATTAAAATATAAAATATATCAAGACACTGTAAATGGGGTAGTTTATAATAAAGTTTTAATTGGACCATATTCTTCAAAAGCAGCAGCTAGTGAGAATGTTGAAGATGTTAAACAAAAACTAAATGTTACAAGTGCATTTGTAGTTAAATTTTAAAAAAGTAGATATTAATGAATTTTTATAGTAAAGAACTATTTTTAGACCAATTCACACCTGTTTCAATATATGAAAAAATAAAAAAATTATATAAAGATGAAATAACATTTTTATTTGAAAGTACTATTAATTCAAGTACTGGAAATTATTCTTACATTATTATTGGTGATAGAGAAAGGGTTTGGTATGAAAATGGAACTTGTTTTTATAAAAATGAAAAACAAGAAGTTTCAACTGTTGAATCAAATCCATTAACTTTTTTAAAAAGATACTATAAAAATTTTGACAAAGAGTTTTACAAAAATAAATCTTTAGAGTTAGGTGTTGGTCTAATTGATGGGTTTATTGGAAATGTTGGATACGACATTGGAAAAGAGTTTGAACCAAAACTAAAAGAGTCTATGAACTCTTTAGTTGATCAATTAAATATTCCTGATTTAGATTTAATAAGACCAAAAATAATTCTTGGTTTCTCACACAAAACTTCAAAACTTGTAATTATTACTTCAATGGATGAAAAAGAAAAAGATTTAGAAATCATTGAAAAAGAACTTTTAAAAAGTTATGAATACACTCCACTAAAAAAAGCAACTATTCTTGATGAAGGGAAATTCAACTTTTCAAAAGAAGAGTTTTTTGAAATGGTAGCAAAGTCAAAAGAGATGATAAAATCGGGTGATGTTTTTCAGATTTTAATGTCAAATAGATTTACTCAAAAAGCTATTGTTGATCATCTTAGTTTTTATAGAGCATTAAGAAGTAAAAATCCAAGTCCATATCTATTTTTACTTGAATTTGAAAACTTTACAATTGCTGGAAGCTCTCCTGAAGTTATGATAAGACTTGTTGATGGACATCTACTTTTAAGACCAATTGCAGGAACAAGAAAAAGAGGTAAAACTTTAGAAAAAGACCTTGAAATGGAAAATGAACTAATCAACGATACAAAAGAAAGAGCGGAACATCTAATGCTTGTTGATTTAGGAAGAAATGATGTTGGTCGTGTTGCAAAGCCAGGAACTGTAAAAGTAACTGATTTAATGAGAATAGAAAGATACTCTCATGTTATGCATATTGTTTCAGATGTGGAAGCTGTGATTGATGATAAATACGATATGTTTGATCTGTTTGCAGCAACATTTACAGCAGGAACAATGACAGGAGCTCCAAAAATTAGAGCTATGGAATTAATTGCACAATTTGAGGGAATAAAAAGAAATTTCTATTCAGGAAGTATTGCTTATTTTGGTTTTGATGGAAATATGGATAGTGCAATTACTATTAGAACTACAATGCTTACAGCAGATACTATAATTTTCCAAGCAGGTGCTGGAGTTGTAGCAGACTCAAAACCAGAAGATGAATATCTTGAAGTTACAAATAAACTTGCTGCTAATATTGCAACATTAAAAGACTTATCATAATCTAAAATCCTACAAAGACTTCTTTATTTAATATTGGCTATTATTTCGTACTAAAAAGCCAATATTAAAGGATACAAATTGCTACTTGGTGTAAATATAGATCACATTGCAGTTTTAAGAGAAGCTAGAAAAA
>ERZ650300.2194-NODE-2194-length-10599-cov-16.207322_pt1 | contig 10599 bp, 7 predicted proteins | sample MGYA00376236_ERZ650300 | MGnify/ENA primary metagenome ERZ650300 (study PRJEB26733, sample SAMN07839303) | wastewater metagenome | biome: urban; feature: wastewater treatment plant; material: waste water | place: USA: North Carolina | collected 2016-04-28 ... | reverse complement strand
CGGGTGGCGATCAGCTCGCCCACCACGCGGGTGAGCTGTTCGTTTTTCATATCGCCCACCCGCTTGCCGGCCAGGGTGGGATGCACCAGCATCACGGTGTCGTCCACGGTTTTGCCCGGCTGCATCACATAGGCGTAACCGGTTTGTCCCACCTTGATATTGCTGATGCTCTGACGCAGGCGCGCCATGATGTCATCGACGCTGACCCGCACCGAAATGGCGCCAATCAGCTTTTTATTGCTGTCGTACACCGGCTCGAAGATCGACATGTAGAACACGCCGCTGCGGTTGACCATGCCATGAAACGTTTCGCCCTTGTGCAGGGTTTTGGCTTCTTTGCTGTCGTCGGCCAGCGGCACACCGATTTGCGATTTGCCGTCTTTTTTCAGGAAGGTGGCCACCCGCACAAACTTGCCATTGTGCAGCACCATCACCGCCGGGTCGGCGTCCAGGATGCCTTTGACTTTTTCCAGAAAGGGCATGTTGTTGTTCAACACCAACTCGCCGGCCTTGATCACCGGCACCCCCGCCAGCGGGCCCTCGCTGGGCACGCCCTCTTGCGTCACGGTAAAGCTTTGCGAAGGCAGCATGTTCTTGTACATGCCCAGCCGCAGCTTGGCCGATTGCTGCGCTGACAGAAAGTTGTCTTCCAATGCAATGGCAATGGCGCTCATCTGCTGCGACAGATGCTCATGCACCTGTCTGACCGCGGTGCGGTTGGATGACCAGGACAGAAAACCGATCAGACAGGAAAAAATCACGGTGATGACCAGCGACGCCATGATGGCAATGGCGGTAGCCAAGGGCAGGTGTTTGATTCGCAAGGCAAATCTCCTCATTCACGCGTGTGACGATACACCGCGTCTTGTTTTTTTGAATAACCGGGCCGTCACCCCGCGCGGGCGGCCCATGCGCAGTGATACCAAATTCTTTTGCGCCCACACAAGCGGTTTTTATAAAACGAATGCCCTGCGCGTTGGCTTTTGCGAAAAAAGCAAACGATTGTTTTTATTGTGTTTTAATACGATTGTCATGGGACAGCCAAACATCGGACAAAAATTACAGCGAGACAGGACACATGACGCCAGATCGAGGGAGGCGTGACAGGCACGCGCAGTATGGCTGGCCACAGGCCGGGCAGGATGATGATCGACGTCGGCAGCATGCCTTGCGCATGCCAAACGCGAATCTGGTGCGAGCAGGACAGCAAATAAAACCGTAAACATATAGATCATATGGCATTTTTTGCGCAAAAGCAAGCCTGATGTCGGGTGGATCAACGCAAATCGCCACCATCTTCTGCGCCCGTGAAACACGCCGGGCCTGTTACAATCGCCACACCCGGCCCCCGTATGGCGGTATAGGCCCAATCGCCCATGATCGGGCCGCCCCACCGGGCCGACTCTTGTTTTTTGAATTTCGCGAGGATTTTGACCGATGAACACACCTCTTGACATCGCCGTGGTTGGCGCAACCGGCGCCCTGGGTCGGGTTTTGCTGGAGGTGCTCGGTGACAGCCGTTTTCCGCTGGGCCGGCTGTACCCACTGGCCAGCGAGCGGGCCGAAACCGAAGGTGACACCCTCACCTTCCGCAACCGCGAACTGACGGTGGGCGACGCCGAAGGTTTTGATTTTTCCCGCGCGCAACTGGTGCTGCTGGCCGTGCCTGCCGACTGCGCCGACAGCCTGGCGGCCGACGCCTGCGCCGCAGGGGCGGCCGTGCTGGATTTTTCCAGCGCCCAGCGCAACAACCCGGCGCTGGTGCTGGCTGGCGGCCAGGCCGAAGGCCCGGCGCCTGGCCAGCGCGTGCGCTGCCCGGATGGCCTGAGCCTGGCCGTGGCCAGCCTGCTGGAAGGCCTGACTCCAGCCGGCGTGGAATCGGTCGATATCACGGCATTGTTGCCGGCAGGGGTGCATGGCCGCGCAGCCATGGACGAGCTGGCCGGGCAAACCACCGCGCTGTTCAACCTCAGCGAAACCACCACCCAGGTGTTTGACCGCCGGCTGGCATTCAACCTGTTGCCGGCCTCGCTGGACGAACACCAGCAGCGCAGCCAGGATGTGGCCCGCCTGCTGGGCGATGCCGCCCCGACCGTGGCGCTGAACCTGGCCGTGGCCCCGGTGTTTTTTGGCGCCAGTCTGTCGCTGACCTTGCACGGCAGCGCGCTGGATGAAGCCGCCGTACGCGCGGCCTGGGCAGCCAACACCCTGATCCGCCTGGACGATGACAGCGCCGTGCTCAGCCCGGCCGATGCCGCCACCCGCCCGGATCTGGCCGTGGCTGGCCTGCATCGCCAGGGTGATGCGCTGTGCGCCTGGGCGGCGTTTGATCCGCTGCGCTGGGTGGCGCTGCACGCGCTGCGACTGTCGGCACGCACCCTGGCCAGCCTGCAACAACCGGCCTGAATCGCCGGTATTTTGCCCGCCATGCGCACGCACTGGCGGGTTATACGCAACGATCTGCATGGCATTTTGCCGCCATGCTGGGTATCATCCGCACACATCGTCCTGGCAGTGCGCCAGCGACGACGGGCTTTACTGACATTCGTAAGGGCAGGCTTCGTGACGATTCGAGCGAAACTCACTGCCAGCGCCTTGGCGCTGGCGCTTATCGGTGCCACTTATCCGGCCATGGCCGGCGGGCTGGGCCGCATGCATGTGCAATCCGCGCTGGGGCAGCCGTTCCGCGCCGAGATCGACATCACCGGGGTTCGCTCGCAAGAACTCAGCCAGATTCGCGTCAACATCGCCTCACCGGCCGCTTTTGCCGAGATGCAGATGGATTACCCCGAAGTCCTGCAAGGGGTTACCGTCAATGTGGTGCGCAAACCCGATGGCAAGCTGGTAGCCCGCGTACAGGGCGCTCAACCAATCAGCGACCCTTTCCTGTTCTTGCTGCTGGAACTGAACGACGGCGGAGCCCGCTCGTTCAAGGAATTCACCGCCCTGCTGGAGCCCAGCGACAAGCCCACGCCCGCGGCGCCGGCGGTGAGCACAGAACAAGCCAAGCCGGCTGCCAGTGCAGCGCCTGCGCCAGCCGCGCCGGCAGCAACCCCCGCACCGGCCCCTGCAACCAGCAAGCCTGCCGACAGCAAACCGGCGGCCAAGGCCGCAGCGAGCAAGCCTGACGATGATGGCCCGCTGCCCAGCGATGGCCGCCAGCACACCGTCAAACCTGGCGAAACCTTGTCTGGCGTCGCGGCCAAGCTCAAGCCGGCAGATGTCTCGCTGGAACAAATGATGGTCGGCCTGTACCGCAATAACAGCGGAGCGTTTGCCGGCGACATGAACAAACTGCGCGCCGGCGCCACCCTGGATGTGCCCGCCGCCGACGGCGTGCGCAGCATTCCGCCGCGCGACGCGCTGGACACCGTGCGCGCCCAGGTCAAAGACTGGCGCAATTATGTGCTGGGTGGCGCAGACGCCGCCGCCGCCGCACCAGCGCGCGACCCAGGTAAAACCCGCACCCCACCCAGCGACGCCAGCGCCGAAGTGGCCCCCCCAGACAATAAAGACGGCGTGCTTAAGCTAAGCAAGGCCGACGGCAAACCCGGCGAAGAACGCCCCGGCCAACTGGAAGAAGAACTGGTCAGCCGCGAAAAAGCCCTGAAAGACGCCAACGAACGCATCACCACGCTGGAAGCCCAGCTGGAAGAAATGCGCGGCCTGCTGGCCTTGCGCTCGCAAATGGGCGCCGAAGCCGAAAAACAAGCCAAGGAAGCCGAAGCCGGCAAGGCTGAAGCCCCGCCGCGTCCGGCATCAGGCGCTCAAGCCAGTGCCAGCGAAGGCCAGCATAACGCCATGTTCCTGCTGGGCGGGCTGGGCCTGGCCGGCGCCCTGCTGGCCGGCGTGCTGTACGCGCACCGTCGCAAAGACACCTTCCGCCGCTGGTGGGAGCAATTGATGGCGGCCCGGCGCAAAAAAGCCGAAGAAAAAGCAGCAGAAAAAACCGCCAAAGCCGACAGTCTGGCCGCCAGCACCGAGCCCGCCCCCGCTGCGGCTGCGGCTGACAGCAACGACGAAGATCCACTGGTCGTGGCCGACCGCCTGATCGAATACAACAAGCTGGCTCAGGCAGAAACCGTACTGCTGGACGCGCTGAACAAAACCCCGGATCGCCACGAACTGCGCCTGAAGCTGCTCAAGGTGTACTACGCCATGCCGCTGGTGGACAAGTTCAACGCCCAGGCCGCCCGCCTGCTGGACGCCGTGAGCAAAACCAGCCCGCTGTGGGTGCAGGCGCTGGAAATGGGCCGCAAGCTTGACCCCAACCACCCGCTGTACGCCGCGCCCAAGCCAGTTGAACCGGCAGCCAGCGATGACTTTGGCTTTGACGAAGCCGACATCGAACCGGCGCCAGAACCCGCCCCAGCGCCCAAACCCGCCGCCAAACCGGCCCCCGCCCCGGTGGCAGAAGATCCGTTCGACCTGGACAGCGACCTGCTGCCTGACGACGCCGTGATGCAGGGCGGCGGCAGCTTTACCCAAGATCCATCGGACGAGGAGCCGGAAGAAAAGCCGCTGCTGGACTACGACTTCCAGATGGACAAGGACAAAAAACCGGCCCCGGAAACCGCGCCCGCAGCCCCGGCCAAACCCGCCGCGCCGGCCGCCGCCGACAGCCTGTCAATGGACGATGTGTTCGACTTTGGCCTGGACGCCCCGGCCGAACCGGCGCCGGCCCCTGCTGCCGCCAAACCGGCCGCGCCAGCCCCCGCCCCGGCGCCGATTGCCGACCCGGTGGCCGACACGCTCAGCCAGGATGACCTGGACGACCTCTTTGCCCAACCGGCGCCCGCCCCGGCCGCCAAGCCCGAGCCGGCCCCGGTCAATGATGTGCTGAGCCAGGACGATCTGGACAATCTGTTTGGCGAAACCCCGGCCGCAGCAGAACCCGCAGCGGATGACGGCGAGCTGGACATCGACGCGCTGATTGCCGCCGAGCAAGCCAAACAAGCCGAAGAAGAAGCCGCCCAGGCCGCCGCCATCAAGCCGGCGCCGAGCAAACCGGCCATCCCATCCGGCGACGAACTCTCGCTGGACTTTGACGGCATCTTCGAAGACACCGTGCCGCCGCTGCCGGCGCTCGACCCGGAAGCCCTGGCCGCCGCCCTGGCCAACGCCCCGGACATGGACGACCTGCCGCCGCCGGACGACACCGTGCTGGAAGCGCCGGACATGCCGCTGGAAATCCCCGACGAAGGCGTGCTGGCCGCCGAACTGGCCGAGCCGGAACTGCCAGAAGGCGACAACCCGCTCAAGGACGAAATGAGCGAGCCCTCGCCGCTGCTGACCGGCGACATGGCCAATATCGACCCGGACCTGGCGTTTGACTTTGACGCCGTGTTCCAGGACGCCGCCCCGGCCGCGCCCAAGCTGGACCGCAGCGCGCTGGCTGCCGCGCTGGCCAGCGCCCCGGACCTGGAAGAATTGCACCAGGAAGACGCCGTGACCGCTGACAGCGGCGAAGCCGTCACCCCGGAACAAGTGGACACCAAGCTCGATCTTGCCCGCGTCTACATCGACATGGGCGACGAAGAAGGCGCCCGCGAAATCCTGGTGGAGGTCATGGCCGAAGGCACCGACGAACAACGCGACACCGCGCTGAAGCTGATGGAAAAGCTGTAAATCGTGATGGGTTTTTCTGTTTCCAGCCCCGACCGGCCCGCCGGCTCGGGGTTTTTTCATCCCGCCACCCCGCTGGCCGCCTGGCTGATGCTGGCGGTGATGCTGCCCTTGTGGCCGTGGCCGCTGCAACTGGCCGCCGCGGCGGCTTGCGCCGGTCTGGCGGCGCGGCGCGAGCGGGCGGCGCCGTGGCTGGCGGCGCGGCGGGTGCGCTGGCTGTTGGCGGCGCTGCTGGCGGCGATGGCGTGGAGCACGCCCGGCCAGGCGCTGTGGCCGGCGGACTGGGCGCCCACCCGCGAAGGCGTGCAGGAAGGCGGCCTGCACGCGCTGCGGCTGCTGGCCTTGCTGTGGTGCATGAAGGCGCTGTTCGCCAGCCGCAGCCGCCAGGCCTGGCTGTTGGGCCTGCGCACGCTGTGCTGGCCGCTGACCTGGCTGGGGCTGGACATCAACCGCGCGGCGCTGCGGCTGTGGCTGACGCTGGAAGAAAGCGAACGGCTGACCGGCCAGGCGCCGCCGCGCTGGCGCGACCTGTGGCAAGCCTTGTCCGCCGCGCCAACGGCGGCGTCAGACCACGCACAGGGCGACGAGGGACGGGCATTGACGCTACAATTACAGGCTTTGACCGCCCGCGACCTGCTGGCCTGGCTTGTCCTGGCCTTGGCGCTGGCGGCTTCGGTTTTCGGATAGCACAGTCACCCATGAGAATTGCATTAGGCGTCGAATACGACGGACGCGGGTTTTCCGGCTGGCAAACCCAGCCCAACGGCAACACCGTGCAAGATGCGCTGGAGCGCGCAGTGGCGGCGATTGTCGGCGCGCCGGTGCGCTGCCACGCCGCCGGGCGCACCGACGCTGGCGTGCACGCCACCGGCCAGGTGGCGCATCTGGATTGCGATGTGCCGCGCCCGCCCGGCGCCTGGGTGCGCGGGGTGAACAGCCATTTGCCGCCCGGCGTGGCGGTGTGCTGGGCGCAGCCGGTGCCCGAGCATTTTCATTCGCGTTTTTCCGCCTATGCGCGCTGCTACCGCTATGTGCTGCTGAACCGCCCGGTGCGCCCGGCGATTGCCGCTGGCCAGGTGGGCTGGTTTCATGCGCCGCTGGAGGTGGAGGCCATGCGTGAGGCCAGCGCGCATTTATTGGGCCAGCATGATTTTTCCAGCTTTCGCGCCGCCGAATGCCAGGCCAAGACCCCGGTGAAAACCCTCACCCGGCTGGATATCGAGCGGGTGGGCGACACCCTCACCTTCAGCCTGGAAGCCGACGCCTTTTTGCATCATATGGTGCGCAATCTGGTTGGCGCCTTGCTGATGGTGGGCAAGGGCGGCAAGCCGGCCGAGTGGATGGCCGAGCTGCTGGCGGCGCGCAGCCGCGCCAGCGCGCCGCCCACCTTCATGCCCGATGGCCTGTACCTGACCGGCGTGCGCTACCCGGAAGAATTCGGCCTGCCCTCGCCGCCGCCGCTGTATGGCCCGCGCCGACAGGCGGATGTTTGAGCGGTTTTCACCCTGTTATTTTTGCCGAGCCCATTCACCATGCCCGTTCGCATCAAAATCTGCGGCATCACCCGCCCCGAAGACGGCCAGGCCGCCGCCCAGCTGGGCGCTGACGCCATCGGCCTGGTTTTTTACCCCAAAAGCCCGCGCCATGTCAGCCTGGAACAAGCGCGCGCCATTGTCGCCGCCCTGCCGCCGCTGGTGACGGTGGTGGCGCTGTTTGTCGATCCCGAGCCGGACGAGGTGCACCGCGTGCTGGCCGCCGTGCCGATTGACGTCTTGCAGTTTCACGGCGAAGAAAGCCCGGATTTTTGCCGGCAGTTTCAGCGCCCCTATCTGAAAGCCGTGCGCGTCCAGCCCGGCCTGGATTTGCTACAATACGCGATTGCCCACGCCGGGGCGCGCGGTTTGCTGACCGACGCCTTTGTGCCGGGCGTGCCGGGCGGGACCGGCGCCACCTTTGACTGGAGCCTGCTGCCAGCGGATTTGCCGCTGCCGCTGATCCTCTCGGGCGGGCTGGAGCCCGACAACATCACCGCCGCCGTCCGCGCCGTGCGTCCCGCCGCCGTGGACACATCCAGCGGCGTGGAAGCCAGCAAAGGCATCAAGGACGCTGCCCGCATGGCGGCATTTATCGCAGGAGTTCACCATGCATCCGTATGACCTTCCCGACGCACAAGGCCACTTTGGCCGTTACGGCGGCGTGTATGTCGCCGAAACCCTGATGTCGGCGCTGGACGAATTGACGCGTGAATACGCCCGCTACAAGAACGACCCCGAGTTTCTGGCCGAATACCAGAACGAACTCAAGCACTACGTCGGCCGCCCCAGCCCGATTTACCACGCCCGCCGGCTGAGCGAAGCCTGCGGCGGCGCGCAGATTTACCTCAAGCGCGAAGACCTCAACCACACCGGCGCGCACAAGATCAACAACGCCATCGGCCAGGCGCTGCTGGCCAAGCGCATGGGCAAAAAGCGGGTGATCGCCGAAACCGGCGCCGGCCAGCACGGCGTGGCCACCGCCACCGTGGCCGCCCGCTACGGCATGGAATGCGTGGTGTATATGGGCGCTGAAGACGTCAAGCGTCAGGCGCCCAATGTGTTCCGCATGAAGCTGCTGGGCGCCACCGTGGTGCCGGTGGAATCCGGCTCGAAAACCCTCAAGGACGCGCTCAACGAAGCCATGCGCGACTGGGTGACCAATGTGGACAGCACCTTCTACATTCTGGGCACCGCCGCCGGCCCGCACCCCTACCCGATGCTGGTGCGGGATTTTGTCTCGGTGATTGGCGAAGAATCCAAGGTGCAAATGCCCGAGATGATCGGCCGCCAGCCGGACGCCGTGGTGGCGTGCGTGGGCGGCGGCTCCAACGCCATCGGCATCTTCTACCCGTATATCCCGGTGGAAGGCGTGCGCCTGATTGGCGTGGAAGCCGGCGGCGACGGCCTGGACAGCGGCCGCCACGCCGCGCCGCTGTCGGCCGGCCGCCCTGGCGTGCTGCACGGCGCGCGCAGCTATCTGATGCAGGACGACAACGGCCAGATCATCGAAACCCATTCGGTGTCGGCCGGCCTGGATTATCCGGGCGTGGGCCCCGAGCACAGCTACCTGAAGGACATCGGCCGCGCCGAATACGTGGCGGTGACCGACGCCGAGGCGCTGACCGCCTTCCACGACCTGTGCCGCTACGAGGGGATCATCCCCGCGCTGGAATCCAGCCACGCGCTGGCCTACGCCGCCAAGCTGGCGCCCACCCTGGGCAAGGATCAGGTGATTCTGGTCAATCTGTCCGGCCGTGGCGACAAAGACATCAACACCGTGGCCGGCCTGGCCGGCATCACGCTCTGACAAGCCAACCCAGCCCGGCCGCGCGCCGGGCGCGCAATTGATGGATGATGCATGAACCGTATTGACCGCTGTTTTGCCGAGCTGGCCGGGCGCAAGGCGCTGATCCCGTTCATTACCGCCGGCGACCCCGAACCGGGCCAGACCGTGGCGATGATGCACGCGCTGGTGGCCGGCGGCGCCAACGTGATTGAGCTGGGCGTGCCGTTTTCCGACCCGATGGCCGACGGCCCGGTGATCCAGCGCGCCAGCGAGCGCGCCCTGGCCCACGGCGTGGGCCTGCGCGATGTGCTGGCCATGGTGGCGCAGTTTCGCGCCGACGACGACGCCACCCCGGTGGTGCTGATGGGCTACCTGAACCCGGTGGAAGCCATGGGCTACGCCGAGTTTGCCAAGGCGGCCCGCGCCGCTGGCGTGGATGGCCTGCTGACGGTGGATTGCCCGCCGGAAGAAGCCGAGGCGCTGTCGCTGGCGCTGCACGCCGAACAACTGGCGCCGATTTACCTGATTGCCCCGACCACCCCGGCCGAGCGGCTGTCCGGCATTGCCCGCCACGCGCGCGGCTATGTGTATTACGTGTCGCTCAAGGGCGTCACCGGCGCCGCCAACCTGGATGTCACTGAAGTGGCGCGCCGGGTGGCGGAAATCCGTCAGCACATCCAGCTGCCGATTGGCGTGGGCTTTGGCATCCGCGATGGCCAGACCGCCCGCCAGGTGGCCGATGTGTCTGACGCCGTGGTGATTGGCAGCCGGCTGGTGCAGGCGGTGGAAGCCGCCGCCCCCGGCGAGGCCGCCGCCACCTTGCAAACCCTGCTGCGCGACATCCGCGCCGCCCTGGACGCCTGAGCCCGGCCCGCCCGGACTCACCCCGATAGACCCCAGCCCGCCGCCGCCCACGACGCGACGGCCGGGCGCAGGAGAGAACATGAGCTGGTTGAACAAGCTCCTTCCCCCGAAGATCAAAAAAGACAACAAAACCGGCAAATCCGCCGTGCCGGAAGGGCTGTGGAGCAAGTGCTCGGCCTGTGAGGCCGTGCTGTATCACACCGACCTGGAAAACAATCTGCACGTCTGCCCCAAGTGCAGCCACCACAACGCGGTGGGCGCGCGCGCGCGGCTGGACATGCTGCTGGACGCCGAAGGCCGCTTTGAAATCGGCAGCGAAGTCACCCCGGTGGACATCCTGAAGTTCAAGGACAGCAAAAAATACCCCGAGCGCCTCACCGCCGCGCAAAGCAGCACCGGCGAAGACGACGCCCTGGTGGTGATGCAGGGCAGCATCCACAATCTGCCGGTGGTCGCCGCCGCGTTTGAGTTCCGCTTTATTGGCGGCTCGATGGGTTCGGTGGTGGGCGAGCGCTTTGTGCGCGGCGTGCGCGCCGCCGTTGAGCAACGCGCGCCCTTCATCTGCGTGTCAGCCTCCGGCGGTGCGCGCATGCAGGAAGGCCTGAGCTCGCTGATGCAGATGGCCAAAACCAGCGCCGCGCTGCAACTGCTGACTGACCACAAGCTGCCGTTCATCTCGGTGCTGACCGACCCGACCATGGGCGGCGTCTCCGCCAGCTTTGCCTTTCTGGGCGATGTGGTGATGGCCGAGCCGGGCGCGCTGATTGGCTTTGCCGGCCCGCGCGTGAT
>ERZ650300.2190-NODE-2190-length-10609-cov-8.509001_pt1 | contig 10609 bp, 8 predicted proteins | sample MGYA00376236_ERZ650300 | MGnify/ENA primary metagenome ERZ650300 (study PRJEB26733, sample SAMN07839303) | wastewater metagenome | biome: urban; feature: wastewater treatment plant; material: waste water | place: USA: North Carolina | collected 2016-04-28 ... | reverse complement strand
TGTTCGCAGAACAAGGCACGCACATTGCTTTGGCCGATGGCCAAACGTCGGATTCGAGAATCCGACCTACGCAGATGGTGCCGGCGAACGGCTTTTATTTTATAAGGTTATTTTTTTGAATGGGTATAATATAAGGCCGTCTGAAACGTTCAGACGGCCTTATGTTAAAAATAAACATTCTTATAAATCAATTTGTTATGCAAAAACCCGCTCACACAGGCAGCTCAAAACGCTTGCCCAAAATCTCGGCCAGCAAATCAAACACCACCTTCACCCGCATCGGCGTGACCACCCGTTGCGGGCGATAAATCGACACCGGCCAGCGGATTTTCGGCACTTCGGCAAACAGCTCCACCAATTCGCCGTTCAACAAATACGGCGCCACCATCCAATCGAGCTGTTGCGACACAGCATTGCCCGCCAGCGCGGCTTGCAGGGCGTTGTGGATATGGCTGCCGACAAAGTGCGGTTTGGCGGGGGTGAATTGCAGGTTTTCGTTGATATACCAAGTGTCGGCGCGGCCGTTGTTGTGGTTGAGCACGGCGGCGAGCGGATAGTTTTTCTGCAAATCGGCGAAGTCTTCCGGCTTGCCCAGCCGGCGCAATAAATCCGGCGCCATCACGATTTTTTCGCAAGTTTCACCGATTTTGCGGGCAATCAGGCGGCTGTCGGCAAGGTGGTCGATGCGCACGCCGATGTCGATTTGCTCCTGCACCACGTTCAGCCGCACGGTGTCGCGGCGCCAATCGAGCACCAGCTTCGGATAGGCCTGAAGTGCGGTGAGCAATTCGCGCAACACGGCGTGTTCGTCGGGCAAATCGGGCACAGTGATGCGCACCAGCCCAGCCATTTCATCGGCATGGCGATGGCGGCCGGCGGCAAACAGGCGCTCGCTCTCTTCCAATAATTGCTGTGCTTGCGGCAAAAACTGCGCGCCGAAATCGGTGAGCACGATTTGGCGCGTGTTGCGCTGAAACAGCGGCTCGCCCAATTCGTCTTCCAGCGCCGCCATCATGCGCGTAATCACCGGCGGCGACACCGCCAAACGGATGGCGGTTTCCTTAAATTGCAAGGTTTCGGCGGCGGTGCAAAACACTTTTAAGGCTTCGATTTTATCCAGCATGGCGGTTTCCTTTTGTAGCGATATTGCTGCCCAACATAGCGCAAACCCATCTCCTCAAGCAAGCAATAATTTCTATTTTAGAAATTATAAAATAACAATTGATGAATTTACTTGAAACCATCACCGTCTTAAGATGACGGCATCGAATCACCAATTAAGAGGACAACCACATGAACATGAAACTGAACAAACTTTCCGCCGCCATTATCTTCGGCGCAACTTTACTAACAGGAGCCCACGCCATGGCAAACACCCACACCGCCCAATCGGCAACCGTCATCGAAATTCCCGCGCAAACCATCCAACTCACCCAAGAATGGGACAAAATTTTTCCGCAAAGCGACAAGGTAACGCACCGCAAAGTCACCTTTAAAAACCGCTACGGCATCACGCTGGCGGCAGATTTGTATGTGCCGAAAAACGCACGCGGCAAACTGCCGGCCATTGCCGTGGGCGGCCCGTTTGGCGCGGTGAAAGAGCAATCTTCCGGCCTGTATGCGCAAACCTTGGCCGAGCGCGGCTTTGTCACACTCGCATTTGACCCTTCCTACACCGGCGAGAGCAGCGGCGCGCCACGCAATATGGCCTCGCCCGACATCAACACCGAAGACTTCAGCGCAGCGGTGGATTTTCTGGGCAATTTGGCCAATGTAAACCGCGATGAAATCGGCATTCTGGGCATTTGCGGCTGGGGCGGCTTCGCACTCAATGCCGCCATTTCCGACACCCGCATCAAAGCCGTGGCCACCAGCACCATGTACGACATCACCCGCGTGGTGGCCAAAGGCTATAACGACAGCGTGGATGCCGATGCACGCTATAAAATGAAGCAGGAAATCAACAATAAGCGCTGGGAAGGTTCGAAAAACGGCTATGCCGACTTGCAGCCCGCCAATAATTTGCGTAGCAACCAATTTACTGCCGATACGCCGTTGTTTGTTAAAGAATATTCCGACTTTTACACCACCAAACGCGGCTTCCACCCCCGTGCCGCCAATTCCAACCCCAATGGCTCATGGGCAGACACCGCCATGCTCGGCATGATCAATATGCCGATTCTGCAATACGCCGCCGAAATGCGCACCCCGGCGCTGGTGGTGCACGGCGAAAACGCCCACTCGCGCTACTTCAGCGAAGACGCGTTTAAAGCTTTGGGCAGCAAAAATAAAGAGCTGTATATCGTGCCCAACGCCACCCATGTGGATTTGTACGACAACCAAGCAGGCAAAATCCCGTTTGATAAATTCGAGCAGTTTTTTAAAGCGAATTTGAAATAAACCCAATTGCGAAAACAAAGGCCGTCTGAAATATTTCAGACGGCCTTTGTTTATATCTGGAGCATATAATACCAATTCAAAAAAGTAAGCTAACAAGGCGGCGAGCCGCAGACAGTACAGATAGTACGGCAAGGCGAGACAACGAAGTTAGGTTATTTTTTTTGGATTGGTATAAAATGTAATTTAAAAAAATTACAAAATAATATTGAAAACAGTAAAATATCAGCTTATGATATGGAAATTTTATGTGATTTAAAAAAATCACAAAAGGAATTTCTGATGGTAAAGCTGGAAAAATTGGTTCGATTTGCCGGTGGCTCGCCCCAATTTAGAGTGGTTGAGTCGCCCGACAAACAGGCGCCCCGTTATATCTGGTATGCGCAACATCATCTGAATGCCGATTTATCCGGCTACGAGCCCGCGCATACCGATACCAAAGCCGTATCCACCTGGAGCAAGGTTTGCACACTGGCGGCGGGGGATATTGTGTTCAGCCTGATTTCCGGCACTGCGGCAATAGTGAGCCGCCACCATGAAGGCTATATCCAAACGCAAAACTACATCAAGCTCATCCCCGGCAAGCAGCTGGATAAGCAGTTTTTGCTGTATTTGCTCAACGAAGACAAACACATTAAAAGGCAATGGGCGGCGGCCTTACAAGGCTCCAGCGTGCTCAAATATACCCTAGCGCAGCTGAAAAACCTGCAAATCAATACCTTGCCGCCGCTGGAAAAGCAAAAAATCATCGGTCAGGTATACATGATGCAGCTACGGCTGCAAGCGTTGAAAAACCGGGTGGCGGCACAAGAAACCAAAATCACATTAGGGCTAATCGAAAGCGTGGTGAATCATGAATGAACAGCAATTTGAAACCGAACTGATCCAATATCTGAGCAGCGGCGTGATCAGTCATCGCGGCAACCACTCGGACGGCGGCAACACGCTGGCCGAGCCGGCGGCGGATTATATCTATAAAACCAAGCGCTGGCGCCATCATCCCGAAATCAAAACCACCGATGATTTGTGGGCTAATTTCAAAGCCATTTTGGAGCAGCACAATCAAAACACTCTGGATCACCCTTTGAGTGTGGTGGAATTCAATCAGGTAAAAAAAATTATTTCCGAGCTGCACACGCCCTATCTGGCCGGGCAATTTCTCTACGGCTTAAATGGCGTGTCGCAAATTGAAATTGATCTGGACGATGGCCGCCATGTGTTTCTCACCGTGTTCGACCAAAAACAAGTCGGCGCGGGCGACACCGTTTATCAGGTAGTGAACCAAATCCGCCGCCCGGCCAAAATCATCGGCAAGCAAAACCGCATCTTCGACACCACCTTGCTGATCAACGGGCTGCCGGTGATTCAGATTGAAGAGAAGCGCGACACCCGCGATGTGAACGAAGCGCTCAATCAGATGCACCAATACATCGACGAAAACCAGTATCGCGATATTTTTTCCACCTTACAAATCTTGGTGGCCATCACGCCCAACAACGTCAAATACATGGCCAACACCACCGCCGACAAATTCAACAAAGATTTCGCCTTCAACTGGCAAAACCGCGACAACGCCATTGTGCGCGATTGGAAAACCTTTGCCGATGCCATGCTGAGCATCCCGATGGCACACCAAATGGCCACCAATTACATGATTTTGGACGGCACCAAAAACAAGCAGGCGCTCAGAGTGATGCGCCCTTATCAAGTGTATGCCACCCAAAAAGTCATTACCCATTTGAAACAGATCGACTTTGAATTGGGCAGCAACAAAGTGGGCTATATCTGGCACACCACCGGCTCGGGCAAAACCATCACCAGCTTCAAAACCGCCTGGCTGGCCAGCCGCATGCCGCATGTCGACAAAGTGGTGTTTGTGGTGGATCGCATCGCCCTCACCCGCCAAACCAGCGAAAACTACCAAGCCTACGACCCCGACGGCGATGTGGCCGATATCGCCCAAAACGGCATGGTGAAGAGCACCAACACCACCACCGATTTAAGCCGCAAGCTCAAAAGCCGTGGCAACGACATTATCGTAACCTCGGTGCAAAAGCTGGACACCTTAATCAAACGCAAGCACTTTCAAGCGCCCGACAAAAACATCGTGTTTATTGTAGACGAAGCCCACCGCTCCACCGGCGGAGATAGCTTTAAAGCCATTCAGGCAGCCTTCAAACGCTCCGCCTGGATAGGCTACACCGGCACACCCATGTTTGACGACACCACCAAAGGCTTGCGCACCGAAGATATTTTCGGCCCGCTGCTGCACGCCTACACCATCCGCGAAGCCATTGCCGACCGCAATGTGCTTGGCTTCAAAGTGGATTTTGAAACCACCATCGATGAAGTGCAGATGAAAAGCCAATATCTGCCCGCTTTTTATCGTGAACGCAATCCGAATTGGACGGAAGAAAAAATCCGCCAAAAAATCGACAACCTCACCCAAGAAGACATGGACGATGCCGTGGAACCGAGCTTCTACGATGAAAACATCGAGCATGTGCGCCTGGTGGTGGCCGATATTTTCAAAAACTGGCGCAACCGCTCCAACGACGGCAAATACAATGCCCTGTTCACCACTCATGTGGGCGGCGGCAAAGCCAGCACGCCGATGGCGATGATGTATTTCCGCGAATTCCAGCGCGTCAATCAGGAGCATAAGGCCGCAGGCTTGCCCACCCTGAAAGTAGCGATTACCTTCAGCCACAACACCAGCAACAACGACAATATGCTGGCAACCAATCGCGGTTTGTCAGAAGCCATGGCGGCGTATGAAGCAGAATTCGGCATCCATTTCGGCATGGATGATGTGGCGGGCTATACGCAAGATGTGACCAGCCGTCTGAACAAATCCGCCGCTGATAAAAACTTTCTCGATTTGGTGATTGTGGTTGATCAATTGCTCACCGGCTTTGATGCGCCCGAATTAAACACGCTTTATGTTGACCGCACTTTAAAAGGCGCCGGCTTAATACAAGCCTATTCGCGCACCAACCGCATTGCCGACATGAAAGAAAAACCGTGGGGGCGCGTCGTGAATTACCGATGGCCGGCACAAAACGAAAAGCTGATGAATGAAGCGCTGGCCATTTATGCCAACAAAGATTCCGCCATCTTGTCGCCCGACGAGCAACGCATAAGCAATGAAAAAGACGGTCTTTTGGCCAAGCCGTTTTATGAGCTGCTTGCCGAAGTAAAAGCCGTGGTGGCAGAGCTGGCTGAGCTGACCGACGGCTTCAACAACTTACCGCCGTCTGAAAAAGCCAAGGATCACATGGTGGAATTACTGCGTGCCTACAACAATGGCATGAGCCAGCTCAAACAATACAATCCGGAAGCGCAAGCCGGTGAAATCGGCTTTGATTACGACAAGCCCGAAGTACTGCTGGCCGCATTGGGCATGAATGCCGAACAGGAAACCATGCTCACCACCGTGCTGGCCAACGATCTGAAAGCGCATTTGGCCGAAACCCAGAAAATTCCGCTGCACCAAATCGAATTGCGCATGACCCATGTGAAAGACGTCAAAATCGACTACGACTACCTCACCGAGCTGGTGACGCGCCTGCTGAACGAAGTGCACGAGCAAAAAATGGAAGCCGCCGCACACACCCGCGAAGACATCAACCGCTTTGCCAGCGGGCTGGAAGACCGCGGCCATGCTAAAGAAATCACCAATGCCGCCACCGCCATCTATAACGGCAGCTATCAGGCTGAACACTACCCGGTTGAAAACCTAACCGAAAGCGACAGCATTATTCAGGCAGCCAATAAGATAATACTCGACCATATCCTGATTGACTTCAGAGTGAAATGGGGCATTACCGATGCCATCAACAACACCCAAATGCGCGAGATGTTTTCCCGCCACCAATACGGCATGCAAGATTTGGACAGCACCGGCCAATTGCGCGACCTGATTACCGAAGCCGGCAAAAACTACCGCCTATTGGCGCGCGAGCCGGAAATCCGCGATTTAAACAAAATCCGCTATCGCAACGATTTGCGCCAAGCCATTTACCAGCTGGCCGACGAAATGGCAGAAAACCAATAAGGAGCAAGCCATGAATAAGCAAATGATCATCTATAACACCGAAGACGGTAAAGCCGAGATTTCATTGCATTTGCAAGACGGCACCGTATGGCTAAACCAATTGGAAATCGCAGAGCTGTTTCAAACCAGCAAGCAAAATATCAGTAAACACATCAAAGCGATTTTTGCCGATGGCGAGCTGGTGGAAGATTCAACTGTCAACTATCAGTTGACAGTTCAAAACGAGGGCGAACGAAGCATTCAGAGGCAAATCGCTTATTACAATCTGGATATGATTTTGGCCGTTGGGTATCGGGTACGTTCAGTGCGCGGAGCACAATTTCGCCATTATGCAAGCAATGTATTAAAAGAATATTTAGTCAAAGGCTTTGCAATGGATGACCGCCGCTTAAAAGAGTTGGGCGGTGGCGGCTATTTTAAAGAATTGCTTGAGCGGATCCGAGATATTCGCTCCAGTGAAAAAGTGTTTTACCGCCAGATATTGGATTTATTTGCAACCAGCCAAGATTACAACGGTAAGGCAGACGAAGCCAAACAATTTTTTGCCACGATACAAAATAAAATGCACTACGCCATTCATCAGCATACCGCAGCAGAGTTAATTTATGAGCGCGTGAATGCCGAACAAAATTTTATGAGGTTGAAGTTATTCAACGGCGAATTGCCCACATTAAAAGAAGCCAAAACCGCCAAAAACTACCTGTCAGAAGCGGAATTAAAAGGCTTAAACCAGTTGGTTTCAGGTTATTTGGATTTTGCCGAACGCCAAGCCGATAGACAAGCTGCCATGACCATGCACGATTGGATTGCACATGTTGACAAGGTTTTGATGGCAACCGGCGAAGTGTTGTTAACAGATAAAGGCAAAATCTCTCATCAACAAATGGAGAAAAAAGTTGAAGTGGAATATCAAAAATTCCAAGCTAAAACCCTGACTCAAGTGGAAAAAGATTATTTGGAAAACTTGAAATCCCTCGAGCAAACGGCAAAAAAAGCCAAGGGCGGATGAGTTTATAAATAAGGGGATGAAAATGAATGAAATACAATTTTTAATTTATGCTGAGGATGGGCAGACCGAAGTATTGGTTCAAGACGAAACCCTGTGGGCGACCCAAAAAAGTATTGCCGAATTGTTTTCCGTCAGCGTACCGACCATTAACGAACACTTGAAAAATATCTTTGAAAGTGGCGAGTTAGAACAAAATCCAACTATTCGGAAATTCCGAATAGTTCGCCAAGAAGCAGCAGACAGGTTACGCGGAAAATTGAACACTACAATTTTGATGCCATTATTTCCGTCGGCTACCGCCTATTTCGATTATGTAGAGCGTCTGCTGGAAGACAAACATTTATTGGGTATGCAGGATTTTGCCAGAAGCATTGATGATTTCTTAAGTTTTAACCGTTATGACATTCTGCCGCACAAAGGCAAAATCAGCCGTGAACAAGCGGCACAAAGAGCGGTTGAAGTCTATCAGGCATACAATAAGCAGCAAAAAATCACCTCGGATTTTGATAAAGCGGTGAAACGCATTCAAGGAAATAAAAATGGGAAAAAATAAGCAACAAGTGCCAAGATTACGCTTCCCCGGCTTCAATGACGCTTGGGAACAGCGAAAGTTTAAAGAACTGGTTTTTCTCAGGAGTGAAACCGTTGAATCGCAAGATTACTCAGTTGATATTGAATTGGAAAATTTAGAAAGCAATACGGGAAGAATTATTGGCAATACATCTGTACGAACAATGTCAAATACGCTATTTAAAAAAGGAGATATTCTTTTTGGAAAGCTACGGCCTTATCTCAACAAATGGAGGTTTGCAGATGAAGAAGGTGTCAAAAGTGGCGAAATCTGGGCGTTTTCTTGCCGTGAAGGTTATTCAAATAGATTTATCTATTGTGTTATTCAATCTAATGGCTTTTTAGATGAAGTGAACATCACATCGGGTACAAAGATGCCAAGAGCCGATTGGAAAACAGTTTCAAATATCAAAATCACAATTCCAACTATTGAAGAACAAACCACCATCGGCAACTTCTTCAGGCAGCTGGACGCGGCTATCGCTTCTCATCAGCGTAAGCTGGAGAGAACCAACAAATTAAAGAAAAGTTTGCTGCAAAAAATGTTTCCAAAGGATGGAGAGGCATTTCCTGAACTTAGATTCCCGGATTTTACTGATGCTTGGGAACAGCGAAAGCTGGGGGAAGTGGCAGAAAGAGTTACTAGAAAAAATACTGAAATGATAAGTAAATTGCCATTAACAATTTCTGCACAGTATGGACTTATTGCACAAACAGAATTTTTTGATAAGCAAATTGCAAGTAAAAATATTAGTGGATATTACTTAATTAAAAATGGCGAGTTTGCTTATAACAAAAGTTATTCTAATGGCTATCCTTGGGGAGCTGTTAAGCGATTGAATAATTATGATTATGGTGTTTTATCAACACTTTATATTGTTTTTAAACCAACTAACATTAATTCTCAATTTTTAGTTTCTTATTACGACACAAACTACTGGCATAACCAAGTGGCAAGCATTGCGGTTGAGGGTGCAAGAAATCATGGACTTTTAAATATTTCAGCTTCAGAGTTTTTTACAACAACGCTAGGGCGTCCTGACAATTACTTGTCATAAAAATAATCAGATAAAAGAAAGGCAGATAAGTTAAAATTTTTGTCGCCAAACAAAACATACTTATCTGCCATGCCTCGAACACTACTCAAAGATGAATACTGGTCAAAGCTGTTAAACATTCTGCTCGATTTAGGCGTTTACCACAAGAAAAATCTGCGCCTCAAAATAGAAGGCATACTTTACCGCATCAGAACCGGCATACCGTGGGAAGACATCCCGCCGTTTTTCGGTAAAGGCAATTCCCTGTTGCGCCTCTTCCATAGATGGTCGGAGAAAGGGATTTTTCAAAGCATACTCAATGCCTTGACCGAATTCCCCGATATGGAATGGGTATTTATTGACGGCAGCTATGTCAAAGTCCACCAACATGCAGCGGCAACTGTTGGAGAGGCAGCCGCTGTCGGCCACAGCCGTGGTGGCAATAGCACTAAAATTCATTTGGCTGTCGATGCCTGTGGAAACCCTGTAGGTTTCAAGGTCACATCGGGAACGGTTAATGACATTACTGCGGCACCGGAATTGCTGGATAGCGTAGATTTATCCTCAACCGAAGTGCTGACTGCCGACAAAGGTTATGACTCTGACGCTTTCAGGCAGTTGCTTGCCGATATGGGCATCAGGCCGAATATTCCTTATAAAAAAGACAGGGAGCGTCTGAATGTGTGTATGGATTGGTATTTGTATAAAGCGAGGCATTTGGTAGAGAATGCCTTTGAAAAATTGAAACATTTTCGTGCGGTTGCCACCCGTTACGATCGTTTGAAAAGGCATTATGAAAGCGTAGTTGCTTTAGCTTGTATTATGCTATGGCTGCCTTTATGACAAGTAATTGTCAGGACACCCTAGCGAATATCATATTCTTACAACAATAAATCAACCGAACACACAAATCGGCGTTTTCCTGTGCAGGCAGGCCTGCTTGTCGGCACAATTTTCTCAGCCTTGACCTTAATGAAGGAGTCATCATGCAAACCAACGTTGTTTTATTGTCTTTTGAAGAAAGCAGCAAAGCCTATCAAGCCTTGAGCGAACTGAAACAAGCTGCCGTGCAAGGCAAAATCGGCCTCAACACCGCCGCTGTGGTAGAGCGCAATCTTGATGGCTCACTGAAATTCGGCGACGGTGCCAGCGATGGCGCGGCCGGCGATGCGGCACTGGCCGGCACCGCCATCGGCGCATTGGTGGGCGTGTTGGGCGGCCCCTTGGGTGTGCTGATGCTGGGCGCTACCGGCGGCTTTTTGGGCTCGCTCGTGTCGCTCGACACCGTAGAAACCCGCACCAGCCTGCTGGAGCAAATGTCGCACGCCATTCCGCCGGGCGCGGTTGCTGTGTTGGCCGAAGTGGAAGAAAGCGATAACGCTGCCGTGGACGCTATTGTACAAAGCTTGGGCAACGGCCTGCTGCTGCGCCGCCCGGTTGAGGCGTTGCTGGTTGAAATCGCCGCAGCAGAAGAAGCGCAAGAAGCCGCTGCCAAAGAAGCCCGCAAAGTATTGCGTGAAAAACAAAAAGCCAGATCGG
>ERZ650300.2188-NODE-2188-length-10611-cov-16.647120_pt1 | contig 10611 bp, 11 predicted proteins | sample MGYA00376236_ERZ650300 | MGnify/ENA primary metagenome ERZ650300 (study PRJEB26733, sample SAMN07839303) | wastewater metagenome | biome: urban; feature: wastewater treatment plant; material: waste water | place: USA: North Carolina | collected 2016-04-28 ... | reverse complement strand
CATGCGGGGCGGACTTCCCCCCGGTTTTCTGCGATGCTCGGCGCGCTTTACGGGGGGTAAACCGGCTAAGCGCTACGGTATATGCGCCGCTATAACTGCGCCATGAATGTCAGTGCTGCCTGTACAGGTGAGTGCTCAATCGTTTCTAGGAGGGAATCATGCATTCCACATCTTCGATGTCTTGGTTTGGCCGCTTGTCGCTGGGCGGCGGGCTGGCTTTTCTCTACCTGCCCATCGTGGTGCTGGTGGTGTATTCGTTCAATGCGTCCAAGCTGGTCAGCGTCTGGGCCGGGTTTTCGCTGGGCTGGTATCAAACCCTGTTCGACGACGAGGCGGTGATGGCGGCGTTTGGTCTGAGCCTGAAAGTCGCCGTGCTGGCCAGCGCCATGAGCGTGGTGCTGGGCACGCTGGCCGGTTTGGTGATGGCGCGCTTTGGCCCGTTTCGCGGCAAGAGCCTGTTTGCCGGCATGCTGACCGCGCCGATGGTGATGCCGGAAGTCATCACCGGCCTGTCGATGCTGCTGCTGTTTGTCAGCATGCAGCAGTGGCTGGGCTTTCCGGAGGAGCGCGGGGTGCTGACCATCTGGGTGGGCCATGTCACCCTGTGCACCGCCTATGTCACCGTGGTGATCCGTTCGCGGCTGGTGGAGATGGACCGTTCACTGGAAGAAGCGGCGATGGATCTGGGCGCGCGGCCGCTGAAAATCTTTTTTGTCATCACCCTGCCCTTGATTCTGCCGGCGATTGCCTCGGGCTTTTTGCTGTCGTTCACCCTGTCGCTGGACGATTTGGTGATGACGGCGTTTCTGTCCGGGCCGGGCTCGACCACGTTGCCGCAGTTGATTTTCTCGCGGGTGCGGCTGGGCCTGAACCCGGAAATCAACGCGCTGGGCACCTTGACCGTGCTGGTGGTGGCGGTGCTGGTGATCAGTGCCAACCGCATCATGCTGCGCCAGGAAAAACGCCGCGCCGCGCTGGCGGCGGCCAGCTGAACGGGGGAGTCGGCCATGGGATTGCTGGATTTTGCCCATCAGGACTACACGCCCAGTTGGTATGCCGACAGCGCGCCGCGCCTGGCCCCGCAGCCGGCTTTGCGCGGTGAGGTGAGCGCCGAGGTATGCGTGATTGGCGGCGGCTACACCGGGCTGTCCACCGCGCTGGAGCTGGCCGAGCGCGGGGTCAGCGTGGTGTTGCTGGAAGGCGCGCGGCTGGGCTGGGCGGCGTCCGGGCGCAATGGTGGCCAGGTGTTGTCGGATCTGGCCTGCGGCATGGACGCGGTGCGCGCCGAGCTGGGCGCCGAGGCGGCGCGCGCCATCTGGGCGATGACGCAAGAAGCGGCGCGGATGGTGGGCGAGCGCTGCCAGCGCTACGCCATCGACGCCGATTTGCACTGGGGGTATTTGCACGCGGCGGTCAAGCCGCGCCAGTTGCGCGAGCTGGCCGACTGGCAGGCGCGCGCCGCGCGCGACTATGGCTACGAGGCGCTGCGGCTGGTCGAGCAGGCGGGTTTGTCTGCGCTGGTGGATTCGCCGCGCTATGTCGGCGGGCTGTTCGACCCGAATTGCGGTCATTTGCATCCGCTGAAATACGCGCTGGGCCTGGCTCGCGCGGCGCTGGCTGCCGGGGTGCGCGTGTATGAGCACAGCCCGGCGCTGCGCATCAAGCCGGGGACGTCGGTGACGGTGGTGAGCGAACAGGGCCGGGTGCGTGCCGAGCAGGTGGTGCTGGCCGGCAATTGCCATCTGGGCGGGCTGGCGCCAACGCTGCGCGCGCGCATCATGCCGGTGGGCACCTATATCATCGCCACCGCGCCGCTGGGCGAGGCGCGCGCGCGCCAGCTCTTGCCGGGCGACGATGCGGTGTCAGATTGTCATTTTGTGCTGGATTATTTCCGCCGCTCGGCCGACCATCGGCTGCTGTTTGGCGGCAAGGTCAGTTATTCCGGCCTGCCGCCGGCCAATCTGAAAGCCGCCATGCGCCGCGACATGCTCAGGGTGTTTCCGCAGCTGGCGGACGTGGCGATTGACAGCGGCTGGGGCGGTTTTGTGGACATCACCCGCAGCCGGGCGCCGGATTTTGGCCAGCTGGCGGACAATATCTGGTTTGCTCAGGGCTTTTCGGGCCATGGCGTGGCGCTGACCGGCCTGGCCGGGCGGCTGATTGCCGAGGCGATTGTCGGCCAGCCGCAGCGGCTGGCCTGGTTTCAGCGCTTTCGCCACGCCCGTTTTCCTGGTGGGCGCTGGCTGCGCACGCCGGCCCTGGTGCTGGGCATGGCGTATTACCGGCTGCGCGACTGGCTGTGAGCGCGGCGTGATGGTGTGTGCGCACTCAGCGCGGCGTGGGGGGAGTCGCCGGGGTGGCAGAATCCGCAGCAGCAGGCGCGGCGGCGGGCAGCGCCACCGGCAGAGGCAAGGTTAACGCCTGGCCCGCCTGGGCCAGCAGATCGTCCACATTCTGGCTGCTGCCCTTGGCCTGGCGCTCCAGGTAATACACAAATGCCAGGATCTCGGCCACTGCCTGGTACAGCTCGGCCGGAATGCTCTTGTCCAGGTCCACTTGCATCAGCAAGGACACCAGTTCCGGCGATTCGTGTACAAACAGGCCGGCTTCCTTGGCTTTTTCAATAATGGTTTCTGCCAGCAGGCCACGCCCCTTGGCGACGACATGCGGCGCGGCATGACCCGCTTTGTAGGCCAGCGCCACGGCGCTGCGGTTGGGTTTAGCCTGCATTGGGCTGCTCTCCCTGGCTCACGGCAAAATTCAGCAGGGACAGGCCGGCCCGTTGCAGATTTTCGCGCAGGCGCAGTTGATTGTCTTCAATGGCTTGTGCGGTATCGGCTGAATCGGTCTGAAAGCGCACAATCACCCCGGCGGGCGTCAGCGCAATCTTGGCGGCCAGCCCGCCCAGATTGGGCAGTTCCATCGACAGGCTGGTGCTCCAGCGACTTTCTTCTTCACCGCCGCCATGGGCCTCGCGCTGATCAACTTGTTCTCGTTCGATGCGCCAATCCATGGCTTGTCCAGGCCAGGCAATGCCTTGCCAGCTGAATTGGTTTTGGTCCAGCACATCCAGTTGTTTGTGCACCAATTGCCCCAACTGCGTGGTGTTGCTGTCATTGCGCAGGCCCGCCAGTTCACGGTCGCGCAAACCGGTGGCCGAGCCGGTTTTCATGGCTTCTTGCACCGAGGCATTGTTCTGCCCGTCTGGCTTGCCCAGTTCAGCCAGTTTTTCCGGCAGCTTGAGGTTGGCTTGTGGCTCTTGGCGCAAGGCATGCAGGCTGCGCCCGCTTTGTGCCCAATCAGCCAGATGCGATTCATAAAACACACCACTGCGCGTCACCGCTTGCTTGAGCAATTGCGCCATGCCGGTAGTGGGCAGCGCGTCCATGTTTTCAAACAAGGGACTCAGCGCCAGAACCTGGCCAGCATTGGCTTTGTCGCCACCCAACAACGATGATAAACCCGGCGGAAAACGCGCGGCGCTGGCGCTTTGTGCCTTGCCGGCCGCGTCTAAAACACGAGGCACATTTTGACTTGATTGAGCTTGAGTAGTGCCCTTACTGAGTTCAGGGTCTAATGCCATTTTGGTTTTGACCATCGCAGTAGCAGACTCAGACACAGTGGATAGCTTTGCGCCTCCAAACACAGCAGCAGATTTAACGCTGTCAGCCAGTTCGGCGACCAAAGAACTGACTGAGGCAATGCCAATGCCTGGCTTATTTTGGAAAATTAATGGCAAATTTTTGGGTTGGGCTGCGTCATCAGCAGCATTTGCAACAAATAACAGTGTAGATAAATAGCGAGTGGCCGGGCTGAGCAACACCTTGCTGGACGAGTCCGGCATGTGCATGGGCGCCTTGGCGTCCATGGCAAACGACAGCTTGGGCTCAACCGTGGCGACCACCAGCTTGATGGTACTGCCGGAGTCGCCGACAAAAGCATGGCGACGATCCAGGTTCAAGGTCATCAGTTTGTCTTTGACCAGCACGGTGAAACGGTTGCTGCCGTAAGTGTCAACAATCTTGGCGGTGACTTCCTCGCCGACCTCAAAAGAGGGCAGCGCCTTGGCTGCGGCGCTGGAAAGTTCAAGGGTGGGTTTGCCGCTTTCCCGCAGCAAACGTGCCAGTTGCTCGGGATTGGGCTGGAGGGAAGAAGAAACCGGGATCATGATCTGGCCCGCCGATACAGGGCCACAATCAGTTCGGCCTCGCTCCGGGAAATCCCGCAGCGAGTGGCTACTTCAGCAGCGGGCATGCCTTGGCGGGCCAGCTCGATGGCCTGATTATATGGTGTCGTGCCAGGCACAGCTGCTCCCGTGGGCGTGAGCGCCGAGCTAGCATGGTTGGTTGTAGCAACCTGCTCGAGTTTCTCTAAGCGCGCCAATAAGGCCTTGACGTCACGCTGTAATGCGCTGAGCTGACTTTGCTGCAAATCGAAGTAGGTTTGCTCGATTTCCCGCGCCTGACTGGCCTGCTGCCGGCGCATATACCAGAACATCGCCCCCATCCCTGCCAGCGCCGCCACAGCCAGTCCCAGGGAAAGCCACGGAATCAACGGATCCATTGTCGTATGCACCTGTTTTTATTTGCAATATCATCTGGCAGTGGTTTTGCCCGATGCACCAAGAAAAAATGGCCTTGCGAGTGCAAAGCCATTTCATCACGTGAAGATACTCCATGGCCGGACTCAAGAGTTTGCCACGCCCGGCCAATACGTTAGAATATCTGACCAATCAACTATACGCCTTGAGCACTTTGCTGTGCTTGTTAACCATGCCTAACTCAGTCGCGAGCGTATTACGATGCGCTTCGGCCCATTGCACGGTTTCCTGATGGAGTGCGATAACGCGCTTGACCAGCTCAGTGAATGCTGCACGGCGAGCTTCGTCCAGATTGGCAAGCTCGACAGGCTGTCGCTGGGTAGCCAGCAAAGCTTGTACATACTGGTCTTCCAGTTCCAGAAAACGTTCCCAGTTTGCCTGCGCTGCTGCTTGATGGGCTTCCTGGGCCAGCGTGAGAACTTTTAACCAATCGCTGAACGTACCTTGATCAGGCTCAGACATGGCCGTAGCTCAACGGAGAATTGCGGTTTTCCGGCGGCGTCGCCTCTCCAGCAGGCTGAGCAGCAGGCTGAGCAGCAGGCTGTGGCGCTTCGCCTTGCAAGTAGCCCGGTTGACCGATGGTTTCCCACGCATCGCGAATCGGGGTCAGCAGCTTGACCACTTCATCCAGCAGTTCAGGCTTGTTTTTCAGATTAGCTTCGATCAGGCGATCTGAGCAGTACTCATAGAGCGCATCGAGGTTTTCGGCAAGCTCACCGCCGACTTCTTTATCCAAGGAACTGCGCAACCCTTCTTCCAAAATGGCGACTGCCTTACTCAGCGCCATACCTTTTTCGGCAATGCGCTTGGCTTCCATATGGGTTTTCGCCTGTTTGATGGCACTAAGCAGGCCATCAAACAGCATCAGGATCAGCTTGTGTGGGCTGGCCTGGGCGACCTCAGACTCCAGAGAGGTCTTGCTATAGGCTTCATAAGGGTTGCGTTTCGTGGACATACCAGTTCCTGGATAATGATAAAACCTGCGAGCTTAACTTGATGATCCAGTCAGCGCTTTCAACTGGGAATCCAAGTAGGTCGACAGCTGATTGTACTTGGCAACGGTTGAGTCCATCGCCGTAAATTGTTTGCGCAGAGTAGTTTCCATACGCACCAGCTTATCGTTCAAGCGATCAACCTGATCATCGATACGCGAAATATCACTGTTCAACGAACTTTTGCGCGTTTCGATCGGACCATTCAGCGACAGGACTCGGGACAGTGTATCCCCCATATTGTATGCGAAGCCTCGCGCAAAGGAAACCGAACCACGCGAGCCTAATGTCGGAGTATCGACTCGAATCTTCAAGCCAGAAGCGCCGCTTCCTGTTGCACCAATCAGAGTCATACTGTCATCGTCAGCCAATGCAGCAACACCGCCAATCTTACCAGCCAGAGCCGTGCCAGAAGCGGTTGAGCCCACCGTCAAGCCAAAACTGGGAGACAACGTAGTGCCGGAGAGTACTTCCACTTTGGAGGTATTGCCTGTTTTGCCAGAGGTGATTTCAAACTTGCCGGAATTGTATGCAACAGTCACTTGGCGAGTGGAAGGCAAACTACTATTAATAGCGGTCTGCATGCCAGCTGCCATTGCCGCAGTAGAGCCATAGGAAGTCGCCAGATTAGCCGTGACCAATGTACCATCAATGCTCAGCTTCAGCACATTGGCGCCGGTGAGGTTGGCCGGAAAAGGTGCAGCTACAGCACCGCCCACCAGCTTGGCCTTGGTTGGCACACTGGTAACCTCAATCGTAGACGTGCCACTTTTGGTCAGCGAGTTAGAATTGATCGCGGTAAAACCCGATTGCGAAAACTGAGCCCGCCCCATCAGCAGTTGACGAACGCCATCCGGATTGTTGGTCAGCGCTGTGTTCAGCTTAGTGCTATCCAGCGAGAGCGTGCCATCTTTGGCAAAGGTCACGCCAATGTCCACCATGCTCGAATAGCCTTTAGGTGCACCGGGGATCGCTTGGTTGAACATGGCACGCATTTCGGTCTGGATGGCACGAATAGTGGAATCGCCACTCAGCGCTCCCCCCCCTACTGGTGCCTGGCCTTTACCCGGAGACACACCATACGCAGACAGCGAGCGCAGAGTCTTATCCAACTCGTTATACGCTTTGACAAATGCCTCCAGTTGAGTTTTCACTCCACTGGTATCTGTGGCTACGGTAAGGTTGGCCTTTTTGCCCGCAGCTGATACGCCTTTGAGGGTAATGGTCGAACCGGGCAACGCATCGGTAATCGTGTTGGTTTTGGATGAAATAGGCACGTCATCAACGGTGTATTTGGCATCTTGACCATGCACCAAATCAGTGCCAACAGCACCGACAGAGGTTGGATCCACACCAAACGCATTGCTACCAGAATTGAGGATGCCTGTACCGGTGTTAATGCGCATATCGGTTTTACCCCCAGTACTCAAGGATTCCACCACGACTTTTAGCCCCGCCGGCGTTGACACGGTACGTGCTGTCACCCCAACAGCAGCCTTATTGATATCCTCCACTGCTTGCTCTAGTGTTGCATTGGCACGAATATTGATCACCTTAGCCGTCACACTCGAATCAGGAGTGAAAGTAGCTGTAGGGCCAGAAGCGCCCGTGATAGTGCCAAATTGCAAAGTAATCGTCGAGGCAGTGGAAAGCGTATTAATTGTTTGGCCGGCCGTGAATGTTCCTGCCAGCATGGTTTTGCCCGCTTGAGCCAGCTGAGTCACCGCAATAGAGGCACTGCCCGCCTTGGACTGCGAGGTGGTTGTCACCGATGCGACAGTCTCGTCAGAAGAGGTGCCTTTGAGCGAGTTGAATGCAGTGGCTGACTGCATGGCCTGGGTAGCAGTCTGAAATGTAGCAACAGCACTCTTTACTGTTCCCCATGCCGAAATTTTAGCGCTGGCCTTGGCTTGCTTACTTTGCAGTTGCGTCAAGGGAGCCGCTTCAATCGCCATCAGCTTGGTGATCATGCCCTCAGTGTCAAGCCCAGAGCCGAGCCCACCTACGGTTAGTCCCATAACAGTCTCCTAAAATATATGAATTCAGAGTAACTGGTAGCTTTTCAAAAGGCAAGCCACCCATCAAGTGATGACGCGCACAATGGGCGTCTCAGTCATAGACATATGTCTTTATCGACACCGGCGCCAACTGCTTGAGTAAAGGCGCGTAACATTAGCACAAGACAAGTAAAGAAAAAGTGCTTGTCGACGAACGTTCGACAAGCACTTTTTCTTGGACTTGGCATTGATACACACAGCAGCAGTCCCGATTCTACGCATAGACACTGGTGCCGTCATCATCCTCCAACTCATCAAGCTCACGGACGATGTCTTTTTCTTCACGCTGGACATCACGTAGCTCTTGACGCAGACGTGCGGCCTTGAGTGCATCACCAGAAGATTCTTGCTGTTGGCTGCTGGCCAGAGCCTGCACCGCTTGACTTGACACAGCTACGGTAGGCGCACTGGTCAAGGAAGCCGACAAACTGCGAGGAAAATCCGTATTGGCCAGCGTGGAGGCGGCCGGAACAAAAGAGGAAGCAGGAATAGTAGACATGGAAAACCTCCGTCAGGACAGGGTGTTCTCGCAGAAAAACCCAGCGGGCAAAGCCCACCGGGTTTTTCAGTCAGCGACTGGCTAATCCAGTATAAGAAATTACTGGAGCAACTGCAGGGCCGCTTGCGGACGCTGGTTAGCTTGCGACAGCATCGCAGTGCCAGCCTGTTGCAGCACTTGCCAGCGCGACAGGTTGGAGGTTTCTTCGGCGAAGTCTGCGTCACGGATGCGGCTGCGCGAAGCGGACAGGTTTTCTGCGGTGGTTTGCAGGTTTTCCACAGTCATCTGGAAGCGGTTTTGCAGGGCGCCCAGCTTCGAGCGGGTGCTGCTGACACGGGCGATGACGGCATCAACGACTTCCAGAGCTTTGTTGGCGCCCAGGGCAGTGCTGATGTTCACGGTACTCAGGGTGTCAGTCTTGGAGCCACCGAAGGTCAAACCGGCACCACTTGCCACGATACCACCAGCCGTGGCAACCGAGGTTTCCACCGTGTAGGCGGTATCGTTGGTGAACATCACACGGCCACCGACCGACGAGTTACGGTTGTTATTGCTGGAACCCAGGTTTTGCACACCGACGGCGTTGCCGGCAGAAGCGGCAGTACCGGTGGCGCTACCAGGAGTAGCAGCAGCCACAATGGTGCCGTTGCTGTCATACGCGCCTTGCAGCTGCATCAGCGATGCATTGGCGGCCGTGCCGCCAGCCTGAATGGAAACAGCTGCCGAACCAATGGTAATGTCGCGACCGTCAGCGGCAAACAGCTGGATGCGATAAGAGCCCGAGGAACCCGGCAAGTCAACTTTCTGGGCCGTCACGCCAGTGGCGCCAGACACATCATTGATGGCAGTCACCAGACCATCCAGGTCGGTGCGCATGTTGCTGGAGGTAGCCTGAATGGCAGTGCCGTTCAGGTTGAAGGAAATCGCACCAGCGTTAGAATTAGAACCTGCAGCAGTGCCTCCACCCAGCGTGCCACCGGTACCAAAAGCCATGAAGGCGTAAGTTTCTGCACGGGCGGTGATGCCGCCAGACAGGTTTTGTTGGCTGTTGATGCGGTTAGCGACATCTTTGGCGGACAAGCCAGCGCTGACGTCAACAGTAGTAGACAAACCCTTGGAACGCAGGGTCAGGGTTTGGCTCTGCATCTGGTTGCCAGTGGTGCCGCTTGCAGTGCCAGCGCTAGCGGCAAAAGCAGAGTCAGCATACGCGGTCTGTGCAGCGACCATGGAGTTGGTGCTCGTCGAACCCTTCAGGGCGAAGTTGCCCATGTCGGTCGTCTTGGTGGACTCCAGACCGAAAGTGATGGTTTGGTTGGCGTTGGCGCCCACCTGGAATTGGGTTTTGGAGAAATCGCCGTTCAGCAGGTTCAGGCCGTTGAACTGGGTGGTGTTGGCCACGCGATCAAATTCGGACAGCAACTGGCTGACTTCAGCTTGCAGAGCATTGCGGTCGGCGGTGCTGTTGGTGTCGTTGGCGGACTGCACAGCCAGGGTGCGAATGCGTTGCAGGATATCGCCAGAAGTTTGCAGCGCGCCTTCAGCGGTTTGCGAGACCGAGATGCCGTCATTCGCGTTACGACGGGCTTGGTTCAAGCCATTGATCTGAGAGGTCATACGCTCGGAGATCGACAGGCCAGCAGCGTCATCCTTGGCGCTATTGATGCGCAGACCGGAGGACAGGCGCTCCATGGTAGTGCTCAGGCCGACGCTGGTGCCAGCCAGTTTGCGTTGGCTATTGAGGGAAGAAATGTTCGAATTGATGATCATGATGATAGCTCCTGACTTGATTCAAAACCGGCTTAGGTAAACTACGGCTTAAGACACTGATCGTGCGAGCCTGGTCTGCTTCACAGTTCGTTGCTTCTAGCCCGCCGTCTTCCTAGTTTTCGGCCACTCAGAAAAGAACTTGAACACCCTTGATCAATTTTTTTGACTTTTTTTCCAAGCAGGATGCCCACAAATCCAACAGACAAGATTGAAGCGGCTTCAAGAAACAAGCGCAACCGCCTGCCAACGTGACGCCATAACCGCACACGATCATCAGTTTTGCTCAGAAGAACACGTCTGATAGTGTGTTGCGGCAAATCTGCAGTGTCGTGGTCTAAATCTTTTCGAACAAGCCGATAGGTGGAACAATCCGCCACCCCAAGGACATCGAACATGCCACAAACCTGTCGCTACTTCACTCTAAGTCGCCAAAAAAATCGTGCAGCAACAGCACAGCATCACCCAGCTCTGCCACGAACTGAACCTTGGTGAAACCGCCGTCCGCCGTTGGGTCGCCCAGTACAAAGCCGAACTCAACGACCAGCCTGGCATCGGTCTGCCACTGACCCCAGACCAGCAACGCACCCGCCAACTTGAAGCTGAACTGCGCATCGCCAAACAACACCACGAAATCCTAATAGAGCCTCCGCCTTGTTCGCTCGCGCTTATCGATGATGCTGCCCATCATCAGCCAAC
>ERZ650300.2187-NODE-2187-length-10615-cov-3.224621_pt1 | contig 10615 bp, 12 predicted proteins | sample MGYA00376236_ERZ650300 | MGnify/ENA primary metagenome ERZ650300 (study PRJEB26733, sample SAMN07839303) | wastewater metagenome | biome: urban; feature: wastewater treatment plant; material: waste water | place: USA: North Carolina | collected 2016-04-28 ... | reverse complement strand
CTACCAACGCCTTGCCAAACTGTCTTGGAATTTCCAAACCGTCCAATCTTTTTTTCAAATCCTTAGCAAGTATCATCCCTACATGCCTGTCCATTTTTTTCAACTGCTTCAAAGCATCATCGCTGAGAACAAGTTTATAAGCCATCTTCTAACTCCGCAAGCACATCATCAATCGAGTGTGTAACAGGATTTTCTTGGAATTTCTTCAAAGCCTTGATACCAATTTCATAGTCCAACTGGTCTTCTATCTGTTCAATAAGTGCTGATTTGAATAACTCAGACAGGCTTTTTCCCGTATGAATGGCATAGCTTCTGAAAATTTCTTCTTCTGTTTCATTTAATCGCAAAGATACAATTCCCATCATTCCACCTACTTTCTTATTGTAATACATTGTAAAACAATTCGTTCAAAATGTCAATTGATACTCAATGAAAATCAAAAACAGACCACATTTGTAGTCTGTCAGTGAATATTTATTTCGCAGTCTTTCAGTTTACTTTTAGTACTAGCTCTAACAGTCTAGGAATAGACTGTTAGAGGTCGGAAATAGAGCGAACTACGTTCGCACCAAAAGCTGCAGGCTGTACTAAGGTACGGCAAAGCGAGTTAACGACGTAATAAAAGAAAAACTGAACGACTGTATTACGGATGCAAGCGGTGCAACATTCTCGGGAACGGAATCGCTTCACGGATATGTTTTGTACCTGCTACGAAAGTTACCATGCGTTCGATACCAATACCGAAACCACCGTGTGGTACGGAACCGTATTTACGAAGATCAAGGTAGAAATCATATTCAGACTTGTCCATACCAAGTTCATCCATTTTCGCTACCAAGGCATCATAGTTGTCTTCACGCATTGAACCGCCAATAATTTCACCGTAGCCTTCTGGAGCAAGCAAGTCTGCACAGAGCACACGTTCTGGGTTGCCAGGAACTGGTTTCATATAGAAAGCTTTAAAGCTAGCTGGATAGTTCACAACAAAGGTTGGTACACCAAAGTAATTTGAAATCCATGTTTCATGAGGTGAACCAAAGTCATCACCATGCTCGATGTGTTCGTACTCTGTATCTTCATCCGCTTCATGCTCTTGCAGAAGGGTAATGGCATCATCATAAGCTAAGCGTTTGAAAGGTTCAGCAATGTAGCGTTTAAGGGCATCTACATCACGCTCAAGAGTCTCCAAGGCTTGAGGAGCTCGGTCGATGGCACCCTGAATCAAAGCTTTGACATAAGCTTCTTGCAAGTCAAGTGACTCATCATGGCTGAGGAATGAGTATTCCGCATCCATCATCCAAAATTCTGTCAAGTGACGGCGAGTTTTTGATTTTTCCGCACGGAAAACAGGACCAAAGTCGAAGACACGACCAAGAGCCATGGCACCAGCTTCAAGGTAAAGCTGACCTGATTGGCTCAAGTAAGCAGGTTGACCAAAGTAGTCTGTTTCAAACAATTCTGTCGAATCTTCTGCCGCATTTCCTGACAAGATTGGGCTATCAAACTTGATAAAGCCATTTTTTTCAAAGAATTCATAGGTTGCATAGATGATGGCATTACGGATTTGCTGGATGGCAACTTGTTTACGAGAACGCAACCAAAGATGACGGTTATCCATAAGGAAGTCTGTACCATGTTCTTTAGGCGTAATTGGATAATCTTGTGACTCACCGATCACTTCAAGGTCTGTCACATCCAACTCATAACCAAACTTAGAACGTTCGTCTTCCTTCACAATCCCTGTCACATATACAGAAGTTTCTTGGCTCAACCGTTTCGCCATATCAAACTTCTCTGTACCAGCTTCTTCACCGAATTTTTCAATGAAGTTTGGCTTAAAAGCAACTGCTTGGAAGAAAGCTGTTCCATCACGTAATTGTAAGAAGGCCAATTTCCCTTTACCTGACTTGTTGGCAACCCAGGCACCGATGGTCACTTCCTGACCCACGTAATCTTTCACTTGGTTAATCGTAATCAATTTTCTAGACATTCTATTTCCTCTTTTTATTTTTTCATAAATGTATGTAAACGAGCGACCGCTTCCTTTAGCGTATCCATATCTGTCGCATAGCTGAGACGAATATTCTCAGGAGCACCAAAACCTGCACCAGTTACCAAAGCCACTCCTACTTCTTCCAAAATGGCTGTCGTAAACTCCGTTACGTCTGTAAAGCCTTTCATTTCCATAGCTTTTTTCACATTTGGGAAGAGATAAAAGGCTCCCTCAGGTTTGACCACTTCAAATCCAGGCACCTCAGCAAGCAAGGGATAGATGGTATTGAGTCGTTCTTCAAAAGCTTGACGCATGGTCTCTACCGTATCTTGGGGACCTGTGAAGGCTTCAATGGCCGCATATTGGGCAACAGTAGTCAGGTTTGAAGTCGTTTGACCGATAATTTTACCCATAGCCGCGATAATTTCTGGATTACCTACTGCGTAACCAACCCGCCAACCCGTCATGGCATAGGCTTTTGCAACACCATTGATAACAATGGTCTGTTGACGAATGCTCTCTGAAATACTAGAAATCGGTGTAAAGGTATTACCGTTGTATACCAAACGACCGTAAATATCATCCGCCAAGATCAACAAATCATGTTCTACAGCCCAATTACCAATAGCTTCCAATTCTTCGCGACTATAAATCATACCCGTAGGATTGGATGGACTATTGAGCAAGAGGACCTTGGTCTTGTCAGTCCGAGCTGCTTCTAGCTGATCAACTGTAACCTTGAAATGATGCTCTTCCGTCGCAGTCACAAAGACTGGCACCCCTTCATTCATCTTGATTTGGTCTGCATATGAAACCCAGTAAGGCGTTGGAACGAGAACCTCGTCACCTGGATTGATGACTGCTGCAAAGAAAGCATAGAGAATAAACTTAGCACCCGTACCCACTACTACTTGATTGCGTTGAATAGAGTATCCATAGAACTTCTCAAAGTAAGTATTTACCGCATCTTTCAACTCTGGAAGACCAGAAGCTACTGTATAAAAACTAGCCTTGCCATTTTCGATGGCTTGAATAGCTGCTTCTTGAATATTTTTAGGAGTAACAAAATCTGGTTCCCCCAGCGTTAGTTCTAAAATATCGCGGCCCTCAGCCTTGAGTGCTTTCGCACGCGCCCCAGCAGCCAAGGTCACACTTTCTTCCATCTCTAAGACACGTCTTGATAACTTGCTCATAATCCCTCCATCTTGACAAAGTCACCTGTTTCAAAATCCACCAAATAATAGGCTGTCCCCGATTTGACTTCCCAAATCGGTTTGCCATCCCTATAGCCTAGAATGGTTCGATCAGCCGTTTTTGCACCATTTTCTTGAGCAATCGCTTGCGCTTCTTCCTTTGTGATCCCTGCCCCAACTGGATAGACATAAATAGAGGACGAAGAACTTGGTATCAACACATATACCTCATCTCCGTTCTTATCCTTACCTTTCAAGCTATAATAAGTTTCCGTACCATTATAGATTGCAAAGTCATCCACCTGACTCACATCCGCATATTGCTGTGCAATCTGTTGCGCCCCAACTCTAGCCTCCTCAAAAGGACGAGAAGACTGCTCCCAAACGTAGAGAATTAAAAAGACAACACTGAATGCAAGAACAAAAAAACCAATAAGACATTGACCCAAACGGCCACTAGCAAATGCCAAGAGACGGCTGAATTTTTTTTCCATAGTAGCCCTATTATACTACAAATCACCCTGCAATGCTATTTTTTCTAGAAATTCAAATGGAAATTTTACAAAAAATATTCAAGTATACCTTTCTATTTTTTAGGAAATCACTTGCCAATCAATGTAAATATTGCTAAAATATTCGTATGAATAGCGTAGAAAAATCATTAAACGAAAATAAACATGCCTTACACAGCCTTGTCGTTTTTCGGAGAGCAGCAAATACTATTTCAAAAAAAGAAATGGAAACCATCAGAAAATATGGACTGACAGTTGCCCAATTTGGAGTATTGGAGGCACTCTACAACAAGGGCGACTTGAGAATTCAGGACCTAATCGATAAATTGCTGAGCACATCTGGAAACATGACAGTGGTCATCAAAAATATGATTCGAGAAGGCTACATTTCCAAAACCATCGATTGCAAGGATAGAAGAGCCTTTCGAATTGGTCTGACACCTTATGGCCGAGAAACCATTGAGAAAATCCTACCTGATCACTATGCTCATGTAGGGGAACTTTTTTCTGTACTCAGTCAAGAAGAACAAGTTCAGCTAGCTGAGATTTTGAAAAAATTTAAAAATTAGGTTCATAATTATTGCTAACTAGTGATATATGATGTATACTATTACCCTCACATTATTTAAGGAGCTATTTACATTATGGCAAACGTATTATTTTTAGTTGGTTCTCTTCGTGAGGGTGCATTCTCTGCTGAATTGGCAAAATCTGCTGAAAAAGCACTTGAAGGAAAAGCAACTGTTTCTTACTTAGATTGGAAAGATGTTCCTGTATTCTCACAAGATCTTGAAGCTGATGCACCTGCAGCTGTTAAAGCAGCTCGTGCAGCAGTATTGGCTGCTGATGCTATCTGGATTTTCTCACCAGTATACAACGCTGGCATTCCAGGTTCAGTAAGAAACCTTCTTGACTGGCTTAGCCGTGCACTCGATCTTTCTGACACAAGTGGTGTTTCAGCAATCAACGAAAAAGTTGTTACTGTATCAATCTCATCATTTGCACACCAAGACGAAGCAGCTGTTGAATACCGCAAACTACTTCCATTTATCCGTACTTCTTTGGTTGATGAATTCACTCTTGCAACAATTGGTGCACCTGTTGATGAAGCTCAACTTGCAAAACAAGCAGATGCCCTTCTTGCAGCAATCAACTAATACTCAATGAAAATCAAAATCAGACTCGCTCCAAAGGTTTGGGGAACCGTTGGAGGTTGTAAATTGAGCGAACGTAGTTCGTGTCGATATGATGCAAATAGAACCCTGTTACTTTTTTATTTAAAGGTAACAGGCTGAAAGGCTCCACTGGAGCCTTTCACTCATCAAATCAAGTCAACAACGTCGGCTTTTGATTTTCGAAGAGTATTAATAAGTTCCTTCTTCACCTTGACTAGTCAAGATAAGTGGACCATCTTTTGTAATCACAAATTGGTGCTCATATTGACAAGATAAGCCACCATCAAGTGTTTTGTGAGCCCAGCCTGTCTTCATATCTGTATCAATTTCCCAAGTTCCGGTATTAATCATTGGCTCGATTGTCAAGACCATGCCCTCACGCAAGCGAAGACCACGACCTTTGGTCCCATAATGAGGAACCATTGGCTCTTCATGGAAGGTTGGACCAACGCCGTGACCCACCAAGTCACGAACAACACCGTAGCCAAGACCTTCCGCATATTCTTGAATGGCTGCGCCAATATCACCGATACGATTGCCAACAACGGCTTGCTCAATACCGCGGTACAAACATTCCTTGGTTACATCCATCAAGTTTTGCACTTCTTCAGAAACCTGACCGACTGCATAGGCCCAACAAGAGTCTGCTACTCCACCACGATAGGTTTGAGTGATTTTCTTCATAGCCTTGACATCATTAAAGTTGAGCTTAGAAACATCAACTACCGCTTTGTCTAAGGGCTCACTCAAAACCATATCAACCTTCAATAAGTCACCTTCTTTTAGCTCATAGTGACGTGGGAAAGCATGAGCAACTTCATCATTCAATCCACAACACGTCGCATAAGGATAGTCCATTAATTCACCATCAACTCCAATTTGAAGTGGCAGAACATTTTTCTCCTTACATATTTTACGAACATACTCTTCCACTTCCCACATGTCCACACCTGGCTTGATGATGTCACGTAATCCAATATGGATTCCTGACAAAACTTCACCAGCTCGACTCATGGCATCGATTTCTCGTTGTGATTTAATTGTAATCATTGATTTTCCTCGTACATTTCTAAATTAAAATCTGCCTTTTTCAAGCTAAATTTCAAGTAATTTCTCATTTTATGACTATAACGGTCACTTCCACGATAGTGGTTAATTTGCACAAAGCCAGCTTTTCTAGCCACCCTTTGACTAGCCACATTTTCCTCATGAGTGATAATTACCAACTCTTTTAAGCCAACTTTATAAAAAGACAAATACACTAAATTTCGTACTGCCTCTGTCATCAACCCTTTTCCCCAGTGGTCCTTTTTAAGAAAATAGCTAAGCTCCGCAGTTTGTAAATGTTCATCCAACTTTTCAAAACAAAGAGCACCAATCATTCGACCAGAGTTTTTTTCTGTTAATGCCCAATTTCCTAATGGCGAACGGATAAATTTTTCAACCATTGTCGCAACAGCAATCTCTTTGTTCTTCAAAACTGGAAAAATAAATGGAAGATTCTCAGCATGCGACACTATTGTATAAAAATCCTCACCATCCTCGTAAGAAAATGGTCGCAAAACGAAATGATCCGTTTCAAAACATGCAAATTTAGCTAACTGTATCCAAAGTGTCATAGTGTACCCAAGGGACTGAGAATTGCTCCCAGCCCCAATATATTTCATTTATTAAATCATTACATTCTAAAGATGCAATTCTCTACTAGATCAACTAGTCCTCAATCAACTGAATATCTGCACCAAGCTCTGTCAACTTTTCAATAATATTTGAGTAGCCACGCAGAATAAACTCAATATTTGTAATTTCTGTTCGACCTTGAGCCATTAGACCAGCAATAACCATCGCCGCACCAGCCCGTAAATCTGTTGCTTTAACTGAAGACCCTATTAGTTGATTGGGACCTTCAAAGGCAATATGATTGCTTCGTGTTGAAATTTTTGCTCCAAGATTAGCCAATTCCTGCACGTGTCCAACACGTTTTTCATAAATTGTGTCCACGATAGTTCCGGTACCTGTAGCTTTAAGGAGTAAGGGGGTAATAGGTTGTTGCAAGTCTGTCGCAAAACCTGGATAAGGGGAAGTTTTGATATTCACAGCCTTTAATGTTTCTTGTTTTTCAACAAAAATACTGTCTTCAGAGATTGTCATGCGCACACCCATCTCTTGCAGTTTAGCGATGTAACTCTCCAAGTGTTCGTATAGAACATTATCTACAGCAATTCCTTCACCAACTGCAGCAGCTAAGGCGATATAAGTCCCTGCTTCGATACGATCAGGAATAACTTGATGGCGAGTTCCTTTAAGGTGATCTACACCATCTATTGTAATAATATCTGTACCTGCCCCGCGAATACGAGCCCCCATATTGTTTAGCAGAGTTGCCACATCAATGATCTCAGGTTCACGTGCTGCATTTTCAATAACAGTACGACCTTTCGCTTTAACAGCAGCTAAAATCGTATTGATTGTTGCGCCAACACTGACAACATCCATGAATATATGAGCCCCTTGAATCCGTTGTCCATTGGTTGCTAGGCGCATATATTCACCCTCATAGTTTGTCTCAGCGCCCATAGCAGCGAAGGCTTTAAGGTGCAAATCAATCGGACGTGGACCTAGATCGCATCCACCAGGTAAACCAACGACTGCTTTCCCATAACGGCCTAAAAGAGATCCGTAAAAATAATAGGATGCACGCAGACTATTGATTTTCCCATATGGCATTGGCATATCTTGAACACCACGTGGATCTATTTCCAAAGTCTCTCCATCTCGCTTGACGGTTGCCCCCATCGTCTCCATGATATCAATTAAGCTATCAACATCCGAAATAGCAGGAACTCCATCCAAAACGACAACATCCTCTGCAAGAATAATGGCAGGAATTAAGGCAACGACAGAATTTTTGGCACCACTAACCGTAACAGTCCCTTTCAATGCCTTCCCACCATTAATTACAATTTTTCTCATACTAACATTCACTTTCTTAGATTGCCCTTTGACCTAACACATCAATAGGTTCATGGTTTTTTATCAGAATACGTATAAAAAGACATACGTTTCATTCTAACACAAAGTCAGTGAAAAATCTAGTTTTACAGTATTTGAAAACGGACCTGGCATTGGAGCCTGGTCCGATCAACTAATGGATAATTGTTATCATTCATTAAAAAGTTGTTGAATTCTAAATTCAGCATCAAGTAGATAGTTCTCTAATTCCTCACTCGTCAAATAAGGTACTCGACCATAAAAAACATGATCAATGACTTGTGCATCATTACTGTTGAAGAGCCAATCTGAAGTTAGAAATTTCATGGCCTGATCTATCGGTGTCAGACTTCCATCCGCATTTTGTGGTTGCCCTTTAGTAGTAAAGAAAATAGCTTTCTTTGTTGAGAAGAGCTTGCGAGGCTCATCAGATTCAAAACTATAAGCAAATCCGTGCTGAAATACACGATCTACATAACCCTTCATTATCGCAGGCATACCATTCCACCAACTTGGAAAAACATAAACAAGCAAATCACTCTCTGCAATCAGATCCATTTCTGTTTGGACATCTGGAGGAAAACTAGTTGCTTCTCGTACAAATTTTCCATTTTCAATGTGAATAGTATCTTCTCCTCGAAGAACTGAATCAAAATCCAATTTATACAAATCTCGGACAGTTACTTCTGCTCCATTTGCTACCAAAGCCTCCGTTACTCTATGAACGAGGGCGTGGGTAAAACTTTCTTTTCTCGGATGTGCAAAAACAAGTAAGGCTTTCATAAATATCCTCACCCGAATAATAAATATGTACCTACAAGATAGCTGCTTTCAACTCTTCTACCTTATCCAATTTCTCCCATGGAACATCAATGTCCGTACGTCCCATGTGACCATAGGCTGCAGTTTGTTTATAAATTGGACGTTTTAGGTCAAGCATTTGAATAATACCAGCTGGGCGCAAGTCGAAAATCTGACGAACAGCTCCTTCTAATTTGCTCTCAGCTACTGTACCTGTACCAAATGTATCGATGCGAACTGAAACTGGGTGAGCAACACCGATAGCGTAGGCCAATTGAACCTCAGCCTTTTTAGCCAAACCAGCTGCTACGATATTTTTAGCGATGTAACGCGCCGCATAAGATGCAGAACGGTCCACTTTGGTCGCATCCTTACCAGAGAAGGCGCCGCCTCCGTGGCGAGAGTAACCACCATAGGTATCAACGATAATCTTACGACCTGTCAGACCAGAGTCACCTTGAGGTCCACCAATAACAAAGCGACCGGTTGGATTGATAAAGTATTGTGTTTGGTCATCCAAATATTGAGCTGGAATGATTTCCTTTATCACACGTTCAATGACATCCTGACGAATTTGCTCTTGACTGACTTCCGGATCATGCTGGGTCGAAATAACGACTGTATCCACACGAACGGGTTGGTTGTCTTCATCGTATTCAACTGTTACTTGTGACTTAGCATCCGGACGGAGATAAGCAATTTCACCAGATTTTCTCAACTCGCCCAAACGACGCACCAATTTGTGACTAAGTGAAATTGGCAATGGCATGAGTTCAGGAGTTTCATCAACTGCAAAACCAAACATGAGCCCTTGGTCACCTGCACCAACTAAATCTAATGGATCTAGACTAGCATCTTGACGAGCCTCCAAGGCTTCATTAACACCTTGCGCAATATCTGGAGACTGCTCTACAAGTGATGGATGAACTCCTACTGATTCTGCCGCGAAGCCGTATTCCCCTTTGGTGTAGAAATGACTCCAATGGCACTTGGGGCAGACGTAGTGCGGCGGCAAAGGATTGACTTCGGTGATGCCTGACATGGTGGCCACGAAGGACGAGCCGACGGACCCACGGGACCCTACGAGGTAACCGTCGTCGTTGGAGTGTTTTACCAGTTTATGGGCGATGTAATAGAGGACGCCGAAACCGTGGCCGAGGTTCTTGTACTTGCAGTATTCGACCGTGGTGCCACGACTTCGCAGCGCCTCAACGCGCCGCTCCATCACGGCCGGTGGCGCGATTCCGTCGTTTTCGCCGACCACCACATAGGTCGGCGGCTCGTGCCGCGAAACGTCGGAATGCCCCGTATAGGCCATTACCACGGTCGCGGGCTTTGGCAGATCATCGCCGCCGAAGGCAGCGGTGCCGTGTGAGCCAATTGCGGCGGCCATCCTCGCCCCGGCGGAACTCCCCCACAGGGAGTAATTCTTGGTACTGACGCCGAGTTCGTCCGCGTCCCTGAGAATCCAGGCGATGGCAGCCGCCAGATCCTCGGTGGCAACGGTGCCGCCGTCTCGCACCCGATAGCGCAGCGCGAACGCGTTGTAGCCCGTTTTGCTGATTTCTTCCGCGTACGGGAAACCCTCGTGCACCGACCCGACGTAGGAAAACCCGCCGCCGGGAGCGATCACGGCGAAAGAGGCGCCCGGTTTCCCGCGAAAGAAGAACAAGCCGGTGTAACGTCTTGCCGGCTGCTCGCGCTTTTGCGCCTCGCTGTAGAAATCGTAGAACACGACCTTGCCTTGGCCGATGTCATCGACCATGCGATTCAGCGCCTTCACCGCCGTCATGCTCAGCTTCCTCGAACCCGCGATCATCGTCGTCATGGGCGGCGTGGTCGCCCTGATCGTCCTGTCGATCCTGCTGCCCATTCTTCAGATCAACACCCTGGCGATGGGGTGAGGAGCGTTTAGTGATGACTTCAGAAAATCAGAACAAGAGACGGAAA
>ERZ650300.2186-NODE-2186-length-10616-cov-5.135404_pt1 | contig 10616 bp, 8 predicted proteins | sample MGYA00376236_ERZ650300 | MGnify/ENA primary metagenome ERZ650300 (study PRJEB26733, sample SAMN07839303) | wastewater metagenome | biome: urban; feature: wastewater treatment plant; material: waste water | place: USA: North Carolina | collected 2016-04-28 ... | reverse complement strand
AGATCATCAGCAAAATAAATTCCCTGCTGACGATTTTCTGAGGACAGCCCCATCTTGATCATATGGTCAAGAAGCTGCTTCAGGCTGTCATAATATCCATTCAGATTATACAGAATACAGGGGGCATCCAGGTGTTTGAGGGAAACCATGGACATAACTTCTGTGATTTCCTCCAGAGTACCGGTGCCTCCTGGAAATGCAATAAATGCATCACCAAGTTCAATCATTTTTGCTTTTCTTTCAGCCATATCTTTTGTGACGATCAGTTCTGTGATCTCATCATACTGCAGTTCAGAATCTATAAAAAACTGTGGTTCCACGCCTGTTACTTTTCCTCCGGCATTCAGCACACTTTCTGCTATCTGTCCCATAAGACCGGACTTTGAACCTCCATATACCAGAGAATTTCCGCTTTCTCCAATCCATGTACCAAGTTCCCGGACAGCATCTCCAAGTGCCGGATCATTTCCCTCCAAAGCTCCAAGATAAACGGTAATATTCATTGTAATTTCCTTTCTTTTTTCATGTACAGGTAATTGTTTTATATAACTGCCTCAAATAACATTACCATCAGCGGCATTGTAATAATTGAGAACAGTGTAGTCATGACATTGATGGCACTGGCATAGCGTGAATCATTTCCGTATACCTGGCACATCTGGGTTATTGTGGAAGCAGACGGTGTGATGATCGCCAGAAAGACAATAAGCATGATTTTATTTCCGTCTGCAGAGAACATAGCCAGATGGCTGATCTTAATCATTACAAGTGCAAGCAAAGGCACTGCAATCAGACGAAGAAATGATACAAAATATACTCTTTTGTCAGCAAAAATCTGTTTCAGATTCATTCCTGCAAACAGCATACCGGTTACGATCATACTGGCCGGTCCTATCATGCTGCCCACTGAGCCAAGAGTATTATTGATGATCTCCGGCAAATGGATTTTTGCGAAAAAAAGTACAACACCGATAAAAATAGAAATCATGTTAATATTTAACACAATCTTTTTCCAGTCGTAGGAAGATTCCCGGCTGATAATCTTTTTGCAGTGTGTCCACAGAAAGATAAGCTGCACACTCATAAAAACACATCCATATAAAACCCAGTCCTGTCCAAGAATAAAGGTCACAATGGGTACGATCAAATTTCCTGAATTAGAATAATAAACAGAAGCAATTTCCACTTCATTCAGATGCAAAAGCTTTCCGGCTATGGAGATAATGATCAGGAGAAGAACCTGGGTCATGACAGATGCAGCCAGAGCAAGCAGCAATCCCTTTACAGTATCCATCGTGTAATCTACCTGAAAAGCATTGATGATTACACAGGGAATGATCAGATAGAGAATGATTTTGGATAAAACCTTGCTGTCTTCATCTTTTACAAGCCCAACTTTCACGATCAAATATCCCATGAAGATCATAAGAAACAATTGAATGATCTGTTCCATGAGCAGTATGCTGATATTCATAAACTTATCCACCTCGTATTCTTAAAAATGTCCGTCATCGGAAATATTGTATTTACCCGATTTCTGATGTCGGAACTCATTATAGAACTTTCCCGGTTGCGGTTCAATAGTAATGTGCGAACAGAAACAGTTGCTGACAATATTTTACAGGAAGCAAACCACAGATTTGAGAAAGTGTTTCAGATTATATTATCAGACAGTTTTTCAGCGGAAATCTTACAGAACAGCATTCATAGTATACGTCAGGCTTATTGTTTATCAATAACGGCATCCGGAGAATTAAAGGATTACGAAGCAGATCTTAGCTGATTCTTTCTGGACATTCTGATAGTATTATGTCATACTTAAATATGCAGAGGATTGCGGGAGCTGCTTTGCAGCGGAGCAATTCGTAGATATCAAGTTAGGGGCAAAATGCCTTTTGACCCTAACATCATTTTATAAATAAAGGAAGATTTACTATGAGAATTGCAATTGTTGATGATATTTCAGAAGAACGGACACTGTTTCGAAACAGACTGGAATCTCAGTTTTCCAGGCGCAATGTCCATACAGATATATTGGAATATGAAAATGGAGAAACTTTCCTCACTGCAGCGAAGGAATGTCCTTTCACGGTAGTGTTTCTGGATATTTATATGAATGGTTCTAACGGGATTGATACAGCAAAAGAACTTCGCAGATCAGATACTGACTGTCTGCTGATCTTTACAACAACTTCTACCGACCATGCATTAGAGGGATTCCAGGTCCGGGCTCTGCACTATCTTGTAAAGCCCTACAGTGAAAATGATATTTCCGCACTGGCCGATGAAATCCTTTCCCGCATCCCGGATTCCGGGAAATACATAGATGTAAAGGTAAACGGCAGTAATATTCAGATTCCCTTCCGGAAAATAATCTACGCAGAGCATTTTTCCCACATGATCCACATCCACACTGCCGGTGAAAGGGAACTGGTCACCCGCCAGTCCTTTGATTCCTTCATAACCTCCCTGAAAATGGACTCACGTTTCTATCGATGTAACCGAGGCGTTGTGATCAATCTGGAGCATGCCGTTGATTTTGACGGAACAGGCTTTCGCCTTGATAACGGAAGCAATGTCCCGGTCAGCCGGAAGCTGCTCAAAAACGCCAGACAGACATTTATGGAATTTCTGTTCCAAAGGAGGTCCTGAAATGACTGACATACTTCGCCCTGTACTTGAACTTTTCGTAATCATTCCCGGCATACTGCTGGCATATCTGCCTGTAAAGAACTATCTGAGGCAGACACCGCTTAAGCTGACAGCATGGCTTCTTCCCCTTCTTCTGGGAATCTGTATTTTGGGAGGGGCAGTTTGCTGTGCCCTGCAAATTCCGACCAGATGGTTCCTGTTTCCTCTGCTGCCTGTCATTATGCTCATTTACCATAAAACATTAAAAATCTCTGTCTGGAAATCCGTCAGTATTTTTCTGGCAGTCTTCGCAGTTTTTACATGTGTCAAAAGTCTGTCCCGGGCAGTCAATGCACTTATGACTGCTGACCTGCATATTACAGAAAACGAACTGTGGTTGCACACTGGTGCCGGAATTTTCTATAATGTCATCTGCCTGCTGTTTGTTCTGGCAGCCTGGTATCCTGCCTGCCACTGTGTACAGACAATGGTCACAGACGAGAACTTTGCCCAGACCTGGTATGTATTCTGGATCCTTCCGGTAATCTTCATCGGAGTGAATCTTTTTATGATTCCCAAACACCGCAGCACTTTATATACCGGGCGTATTCTGCAGTGTTATATTGTTTTCAGTCTTGTACTGCTCATAATCCTGCTTCTGTTCTATGTCCTGTTTCTTATGATGGCAGTCAGCCTGAACAGAAATGCCAGACTTCAGCAGGAGAACCATTTTCTTTCCCTTCAACAGGAAAGATACGAGAATCTCTGCATGGCCATTGAAGAAGCAAGGCAGGCACGTCACGATATCCGCCATCATTTTGTCCGTCTGTCCACTCTGGCAGAACAGGGTGACATAGAAAAAATTAAAGAATATCTCTCTGCTGCAACCGGCAAAATCTCTGACTATAACCTGCATTTCTGTGAAAATCAGGCTGTTGACAGTGTTTTCGGATATTATTCCACCATTGCAGAAAGAGAAAACATTCCTTTTCATGCACTGGTTTCCCTGCCTGCTGATCTTTCCATAGATGAGATTAATCTGTGCCTTGTGTTTTCCAATCTGCTGGAAAATGCCATCCAGGCAAGTGTAAAAACAGCGCCCGCCCGCAGAAAGATTAATGTGGAGGTTTATCCCCACCATAATCATCTGCTTCTGATTCATGTGGAGAATACTTTCGATGGTAAAATACGGCAAGAAAACAATATTTTCCAATCCTCCAAACGCTCTGGAAACGGCATAGGAATCGAATCTGTCCGCCACATTACCGACAAAAACGGCGGTGCCTGTGACTTTACCTATAAAGATGGTATTTTCTCTGCAAAAATAATGCTCCGGATATAATCAGTTATTGATTATACCCGGAGCATTTTGTAAAAACACTCAGATTCATGCCAAACAGATAAAATCATCCGTTTCGCTACTTGCTTGATTCACTAAAATTATTCCATACACTCATCCAAAATTGCAGCCATCTTGTCGATGTGTTCTTTTGTGATCACAAGCGGAGGTACAATTCTGAGTACATCACTGCCTGCAGAGATCACCAACAGTCCTTTTGCCAGCGCAGCCTTTACAACTTCACCAACCGGGCGGCCCTGGATCACGATTCCCTGCATGAAGCCCATGCCTCGTCTTGTTGCAGCGCATTCATGTTTTGCAACAATTTCATCCAGTTTCTGTTCCAGATATGGAGTCATTTCCTGTACATGTTCAATGATCTTATCATTCTCATAAATGTCAAATACTTTGCTGACTGCAGCACATACAAACGGGTTTCCACCATAAGTTGTACCATGATCACCTGGCTCCAGAGAAGCTTTGGCAGCTTTCTCATTCAATACAAACGCACCTACCGGCACACCACATCCAAGAGCCTTGGCACTTGTCATAATATCCGGCTGTACACCGTATGCCTGCCATGCAAAATAATGTCCGGTTCTTCCCATACCGCACTGAATCTCATCGAAGATCAGCATAATATCTTTCTCATCACAGATCTGACGCAGACCTTCCAGAAATTCCTTCTTTGCCGGATAGATACCACCCTCACCCTGAACAACCTCAGTGATAATTGCGCAGGTCTTATCTGTGATCTGAGCCTTTACGCTCTCAAGGTCATTAAAATCCGCAAACTTCACACCACCCATCAGAGGCTCAAAGGGCTCTCTGTAATGAGCAGTTCCTGTTACGGAAAGAGCTCCGATACTTCTTCCATGGAAGGAATGGTTCATGGCAATGATCTCATGATCTGCATGTCCGTCACGTACATATGCATATTTCTTAGCTGCTTTTAAAGCACCTTCGATTGCTTCTGTACCACTGTTGGTAAAGAATGCCTTGCTCATTTTACTTGCCTTTACCAGCTTCGCACCTGCTTCGATGATCGGCTCATTGTAATATAAGTTGGAAATATGCATCAGCTTATCAATCTGATCTTTTAATGCTTCATCATATCCCGGATAGTGATATCCCAGAGAATTTACAGCAATACCTGCTGCAAAATCCAGATATTCCTTTCCCTCGGAATCATATAAATAACATCCCTGTCCCTTTTCAAAAACAACAGGAAAACGATTATAAGTGTGAAGGATACTCTCTTCGGATTCCTTCATCTGTTCATTCATGTTCATTGTAATATTTCTCCCCGTCTTCTCTCAGAATCGCAGTACCAATACCTTTGTTTGTAAAGATCTCCAGCAGTAAGCTGTGAGGAATTCTTCCGTCAAGGATATGGACTCTGTTAACGCCTTCTTCAATGGCATCAATACAGTTTTTCAGCTTCGGAATCATACCTCCGCCTACATAACCGTCATCGATCAGTTTCTGTGCTTCATCTACATGAAGTTCAGAGATCAGGCTGGACGGATCATCCTTGTCTTTATAAACGCCTTCAATATCAGAAAGGAATGCAAGCTTCTCAGCATGAACAGCCTCTGCAATGGCACATGCAGCATCATCCGCATTAATATTATAAGTAGCGAACTCATCGTCATAACCTACCGGGAAAATGATCGGCAGGAAATCTTTCTCCAGAAGATCCTCCAGAATCTTCGGCTCAACCTTTGTAACTTCACCAACAAATCCGATGTCTCCACCCTCTGTCTGTTTCTTGCGGCATTTCAGCAGACCACCGTCTTTACCACTGATACCAACAGCATTTACACCAAGAGATTCCACCATGGCAACCAGTTCCTTGTTCACCTTCGCAAGAACCATCTCTGCGATCTCCATAGTATCTTTATCTGTAACACGAAGACCGTTAATAAATTTCGGCTCCATACCAACCTTGCCAACCCAGCGGCTGATTTCCTTACCACCGCCATGAACGATGATCGGTTTGAAACCAACCAGTTTCAGAAGAACAACGTCCTTGATCACATTCTTCTTCAGTTCATCATCCAGCATGGCACTTCCGCCGTACTTTACAACTACGATTTTACGATTAAATCTCTGAATATAAGGAAGTGCCTCGATCAGCACCTCCGCTTTATCTAAATATTTCTGATTAACCATTATTCTCTCCTTTTTCCAGTCAATGTCTGGTCTCCATCCCTGCTTATTGCTTTTCGCAATTAAAGCAGGAGACTTACCTGATTCGGTTAAAATCACCCTTATTCACAGAATTTTGTTATGAACGGTAATCTGCATTGATTTTTATATAATCATAAGTCAGGTCACAGCCCCATGCAGTTGCTGTGGCATCACCCATCTTCACATCAGCGATTGCTGTGACAGCTTCCTCAGAAAGAATCTTCGTTGCCTCTTCTTCACTGTAATCCACAGCCACACCATTCTCAATAATCTGGATCTTACCAGCCTTACTCTCAAAGAACAGATCCACCTTCTCAGGATCAAACTTCGCACCGGAATATCCCATAGCACACAGGATTCTTCCCCAGTTTGCATCATGTCCGTAGATAGCAGCCTTTGTCAGAGAAGAAGTAACAACAGACTTGCTCAATGTAACTGCCTGCTCCTTAGACTCTGCACCAATGATCTTCACCTCAAACAGTGCAGTCGCACCCTCTCCGTCACCTGCGATCTTCTTCGCCAGAGTAGTATTGATATAATTCAGCGCAGCCTTGAAGGTTTCGTAATCCTCACCCTTCTCTGTGATCTCCGGATTCTCAGCCAGACCATTGGCCAGAAGAAGAACTGTATCATTGGTAGAAGTATCTCCATCAACAGAAACCATATTGTAAGTATCCTTAACATCCTCACTTAACGCTTCCTGCAGCATCTTCTTGGAAATCTTCGCATCAGTAGTAACAAACCCAAGCATTGTACACATATTCGGATGGATCATACCGGAACCCTTACACATACCACCAACAGTAACCGTCTTACCGCCAATCTCAATCTGAACAGCAACCTCTTTCTTTTTGGTATCAGTAGTCATGATCGCCTTCGCCGCCTCAGTACCAGCCTCCAGAGAACCATCCAGCTTCGGCGCCATCATCTTCACACCATTCTTAATACGGTCAATGGGAACCTGCATACCAATCACACCTGTAGAAGCAACCAGCACACTGTCAGCAGCCACCCCAAGAATCTCAGCAGCCGCATCTGCAGTCTCCTTACAATAACCATAACCTTCTGCACCAGTACATGCATTGGCAATACCACTGTTACAGATCACCACCTGTGCAGACGGATGATTATAAACAATATCCTGATCCCATTTAACAGGCGCAGCCTTCACCACATTGGTAGTAAAAGTCCCCGCAGCCACACATGGCACCTCACTGTAAACCATAGCCATATCCGTTCTGCCCTTATACTTAATCTCAGCCGCAGCCGCAGCTGCCTTAAATCCCTTAGCCGCCGTAACGCCGCCATCTATAATCTTCATAAAACCTCAATCCTTTCTATATAATAAGACAAACTATCTTGTTTCCCGTCCACATCCTCCACGCTCAGCGACTGCCGCAACTCCCCTGCGCAGTCACGTCCGTCAGACATCCACATCTCTTCCGTCCTGAAAAGTCAGCTCCGGAAATTATTTGGTTTTGAACGCATTTGCAGGGGCTGTAGTAACTCTTAGTGCTCGGGAATTTGCGTTATGAGGCGGCTGCATCACTGTCTGAGCGAAGTTTGCAACGGAGCGAGTTTGACAAGCCGCCTCATGCCTTTAGCAAATTCACGAACACTTAGAGTTAGTAAGCCCCGAAACCGCGTTCAAAACCAAATAATTTCCGGAGCGTCCCTTCCCATTAATCTATCACGGACACATCGGCACCTGCAGCAGTCCCTCAGCCTCCTTAAATCCAAACATCAGATTCATATTCTGCACAGCCTGTCCCGCAGCACCTTTCACCAGATTATCCATAGCCCCCATCATAATAACTCTGTGAGTTCTCGGATCGATCTTAAAGTTCACATCCACATAATTACTTCCTTCCACACACTTAGTCTGCGGACAAACATCCTTATCAAGCACACGAACGAAAGTCTCATTCTCATAATACTTATCATAAACTGCCTTCACCTCTTCATAAGAAACATCCTTAGTCAGAGAAGCATAAGCAGTCACCAGAATACCACGATTCATAGGAATCAGATGAGGTGTAAAATTAATCAGCACCTCTTTGCCACACGCATAACCAAGCTGATCCTCAATCTCCGGTGTATGTCTGTGACTTGCAACACCATAAGCCTTAATATTCTCATTCACTTCACAGAACAGATTGGCAACCTTCGCTCCACGTCCTGCTCCTGAAGTACCGGACTTCGCATCAATAATAATGGTAGACGGATCGATCAGCCCCTCTTTGATCAGCGGATAAATAGAAAGTGTAGAACATGTGGGATAACATCCCGGATTCGCAATCAGTCTTGCCTTCTTAATCTCCTCACGATTAATCTCACATAAACCATAAACCGCCTCATCAATAAACTGCGGAGCTTTATGCTCAATTCCGTACCATTTCTCATATTTCTTCACATCTTTAATACGGAAATCCGCACTCAGATCAATAACTTTCGCCTTAGAAAGAATTCCTTCATTAATTAAAGAAGCACAGAGTCCCTGAGGAGTAGCTGTAAAGATCACATCCACTTCATCAGCTAATGCTTCCATATTATCATCCATACATTTCGCATCTACCAGCTTAAAAAAGTTCTGATAAACATCTGCATATTTCTGGTCAATATAACTTCTTGAACCATACCACGCAACTTCCACATCTTTATGTCCCAGAAGCAGTCTCACGATCTCGTTACCTGCATATCCTGTGGCACCGATAATTCCTGCTTTAATCATAATAATTTCCTCCATCTTCGCCTCATCCGGCGATCTTCATTTCATAGTAAAACTTTACTCTATCAGAGTGCTGGACTAATTATACATCTTACCTGCATAATATGCAATAGTCATTTTTCAATGTTTTTACATGGATTTTATTTCAGTTCACGGATTTCCCCCTGTCTTTTCCTATATTATGTTGCATATTTATGCAAAAACAGATAAAACTTTTTTGCATTTTTCTATTGCATATTTATAAAAAAAGGTGTATATTATCACTTGTTAAGCGGAATCACACGAAATCATCTTGTTCCGCATTGAATATTTATTCAAAAATTTCAATCAGAAATTACCGCATTTATTCAAAAATAATGCGCTGAACTCCCGACCTATTCATTTACTTTCGGCAAACGGATATCTCAGGAAATTTTTACAAATCAGGAAAATAATAAAATCCAATTTCAGGAGGAATACAATCATGAAAGAAAAAGTCGTTTTAGCATACTCAGGCGGTCTTGATACCACAGCCTTAATCCCATGGTTAAAAGAAACATTTGATTACGATGTTGTCTGCTGCTGCGTAAACTGCGGTCAGGGAAACGAACTGGACGGACTGGATGAAAGAGCAAAGCTTTCCGGTGCTTCCAAATTATATATCGAAGATATCGTAGATGAATTCTGTGATGACTTCATCGTTCCATGTGTACAGGCAGGTGCTGTATACGAACACAAATATCTCCTTGGTACATCCATGGCCCGTCCGGCAATCGCTAAGAAATTAGTTGAGATCGCACGTAAAGAAGGCGCAGTTGCCATCTGCCACGGTGCTACAGGTAAAGGTAATGACCAGATCCGTTTCGAACTTGGCATCAAAGCTCTTGCTCCTGACATCAAAATCATCGCTCCATGGCGTATGACAGATGTATGGACCATGCAGTCCCGTGAAGATGAGATCGAATACTGCAAAGCTCACGGTATTGATCTTCCATTTGATGCAAAACACAGCTACAGCCGTGACCGTAATCTGTGGCATATCAGCCATGAAGGGCTGGAGCTGGAAGATCCTGCATGTGAGCCAAACTACGATGACCTTCTTGTCCTTGGTGTTTCTCCTGAAAAAGCACCAGACGAGCCTACATATATCACAATTCATTTTGAAAAAGGCGAACCTGTTGCTGTTGACGGCGAAAAGCTCAGTCCGCTTGCGCTTGTTGAAAAGCTTAACGAACTCGGCGGCAAGAACGGTATCGGTCTTCTTGACATTGTTGAAAACCGTCTTGTAGGTATGAAGAGCCGTGGAGTATATGAAACACCGGGCGGAACAATCATTTATAAGGCTCACCAGCTTCTTGAAATGATTACTCTTGACCGTGACACATCACACTACAAAAAGCTTGTAGCTGAAAAGTACGGCGAGCTTGTATATAACGGAATGTGGTTCTCTCCTCTTCGTGAGGCACTTGACGCATTTGTTAATAAGACTCAGGAAACAGTTACAGGTGATGTAAAGCTTAAACTTTATAAGGGCAACGTTATGAATGCAGGCGTAACATCTCCATATACTCTTTGTACTCTAAACTTTTATTCTTCATATAACTTAGAGTTCCTTTAGACGGTATATTATATGTCTTCATTATTTCAGAATAAGGTAAGTTATTTTTTAAATCTTCATAAATTAAACATCTTTCTTCATAAGTTCGAGTATTATCTTGCATTTTTCTTGAAGCAATAGTTGCTACA
>ERZ650300.2185-NODE-2185-length-10619-cov-5.813044_pt1 | contig 10619 bp, 16 predicted proteins | sample MGYA00376236_ERZ650300 | MGnify/ENA primary metagenome ERZ650300 (study PRJEB26733, sample SAMN07839303) | wastewater metagenome | biome: urban; feature: wastewater treatment plant; material: waste water | place: USA: North Carolina | collected 2016-04-28 ... | reverse complement strand
ACAGTCGTTTACTGTCTCGATGCCGCCGTTAAACAGCATCACCGCACTTGTGCGGACACGGCTTCTTTTCAAACCTGCTTTTAAAGCTATTTATTAACCCAATTTATCCAAGGAGTTGCACATGGATACCATCAAACCCAACTTTAATGCGATTGTCTTTGCGATAAATATCGATGAGCCGCCGCATAAATGGTGCATTACCGAATGTTCTTTAGCACAATTGGTGATGCACCATGCGGTTGATATTGATACACCCGCAGGCAAAATGCCTGAATTCTTTGCCCGAGGCAATGCAATTTGGCGACCCTCGATGCACGGCGCAACCAAAATCAAAGTGTTTGATACAGAAAATGAGGCAGATTATGCCGCATTGATGCTTCACTTTGACCAGATGAGTTACACCTACTGCATGTATGAGCCTTTCTACTATGAAAGCAAGGCCGAAGCCGCAGCTTTCATCGCAGCAAAGCAATCTGAAGTGCTCAGACTGGTAACTCAATCCGAAGCAGAACAGGCTCGATATTTGAGCTTGAACTGTGCCGGTTGTTTTGATGAAATGGAATTGAATGACTTGGAATATATTGTCAAATCATTTGAAACACAAAAATCCATATACAAATCAAGCCTTGAAAACCTTGCAAATCTTGCAAAATTTGCCGAGATGACAAGCCGGTATCGTCATTGATGGCAACAACCTGCTTCAAGCAGGTTTTTTCAGACGGCCTCTGATATTCAGGCCGTCTGAAAAAACCTGTTTCAACGCCGACAGTCGTTTACTGTCTCGATGCCGCCGTTAAACAGCATCACCGCACTTGTGCGGCCACGGCTTATTTTTCAACCCCAAGGGGATATTCATTCCCTTCGGGCATGGGTATCTCTGCATTTTAAGGAGAACCACCATGTCTCATTTCAACCGCTATGCCGCTGTACTCCGTTTGTTCGGTTTCAATCTCTACCTCGATGAGGTAAATGATCGGGACATCCGTTATCACGAGCTGATTGTCCGTCATCGGTTCAAGCTGATGCTGCTGCCTTGCGCTGTCCGATTGCTTAACCGTGATTGGACATGCGAAATGTTCCGCTTACCTGATGGAGAGTGGATGTTATCGGCACATCTTCGCTTTCATGAGGAAGTAGATGCTGAAGAATATCCCGCTTTATAACCCGTTGCCCTCAGGCAACTTCTTACCCTCCCGCAACGGCACTTTGCGCTTTGCGGGATTTCATACTCTTTCAACCCAAACGGGCTGCGCCCCGTTTGTGGGTTTGCAGCTCTGTTTTTTTAGGAGATTGTTATGCAAACCCCCACCATGCAAGAAATATTCAAGGAAATGGGCGAGTTGTTTCCACTCGATCCGACTCTCACACATACTACCCCTGATTCAGACGGCCATAACTTGGCCATTCAGCAATTCAACACGTTACTGGCTCAGCTTCGCAGCAACGACTTGTCATTGGCTCAGTTCTTAACCGATTTCGGTGACAGTCTGTTCGACGCTGTTACCGAACAGAACCGGCCGCTCTACACCGGGCAGATTTACCCGGCTCATGAGGCAGTTATGGACGGCCTGTCGCGGCAGCTGTTTGATGCCCAGCGTCAGGTGGTTCGCGCGGTGAATCAATTGCTGCTGGTGGAGGATAAGCCGGCGGCGGTGATCAATGCTGAAATGGGCACCGGCAAGACCATGATGGCCATTGCGGCCGCAGCGGTCGCGCATGAGGCCGGTCTGTGTCGTACCTTGGTGCTCAGCCCGCCGCATTTGGTGTACAAGTGGCGGCGCGAGATTCTCAAAACCGTGCCGAATGCACGGGTGTGGATACTCAACGGCACCGATACGCTGGCCAAACTGCTGCAAATCCGCGCGATGCGTGAAGCACCGGCGGTGCCGGAGTTTTTTGTGTTGGGCAGGGTGCGGATGCGCATGGGCTACCATTGGCGGCCGGCCTATACAGTACGCAAACAGTACCGCACTTTTACGGATGTCGCCGGCAATGAAAACATCGGCATCGACCGTATTTTCTGCTGTCCGCGTTGCGGCTCGGAAATCCGGGACGATGAAAACAAGGCATACGGGCTTGAAGAAGTGCTTCAGACGGCCTTGGCCAAATCCCGCCGCTTTTGTACGCATCACACCGGGCGCGGTGTATCGCGCACGGCCTGCGGCGAGCCACTGTGGACGCTGTGCCGTAAAGACAGCAAAAACGGTGCTCAGAGCAGTGTGTACGAGCGGGTGTTGAAAGCCGTTACCTCGTTACCGACCATCGGCCCAAAAACAGCTGAAAAGCTGGTGACGCAGTTTGGTGAAGAGATGTTGGCCAATCTTTTGGAAAACAATATTCAGGCGTTTTCCAATTTGATGGACGATAACGGTGATTTTGTCTTCAGCGACCGCCAGGCAACGCGCTTGGATAGGGCGCTGAGCAAAACCGAGTTCTCGCTTGGTCAAGGCGGCTATCAACCGACCGAATTCATCAAGCGCTATCTGCCAAAAAACTATTTCGGCCTGATGGTGGTTGATGAAGGGCACGAGTATAAGAACTACGGCACCGCCCAAGGGCAGGCGATGGGCGTGTTGGCTCGATGTGTGCGCAAAGTCATCTGTCTGACCGGTACCTTGATGGGCGGTTATGCTGATGATTTGTTTTATCTGCTGTGGCGGCTGTATCCGCAAGCCATGTTGGATGACGGTTTCGGCTACAACAAATCCGGCACCTTAGGCACCGGCGCGATGCAGTTTATGCGCCAGCACGGGGTTTTGAAAGACATCATCCGTACCGCCGGCAAGGAGTATGACGATGGTTCTTTTCAAAGCGCCAAAGCCCAACGCACGCAAGTGCGCACGGCCAAGGCACCGGGGTTTTCGCCGCTGGGCATCATGCGCTATGTACTGCCGATTACCGTGTTTTTGAAGTTGCGGGAACTCGGTGACAACGTTTTGCCGGCTTATGAAGAAATCTTCCGACCGGTGGAAATGACCGAAGCCCAAAAGGCCGTCTATCAGCATATGAGCAACGTATTACGCGATCGGATGAGGCGCGCGTTGTCCACCGGCGACAACACGCTCACCGGGCTGGTGACCACCACCTTGCTGGCGTGGCCGGATTGCTGCCACACAGCGGAAACGGTGTATTGGCGTAGCCGGCAGGAAACGCTGTTTTTTGCCGATGCGGTTTTTGCGGAAGACGAGCTGTCGCCCAAAGAAGCCGATATGCTGGCCGTGGTGCAGGAAAACCTCGCTCAAGGCCGCAAATGCCTGGTTTACTCAACCTATACCGACAGCCGCGACACCGTCACCCGTCTGCAAAAGCTGTTGCAGACGGCCGGTATCAAAGCGGCGGTGATGCGCGCATCGGTGAAAGCCGATGAGCGCGAGGATTGGGTGGCCGACAGGCTGGATGACGGCATCGAAGTGGTGATCTGCAATCCCGAACTGGTCAAAACCGGGCTGGATTTATTGGCCTTTCCGACTATCTACTTCATGCAGACCGGCTACAACGTCTATACGCTGATGCAGGCGGCCAGGCGTTCGTGGCGGATCGGGCAGAGGGAAGATGTGCGGGTGTATTTTGCCGGCTATATGGATACGGCGCAGCAAATCTGCCTGGAATTGATGGGGCAAAAAATAGCCGTTACCCAGTCCACCTCCGGAGAAATGCCGGATAGCGGGCTGGATATTCTCAATCAGGCCGAAGATTCGGTCGAAGTCCAGCTGGCCAAGCGGCTGCTGGAGCAATCGGATGATGTTGCGCAGTATGCGGTCTGATTCCGTAACCCACGCAAGTGGGTTTTTTCAGACGGTCTGACTCAGGCCGTCTGAAAAAACACATTTGACACCTAAAAAAGGAGAAGAATGAGGTACAGCAAAAATAAAGATTTCAATACCTACGTTGCCGGGCTTATCAAATCGGGCGAATGGGTTTTTATACCCAAAGGCAGCACCAAACACGCCTGTATCCGCCATCTTGCCAGCGGAGTCAAATGTCCGGTGCCCGGCAGCCCCAACAGCAATCCGGCCGGACTGCTGAATTTTAAGACCTTGACGCGGCGGATTGCGCGTTAGACCGCCTGAAAACACCGACTCGAATGAAAAGGAGTACTAATTATGGAAAAGCAGCAACCGGTTTCAATTTGGCTGGGCATGAGCCACATCGTTGTTTATTGGATTGACGATGCTATGTACACCGAAGCATTTACCAAGCTGGAATATGCCGAAAAACGGATTGAAGAAATCAAAGACACTCAGGGCTATTCTGCCTACGAGCTTTATGCAACCAAGCTTTTAAGAGTAGAAGAACCCGTTAGTGAGCGTGCCGCAGAAAATGTACGCAGTTGACAGTCTGACTACTGTCTTGATGCAGCCGTTAAACAGCATCGCCCGCATTCGTGCGGCTACGGCTTATACTTAACCCTTTCATTCAACCCTTGTGGGATATACCATCCCGCAAGGGCATCGGTATATCCCCTTTTTTTATGGAGATGCCGATGTGAAGATTTTAAAACACCTGAAATTCAGTTTTCCCGTGCATACGGAAACACTTGAATCGTGGATTAAGTTGATGGATGATGTGACTAAGGCGGCGCTTATTGCCATCTTGCCGCTCCTTTGGCTGGATTCATACTCATTAATCCAACGCGGTATTGGTTTCGCAGCATTGGTGATTGCCGGGTATTTTGCCCAGATGATTGCCGATGCGTTGCGCAAGCACCGTGATTTATTAACCGGAAAGGATACGCCATGTTAGCCAGCGGACTTTTATTCCTTCTTTTTCTTTTAATAGCTTTTTATTTTTTCATTATTCGCTATGTCGAAAAAGAGGAAAAACGCCTTGCTAATGAACGGCAAGGTCGTTAATTCCATCCCAACCCGACTCACTTGAGTCACATCCTATCCCACCCAACCGAGCTTTTGCCCGGGGGTGGGATTTTTACAACCCCGAATAAAAGAGCCTTTACTATGTCTCAAGCACTTTTTGAACGCCGTTACAGCGCGTTGTTTGTATTCAATGCCATTGCCTGGACGGCCTTGCTGACATTTTGGCTGACAATGCGCTTTATCCATTCCACAAACCCCGATGGCAATCCCACCGGGCAGGAACAAATCTGGTTTATGCTCGATGGCATGGATGCCGCCATCCATCAGGCAGTCGACAGGAATGCGGCCGCAGACTTGGAACAGTTGTGCCTGAAACGACGGCAATACGCGGCAGGCATGAGTGGCTCGGCCTACAAACCGGAACCGGATGTCTGCAAGCCGTCTGAAAATCAGCCGTAATTTATCAACCCTTTTGTCAACCCTGTGGGGATATACCGTCCCCATGGGCATGGTGTATCCCCGTTTTTTTCGGAGACTGACCACCATGGCCAATCAAAACCATCTTATGCACCCCCGGGCTGCCAACAATTATGCCGACAACGGCTATTTCCCTACCGATTCGGCCACTTTGGCCGGTATCGCCAAGCGGCTCGACATCGCCGGCAACCATATCCGTATATTTGATCCGTGTTGCGGTGCCGGTGATGCTTTGACCTCTATCCACGAGCATCTGAGCAGCTGTGGCAGCGTTTGCCGCAGCTACGGCATTGAGTTGAGCCGCGAGCGTGCCGAACAAGCCGCCGGCCGGCTTGATTACGTTATCCGTGGCGACATTGAGAGCTGCATTCTTCAGTCCAAGCAGGTCGGGCTGTTGTTTCTCAATCCGCCATATGGCTACGCTGCTGCCGACCAGCTCAGCAACAGCCGCACCAAGCGGCTGGAAGAAATATTCTTCAGCTTAACGGTGCCGGCATTGCAGGAAAACGGCATCTTGGTGTTGATTGTGCCGGCGACTGCACTAACGGACACCTTCACTCAGGAAATCGCTTTACGCTTTGCCGAAGTGCGGATGTTTCGGGCCGGCGTCGACACCTATAAACAGGTGGTGATTTTCGGGATAAAACCCAAATTGCGCACGGCCATCGGTAAAACGTTGGCCAAACGGCAGCAGTCGGTGTTGTTGCAGTATGACGCGGCACCGGCGATAGATACGGGCGCGGATTTTATCTACGAAGTACCGCAAGCACCGGCCGGCCAATTCAGACCACTCAACCACACGGTTGATGCCGAAGGGTTGGCGGCCGAGCTGATGCCGCTGCATGGAGAGAGCCTGTGGCCGCACTTCAGGCAATGGTTCGGTACAGAACTGGCGCAGGAAAAGCGCCGGCCGTTGTGTGCGCTCGGTTCCTGGCACGCTGCCTTGGCGCTGGCCGCCGGGCAGGTGAACGGCATCGTGACGGCCTCAGACGGCCGCCGCCTGCTGATCAAGGGCAGTACCTTTAAAACCAAGGTCGACAGCGTGGAAGAGCAGGAGAAGGGCGACGGCAGCACCGTTGTCGTCACCACCCGGCTCGACCGCTTTGTGCCCAGCATCCGTGCTTTCGATTTAACCGTCGACCGCCCCTCGTTTGGGGATGTGTTGACCATCAAGTAGTTTTTTTCAACCCTCCGGGTGTGACACCCGGGCGGGTGGCACACCTTTTTCTTCCGTCTTGAAAGGAAAAATCATGTCATCCGTTAATGTGCTGCTCCCGGCAGCCGATACCGCGCTGCCGGCTGTTGAAATCGAAAGCCTGGCCGCCGCCAAACCCGCCTTGTTTGAACTGGGGCAGGTTGTACATACCGCCGAAATCGGCCATTGGGCAGAGCAGCATTTGCCCAATGAGTTATTGGTGGACGATTTGTGGCTCAACATTCTGGTAATGGCGCATGTCACCGGTTGTTGGGATGAGCTGCCGGCAGAGGATCGGGCCTTGAATCTGCGCTCGTTGGAAAAGGGTGAAGAAGGCCGGATTTTTTCAGCTTTCACCCTCCTAGATGAGCCGATATACGTCATTACAGAACGGGATCGCTCTTGCACTACTGTTTTACTGGCATCGGATTATTGATCCAGTCACCAAACCTGCTTTCAAGCAGGTTTTTTCAGACGGCCTGAATATCCAAGGCCGTCTGAAAAAACCTGTTTCACCGCCGACAGTCGTTTACTGTCTCGATGCAGCCGCTAAACAGCATCACCCGCCTTGTGCGGCCACGGCTTATTTTTCAACTCAACCCCATGGGGATATACATCCCCACAGGGGCGGTATGTCCCCGATTTGAAAGGAGGATGTACCATGTTGTACCCAACCCGTCGTATTACGGCATTGCGGGAATATGCTAAGATGGAGGCAACAATATGTCGGATTTGCTGATAAAACTGTTGCGTATCCGCTTGCCTGTTCCCAAACGTATGTTCGATTTTTGGGTCGGACTGTTTGCAGACATTATGAAAGCGGCTTTGCTGGCTGTCGTGCCTTATTTGTGGTTTGGTGAGGGCAGTTTGGCAATTCGTGTTTTCAATGGTCTGTGTTTATGTGTCATTGCTTATGCAGCCCATCTTGCCTACTACAGTTTTGTCGTCAGGGAAGAGTCTTTGGTTATCAAGAAGGAGGAGAACTGATGGGACTGACAATTGGTTTACTCATCGTGATTGCTTTAATCATGGCGGTGGTCATTTGGTTGAATGTCCGTTTTCCTTTGGACGAAAACGGCAAACCGATAGACCGCAAACATAAAGCAGATTCCTGACCGAATAGGTCTTATTAATTAATCCGTGCCCTTGCGGCACCACCGTTCCCGCCCATACCGCCCGGTATGCAGGCGGGAACTTTTTTAGAGGTATTGAACATGTTGAAAACCTATATCGCCGCAGTTTTTGCCCATGATCGCGTGATTGCAGAGCACGCAGTACGCAAAATCAATGGATGTTATTTGCCGGCATCCGATGATGCCGATTCATCGGTCATGGTGTCAGCCTTATGTGCCCAACAGGGCATCCCTGAATTGGAGAACGAGGCAAGCATACGGATTTTGGAATTGGATGAATTTATCCGGTCTGAAAATGCGCGGGGATCGTTTCATGAAAAGGCCGATACCCGACCCGTCTTTGCCTATTTTATGCAGTTTGACAGCTTTAGCTCGGAAGGCCGTTTGTCCGATGCTGTTTCAGATCTGCATTATCTGCTTCAAGAGGAGGAGCTCTGTCTGGCCAATTATGAGCAGCTCTTATACTCGCTGAGTGAAACCGATGCACTTTGGCTTTATCACCGCCACGCCGACCTGATTATCGAATGGATGGATGCTAAAACTTCGATATTCACCCTGGGTTACAGCGCGGCTGAAATCTTGGTCAAAGCCGACAAGGTTTGTTGGGAGCTGGTCAACCGTTGGGCCGCAGACGTATTGCGGCGTTATCTTTGATGTTCGGTTTAACGAAACCCGGAACCGATTGATGTTTTAACCCCATGGGGCACCGCCCTGTGGGGTGGTGCCCTTTTTTTATCTTGGAAAGGAAGCACCATGAAAGCTTATATCGTTTGGATGAATACGGAATATGAGTTGGCCGAAGAAGCGGCTATCGCCATTAACGGCCATACCATTCCGGCGCTGCAAGACGAAAAAAACGGAGAGGAGGCCGTCAAGGAATACCTGGCCATCCACGGTTATTCGCCGGATGCGCTGGATATGCTTGAAGAGGCCGCTGCGTATTTTGCCGACCACAACCTCAGCGGCCGCTCGGCAAACCGTGCCGAAGGTCTCTATAACTGCGTGGTTTTCGTTGACGGGCCGGTGACGGCCGAGCAGTGGATTCAGTTTGCCCGCAGCCTTGATTTTCACAGCAACATATCGGTAGATATGGCTCAGGAAGTGTTCACAGGCATTCTGCCGGGTTCGTCCGATATTTGTTACCGCCTGTTGAATGATTTGCTGTGCAATTACGCCTGCGATGAACCCGATATGGATTTTATCCTGATCCCGAACCGTCCGGATGTAGCCGGCTTTGACGATCTGAGCTATCTGTTGCGTTCAGTTGACTGGACGGCCGATAACTTCAAGCAGCATTTGGCCAGACTGAAGCAAACCGATTTGCTTTGGCTCTACAAGCGCAACCTGACCACCATTAACCAATGGATGGCAGAAAACCAGGTGGACTTGCTGGATATGGCCACCGTGCTTTACCCGGATACCGAAGACCCGGAATCCATGTGTGCATCGCTGGTGCACCAATGGGCGCACAGTTTGATGTATCGGTATACGCAGCAAAAATAGGCAGTAAAAAAGTACAGGCCGTCTGAAATGTGCGCCGGTTTCCGGTGGCGGTTCTTTGCAGGCATTTGCCTGATTTCAACCCGGTGGGTCACCATGCCCACCGGGCATGGTGACCGCCTTTTTTAAGGAGTTTGTCATGCCCAATTGGTGTCTGAACAATATGGTTATTACCGGCGACCAAAAACTGGTTGCCGAACTGGCCGATAAAATCATCGTTCCCAATCCACACGGCTCCGAGCCGGCGACATATTTTGATTTTAACGGCATTTTGCCGATGCCCGACGCACTGCATATTGACGAAGGCTCTATGCTTGCATACGGACTGTTACCGCCGGATGCCGTATTGGCGGAGCAGAAATCCGAATTGTCATCCTGGCAATACGACTTGTTGGCCAAACATCTGTCACCGTTGGCAGACTGGCCGACATTGACGGTGGCCGAAGCCAATCGCCTGTTTGAAGCCGATACCGGACTTCAAGGTAAGTGTTGTATCAATCTGGAGCTTGGCCGGCAGTTGCTGAACAATATCTTGCTGTACGGCCACCCAACCTGGTATCTCTGGTCTATCAATAACTGGGGCACGAAATGGAACAGCTGCGGCCCTCAGATAGATGTTTCAGACGGCCGTATCCAGGTGGTTTTTGACACCGCCTGGTCACCACCCGAAGGTGTATACCGCGCCATCTGCGAGGCATATCCCGGCCTCAGGCTTGAAGCGCAGTATTACGAGCCGGGGATATGGTTTGCCGGCACCTTCACCGGTGTAGACGGTAAATTTACGGATACCCCGTGTAGCGATGAAGAAGTCAAACAATTCGCCATCGACTGCTTCGATGAGTATTTTGAAGAGGAAGATGAAAGCGAAGACGACGAGGTGTAAAGCCTTATTTTAAGCATTATCCAACCCGCAGGGGCATCCCCTGCGGGTGCCCCCTGTTTTATTCCGATAGGAGGCACTATGAATCCCACTCAATCTACCCGTTTTGAAGTCATCAAGCAGCACGGTCATCATTATCTGCGCTTGAGCCTGCCCGAAGGCAGTCCGGTGCTGGACGATATTTGCTGTAACGATGATTATGATTACGAGGTGCCCGATGCCGTGATCGACATCAACCTCGACAAGCTGATCAGCGCTTTGGAAATCATGATGTTGAACCAGGATGTTTTTCGGCACGTCGGCATTGAGGCCGGCGTTGAGTCGGAAGGCTATGAAGGCAGATTGAGGCAGGAGTATTTAAAGCTCTATGCCAACCGTGTTGTCAGCAACTGGCATTTCTCGTTCTTTTTGGAATTTTGCAATGAAGGGACAGGCTCTGTTTATTTTATTGATTTAACGATATTTTTCAGTAATACACTTGGGACATTTGACAATATTGTCGATGCGCTAAAACAGCTTATACCGTCTTCGGCGGTCTGAACAAAGCCCTGTCTGATGACAGGGCTGTCAATGGTCACTTAAAAGTGCACCACTATGGGCACCTAAAAGTGCACCACTTT
>ERZ650300.2184-NODE-2184-length-10621-cov-5.081393_pt1 | contig 10621 bp, 9 predicted proteins | sample MGYA00376236_ERZ650300 | MGnify/ENA primary metagenome ERZ650300 (study PRJEB26733, sample SAMN07839303) | wastewater metagenome | biome: urban; feature: wastewater treatment plant; material: waste water | place: USA: North Carolina | collected 2016-04-28 ... | reverse complement strand
AGTAAGAGCGTGACCAGAGTACGGGTTTGCTGTAAGCACCTCTCAAGTCCAGAAAATGTTTTGATGGCGGTGATCAGGCCTGAGTTGATAGCTCAGGCGTTGGCCTCACCCTTACCGGCGTCGCGGGTGAACCTTGCTAACAGCGCCATCGCATGGCTTTCGCCTTTGAAGTGGCCCTTGTTGGCGAGCGTCACATAGAGCAGCAATTCGACGGCGCGGCAGGCGAACGGCGGCGGGGGTTGGTAACCTCTTTCCCATTTGGAATACGTGTTGCAGGCAACGCCGAGCAGATCGGCCATTTGATGTTGGCTCAACTTCTGATCTGGCCGCAGGTGGGCGATGAAGAGTCGCACCTGGAGGAAATCATTGGCGTTGAGCGGGGATGGTTTGCCCTCTATCCATGGGGTGGCGTGGGGGGCGCGGGCTGTCACGGCAGTTACCGGAAGGCGGCAAAGCTGGGGGTCGGCTTGCCAGCGTCCTTGGTGGACGCCGAGACGGATGTGCGGGCCAGCATCGCCGGGATCGGCATGGTGGGCACGGCTCGCTCGTCACTCAGGGCGGCGAACTGCACCGGCTCAGCCGGTTGCGTGAACTGCACCCGGGCGGGGGTGAAGCCGTACTGCTTCTTGAGGCGGTTGTAGTGGCCCAGGAATCGCTGCAAGTAGACGCTGCGCTTGCTCGGGGTGACGGAGTGATAGTCGCCCACCCCCTCCCAGATGACCCCGCCCCGGTTGCGGATCTTGGATTTGAGGAACCAGGTACCCACCATGATGTTCACGCACGGGTTGTGGGTGATGTGCCGCCAGGTGAGGAACGGGTACTCCTTGTTGATGATCTTGAGGTTGATGGTGTTGATCTGCATCGGCCCCAGATCGAATGAGCCGTTGGTGTTGCGCGACATGGTCCCTACCTGTCCTCCCTCCACTTTGAGGATGGAGCGGATCACCAGCTCCGGTACGCCGTAGGTGCGCGAGGCGGTAGCCACACACTGAGAAACGACAGGCTCGGGAATGGGGTAGGGGGCGATCACCTTGGCCAGCATGGCGATGACCTCGGGATCTCCCAGGGTGAAGCCGCAGCGTATCCCCGCCAGGGCAAAGGCCTTGGAGAGGGTGCGAGTCACCACCAGATTGGGGTATTGGTCCAGCAGATCCACCACTGAGCCTTCCGGGCAGAACTCGATGTAGGCCTCGTCCACCACCACGATGGCGCGCTCCCGGGCCTTCTCCAGCAAGGCGATGAGCCCCTTGCGGCCCACCAGATCCCCGGTGGGGTTGTTGGGGGAGCAGAGGAACACCAGTTTCACGTCGGAGAGGCGATCCGCGATGGCGGGCCAGTCCGGCTGACGGCTGGCGGTGAGCGGCAGCTCGACGATGCCGACGCCGCAGGTCTCGGCGCTGATGGCGTACATGCCGTAGGTGGGGGGGCAGATGAGGATCTGATCCTCCCCCGCCTCGCAGAAGGTGCGGATCAAGAGCTCGATGGCCTCGTCGGCACCGCGGCTTACCAGCACCTGATCCGGATTGACCCCGGCGTAGGCGGCATAGCCATTCACCACCTCGGCCGGCTGGCACTCGGGATAGCGGTTGAGGCGGCTCCCCTCGACGGTGAAGGGATAGGCCAGGGGGGCCTCGTTGGCATTGAGCCAGACGTGGCCCTGGCCGCCGATGCGGCGAGCGGACTGGTAGGGAGTGAGAGCCCGCACAACGCGACGGGCCAGATTGACGATGCTCATGACAAATCCTTCTGCTGTGCTGTTTGTTGGGGCTCGGCGGCCAGGGCGTTCAACCTGAGGGTGACGGCATGCTTGTGGGCATCGAGCCCCTCGGCCTGGGCGATGCGCTGGACGATGGGGCCAAGGCCGCGAATGCCGTCTGCAGTGAGCTCTTGAACCGTGTAGCGGCGCTGATAGTCGGCAAGCCCCAAGCTCGAGCAGGTGCGGGCATAGCCGTAGGTGGGCAGGGTGTGGTTGGTGCCGCTGGCGTAATCACCGACCGACTCCGGTGTCCATGCCCCGAGGAAGATGGAGCCCGCGTTCTCGAGCTTGTCCAGCAGATCCCGGGGGGCCCGGGTCTGCACGATGAGGTGTTCCGGTGCATAGGCGTTGGAGATGGCGCAGGCCTCCTCCAGGTTGTCGCAGAGGATCACCAGGCTTGCCTTCAGGGCTTGCTCGGCGATGTCGCGGCGGCTGAGGTCGGCGAGTTGCGCCTGGATCTCGCTGCCGATGGCATCGGCCAGGGAAGCGGAGGTGGTGACCAGCACCACCTGGCTGTCGGGGCCGTGCTCGGCCTGGGAGAGCAGATCCGATGCCACGAAGGCCGGGTTGGCGCTCTCGTCTGCGATCACCAGCACCTCGGAGGGGCCGGCCGGCATGTCGATGGCGGCGCCGCGCCAGTCCCGGGAGACCTGGCCCTTGGCTTCGGTCACGTAGGCGTTGCCCGGGCCGAAGATCTTGTCCACCTTGGGAATGCTCTGGGTGCCGTAGGCCATGGCGGCGATGGCCTGGGCGCCGCCGATGGCGAACACCTTCTCGACGCCACAGGCGCGGGCGGCAAACAGTATCTCGTCGCTGGCCGGCGACGGGGTGCAGAGCACCACCTCGCGGCAACCGGCCAGGCTTGCCGGAATGGCCAGCATCATCACGGTGGAGGGGAGCGGCGCGCTGCCTCCCGGGACATAGAGGCCGACCCGGCTGATGGGTTGGGTGCGCAGCTCGCACAGTACCCCGGGCTGGGTTTCGACTCGGACGACGGGCTGTACCTGGGCGGCGTGGAAGGTACGGATATTGGCGATGGCGGCCTCGATGGCACCCTTGATGTCATCACCGAGTCGAGCGCAGGCGGCATCCACTTCCGCGTCGCTCACCCGAAGCTGTTCGCGGGGCGCGCGTTCGAAACGCTGGCTCAGCTCGCGCAGGGCCTCATCGCCCCGGCTACGTACCGCGGCAATGATGTCTCGCACCACGGTACCGATGTCGGCTTCGTCGCCAAGGGCGGGCCGGGTCAGGACCTCGGCTTGCCGGGCGGGGGAGAGGGTCTTCCAGATCAGGGTCTGCATGATGTGTCTTCCTTATTCCATCATCTCGGCTTATTCCATCATCTTTTCAATGGGCAGCACCAGGATGGAGCTGGCACCCAGGGCCTTGAGCTGTTCCATGGTCTCCCAGAACAGGGTTTCGCTGGAGACGACGTGCAGGGCCACCTGGTTGGTCTCGCCCGCCAGCTGCATGATGGTGGGGCGCTCGGCACCCGGCAGCAGATCGGTGATGGCATCGAGCTTGTCTTTGGGGGCGTGCAGCATGATGTATTTGCTTTCGCGCGCCTGCTGCATCCCCTGGATGCGGGGCAGCAGCTTGTCGATGAGTTTCTGCTTGGCATCGTTCAGGGGGTTGGGAGCCTGCACCAGGACGGCCTTGGAGCGGTAGATCACCTCGACCTCTTTCAGGCCGTTGGCTTCCAGGGTCGCGCCGGTGGAGACCAGATCGCAGATGGCATCGGCCAGACCCGCGCGGGGGGCCACTTCCACCGAGCCACCCAGCATCACGCTCTTGAAGCCCAGGCCCTTCTCGTCGAAGAAGCGCTTGAGCAGACCGGGGTAGGAGGTGGCGATGCGCTTGTCGGCCAGGCTCTCGGGTCCTGTGTAGTTGACATCGTCCGGCACCGCCAGAGAGAGGCGGCAGCCGCCGAAGTCGAGCTGCTTGAGGGTCTTCACCGCAAAGGGCTGCCCCTGGGCTGCGCGAATGAGCTGCACCTCTTCGAGAACGTTCTCGCCGATGATGCCAAGATCGACCACCCCTTCCATCACCAGACCCGGGATGTCGTCATCACGCACTCGCAGAATGTCGATGGGCATGTTCTCGACATGGGCGATGAGGCGCTGTTCCCGCAGGTTGATCTTGAGGCCGCAGCTCTTGAAGAGGGCCTGGGAATCCTGGCTCAGACGACCGGATTTTTGCATGGCGATGCGCAGACGTTGTGTTTCCATTGCTCGATTTCCTTTTAGTCAAAAACGAAAAAACCCTCGGAAGTATGTGCTTCCGAGGGTTTATGAATCTTGCGGTCCTTTTGGAAGTCACCAGTTAAGTGTCTTCCAGCAGTCAACCTCCTGAAAGACTATTCGGGATGATGATGGTGATGATGAGTCTTCAGGGTGGTGAACTTCATGATGTAATCAATCCTTTACAAATCAGATGCCGTTGTTGACGCCCGATTTAAACTACCTGCCTTGACAGAAAATGCAACCGAAAAATGTGATCAGGACGATTAAAGTTGAGAAAACGGTTTTCTGGTCGATAACTAGACAATGAGATGCCAAAGGAGGCGACATCATGCCCAGCCAGGACCTGTTATTTCCCATCCTGCCCCGTGCACCCTCGACACCGAGCCCGGATGACATCAAGCGGGAGGTGACCCAGATCAGCCAGAAACATCAGCTGCGCAAGATAGGCACCGACAATGGCGGCGGTGGCCAGCATCACCAGCAGAGAGAGCAGCCGCCAAAGCCTGATCAACCAGCGGTGCAGGATGATGATCACAAACCGGATCCGGACCACCGGATTGATCTCTTCGTCTGAACGCATTATCAGTCCCGCTTTTTCCGCGCTTTTGGCATAATGCCCGCTTTTGCAACGGGACATGCCTTTGACCATCATCCAGACCCTGTTCAAGCCAGACGGCCCCCTGGCCCGCCATATTGACGGCTTCAAGGCCCGTGCCCCGCAACTGGAGATGGCCGAGGCGGTGTCCCGCGCCATCAAGCAAGGTGGCCGTTTGCTGGTGGAGGCTGGAACGGGCACTGGCAAAACCTATGCCTATCTGGTGCCTGCGCTGGAATCCGGCAAGCGGGTGGTGATCAGCACCGGCTCCAAGAACCTGCAGGAGCAGCTCTTCTACCGGGATCTCCCCACCATCACAGGCGCGCTCTCCTACACCCCGCCGGTGGCCCTGCTCAAGGGGCGCAGCAACTATCTCTGCATCGAGCGGATGAACCGGCTGTTGAGTGAATCCCATCTGCAAAAGCCCGAGATCCTGAGCGATCTCGTGAAGGTCAAATCCTGGTCGACCGCCACCGACAACGGCGATGTGGGGGATATCCCGGGGCTACAGGAGAACGCCGAGATCCTTGCCCACGTCACCAGCACCAACGACAACTGCCTGGGTCGCGACTGCCCCTATTACGATGATTGTCACCTGGTCATCGCCCGGCGCCGTGCCATGGACGCCCAGGTGGTGGTGATCAACCACCACCTCTTTTTCGCCGACATGGCGGTCAAAGACACCGGCTTTGGCGAGCTGGTGCCCGAGGCGCAGGTCTATGTATTCGACGAGGCGCACCAGCTGCCCGAGATCGCCAGCCACTACTTCGGCAAGTCCGTGGGCAGCCGCACCATCCAGGATTTGGCGCAGGATATCCAGCTTGCCTACCGGGCAGAGGCTCATGACATGGCCCAGCTTGGCAAGGCGGCGGACAGGCTCGCCATTGCCAGTCAGGATCTGCGCCTTGCCTTCGGCGTGGAGGGGGGGCGCGGCAACACCCGGGATCTGCTGAGACAATCCCTCTGGGCCCAGGCGCTGGCCCGCCTCAACGATGCCATCGGGCTCTGTTATGAAGTGCTGAAACTGGCGCTCGGGCGAGGGGAGCTGCTGGATCACTGTTTCGAGCGCATCAGCGAGCTGCGCACCCGCCTTGGGGAGGTGCTGGCGGTCAACCAGACCGGTTTCTCCTACTGGTATGACTGTTCGCGTCTGCACTTTACCCTCAATCTGACGCCGCTGTCGGTCGCCGAGCGCTTCGGTGCCGAGGTGCAGCGCCCCGAGGTGGCCTGGATCTTCACCTCGGCCACCTTGACGGTGGACAATCGCTTCGCCCACTTCGTCGCCGAGATGGGGCTGGCCGGCAGCGCCGAACTCATTCTCGACAGTCCGTTCGATTACGCCGAGCAGGCGCGCCTGTGCGTACCCCGTTTCCTGCCAGAGCCCAATGCCTTCGGGCGCGGGGAGCAGCTGGCGACCCTGATGATCCCCCTCATCAACAAGACGCCGGGGGGATGTTTTTTCCTCTGCACCAGCCATCAGGTGATGCGCCAGGTGGCTGAGGTGCTACGCCGGGAAATCGGCCGCACCGTCCTGCTGCAAGGGGAAGACAACAAGCAGCGGCTGCTCAAGACCTTCGTGGAAAACGGTCGGGCCGTGCTGGTGGCCACCAGCAGTTTCTGGGAGGGGATAGACGTGCGGGGGGCGGCATTGTCCTGTGTTATCATCGACAAGCTGCCCTTTGCGAGCCCGGACGATCCGCTGCTCAAGGCGCGGGTGGATGATTGCAAGCTCAAGGGGGGAGATCCCTTCGCCGAGCTCCAGCTGCCCAAGGCGGTGATTGCCCTCAAGCAGGGGGTGGGGCGGCTCATCCGTGATCGCAGTGATCACGGCGTACTGGTTATTTGTGATCCCCGGGTGGTCAACAAGCCCTATGGCGCCACCTTCATCAAGAGTCTGCCCGCCATCCCTCGCACCCGGGAGTTAGAGTCGTTGGGGAGTTTCTTTGACCGGGGCGCTTGAGCCTGACAGGCCGCGTACCCGGCGCGCTCTGCATTCGACCTGTGATGCTGGCGGGTGGCTAGCGATTGACTGATTTGCCATGTTAAGAAAACGGGTGAGCAGATCCCGCTTGCACGTTATGTCATTGACTGATTTATAGAGATTGGAACCCATGACCGAGTTGAAGATCCTGGCCGTTGATACCGCCACCGAAGCCTGCTCCGCAGCCCTCTTGGTGGGCGATACCCTCTACTCCCGCTGGGAAGAGGCGCCCCGTGACCATACCCGCAAGATCCTGCCCATGGTTCAGGCTCTGTTGGATGAAGCCGGTCTATCGTTGGATGAGCTCGACGCCATCGCCTTCGGTCGTGGGCCTGGCTCCTTCACCGGGGTACGGATCGGGATCAGCGTGGCCCAGGGGCTCGCCTTTGGTGCCGGCGTGCCGATGATCGGTGTCTCCACCCTGGCGGCCATGGCCCAGGGGGCCCATAAGCTGGAAGGGGCCGAGCAGGTGCTTGCCGCCATCGATGCGCGCATGGACGAGGTCTATTTTGGCCACTACGCCCTGGTGGACGGAGTGATGACGCTGGTGGGCGAGGAGGTGGTGAGCGAGCCAGCCGCACTGGTGCAGGCCCGTGACAAGCTGACTGGCGCGGTGAGCTGCGTTGGCACCGGTTTTGAAACCTATGGCGAGACTCTGGGCGGCCTGGCAGATGTGCTGATGCCAAGCCAGGTGCGTTTCCCGGCGGCCGCCGACATGCTGCCTCTGGCACGCCAGGCCTGGTTTGCGGGTGAGGCGGTGCCGGTTGAGCAAGCCACCCCTGTCTATCTGCGTGACAAGGTGACCTGGAAGAAACTGCCGGGTCGCGAATAGGCGGCAACGGCTGCCCCGGGCTGCTTTATCGGACGATGATGGAGAGACGAATGAGAAAATCCGTGATCATGCTGGGATTGGTGGGGCTGCTGCTGGGCGGTTGCAGCACGGTGCCCAAAGAGCTTGCCTATGAGCCTGCGGATCAGCTGGTGGCCTATCAACCCGCCCTGAAGGGGATGGAAGGCAAGCCGGCCCGCTGGAGCGGTGTCATCTCGGCGGTCCACAACAAGGCGGATCAGAGTGTCATCGAGGTGGTCTATCTGCCCCTCAAGTCCAACGGGGTGCCGGAGCAGACCGAGCAGAGCCCCGGTCGTTTTCTCGCCATCATGCAGGGGTTTGTCGACCCGACCCTCTATGCCAAGGGTCGCAGCCTGACGGTGCTCGGCACCCTCGACAAGCCGGTGGACAGCCAGATTGGCGAGCACAAGTATCGCTTCTCGGTACTCAAGGTGACGGGGAGCAAGCTGTGGCCACCGGTGAAGGAGGTGGAGATCCGCTACATGGATCCCTACTTTTACGATCCTTTCTATGATCCCTTCTGGCCCAGACGGCCCCTGCGCCGCTGAGGAGCCCGGATGACGGCGACATTGCAGGAGCGCAGGCTGCGCCTGGCGGACGGGCGGCACATCGCCCTGCTGGACAATGGTCAGGAGGACAGACCGCTGCTGGTGGCCCTCCATGGCTGGCTCGACAACGGTGCCAGCTTTTTGCCTCTGGCCCCCTGGCTGGGGGCGTTTCATCTGGTCTGCGTCGATCTGCCGGGCCATGGTCACTCCGATCACAAGTCGACTCCCTATGTCTTCGTGGACTGGCTGGATGATCTCTACCAGATCACCCAGGCCGCGGGCTGGCAGCGTTTCATCCTGCTTGGTCACTCTCTGGGGGCGCTGATTGCCTCTGCCTATGCCGGCGTCTTTCCCGAGCAAATCGAGCGGCTCATTCTGCTGGAGGGGCTCGGCCCCTTGAGCCAGCCCGACGAGGAGGTACCGGGGCAGCTGCGCCGCGCCATCCTCAACCGCACTCGTACCCGTGAGCGTGCAACCAGTGGATTTGCCACCCTCGAGGAGGCGGTGGCTGCCCGCTGCAAGGTGGCGGACATCCCCCCGAGTGCGGCACGCCTTATCTGCGAGCGACAACTGGAGGCGCGGGAAGGGCGCTGGTATTGGCGCAGTGATCCCCGTCTTCGCGATCTCTCGCCCCTGCGCATGAGCGAGGGGCAGGCCCAGGCCCTGATCCGGGCCATCGTCTGTCCGGTGCTCTTTATCCGGGGAGAGCAGGGCTTCCCCGGGCTCCTGGCACAGTGGCAGTTGCGGGAGGCGGCCTTTGGCCACATTGAACGGGTGACGGTGGCAGGAGGCCATCATTTTCATATGGAAAATTCATCAGAAACCGCCGTTTATATCGAAAACTTCGCTCAAATCCGGTAGGATCGGCGGCTTTGAATCATGTCAGGTTTGCTTTCTCCCTCACATTTCCCGTTGTTAATTCACTGTTAATTGATGTTGCCTTATGTAAATATGTGCGGCATTAGAGCATGAACTTAAAACAACTGATTGAAATGGATGTGACAGGGACGGAGGCAACACAGTGAGCGCACAGGTGCGAGTTATGCAGGAGAAGTTCGTGGAAAGAGTCTGGCTGAAGCGTTATCCAGAAGGGGTGCCCGCCGAGATCAATCCAGACCAATACGGCTCTCTGGTCGAGATGTTTGAAGAGTCGGTGAACCAGTTCGCCGATCAGCCCGCCTTCGTCAACATGGGGCAGACCATTACCTACCGCCGGCTGGAGGAGCAGTCCCGAGCCTTCGCCGCCTACCTGCAAAACGAGCTGAAGCTCGGCAAGGGGGACAGGGTGGCCGTGATGATGCCGAACCTGCTGCAATACCCCATCGCGGTATTCGGCATCCTGCGGGCCGGCATGACGGTGGTGAACGTCAACCCCCTCTATACCCCGCGCGAGCTGGAGCATCAGTTGAAAGACTCCGGCGCCAAGGCCATCGTCATCGTTTCCAACTTCGCCCACACCCTGGAAAAAGTGGTGTATGACACCCCGGTCAAGCACGTGATACTGACCCGGATGGGTGACAACCTGGGGCTGGCCAAGGGGACCCTGGTCAACTTCGTGGTCAAATACGTCAAGAAGCTGGTGCCCAAGTACAACCTGCCCCATGCCAGCACCATGCGCCAGGCCCTCGCCAAGGGGCGCTACCTGCAGTACATCAAACCCGAGATCAGCAACCAGGACATCGCCTTCCTGCAATACACCGGCGGGACCACCGGCCTCTCCAAGGGGGCCATGCTGACTCATCGCAACATGATCGCCAACGTTGAGCAGTGCCTCGGTGTCTATGGCCCCGTGCTGGAGCGCGGCAAGGAGTTCGTGGTCACGGCGCTGCCGCTCTATCACGTCTTCGCCCTGACGGTAAACTGCCTGCTGTTCATGCGTCTGGGGGGCTACAACCTGCTCATCAGCAACCCCCGCGACATCCCGGGCTTTGTCAAAGAGATCAAGAAGTACCCCTTCACCTGCATCACAGGGGTCAACACCCTGTTCAATGCCCTGGTCAACAATGGCGAGTTCCAGGGCATGGACTTTTCCCGCCTCAAGCTCACCATAGGCGGCGGCATGGCGGTGCAGCGAGCGGTGGCCGAGCAGTGGAAGGCGCTGACCCATACCCCGCTGCTGGAAGGCTATGGCCTGACCGAGTGTTCACCCCTGGTGAGCGTCTGCCCCTACGATCTGGTGGATTACAACGGCTCCATCGGTCTGCCGGTCTGCTCCACCGAGATCCGTCTGGTGGATGACGAGGGGAACCAGGTCACCGAACGGGGTGCCCCCGGCGAGATGCAGGTGCGCGGTCCTCAGGTGATGACCGGCTACTGGCAGCGCCCGGAGGCGACCGCCGAGGTGATGCAGGATGGCTGGCTCTGCACCGGCGACATCGCGGTATGCGACGAGCAGGGCTTCTTCAAGATCGTCGATCGCAAGAAGGACATGATCCTGGTCTCCGGCTTCAACGTCTACCCGAACGAGATAGAAGACGTGGTGGCCCTGCATCCCAAGGTGCTGGAGGTAGCCGCCGTCGGCGTACCCAACCCGGTGTCCGGCGAGCAGGTGAAGATCTTCGTGGTCAAGAAAGATGCAAAGCTGGCGGAAGAGGAGATAATTGCCCACTGCCGCAAACATCTGACTGCCTATAAGGTGCCGAAACTGG
>ERZ650300.2181-NODE-2181-length-10631-cov-6.153933_pt1 | contig 10631 bp, 9 predicted proteins | sample MGYA00376236_ERZ650300 | MGnify/ENA primary metagenome ERZ650300 (study PRJEB26733, sample SAMN07839303) | wastewater metagenome | biome: urban; feature: wastewater treatment plant; material: waste water | place: USA: North Carolina | collected 2016-04-28 ... | reverse complement strand
CGCGGGAGGGCCGCAGCTACACCGAGGCGATGACCATGCGCAACAGTGAGGACGGGGAGATCGACGGCGACGTGGGGGAGATGCTCGGCTACCTGAACTTCGCCGACGACGGTGCCATGACGTTCGCCGACTTCGACGGCGCATGGAAGTACTTCTACCACGACTGCGACGAGGCCACGGCCCGTTGGGCGTTCGACCGGCTGGGCCCCGAACGCTTCGGCGAGACCACGGTCGCACCGGTGTCGGTACCTGACTTCTGGGCCGCTGACCTGCCGCGCAGCTTCATCCGGTGCGAACAGGACCGGGCGATGCCGACATGGCTCGCCGACACCGTCGCCCAGCGACTCGGCGTGCAGCAGTTGACCATCGATGCATCGCATTCGCCGTTCCTGAGCCGGCCGCGCGAACTCGCCGAGTTGTTGCTGCATGCGGTGACCACTCGCCCGATCGGTCCGCTGGTCCCAGAGTAGAAGGTGGGCGCCTAGGTTTCGTCGACGGGATCGTCCGGCGCGTTGAGTGCGTCGGCGATGGCATCGGATACCAGGGCACGCTGCCACGGCCGGGCACCACCGGCGGCGAGCCGCGCGTCGACGTCGACCGGGAGGTGCCGCTGTTGCACGCCCAGGACGCCGCCGACGTCCTGCTGGCAGGCCTCGAGCCCGGCTCGGCCCCGACGGCATCGCCCAGCACATGAGCAAGCAGGCGGCGGGCCACGTCTTTCAAATCGATGAGGCTGATACGCTGACCGGCCCAGTCGGCGGAGAGCTTGTCCGGGTTGATGCCCCACAGCTTGCCGGTGTAGCCCTCGAAGAACTGGCGATAGAGGGTGCGACCGAAGTGGCTCTGGATCCACTCGGCAAAGCTCGCCTTGGCAAAATCGGTGGGCTTCTTGGCAAAGGGCAACAGCAGCAGATCCTTCACCGCCCCGGCCATCAGGGCCAGCGGCGCCGTCTTGAGCAGGTTGGGCAGGTTCAAGGGGTAGTCATAGGTACGCCCGCCAAAGCGGATCACGCTCTTTCGCTCGGCGTGGAGCAGATCGTCCCCCATCAGCTCGTCGATAAAGGCGAGCAGCTCGGGGTTCTTGGTGATGAAGCGGTGGCCGCCGTAGTCAAAGCGATAGTCACCATCGCGCCCCTTGAAGGTCTGGGTGGCGCACATGCCGCCCACCACGCTCTCCTGCTCGAACAGGGTGACCGCAAAACCGGCCTGGCGCAGGCGCCAGGCGGCCATCAGACCGGCAGGGCCGGCGCCCAGCACCGCAATGTGCTTCTTGTTGTTGTCGTTCATGAGTGTTCCGAAACGGCGTGATAGCTGGGGGAGCGCGCCTGTGCGCGGCTCCCGAACAGAGTGTGATCCCCGGGCTCAGCCCCTGGTCGGAGCGGCGCTCCCCTGGGGGCGATAGCTGCGATGCCAGAGGGTGACAAAGATGATGAGGTAGCTTGCCCAGGTCAGCAATTGCAGGCCCGCCGGTGAGGCGTTGTAGCCAAACAGGGCGCGCAGGAAGGTGCCGAATACCCCCTGATCGTCGAGGATGTGGCTGATGTTGAAGACCGGCGTGGTCCAGAAGGTGATGACGTCCGCTGCCTGCAACATGTTGACGGCGGACGAGAGCAAGCCTGCGGCGATGATGATGATGAGCAGGCCGGTCCAGCGGAAGAAGGGGGCCAGCGCCACCTTGCGGGTGGAGCGCAGCAGCCCCCACACCAGCACCACAGAGACCAGCAGCCCCGCCAGCGCCCCCATCAGCCCCTGGTGCAGATCCACCCCTTGCCCGGAGTAGACCAGGGCCGAGAAGAAGAGCACGGTTTCAAAGCCTTCGCGCATCACCGCCAGAAAGGCGAGCAGCACCAGACCAAACAGGTTGCCACCGTCGATGGCGGCATCGATGCGCGCCGTCATGGCCCCCACCTGGGATTTGGCCTGTTTTTGCATCCAGATAGCCATATAGGTGAGCACCAGGGTGGCAAAAATCAGGATCCCCGCCATCAGCAAATGGTTGTAGCGCTCGCTCTCGAACTGGCTCACCACCACCTGGAACAGGAAGGCGACGACGAGGGAGGTGATAAGACCGAGCCCGACTCCCAGATAGATGAGCTTGTTGTAGCGGCTCGCCCCCAGCTTGGCGAGGTAGGAGAGGCAGATGCCGACCAGCAGGAAGGCTTCCAGCCCCTCGCGCAGGGTAATGAGAAAACTTGCGAACATCAGGATTGAGGCTCCGTATCGGGCGTGACGGGGAGGGGCTGCAGGGTCAGTTGCAGCCGATTGAGTTGCACTATGGGTGGCTCCGGCAAGCTCGGCTCGGCGGCGCGCACCGCATCATTGACCCACTTGGGGTAGGTGCGGAAATTGAGTTTGATATCGGCCTTGAAGGGCCCCTGAGCATCCGCCGGCAGCGGCCAGGCTTCATCGCGCCAGCCATCGGCCGGGATGCGGGTGTCTTCAATGAGCTTGGCGTAGCGCCAGAACTTGAGCCCCACCGGCTTGCCCTCGGCATCGCCGAACACTTTTCTAAATAGCCGCGCATCCTCAGGGACGGCGCCGTTCACCGGCTGGCCGCTTTCAAGCACCAGCTTGCCGCTGGCGTCGGTGACGGTCAGCTCCAGCCAGAGTTCACGGAAATCGGCGACACCGGTGGGCAGGGCGTGGCCGGCGCCGGTATTGGCGACTCTCACTACCAGCGCGGGCTGGCCACTCTGGTTTTCAATGCGGGCCGAGAGGGTGGCGCTGGAGCGCAAGAGCGCCAGGCTCTCCTGCTCGAGGGTTGCACTTCTCAGCCCCACCAGCTGATGCTGGGCACCGGTAAAGTTGTGGCGATAGAGCCGCTCTTTCACGGTGCCGTTTTCGGTGGACTGGCCCGCCACAGGCGCGCCGCCATTGCCCGGCTCGGGGTTCATATGGCAGTCGATGCAGGTGCGCCGTTTGGCGGGATCTTCGGCCTTGGCGAAGCTGGATTTTTCCCACTCGTCCCAGGTGTTGACGATATTGGCGCCGGTGCCCGGGGCAAACTCGTTGTGGCACGACTTGCACAGGGCCGCGTCCCGGTAGAAATCCTTCTGGTAGGAGGCCTTGTGCATGGCGGGGCGGGCGTTGATCTGCCGCTCCGCCAGCCAGTGCTGGAGGCTGCCACCGGCGGCATCCTCGAACACATAGCTCTCGCGGTCTTTCAAATTGACCGTAAAGGCGCTGTTGCCGCCTGCATCCTCGAGCTTGGTGATGCGATGGCAGAGCACACAGCTGGTGCCTTCCTCAACCACAGGTTCACCCGCCTTGTGGGCGGCAATGAGCGAGGCTCCGCCCTGCTCGAACATGTGAGAGCCCTTGGGCAGATCAGTCTGGCCGTTCATCACCTGCTGGGGCATGTGGCAGCCCTGGCACCACTGACCGAAGGCTTCCCCTTCGGTTTCGCGGGCCAGCGCCTGCACCACCTTGTAGTAGGGGTGGGAGTTGCCCATCAGCCGGTGGTTGCTCTCGCTCCAGTCCTTGAAGGCCTGTTGGTGGCAGTTCTGGCAGGAGGCGGAGTTGAGCCACTCTTTCGGGTGAGTGGTCGGCGCCTTGGCGGGATCTGTGCGCGGGGCATCGAGTCGCAGCCAGTTGGCAAGATAGGGGAGGTTGCCATCACTGGTCACGAAGGCGTGCAGATCCTCCATCATCGCCTGCACCTCGGGCTGGGGCCTCGCGGGGTCAACCGCTTCGGCCCCATCGCGGGTGTCATGACCCATGCCGCCCTGGGTCTGCTGGGTCATGCGCAGGTATTCGCCGATAAAGTCCCCCGCCACCATGTTGGCGAGGTTGGCGTGGCCGTTGATGGCGTTGTCGCCGCTCTGCTGGCGATGGGCCGCCATCAGATAGCGGTTGGTGAAGTTGAACCCGTCCAGATGGCAGGAGTTGCAGCTCATCCAGTTGTCCCCCGCCATGGGGAAGCGGCTGTTGGCGGCAGTATTACCCAGGTTGAACAACCGCTCACCGCGCTTGAGCGCTGCGGGGCGGGGATCGGTCTCTACCAGTTTGGCGAAGTGGGGCACATCGACGGTGACCCGGGCAAACGGGCCGCTGCCGCCGCTATTGAGACGGGTGAGATCCTGCCCCATGACGTTGTGGACCAGGATGTGGTCGCCATCGATCAGCAGATCGCGCGGATTCTGGCCCGGCAGGTGACGCAATAGCTGGGTCGCCTTGGCGCCCCCCTGAAACTTCTTGCGGCGGTGGCGGTTGCTGTTCTGCTTGCCGCTGCGCGACAGGTCGAACACCAGCAAGTCTTCGGAACCCGCCAGGGTCAGGTAGACCCGCTTGCCATCGGCGGCGAAGCGCGCCGCGAACGGGTTGGAGACGATCTGGCTGCGGTTGCCGACGCTGGGCAGGTTGATCTGCAAGAAGAGCTGTTTTCTTTCATCGACCCGCTCCTTCTCTTCATCGAGATCGATGATGGAGACGGCCGGGAAGACGGTGCTCTGAAACTGGAAGGGGTGATCGAAACTCCAGAGCACGTGGGGCAGCCAGGCTTCGCTGCCATCGGGGGAGAGGGCGATACCGTCCAGCAGGCGCGGCAAGCCCTGGGAGTCGCTCGGGGTATCGCTGTGGGTTTCCGCCAGGGTGATGAGCTTGGGCTTGGGGAGGGTAGCGCCCTTCTCAAGTTTGGCGAGATCATAGATGGCGAGCTGGCCTGTCATGGCGTGGGTGAGCAGCAGGCGATCGTCGTTGGTCAATGCCAGCCCGCGGGGAGTCTCGGCGGTTTTTGCATCCAGCTGGAGGTTGCCCGCCCTGTCATAAGCCTGAAGGCGCCCTCCCTCGAACAGCGTGACCCAGAACCAGCGCCGCTTGGGATCGAAGATGACGCCATAGGGCCTATGGCCGGTGGAGATCGCCTTTTCCAGCTCGAGCTCATCATCCAAGAGCAGCAGGCGATCGCCGCTGTAATCGGTGACCAGCAGGGTGCCGTCATCGGCGCGGGCCAGCTGGCGCAGATCGCCCCCCAGCTGCACCTCGTTGAGGCGCTTGCCAGTGCCCCGCTCGAGCAGGGTGACGGAGCCGGCACTCTGGTTGGCGGTGACGAGGCGCGGGGCGCTCCCCTCGTCATAGGCAATCATGGCGGCGCCCATCTCCCGGGCCGAGGCGGTCCCCAGCAACAGGGTGGCCAACATCAGGGATAACAACAGCTTCAACATAAGATCAGGTGCGCCATTTCAAGATGGTCCAGCGCCAGGCGTGGCGCAGCACCAGGGGCGTCAACGCGAGGGCGCTCAGCCAGTGGGCCCAGCTGGCAAGGTTGCCGAGGCTATCCCCCGGGGTGCCGTGCAGCACCAGCACCAGTCCGCTTGCCAGACAGACCAGCAGCAAGGCTTCGATGATGCGCCCCGTGGTGCGCAGAAAAGGCTTGCGGCTCTTGCGCAGCAGGCTGCGATGGGAGAGCCAGAAGGCGCCAAACAGCAAGGGGAACAGGGTGAGCGAGAGGGCGACGTGCAAAAACAGGTTCCAGCGCGCCAGGGACCAGGTCGGCGTCAGGGGTTCCCACAGCAGCAGACCGGAGAAAAACATCAGATAAAGGGCACCCTCGGCCGCCTGATGGTGATAGGCCAGCCACTGCCAGCAGTGTCGTGGTGAGAGGGAAAGACTCGTCATGGGTGCTCCAGCTCCCGGGCGGTTCAGCCCGGGGCGAGCAAGTTTACAATGCAGTAAGGGTAATGAAAAGAGTTATCAATTCGGCTCTTGATGAATAGACCCTGAATGGCGCCGGGCCCTATTTGTGCTCCGCCAGCCGCTCGGTCACCGCATAGATAAGTGCCGCGGTGGAGAAGGCGAGGAAGACGATGACCGACCACTTCATCTCGATCTCGTTGCCGGTACCGTCGGTCAGGAAGGCCTTGAGCACCTCGATGCCGGCGATGGTGACCAGGGAGTTGATGACGATGAGTTTGAGGGACGCGAAGTTGATCTTGCTGAGCCAGTTGTCGCCGAGGGCCGCTCGCTGCTCCGGGGTCTTGATGAACTGCACGTAGCCGCAGATGGCCACCAGGATCAGCATCTGGGCCACCAGCACGAAGTCCACCAGGGTGAGTACCCCCGTGATGAGATCCAGATAGTGGATGTCGATGATGTCGCGGCACAGCACATAGAGCTGCATGGCGAACTTCACCATCAGGAGGGCGACACAGATAAGGATGCAGACATAGAAGGGGAACATCATCAACCGGCTGCCGTTGAGCATGACGTTGAAGCGGCGCATGGGAAACTCCATCGAAAAGGAAGGCAGCCAGAATATCCGGAAAGAAAGGAGCGGGAAAGCGCCTTGGCGCCTCCCGCCCGGCCTAGAGGGGGAAGGTGGGAAGGCCCTGGAACAACTGCTGCAACCCCTCGCCCCAGGCCTTTCGCAGCGCCACGAAATGGGGGTTCTGTTCGGTGATGCGGTGCTGGTTCGTCGCCGAGAAGCTGCCCTCGTGATAGACCAGGGCATCCAGGGGCAAGCCCACCGACAGATTGCTGCGCAGGGTCGAGTCGATGGAGATGAGGGCGCATTGCAAGGCGGTCTGAAGCGGCGTCTCATGGTGGATGATGCGATCGATGATGGGTTTGCCGTACTTGCTCTCACCAATCTGGAAGTAGGGGGTGTCGGCGCTCGCCTCGATGAAGTTGCCCTCCGGATAGATGTGGAACAGGCGGTGGCGCTCCCCCCGGATCTGCCCCCCCAGCAGGATGTTGCAGCCGAAGTTGATATGGCCCTGCTGCTGACCCCCATCCCGGCTGATGACGGTGCGTATGGTCTGGCCGATGAGGGCGGCAGCCTCGTAGAGGCTGGGGAGGGCAAGGAGCTCCTGCCCCTCCGTCAGCAGGCTGATGACGCTCTGGGTGGTGGCCAGATTGCCGGCGCTTTGCAGCACTATCACCCTGTCCTCCCGGGTGAAGAGGTGCAATTTGCGGAAGGTGGCGATGTGATCCACCCCCGCATTGGTGCGCGAATCGGACGCAAACACCATGCCGTCTTGCAGGCACATGGCGACGCAATAGGTCATGACCGCACTCCCGCCAGGACTCTCCCGGTCTTCATTGCTGCTGTCCATCCAGGCGGGTCACCTGCGCCTGGCTCTGCAACTGTTCGCACCCGCCGCCATAGCGCACGCCGCGCACCGGACAGGCATCCAGATAATCCATGCCGACCGCGAGCTTGAGGTGCTCGTTGGCGGAGCAGGTGAGGTTGGTGACATCGAAGGTGTGCCAGCGCGCCTCAATCCACACCTCGGCCCAGGCGTGCATCGCCACGTGGCTGCTGTCCTGGCTGTAGAGGTAACCGCTCACGTACCGGGCCGGCAGGCCGGCGTGGCGGCAGCAGGTCAGGAAGACATGGGTGTGGTCCTGACAGACGCCGCTGCCCGAAGCAAGTGCCTCGTCGGCGCTGAAGGTGGCATCCGTGCTGCCGGGCTGATAGGGCATCAGCACCAGGATGCGTGCCATCAGGCTCTGCAAGTCGGCCAGGGTCGGAGCCTCTGGCAGGCAGGTCTTCGCGAGATCCTGCAGGGCCGGGGTCGGGCGGGTGAGGGGGGTGGGCCTCAGGTAGCTCAGGGGAGAGATGAGGGAGGACTCCTCATCTTCCGGGGCGTCGTCGCAGATCTCCACCTCCCCGTGGGCGCGGATCAGGATCCCCTCGTGGGGGGACTCCAGGCTCAGCACGTGCAGTATGTTGCCGTAACCGTCCGTGGTGCAGGTGGCCTCCCCCGGCAGCTCCAGCTCCCAGGAGAGGATCTGCTGGCGGGCCGTGCTGTGGGGGGTCAGGCGCAGGTACTGGGTGCTGCGGCGCACCACGTCGGCATAGTGGTAGCGGGTCTGGTGATCGATGATGAGTCTCATAATACCTCCAGGTAGGCGGCGTGGATGCTCTGGCCGATGGCGCCGATGTCGCTGAGGAAATCACTCAGGTACGCCTGCATGCCGAGGGCAAAGACATCGTCGATGGCGCCATAGGTCAGATGGGCGTTGAGTATGGTGGTCAGGCGCCGGGGCGTCTGACCGGCGTTGCCCTCGATCTGGGCCAGGATCAGCTCCATCTCGTCGAGACAGGCCCGCAGGGAGCGCGGCACGTCATTGCGCAGGATCAGCAGCTCGGCGATGGAGGCATGGGAGAGCGTCTTGTAGAGGGTCTGGTGGGCCTCGTAAGCACCCACTGACCGCAACAGGGCGTTCCAGCGGTAGAACTCGCGCACGCTGTCCTCGTCCTCCCGGATCACCTGATACTTCACGGTCAGGATGCGTGCCGTGTTGTCGGCCCGCTCGATGAAGGTGCCAAGGCGCAGGAACCAGAGCACGTCACCGCGCATGATGGTGCCATAGGTGGCGCCGCGAAACTGGTGGGAGCGCTCCTTGATCCAGTCGAAGAACTCCTGGGCCTGGCCGCTGGACAGCCCCGCCTGGCGGCGCCGGCGGATCTCTATCCAGGCGGCGTTGATGCTCTCCCACACCTCACCGGGGATCTTGCCCCGCACGGCGTGGGCGTTGTCCCTGGCCATGCGCAGACAACTGAAGATGCTGCTCGGGTTCTCCTCGTCGAAGCAGAAAAATTGCAGCAGGTTCTCCATGTTCACCTGGCCGTAGCGGGCCAGGAAGGGCTCGTGGGTGCCGCTGATGGTGAGGGGCGCCACCAGCTCGCTGTGATCGGCGTCGATGGAGGGCATCAGCGACATGGTCTGGGTGACGTCCAGCATGCGCGCCGTGTTCTCCGCCCGCTCCAGGTGGCGGGACATCCAGTAGAGTTCGCTTGCGGTGCGGCTCAGCATGGGTTGCCCTCCATGACCCAGGTGTCCTTGGTGCCGCCGCCCTGGGAGGAGTTGACCACCAGGGAGCCTTCGGTGAGGGCGACCCGGGTCAGGCCGCCCGGTACCAGGCGCAGCTCCTGCCCCGTGAGAACGAAGGGGCGCAGATCGATGTGGCGGGGGGCGATACCGGCGTCGACGAAGGTCGGGCAGGTGGAGAGGGAGAGGGTCGGCTGGGCGATGTAGTTGTCCGGCCGCGCCTTGAGCAGCTCGCGAAAACGGGCCAGCTCCTCGCGACTGGCGCAGGGGCCGATAAGCATGCCGTAGCCGCCGGCGCCATGGACCTCCTTGACCACCAGCTCCTCCAGATTGGCCAGCACGTGGGAGAGGGCAGCCGGCTCGCGGCACTGCCAGGTGGGCACGTTGTTGAGAATGGGATCTTCCCCCAGATAGAAGCGGATCATCTCCGGCACATAGGGGTAGATGGACTTGTCATCCGCCACCCCGGTGCCGATGGCATTGGCCAGCACCACGCCGCCGGCGCGGTAGACAGAGAGCAGGCCCGGCACGCCTATGAGGGAGTCCGGGTTGAAGGCGAGGGGATCGAGGAAGTCGTCGTCGATGCGGCGATAGATGACATCCACCCTTTTCAGCCCCGTGGTGGTGCGCATCAGCACCTGGCCATCCTTGACCACCAGATCCGCGCTCTCCACCAGCTCCACCCCCATCTGCTGGGCGAGGAAGCTGTGCTCGAAGTAGGCGCTGTTGAAGCGTCCCGGAGTCATCACCACCACGCAGGGGTTGTCCACCGGGCTGCTCTCGCGCAGGGTCTGCAGCAACAGGGCCGGGTAGCGCTCCACCGGGGCGATGGGCTGGTTGTGAAACAGCTCCGGGAAGAGGCGCATCATCATCTTGCGGTTCTCCAGCATGTAGGAGACCCCGGAGGGGGTGCGCAGGTTGTCCTCCAGCACATAGTACTCCCCGTCGTGGTTGCGGATGATGTCGACCCCGGTGATGTGGACATAGGTGTCCCGGTGCAGGTCGACCCCCTGCATGCAGGGCTGGTACTGGGCATTGGTGAGGATCTGGGCGGCCGGGATCACCCCCGCCTTCAGGATGCGCTGATCGTGATAGATGTCGTGCAGGAAGGCGTTGAGGGCGGTGACGCGCTGGCGGATCCCCTTGTCCAGATGCTGCCACTCCCGGGCGGGAATGATGCGGGGAATGCTGTCGAACGGGATGAGGCGCTCGGCGCCGTCCCCATCCCCGTAGACGTTGAAGGTGATGCCGACCCGGTGAAACAGCAGATCGGCCTCCTCACGCTTGCGTTCTATGCTCTTCTCGTCGGTCTGGTGCAGCCACGCCAGGTAGGCGTGGTAGTGATCGCGAAACTGGTTGTTGGCGAGCAACATCTCGTCGTAGCAACCGGGTCCGGGCGGCTTGATGGGTAGCATAGGCAACTCCTTGTGACGTCCCTGAGGTCAGGAATTGCAAGGGCTGTGCCAGTCAATTGAGTCGCTATGAAGGCCGATATCAGTAATTTTATACTGATAAATCAGAGAGATGAGTGCGTTGTCATCAAGGGGGAAAGGACGCTGCACCAGACTGGTACCCCAGAGAGGGTAGTCCTGCGTCATCTTGTGGCAGCGCCCCAGGTACGATGAGGAGAGACCGGCAAGGAGGGGAGGCAATGCTGCTTCGCCTTGCCCCGTGCTGGGGCAGCAGAAACGAAAAAGCCCAGTCCTGAGACTGGGCTTTAGAAGATGGCTCCCTCGACAGGACTTGAACCTGTGACATACGGATTAACAGTCCGCCGTTCTACCGACTGAACTACGAGGGAATTGGCTCCTCCTACTGGACTTGAACCAGTGACATACGGATTAACAGTCCGCCGTT